>ERZ1370068.6619-contig-5591_pt1 | contig 50478 bp, 81 predicted proteins | sample MGYA00561227_ERZ1370068 | MGnify/ENA primary metagenome ERZ1370068 (study PRJEB38410, sample SAMEA6850437) | metagenome | study: Metagenomic assessment of the ecological functions of the soil: analysis of the soil microbiota associated with the... | reverse complement strand
AGGTTACGTATTGCTATAATGGGGCTGTGACCATCGATCGAATACTAAAGTTTGATTATCCACCCAGGCCAGATCTGAAAATGGGCGCCACTCCATCGGCAGGCCTCTGATCTCAAATATCTTAGTCGTTCTCCGGTCAGCCACCAGCAGTCGTGTGTCCGAGACGGTAAACGCGTCATATCTCCGGTCCCGGCTGGTAATAAGATTCTCTCTTTTTCAGCCCTGCTTCGAGGGAGGTTTCCGACCATCGAAAACTCAGGGACGTCCACTGAGGCAGTTTTACCAATACCGATATGACGGTGCGCTTGAGACGCTTGAGACGTTTGTGACTGGGCCTGGTCATACAACCCGAGCAAAACTATTAGGCCGGAAACAAGAATCATTCTTCGATAAGTTTCAATTGACATATGCGAGAGCCTTGAAACCTGATGTCTGATGAACGCGAGCGCGGCAATGATATACAAGTCAGTGAATGTCCGACAAACTTCAGGAAACTCTGATTAAGTAGATTCCCCTCCCTCTGGGAGGGTTAGGGAGGGGCGCAGCTACGAGTCGAACCCGAAAAAGATCCCGCGCGGGCTGAAAGCCCCCGCACAGGTAATTTGCTTTTCTCTTTGCCGTAGCTGCGCCCCTCCCCTCCCAAAGGGAGGGGAGCAAATGCTATTTTCAATCTGACCTTGATCAGAGCTTCTTCAGTTTGTCGCCAAGCTTCGACAAGCCCAAGCTTGGCGGACATCGAACACCACTACCAGACCGCGTAAGATGTTGATTTCAGCATTGCCACGGTGAAAGAATGCGCCGAGTCTAAACTGAGCCTGAGAGTGAGAGGCGGAATATGAATCAAACCACCGCGAGTCTATCAGCCTTCATGTCCAAATTTATTTTTCCAGCTCTAATCGTCCCGTCAATCCTAATTGGCGCATCACACACGACTGCTGCGGCGCCGAAGACTTGTGAGTCGCTCGCTCAACTCGTGTTGCCTAATTCCAAAATCACTGCCGCTCAGCCAGTGACCACCGGCGAATTCACACCGCCCGGCAGGGCCGCGAGCCTTAAGGATCTCCCGCCTTCTGTCGCGTGGCTGCTACCCTCACGCCTGCGGCTGATTCCGACATCAAGGTTGAAGTCTGGTTTCCGTTGACTGGTTGGAATGGCAAGTATCGCGGGCAGGGAAACGGCGGCTTTGCCGGCTCAATTGCCTTTGACGCGATGGCCGGGGCGATCAGGTTGGGCTATGCCACGGCCGGCACCGACACCGGTCATACCGGCAACGACGCAGGGTGGGCGCTGGGCCATCCGGAGAAGGTCATCGACTTTGGCTGGCGCGGCATCCACGAAATGACCGTGAAGGCAAAAGCGATCGTTCAGGAGTTCTATGGCGCCGCGCCAAAACAGTCATACTTTTCCAGCTGCTCTGACGGCGGGCGCGAAGCGCTGATGGAAGCGCAACGGTTCCCGGCGGATTATGACGGCATCATCGCGGGCGCGCCCGGCCAACTACTGGACGCGTCTGCTGACGGCCGGCATGCTGATGCAGTCCGTTATTCTGAACGGGCCCGGCCATATACCAGCGAGCAAGTTGCCGGCGATCACTGCGGCAGTGCTGGCCGCCTGCGACGCCCATGACGGCGTCAAAGACGGTCTGCTCACCGATCCGCGCCAGTGCCAGTTCGATCCGGCGGTGTTGATTTGCAAAGGCGCCGATGCGGATTCCTGCCTGACCGAACCGCAGGCGCAGGCCGCTGGAAGGCGATTTATGCCGGAGTCAAAGAAGGCAGAGGGATTGTACTTCCCGGGTTACCCGGCTGGCTCGGAAGAGTCGGGCTGGAATACCTGGATTACCGGTGCGGCGCCGCGCCGCAGCACAGGCTTTTTCTTCGGTACTCAATTCTTCACCAACATGGTTTACGAAAAGGCTGGACTGGGACTATCAGACTTTCAACTTTGCTGAAGCAGGCAAACTTGGCGGAGAGCAAGACGGCGGCGGCGCTCAACTCAATCGATCCGAATCTGAAGGCCTTCAAGGCCCGCGGCGGCAAAGCTGATCATGTTCCACGGCTGGAATGATCCGGCGATTCCCGGCGCTGAACACTGATCGACTATTTCGAGCGTGATAGCGCGTCATGGCCGGCGCGACGCTGACTCTTTCATGCGGTCTGTTCATGGTGCCGGGAATGGGTCACTGTGGCGGAGGGCCGGGACCCAACGTGTTCGGCCAGGGCAGCGGGCGCTGGAAGACCGGATGACGCCGACCACAACATCTACCGCGCGCTTGAACAATGGGGTGGAACGCGGCAGCGCGCCCGAAGCGTCTTATCGCTACCAAGTACAACGACGATCGCAATCCGGCGCAGGGGTAGAAGATGACGCGGCCATTATGCGCTTATCCGAAGGTCGCAAAATACAAAGGCTCGGGCGATCCGAATGACGCCGCGAACTTTGTCTGCGCGTCGGCGGGGAAGTAGCCGCACTGGTGGACTGAGCGCCGGTAGTCGGGCACCTCCTGCGAATGAACATCTGTTCTATCTCAGTGACGAGATTCTAAACGCGCCGCCGCTGTTTCGTCAAGTATTCTCCGCGCGCAGTGGTGCCCCAATTCGAATGACTTTTAGTAGCCCAGGCGTTTACGCCTGGGAAGGAAAAGGGCTTAGTTTCAAAGCCAATTAATGGGGCTTAGCAGCGCCTCCTGTTTCTCACCAGGCGTAAACGCATGGGCTGCAGAAAACCCCACGATGAAATTAAGGTTACTCTCCATGCGCCGATCCACTGCGCCGCGCTGAACCGGGCCAGGGGATCAGCTTTGGCTTTTGGCGTCGGATTAGCCCTGGCCGGAACGATCAACTGCGGACTTGCAGCCTTATCACTATCCTTCTTTGTAGCCGCAGGGCTGCCAGGCTTTGGGTTGTCGGATTTAGGATCAGATGTGGGAGATGTTTGAGCTCCATCTTTGTTACCGGTTAGACCCACCACCTCGCCCCTGGCTGTATTTGAAGCTCGGAAGCTTTAGTTCCAGCTTCGTCCTTGTCCCTGCGCGCTGAACTCGCGTCTGTAAACATTCCCGCACTCGGCGAGATTCTGCTCGGCGAAGCTTCGTCCCAGCCGGTGTGCGCGACGAGGTAGCCGTGGCCGCTCCGTTGGTCTTCAAAGCTGCAACCGTGCTCTGACCAGTATCAGGACGAGCAGGTGTATTGGCCGATTGAGCATTCGACGATGACGCCGGTGCTGCTTTCAGCGAGCGGGCTGCGAACCCGCAGCTTGTCGTCGCCACGGTGTTGCCATTCGACGTAACGCTGGTGGGCGCGTTTACCTGTGCCTGCGCCGCTGATGGCGCGGCCGGATTTGCCGGAGCGGACCGCGGACCGCCAGTGTTTACGTCCCTGCTTTCCGCCTGCGCAGTGGGCGCCGCAGTCTTACTTCCCGCCGAACCCCGTGACATCATGAACCAAAACACCGCGCCGCCGGCGATGATTAGCAGAACCACCGCTAACCAGAGCGGATTTGAGGTGAGACGCCCGACAAAGGCGGACCCCGGCTTAAACTCGGTATGCGTTTCATGAACCATGTCCCAGATGTCTGGAGGTTCCTTGGAGTGTCCTCACCCTGGGACTCGGTGGTATGGGCTCCACTTCAGCATCATCGATTGGATCGAGGGGCTCCGTCTTGATATGACATCTGTTTGTTCCTCACTTAATGATCGTGATCCGGTCGCCGGGCTGAATGACGGGATCAGGAATCTTGCCGGAATCAATCTCCTTCAGTTTGTACCGGCTCTCAACCAAAAAGCCCTTGCCGTTATCACGGGCCAGACGTGCTTCTTTCGCGTTTTTGATCAATCCTCCGGCAGCGATGATTGCCTGAGTCAGCGTCAGACCGCGACGGAGACTTTCTCGCCGGGAGCCTTTACCTCTCCGCCGACATAAAAGAACTGAGAGGGGTTCGCTTGCAGCGTGACGACATCGCCGGGCCGCACCAGCAGTTTCATCTCTGATGGTTTTAAGAGATCGATCACGTAGCTCTGATTCGAATCATGTCGCAGCACAGTCACCCTGGCCCGCCTCGGGCAAAGTTTGAGCGTCAGCGACTACGACGTAGAGCGGAATGGCTTCGCGCTTGATAATCCTGGGGCCGGGCTCTTTAACCAGGCCGCTCACCAGGATCGTATGGCTGGACATACTCCGGCGACTCCGACCGAGACATTTGGGGTTTCTCTAGTTGATGGCTTAAGCTCGTCTTCGATGCGAGTGGTAATCTCTTCCACGGTCAGCCCGGCACACGGCAAGGGCACACTAAGATTCTGGATGCTCAAGCAAGCCCGCCGGCGTAACCGTAAAGAGAGTTGGTTCGGCCGAGACAGCATCCGTCAAATGCACATCCAGTACGTCACCTGGCCCAACCCGATAGACTTTGGTGAGGTCATCTCTCGCGAGTTTTGATGTCGCCGGCGATGAGACCGGGCGGTTCAGAGATGCCGGTGAATTCTTCAGCTTCACCACGCGCACCATTCGCGGCCAGTGAATCCTTCTCACTTCCGGTCTTACGCTCCAGACTCAATCGTGCCCGGGTCAGAAGGTCCTGCGCATCCTTGTCCCTGGGTTTCAACGCCAGGCCGCGCTCCGAGGTTCTCGATCGCCTGCTCCCATTGATGCAGGTCGTAGTAGGCATGGCCCAAACTAAAGGTAGGCATCTGCGTAGCCGGGATTCAGTTTCAGCGCCTGCTCAAAGTTACTGGCCGCTTCCCTGTACTGACCCGCAACACCATATTTAACCCCGGTCTTGTACAGCCTTTCGGCTTCGTCAGCTGAAGATGTCCTCTGATCATTTCCTTCAGTAACTGGCGGAGACGTTTGCGCGCGTCGGGGTCTCGAGGCGGAATCGGTCTGGCCCTGGACGAGGGTAGAGAAGAGCGGGAGCAATAGCAGGATGACAAGAAACCGCAGCTTCAACATAAATGTCCTCAATTATTTTCGCTGTCGGGTAGGGCAGCACAAAGATCAGTGCTGGGCACTTCTAACTGAGGGATAACTATTGCAATGGACCGGGGAGACTGGGGCGACTAGCTGAAGGTGATTTGCTTATACCACTTTTGTCTTGGCAACTCCAGAAAAAAGGTGAGTCAGGGAGTGACCTAATTCCATCGTGGAGTTTTTCTCAGCCCGTGGTGTTTACGCCCGGGGTGAGAAACAGGAGGTGCTGCCAAAGCCCCATTAATGGGCTTTGAAACTGACGTTTTTCATTCCCAGGCGTAAACGCCTGGGCTACGGAAAAGTAATTCGAATTGGGACACTACCGGTACCACCTGAGTCACCAGGTGCGATAAGGAGGCTAGCCGATTTGCGTGTCGGCTGACACATCCACTATAGCGCGGCTGGCAGCAACAGGTGCTTCAGGCTGAAAAACTCACTGAATGGCGTATACGTTTCTTAAGGTCGAATCTTTGGCCTTTCGATAACGTCAGAAATTTCTTTTGGCCACCCTGTTACTGTCGAAGACGCCGACTTTCCCCTCGCCGATGACCTCAAACTGATCCTCATGCACGATAATCGCGGTGTCTCATCGATCCCGATGCCGAGCAGCTCGGGGTAGCGCGCCACGAGTTCACAACAGATCCTTTCCGCGTGGCGGGCAAAGAAGTGCGGATAGACGTCGGCGTTACGCAGCAACCCAAACCCAACCGTTCGCAATGGATCCAGATACATTCCGCTCCGCGTGAAGCGCAGGTCAGAAGGTGTCTTCGATCAGGTTAAGCAGGAACGAGCCCTGATCATCGCGCCGGCAGATGCACCTCCGATCACACCGCCCCGTTCAGCCACAGCTTTGATCTCGCGTTCGGTGCGAGTGCCCAGATATACATCGAGCAGATTGGTGAGATGGCCGCCCACAATATAAACGCCGGTCGCCTTGCGAAGCGGCGCCACAAAGGCCTCGCTTTCGGCCTCCTGACGGTTGCGCGTGTCCATAAGAGTAAGGTCGGTCACACCAAAGTCGCTCTTCCACCATTGCTGGAGTTGCGCCGGAGATTCAGGCGTGAAGACATTGAGATCGGCAGCGGTAGGGATCATCACTACCGATGCCCTGGCGCCACCGGCCAGGGCTGCAAACCGCCGGTAGTGTTCATAGTCTTTTTGTAGCCGCCACCTTGTAGTATCAGCCATCCCTTCTCAGGACCGACACTGGCGCCCTGCTGCGGCCACACCACCCCTTCGCAGCTCACCAGCAGAGTCCAAAACAAAGAGCCAGGAGAAGCCCTTATTCATCTGGCGCAGCTTCATCAGTGAGACTCCAGTTGACTCGGTCGAGAGAAAGCCCTTACGCGTTCTTTCTTTGTGGTTTTGAAATCAGGCTAAAGCTTCCACCAGTCAGATGATATTCCAGCAAAGCGACATACTTTGGGGCAGCGTGTGAGCCATCGGTCAACACTTCAATTTCGAGGTTGCCATTATTTACTTTTGGCCCTCTTCTCGGTCCCTCCCCAATAGCTTTCCGCCTCAGGATAGGAGCGGCGATAGTCCCGCTCGAAACTCTTATCGTTCAACGCTCCGAGTAAGGTTGTAGCGTCCATCCTTGATGGTGAAGACATGAACTTCTGAGCGACTGAAGTTAGCTGATATTGCGCCACAGCTAATGGGCACGACTGCTTCGTCACTCCCATCACCGTTCAAATCACCGTAAGTAACCTTATCCTGGTCAACTGCGAAATAGACACTCTTATTTTTGAATTCGCCTTTAGTCACTGAACTGTCTTGCCAATGCCTTTGTTCCCAAATTCCTGGGAGCAGAGGAAGAGCTGTAAGTGAAGTTCAGGAAATCGACTTTCTTGATATCGGTTTCGGTGTTCGGGCGTGGTTTTGAATCTGGTCGGGGGCCACTGGAAATGCCGGTGGTAATAAACAGCAAGATCATCATCAGGAACGAAATCATTTGGTTTTCTCACCTTCTTATCTTTGAGTAGAAGAACAGGAGTTGCTTTACCGTATGAGATGCCGCGCGTCATCGGAGGTCAGAACCGGGTTCGGTTCAATCGATCCTCAGGTATCTGGCGCCTCGGGTTGCAGATTGTGTCATACCGACGTCCAAATCGGAACTGCTTTTGGCTGGGAGAGTATCGCAATTCGAAATTCGATCGTGATTCGTATCATCGCCGGCGGCCTTAGAGTACCGACGTTTAGTCGGGCGTTGTTTTGCCGACGAACGAAGGGTACCAGGTCAGGGTCGCACGACTGGCGCGCGGCGCCCGCCGGTATCGACGCGATGTTCACGCTCCCGTTCGTGGCAGCAAGCGCGCACCTCAAGTTTGATCGGCTTTGAATCATAAGCCGGCAGTCGTGACGAGGCCCCGATTGTTGAAGGTTGAGTCACCCGGAGCCTCTCCCGCCTCGCCGCCATCAAGTCCAATCGACAGCCGGCCCGAATTCGATTCGCCCAACAGCCTGACTCCAACATCCGGCGCAGGCTGTATCACAATATTGATGTCGCCTCCGGTCACAGCTTTGAGCCGGCAACTCGATCCGGCGCGCGCTTTCACCAGGATCGGCGCCGCGATGTTCGCCAGGTTAGCCGGCACCGGAGCGCGTATTCCCGGAAGCCCAACGAGATTGTTGATGTCCACGATCGCCGGTCAGCACCGACATTGTCGAGTTCGGTTGAGCCGACAAAACCGGGAATGCCCTTGAACTTGTCGCCAACGTTGCCCGCGCATCGTTTACCCCAGCCAAGCGTTAGCCGCCTGAATGACAACCGCGCCGTGGAATGCCTCAGTCGTAACCCGATATGGTCCGCGCGCAGGTACCAGCAGACGCACACCAACCCAGGCCGGTTGACCGCCCGGCGAAGTAAAACCGAGAGTCGAATGCCAGACGCGCACCATCAGTCGTCCCTGGTGGACGGTCATGAAGGTTTGCAGCTTGGTGTCCTCAATCACCCGAGCGGCGGCCTCGGCCGGTTCGAGCGATCCTTCGCCGTATCCTTCCACCCGGATTTGCAAGCGACACCTGATCATCGTCCGAGTCGGCGATCTCAACCCGGCCGTATTCAGTGCAGACAACTATGTCGCCGCCTTTGATTCGCACCTGCCGCGGCGCTTTGTGTCAGCACGCGTTCCGCGGTATAGCCGTGTTTGGTGATCCCGGAATCGAAGCGACGAATCAAGAGCTTCGTGCCCGGCGGTGGCTTCGTGACGGCAATCACTGGTGCGAGTTTGATAGCGTGGATCACGGTTGCCCTGTCCGGTCACCGCCTTTGGTCCGGCAACAAACACCATCACAAACATCGCGCAGGTGAAGACGCCGATCAGGCATCTCTGGCAGTCGGTCATATGGTTACTTGCGTTTCCAAACTGCAACGTCATTTATTGATTGGCTTCTCTCGCCTCTCTGCGCCGCGGGTGTCCGGGTTGGCCGGCCGCTTTTAGATATCTTCCTGCTCCGCCAGCTCTCCGCCAGCATCGCCCAGCGCTCGTGATCCCGCCATCGTCCGCCTATTTTCAAATACTTTGGTGAATACCCTTCTTTGGTAAAACCTGCTCGCTTAACCAGGGCTATTGAAGCGGCATTATGCGGCTGGATGTTCGCCTCCAATCTGTGCAACTTCAACTTGTCGAAGGCATATCTTAAGACCAAAGGCAGCGCCTCAGACATATAGCCACGCCCGGCGAAAGGCGCCGCGACCTGGTAGCCGAGATACGCGCTCTGAAACGCGCCACGAAAGATCTGACTCAGGTTAATCGAGCCCACAATGACGTTGATCGCTTTTCAGGCACACGAGCAAGCCTTCAAAGTCATCGCGCCGGCACCGGCCGAGATAGTTTGCAAACTGCTCCGGGGTCGAAATGGGAGCTGCCAGGCCGCGGTAGAATCGCAAGCTTTTCCGATTGAGATCGGTGAACTCATCGCGATCTGCGGCGGTGACTGGACGGAGGTAGATGTTCGAGCCGGTCACCAGCGTGCTCTGTTGTTTAGCGGATCTCTTATTCCAGTGTACGCGGCTGAAACTTTGCAGCCGCAACTATCGCACTCTTCGGGTGCTCTGGAAGAAACTGCCTCTCGCACAACTTCCGCAATCGTCGCAAAATCTTGAACTGCCGCAGGTTCAGTACACAAAGCACAACCACTGCGGGAACCAGCAGGTAAAATGTCTTGTGAAGAAAAGGCCCGCCAGTTTCAGCCACGCTAATGCCAGAGCTCCTCCCAGAACAGAAAAACCACAAGCATTACTTTTCTTAACCTGAGGCGTTTCCGGAGCCGGAAATAATGTAAATATTTGCGGCCACCATGATCACGAATACGCCAAGCAACACGTAGTTGATTACCGGACTACTCATGACGTTCGACTACCCGATGTTCACGGTACTGGAATAAGTCCGACAAACTTCAGGAAGCTCTGATCAAGGTCAGATTGAAAATAGCATTTGCTCCCTCCCTTTGGGAGGGCCGGGAAGGGCGCAGCTACGGCAAAGAGAAAAGCAAATTACCTGTGTGCGCGGGCTTTCAGCCCGTGCGGGATCTTTCAGGTATCGACTCAGTAGCTGCCGCTTCCTAACCCTCCCAGAGGGAGGGGAATCTACTTAATCAGAGTCTCCTTCAGTTTGTCGCTGAGCTTCGACAAGCTAAAGCTTGTCGGACATTAACCACCCGCTAAACTCCATCCGAGTTCTTTCATGGCCAATCCGGCATGCCAGATCTTGGTCATGTGCCGGATCTTCTCACCATCAAAATCCATCACATACACATAATCAGTTGCCACGCTCTTGCCGGTTGGCGGGCAAGGTCCTCCTTCGCCGGTATGCGTGCCGTAGAAAACGCCATACGCAGAGACACTCTGCCGCTCATCGTCAGTGCCAAAAGACCTGAGTTCATAACGCCCGTCGGGCACAAACGTCAGTACACCCTGCATCCAATCGGTGTACTGCCGCAGGCTCTTCACGTCTGCGAGCGGCTCAGCTTGCGCCGAAAAGGTCGCGTCGGGCTGGCAGTAGGCCTGGCATTCCTGCCATCCCTTTCCGGTTTCGCAGGCCTCAAAGAATTTTCCGGGCAACTTCGGTAATTGATGTCATAGCTTTCCTCCGCTTTGTGATGTTTGAAACTTTACTACTTACTTGCCGCTTTTAAATACTTGCCCCATTCGGCCAGCCCTTTGAAGTTGAAATGAGAACGTTGTTTTGATGAACCGCATAAGGAGTGCGAGCGGCGCTCCAACGGAATTGTTTTCGGCGATTCTTTGTAAGCACCTCAACCAGCTTCGTGAAACCAGCAGTCATCTCGTCAGTTTCTTTGTCGCCGACACTGGCAAATAAAAAACCCTTCAAGCCGGGGGAGGTAACCAGAAACTCAGCCATCTTGTTAACCATCAGATTCTGAAACCGCCAAACGGGAGTGCTGTAACAAAATCGCGATTGAAACAAATCCGGCTTCTCTATCAGTGAGTACAAGACAAACAATCCGCCTCTTGAATTTCCGCTCAAGGTCCGATAACCCGAGGTCCGATAATTACGGTCGATGAAGGGAACCAGTTCCTTTTCGATGAACGAGAGGAACTTATCGCCGGCCCCAAAGGGACTCTTCTCGTCATCAACATTTCGTCTCATGAACGGCGGCGTCTGGTCCCTTTCACGATTTCCCTGGTATTCGGAAGACCCACTACGATGGCGCTCGGCGCCAACCCGGCGTCCGCCAGAACAGTTAATTTGTCAGCCGTGTGGTCGTCTTGTGAGGTTCCGTCAAGGACATACATGACGGGGTATTTTTGCGACGCATCCTGAGGATAGTCTCTGGGCAAATGAATAATGACCCGCCGATCCTCACCCATGATCGTGGAATGAAGAGTGGTTTGGACGACTTCCGGCGGTTTAATTTCAGGTGTGGGGTTGCTGTTGGAGTTTGGGCCAGAAGACCCTGGGCCATCGGCACTGTAAACAAAACGATGAAGACCGCTCTCGCCAACAGTACTTTCATTAGAGTTGACTCCTCTTTCGTGTTTACTCAATCACGTCGCGAAATCGCAATCCACTTCACGTTTATGCCGGCGCCGCGATTTCATCCAACTTTGGCCGGATCATCTTCGGACGACTTGATCGAAGCAGCCTGCGCAGTGGCAGCGAGTTTACGACCGCGTCTTCGTTTGATTGCATAATCGATCAGATAACCCACCACAAAATAAATCCCAAGGTTGAACAGCACGCCGAGAAGCAAATGTGACCACCAGATTATGGCTGGCGATCGGCAAGAGAAAGATCAATTAGTTGAAACAAGTAAGACCCGGGCGCTGAGGCAAAGACTAAAAAGAAAAAGGGGTTTGGTCCTTCCGCTATTGTGAGAACCGCCCCAACAATGAGCAGGCCCCAGGAACTGAGATAGAGGCTCGGAAGAAGAATTCGAAATGTGAATGCCGGGAGTCTCATGTTCCAGAGGCATCGAATATCTGAGTTCATTCAAGCATCTCCGGATTGAATCATGCTACGAAACGCGCTCTCGCCGCTCGCGTCCAACCATTTGTCAGGTCGAGGTCGCTACTCGTGATGATCTGTTTTCCCTCACTCATTCACTGATCCTGCCCCTGGTTATTTGCGTGAGCCGTTCATTCACATCGAATTTCCTGGCCCGAACACCTTCGATCCCGGACGCCTTCATCCGCTCGATTTTCCCTGCCAGGTAAGAATCCAGTGAAGCTTCATCCTCAAACAGATAAATCCCACCCGCTTCTCCCGTCTCCTGGATTCTCCGTCCACACTTTGCAAATAAGGCCGGGTGACATCTGCTATCCTGCGCGCAAGATGGGAATATTCTTCGGCCATCTCAGAACCCCAGGGGCCGGAAAAGGGATAGTCCATTTGTAAGACTTTAAGAGCCAAAGAATCTCCTTAGCTGGATTCACAGATAGTTCGGAAAGATGCGCAGCCAGCTCCGACGGTGTCTGGCACAGAATGTCGACGCCGGCATCAAGCAGCTCATGCGCAGAGCCATAGCCCCAGAGCACTCCAATCGATCGCACCGCCATTCGCCCTGGCCGCCCGCACGTCGGCCGCACGGTCGCCAATCATCACCGCCGCCTGCGCACCTCACACCCTCGCTCGCCAGCAGCGTAGGCCAGCAAGTCTGCTTTGTCCTCGCGCCGGCCGTCGAGCTCTGGCCCGTAGACCTTTCTGAAAGTGCTGGCCGAGCCCGAAGTGCTGCACGATGCGTTCGGCATACACGGCCGGCTTCGACGTTGCCACGTACGTCGCCGCTCGCCAGCCTGTCCGGCCTGCTCCAGCATCGCCAGGCACACCCGTCGTAAACCTGATTCTCATAGAGCCCGGTGGCGGCAAATCGCTGCCGGTACAATCCCATGGCTTCCTCGATTCGGGCCGTCTCCAAAGTGTCGAGCAACATGGCGAACGTGCCTCTCAGCGGCGGGCCAATGAAGGTGACTAAGACGTCGTCGGCGGGGCAGGAAACGCCAAGTTGATCGAGTGCGAATCGGATGCAGCCCGTGATCCCGGGTTTCGGGTCCGTGAGCGTACCGTCCAGGTCGAACAGCAGGACAGCTGAATTCATTCGTCCTCGCATACAGCCGCAAGCAATGTAACGTCTAAACGATCTGTTATGCCCGGCGAGGAAAAGGGATAGTCGTTCGCGAAGGTCAACTGGTAGGACAATCTGCCCGACGGGCGAACGCGAATTGTAGCTATAAACCTTCGGACCGCAGTGCGCCGCTGGTGTTGTTGCGGAAGCCCCACCACATGTCACCGCGCACATAAACCACACCGGTCGAATGAACCGCAATTTCGGGAGACTCGATGCCGTCCAGCCAACGCTCGCGATCTGGCCACCCGGAATGCAGCTCTAGATGATGCCGGAGGAGTAACGATAATGACCAGCAAATTGCTGTGATCGTCTCCGAGTCATCGAAATTATCGATACTGCAGGTCGTCAGATACCGTCGCACGTCCTTAGCGAGCCACCTGCCGGCCTTACGGATCCTGTTCTTCGTTTCTCTGCGCTTCATTCTCCGAACTATGAGTGAAAGTTGAGAACCGCAAAGCGGTTCAGCCCTTCAGCCCAAGGTCCGCGCTGCCGGAAAAAGCCGCGGAGCGGCGAAAGATCTGTAGCCCACGGCGTGAGCCGTGGGTAATGAAACGTGATCGACACATCAGCCGCGGAGCGGCGGAACATTTGAGACGATGATGTTTCGCCGCTCCGGGGCTGCGTTATTCTCGTTAGCGCTGATCCCATGGCTGACGCCATGGGCTACAGATCTTTCGCCGCTCCGCGGCTTTTTCTCGGCGCGACCCAACGGGGTTGCGTCGTTATGGGCGAATAATACCCGCTCAGGATGGATTTGAGATTCTGCACTCGTTAATCTGCGGTCGCCGCTATGCTCCGAACTGCTTCAAATGGTGGTCGCAGTGCTTGTAGGTAGTCGTACCCCATTCGCGCCAGGACAGCGGTCCAAAGAGCGGATGCGCAGGGCCGGCCCCTCTCGCGGGCCCGTTCCGATCTGGTCCAGCAAAGCCAGTAACGCCGCGCGTTCTTCCTCGGAGAGACTCTGCTGCGTCCGGTAGCAGCTCAGGCGCAGTCGGCGCGCCTTTGGGGAAGGGAAGCACATACAAGATCAGATGCTTGAGCGGGAACACCTGGAGTGCGCGCTTGTTCTTCGGCGCCACCTCGAGATCTCCGACGGCCATTCGCGCCGACAGCCGCAGGTGCTGCAGCATCCCTGTCACGCTCATTCGTCCCCAACGCGCGGTCGACGAAGCCGACAGCGAGCCCAGCCTGCTGCAGATCGCCGCGCGGTCGGTTTCGTTTAAGATCGAGCCCATTTCCATTCCTCCCTTCCGTTCACCTCACTCGCCACTTTCTCATATCTCGCCCAACGTCTGAGTTGACCCGGCGTCGCGAATCAAAGCACTTTTCGTCGCTGGGAACAAGTTGGGAAAGGGGCGCCTCGCCGCGCGTCAACCATTTGTCGATCCGACCCAGCTTTGCCTCAAAAGTCTGGTGCAACTTCATTCAGACCGGGCTTTAGCCCGGTCACACTGGCATTGAGAAAGTCGCAGAACCGTTTTAACGGTTTACTCTTCTTCCGACCTTCAAGGAAATTCTCGTTGTCCAAACACAAGTTACGGCGACCTGCTCAGATGGAAACCGTTGAAACGGTTCCTTGGGATTTATCGGCCTGCTGCACCACCGGGCTAAAGCCCGGTGTGAATGAGAAAGGACTTTGAGGCAAAGCCGCCCGACCCAAAAGCCCGAGTCACTTTCCCTTCTGCGACTGCGATTCCACCCACGCACGATAGTTCTTGGGAACGTCCAGCGTCTTTAGTTGTCTCCAGGCTTTTATCGCCTGTTTTCTGGTGGCGCCTTTCTCCGCCGCCAGGAAGTCGCTCATAAAATTGATGTATCTGTCCTGAGGGATTTGAGCCGAAGGGCCCTTTGGTCTGGTTCAGTCGCACGTATTCTCTAACCAGGCCGCCGTAGGTTAGCTTGACGCCCTTGATCAGTTGCTCTTCACGCCAACGATTGAGCCGATAGCGGACGCCGGATTTCCTCTTCAAGCCCGGAGCGAGTTTCTGAGCTTCTCGTTCGAGGAAATCTTTGGTCTCCCCGGTCGTTCGAATAGATCACTACCGGAAGATCGAGATGCAGACCTCTTTGACGTCCTTAATCCCTGATGGCGAGAGGCACCTCGCCGTGGGGTCCCTGATCTCGCCGGTCTCGAGAAATAGCCTGATAGCCTTTTCAAGTTCGTCCTTGCGTAGCTTGCGTGCGGATGGAAGCCCGATCGTCTCAGCGAATGTCTTTAGTTCGGTCGCATACCAATAGCCATTGTCGAACTGATCCAAAGTCATCGATGCTGACAGTTTCGTTTTAGATTTCATTGACGGCCCACCGGACAGGCGCATTTCCCGATCGGTCTACTCGCATCACGATTGTCGGCCAACGTTTGAGATTTGTTATCTTGCGTCGATGGAATCACGCGGTAGATCGGGATCGAAGTGGAATAACTGAAGATAATCGTTCCAACCATTCTCCCCCTTCGCAGACAACAATCGATGATTTGGCGAGCGTCTCCGCGAACGCCGCGTTTCCAAATACCTGCGATTGGATAAGAGACCAGAGACCACTCAGGTCTTCTGTTCCAAACGTGAAATTCAAGTACCGCGTCTTGTCGAACCCTTCACCGAAGTCGTGTTTTTGACCAGCGGCGACTGTGTTATTGCCGTGAGCAAGCGCTTCACTTCCGTCACGTCCAACCCGGGTGTACGTTCCGGTTGGATTTGGATCGATAACGCTTTCATAAGCAATATTACGTTTGAGTTGACGCGGGCGGCGCGGACCGCATCAGGTGCTGAGCGGGTTTCGGCCGGGCATACCGCAGTCGCGATGAAACGCCAGGAACTCCGCCACCGGGAGCGGGCGCGAGAAGTAGAAGCCCTGGGCCGCCTGCACCTTCGTCGCGCAGAGCACCGCGAGCTGGTACTCGGTCTCCACCCCTCGGCGATCACCTGGAGGGGCGAGGACTCCAGCAGCACCTTGACCGTTTCGAGCCACGCGGGGCTGGGCTTTCCGGGCCGATCTGGTCGATCAGCGACTTGTCGAGTTTGATCGAAGAGAAGTTGGCTCGCGCCAGCACCGCCAGGTTGGCCGCGCCGGCGAACGTGACGTCGTCCAGAGCGACCCTGGTACCCATGCTGTGTGCCTGGTTGATCGCTTCGACCCCGAGAAGGTCGGGCAACCCGCGCTCGGTAACCTCGAGGATGATCTGGCCCGCCTGTTCGGCCAACCCGGATTTGCTCGCAACGTACGCCATCCCGCCGCGCCCCAGGATCTCCGGCGGGGCGTTGATGCCGACCCGGACGTCCGGATTGGCTCCGCAGCCAGTCGCCCAGCTCAGCGGCGACAGTGTCCAGAACCCAGTAGGTGAGCATCCCGGACAGCGGCGTGTTCTCGGCGATTGGGATGAAGTCGTCCGGCGAGACGACGCCGCCCGGCCGGCGCCAGCGGATGAGCGCTTCCGCGCCGACACATCGACCGTCGGTCAGTGAGATCGTGGGCAGGTATTCCAGGAAGAACTCATCCCGGCTCAGGCCCTCGCGGATGGCGGCTTGATCGATCATGGCTGATGAGATATTTGGAGGCTAGCTGGGCGACCCGACAAGATTCTCACGGAAACGCCGAGCCTGCAACCATTGCCACAGACGTAGTGCCTAATTTGAAATTCTCTGCCTCACCTCGGCGTTCTTATTAAGCGTATTATCACCGCAGAGGCGCCGAGGCCGCAGAGCACACGCAGAGAAAAACTGAAATTAAGGCGCTACCCAATATACCGCAGTGGGTGCTTGAGAAACACGCTCGCGTCGCTCGAGTCCAAAGGGTACGCTAGTCAGCGACCTGGTTAGAACGCGCTCGTCTTCGCCTGATGAACCATGCGCCGATAAGTATGAAACCGATTCCGCTGACAAGCAAAGTGGATCCTGAGCGGTCTGCGAGCCGACACCATTTCACCCGTTGTGTAATCAAATAGAAAACTTTCCTTGCTGAACGTGGTAACCGCGAGCAAGTGGCGAGACTCATCGACCCTCGCGCTTTCTTCCCACTCAAAATGAGAAACGCTTCGCTTCAAACCGGAAACTGTGTCCACCAGATGGCTGACTTTGTATGCGCGGAGTTCTTTTCCATTAGCGTAGAACGTGTAGGCCTCGTCAGAAAGTGTCCGAGCCCATCGCCCGCGCCTGGTCAAGTGAACGCCATCAGAAGGAACGATGACCGAAGGCGCAAACCAGTCCACTGTCCACAAGGGAGTATTTGAACCGTTCACATACAAACCACTGGCCGGATAGTTCGTTGCTGAAATGTACCGAAGAATGCGGCGACCTTCCACCAGCGGGACCTCACTGGAAGGACGACCGGGAGCGAACATAACGAAAATAAATTTACCGTCTGCAGATTCAGTCGCGTAAGGTACCGGACCTGATTCGCTGTCGCCATAGGCGATTGCTGCCAGAAGCATGAGAAGCGCACCCAGCCATCTTATCCTGGCAACTCTCATAGATTTTTTTCGCCCGACCAGTAACAGCCGTCGAAATCCTGAATTTAGGCTTCGTTGCGCGCAATGCAATAAAGAGGGTGACGGCAACGAGGCCGGCCTTCGCGAGTTGCGACGACGTAAGCCTTCGCGTGCGAGCCACACGAGGTTAGACATTTGATTCAACCAAAGGTTCCGGGTGTGCAGGACATCGAACACGGAGTTGAAACGGGTGGCGATTTCCATCAACCGTCACCGCACCGAGCAAGTTGCGGAACACGCTCCCGCCGCGCGCGTCAGATTTGCTGCGTTGCCTTTCATCTATTTCACGAGCGGTTCGAACTCCTCCACAAAGTGCGGTTCACCCAGGAGTGTAAGGTGTGCGCTCTTCCCATGAATTTCCAGCGCGCTAAAATTTCCATCCTGGTCTGCAATTTCTAATTTCAAACGCACATTACCTTTTTTCAGCCAAGGGTATGGCAATCATATTTTCATAGACCACGCCATTCATTTCAAAAGACCATCGTAAATCTTACAAGGCCAGGCTCGCGGCAAATCAATTTGCGTGGCGTCCTCAATTACTAACTCCGCTCTTTGACTCCAACCCGATCCTGCGTCTACACCTGGCTGTCCTGCGGATCGATGAACATATGCATGAGAGAAAACTAATATCGCGGCTCCATAATCGAACCAAACGATGGCTATCTCAGAATCATGTAATTCAATCGACTGCCTCATGGTTAGTGTCGGATTACCGCTTGGCGAAATCACGCAGGTACGCCGGGACGTTCGCCGCGACGGTGCGTAGCTCGTCCGGCGTAAGCGGGAGTCGTTGGAACGCGGCCCAGCCCGCCTTCGGATACGCGAGAGGGCTCGCGGGCGCGTCCGAGCCGTACAGCACGCGCTTGACGCCGATTTGGCGAATGCGCGCCGCGATCCGCTGCAGATCATCGGGCGACATACTGGGTCGCACCACTACGGTCGCATCGAACCACACGTTCTTCATGCGGGCATCATGCTTCGCGATCGCATCCGCGAACACACCGAGTGCCGCATCCGTCGCCGAATCATAACCACCCGCTCCGGCCAGGTGCGCGATCTGCACCGGAACGTCTGGCGCCGCCGCGAGCAGCTGGTTCAGGAACACAAGTGCCTCATCGGCGCCGTATTTCCGTTTGGTTGTCAATCGACGTGTGCAGGTGCACTACGATTGGCATGTGATAACGATTCGCAGCCTCAAAGACCTTCCTGACCTTCGCCACGTCAGCCGGGTTGTCGAGATCGACGTCGGAATTTCCGAAATGCAGCTTCAGCCCATAGTGCAGCTGCGGATCTTTGCTGCAGCGCGCCAGCTCTTCGAGCGCGTACGGTTTGAGCGGGTTGAAGCTGCAGAACGCGCGCAGACGGTCCGGGTATTGCGCCACCTGCTGCGCAATCCAGTCGTTCTCGGCCTTCACGTGCTCGTATTCATTCGCGACCGGCGCGCGGCTGGCCTTGCCCCAGGTGTATGCCATTGACAGCACGAGCGCGCGCTGAATACCTGCTGAATCGAGGAGTTCAATAAGGTTGCGCGCGGTGATGCCCGGCGAATTTGGATTACCGGTGACGAGGGCGGCGCCGGCCGGACTCAACAGGTGCTGGTGACAATCGATGACCGGCGCCTGCGCAGACTGCGTCGCCGGAAGGATCGACAGAAGCAAAAGGATTGTGCAGAGAACGAATCGCATACGTGACAATCAGTAGTATGCAAGCAATCGGTGGAGCCAGTTAACGTCGAACAGCAGGTTCATGTCCGTGGCTTGGACAACAGGATATCACTCCGTTCCTATTCTTCCGTTGACTAAACTGCTTCGCAGAATCGGAGCAACTGGTTTCATTCCGATGTACCTCCGCAGCCAATTCGCGCGGTCAATCAGAGGGCGAACGTCATTTAGTGCATGTCCGGTGTCATACCAGAGAACAAGTCTGGGTTCGCTGGCTGCACCCGCATACTGCTTCATCGCCGCTTCATTGAAGTAGTGCTCAAATCGCGCGAACTGTCGAGCTCGATTTACCTGGGGAAAAGCCGTTTCAACCATGATTTCGTTTCGGGTTTGATGGACTCAAGCACTTCAAATGTTTGGTCGTCGAGGTCAGGAATGTCCTGGTCATACCGGTAGCCGGTAAAGAACTTGAACAACTCGACGGGAATTTCGAAGATGTAATCAACCCTCTCATGGGCATCCCTCGCTTTGCGCTGCTGAGAAACACATCGGTCGCGGATGGCGGAGAGCGCTGTCGGAGGCTCGCCTTCGGTAGCCAGGTGATCCCGACCGCTATCGGATTCGTGGCTGATAGACCAAAGTCGCCGGCCGTCTCGCCAGGCACTCGCGGCGCTGAACATGACGTGCTCCTCAACTGTGTAAGTCAAAACCTCGCAGCTGACAGAAAGACTCTGCAACACAGTATCGCTAATCATGGAATGTTCAGCTCGATTGGCGACGATAAGATACCACCCCTTCGGAAGATTAGCGGCGATAATCGGAGACTCCGCGCCCTCCTCACGCACCCCGGTTGCACGAAGATTAAGTTCCTCGCGCACAGTCTCAGGTGATTTACCGGTTACTGCTAATCCGGATTGTGAGTAGCCCATAAAATGAGAAACAGGTACAAGCGTCGAACGCTTGAGTTGACGCGGCCGCGCGGTAGCGCCAACTGTGAATTACAAAAGCTTCTTTGAGAGACATGCTATCGCGGTCCTGTCCGACGATTCGTTCGGCGTGGCCTTTCAATCGCCATACAAAAGCGCGAGGGCTAGCAAGTGACATCCCATCCAATGCCCTGATCCAGCACGCGCAAAATACAAAGACATACCTTTGTATTCTTCCGCTGTGAGGGAGCGTAGCGTAGTGCCTTTCGTATGTTGAGCGAAATACCGTCCGTCAATAGCGTACGGATGCCACAACTTTAAAACGAATTCATCCCAATAAATGTAGTTCCCAAGAGCGTAGAGAAAAAGGATCACAATAGCCACGCCGACAAACGTCTCTCCATAGACTCTCCACGATGACCGCTCTTCATATCTGGCTGAGCCCCGGACGTAAGGCGGCGGTGGTTTGGTAACTCCCAGGCGCTTTGACAGATAGTTGAGAGCCTGGGGAATGAAACCAATCACGACCGCATACTGTAAGCAGGTCCAAACAAAGGGCAATTGATCTCGAGTATTAAAACCGGCATATAACAATGCGTGAACGACCAGACTCACTGCGAGTAAGAGGAGAGTTAGAATAAAGAAAATTAACGATGTAGCTATCTTGAGACTCACGGACGTCTTTAACAAGCAACAAGCGCCGAACGTTTGAGTTGACGCGGCGGCGCGAATTCAATCAAGCATCGCTGCACGAATCAAGTTGAGAAACACGCCCCCGCCGCTTGCGTCCAACGACTTATTAGACCGCGTGGGTACTCGGAAAGAAATCTTACGACTCAGGCTTGTCATTCAGAATCGCTGACCATCGGTCAGTTCGCTCCTGAGCAGTGGTGTCTTCGATCCGGGTCGCAACCGTCCAGACATGTCCGGCGGGATCCATGATTGACGCGCTGCGGTCGCCCCAGAATTGGTCCTGGGGCGCCGACAAAACCTGAGCGCCGTTTGCCGTGGCGCGCTCCACTGTTTTGTCTACGTTCTCGACATAGACGAAGATCATCACGGGTGAGCTTCCGTCTGGTTTTGGGGCTCGATTTGGAAGAGTAGGCCACTCGCCTTCGATCATGATCATCTCCGGTCCAATCGTCAGTAATGCGTGGGCCATCATTCCATCGGGGCCAGGCCGCCGGTTGAGTTCGACCGCCTCAAAGGTTTTGACGCAGAAATCGATTTCGGCAGCGCCATCCGTGCACACCAGTCTCGGAATGACACGCGACGAGTTATCGGGAATCCCCTTTATCTTGTTTGCCATTCGCTTCTCCAAACTTCGTTCCAACAGTTTTCGCCGATTCAGTGGTCTAACGATTGAGTTCAGATGGCGCGGGCGGCGACACGCAATCCACGCCGGACCAGGCTAGTTGAGAAGGACGCTATCCCGCAACGATTTGTTCGACGCGGCGTGGCGGAAAAAGACGCGTTGCTTAATGCCTTCCGATCTACCGCCCACTATTTTTAGCCTCCGATTCAGCTGCCGTAAACAACAACTCTTTCATTTTGATTTGGCCATCTTTAATACCGTCTCAATCAGAGTTTCACGGTGGCCACTGGCCCAGGCTTTCCAGATTTCGTCCTCCGAAATACTGCCCAGGCGCCCAACGAGAAAGAACGGGGGAATCGCGTGTCCGGGACTTTTCCAACGCGACATTTCAATTAGCGTTGGCAGGGCACGTTCACGCAGTTTTGAGAGAATTGCAGGATTGCGTCTTTCGGTGATGTGGTACAGGGCGCCCGCAGACTTGTTGCGGTCAGTCCATACAATTGAGTCGAGCATTTCAATAAACGGCTCGTCGGGAACCCTGATTCGTTGTTTGGGAAATTGTTGCGCGAAGCCGGCGATTATTCCGAGCGCTCGCATCGAATTGTTTCGCACGGCACTGTCCGGATCCCTCATTCCATAGACAAGGTCGGCCACCACATCACGTTTGTTTTCCGCGTAAGCAATGACTTCGGCCGCCAAAGCGCGATGTTCAGCGTCTGCTGATTTGTGCAACACGGCGCGCAGCAGCTTCAAATCCTGCGCGGCGAAAGTGATGAACCTCTCCTGAATGGCACGGGCTTTCGGATACGAGTCCAAAGCATGTCCTTGCGAGTCGTCTTCGCCGGCATCGCCTTTTTCAACCCCTTCCGTGAAGGCTTCGTCGAAAGCCTGCCCCGCTTGTACGATTACTCTAGGCAAGCGGATCGTGCCCTTTGGCGCAGAACGAAATTGCAGCGAAGGCGCGCCTTTCTCTTTAATTCCAACATAAAGAATGGCCTTGCCGGCCTCGCAGCAAACGAGGTTGAGACGAGCCTGCTGAACGTTTGGCAGAGCCTCTAATCGTCGCTGTGTTTCTTCTTTCCGCGAAGTGAGAAAAGAGTCACCTTCTTTGATTTGGAGCGCCTGTCGCGCTTCCTGTTGGGAGAGGCTGCGCAAACCGTAAAAATCTATAATTCCAATCGAGGGACTCTGACCGTTTATTGAACCGAACGGTAATAAAAATAGACAAATGAGCAAAAGTGTCTTCATCATTCATTAATAAACGAAAAGTTGAGAAGGAGGTTATCCGTCTCGACTCTAGCTGCCAAATTCCGCAGTATCATGTTAGTAAACCGAAGAGCGCCGAACGCCTGAGTTGACGCGGGCGAGCGCCAACACGAACCTATAAAATCAACCAGCGAGCTGACAAACAAGCTATCGAGCCTCGCGTCCAACGATTTGTGCGGCGGCGTTTAGTCTGGATGGACGCCATGCGCCGCGAGTAACGCTTTTAGTTGTTTGCGACCAGCCTCGAGATTACGGCCCTTCTGCCAATCAAATGGTTCCCAGGAAAGATCGGATCCCAGGATAAGCATCGGATCGATTGCATGAAGTTTCCTAAGCATGTCTTCGATATCCGAAGGAAAAGGATGTTCACCGTAGTGAAGCATGTCAGTGATTGGATGGTCACCCTGTCTTCCGTTTGGCATATCAAATTTCCGTTATCAGGAGCCGCCGAACGGCGGAGTTAACGCGGCGGCGCGAATTGCACTCAAGCCTCGCCGGAAGAATCAAGTTGCGAAACACACTACCGCCACTCGCGTCCAACGGTTGTTCGACGCCGATATCTATTAACCGCTGGGCCATCGATCGACCCTAACTTTGTGCGATCCAAGCATTCGTATGACCGCTTTTAGATTGAGCCCGATCTTCGTGTCATCGCCAGGAGACCGCAATCCGATTTCTTGCACGGCGACGACTTTTCCGAGAGGCCACCGCTCAAGTGGCATTTTCAGAGAGCTTTTTCGAGTTCGTCTAAGCTAAGAAGCACCTGACTGCGTGCTTGGTCATGAAGGATTAGTTCGTAGCCATCACGACACACGATTACATAGGGATTATGCCATTCGTCGGCGCTTCGTATTTTTCGGATCTCTTGATCGTCAGGAGCGGGTAGCGAGTCGATGACCCGAGTTGGTGATTTGGCTTGCGTTAACCTTGAAGACACGGCTGTTTCCGAACAGGCGCTGAGGATCAGCACCAACGCAATAATCGAAAATGAAACTCTCATATAAGAAGACCCCCGAGGCGTCGAACGGTTGAGTTTGATGCGGCGGCGCGAATTCAATCAAGCATCGCCGGACGAATCAAGTTGCGAAACACGCTCCCGCCGCTGGCGTCCAACGATTTGAGCATCTTCCACTTCATTTCGCGGGATATTGCCGCGACAAGATCGCCAGCAGGGTAGTTACTTGTGCCGCATCCAGATCCCGTTTCGGAACGATGACGACCTGTTTAGTTGTCCGAAGTCTTAGAATTATCAAGCTCTCTGTTTGCACAAATGAATCGAAGTTTTCCCAGGCGAGAGACACGCTTCGAATTGTGCTCTGGCAACGAATTCCCCATGGGAATATCGATATAGTAGTGGGCTCTGTGATGATCGGATCTTTCGCGACCACGCGCCAAAGGGCCAGAGAAAAGAATAGTGGATAGAGCACAACAATTGAGAGCCCGAAAAATCCAACACCTCGATAAAAACCATTGCCGTTAAGAATGAAGTAAAGCCCTACTGAAAGACCGATAACCCAACCAACGAGACGGACTGGGCGAAGCAACTGCCACTTCAGCAATACCCGCCAAACTTCAGCCAGGGTGCGCTTTGTAGCAAACTCCAGTAGCGGCGCTTCAATTGTCATATCGCCTGTGTAAGATGCGCGGGCGGTGACACGCAACCCGCGCCGGACCAAGCTGGTTGCGAAAGGAGCTATCGCGCGCTCACCTGCAACGACTTGCTGGGCTTACCGACAGCAACCACGGGTAAGTTAGTAGTACGCGATCTTTCGTTCTTCAAACCATTCGGCGATCACTTTGCCCGTCGCGGGCTCGACGCTGTGTACAGTTTGTTTGATCCAGTTGCCCACCTGGTCATATTCATAGATCCGAACCGTCTTACAACATTTGGTGTTCTGACCAAGGGCTCCGGCTTCGACGACGTTCTCTCTGAGGTCATAAATCCGAACCGATCCTAAATTCAGAGAGCCATCTGCATTGAAGGTCCTCATCTCTTCTTTCTTCGGCCGTCGTCATAAGAAAAAAGAGACTGCTTATAGAGTTTACCGTCAGGGCGGTAGGCTGATTCGCTCGTCAACCCTCCACCCTCGTCGTAAGAATAAACAAGTCTATGGTAAACAATCCCCTCGGCATTGAATGTCGACAACTCCGACAGACGTCCTGCAATATCGCTGTAACGATAATAAGCTTTCAGATCACGTCCTGCTTCGCTGTAACCGGCTTCTATCTGTCTTCCTTGAGCGTCGTAGAACGCAGTGTATCGCCGCGTGACGCTGGACTTCTCTCCTATCTGCTCTAACGCCTCGATCTCGCGCCCCTGTTGATCGTAAGAGTAGGTCGTCTCACCGTAAATCGATCCCCGGCGCGTCGAGCGCGCAGTTTTTCGACCGTTTCTATCGTAGCTATAGCTAGTTCTATGAACTGATGCGCCACCCGTGTTGAAATATATTTCCTCCGTTTTGTTTCCCTCAGTATTAAAGGAGATGCTGCTAATCAATCGCGACTCCTTATGTGTGAATAAGCCCAGTATCTTCGAGTTATTGAATTGTTCATGTGTAACGGACTTCACCAGGCCAAGCAAATGTTCGTTCTCTCTATCAGATTTCCGAGACAGACCGGGTACATCTGCCGGAGTTGCCAATGCGTACATGACCATAGCATTTGCCTCTGCTGAACCTGGGCTTTGACTGAGACCCAAGGTGACGAGATCTCGATGACGTGCGTCGCCGTTCATCGCCATTGGATATCTTTCACGATCCTTCCCTGGCCGTCGAGCAACAACAGTCGCTTGGGCGTATGGTTTGAGTCGAACGGGGTGACCAGCGTGTAGCCGGTGCCCAAGTCGCGATACGTCATCGCGCCGTGCGCACTAACACGAAGGTGTTTTCGGTGGATACCAAGAGTTTTCATCGCCGTATTCCACGACATGCCGTCAGTGAGTAAAGACATTTTTGTTTCAAGGCGGCAAATCTGTTCGGCTGTTAGCGGCGCGCTTACATCGTGATTTGATCTTGCCACGTCGCAAGCACTCACGCCCGGCGTCGGAAACTGAATCAGTCCGATTAGTAAGATGAAACTCAGCATAGTGTGAATAGTCGCCCAACGGCTGAGTTGACGCGGGCGAGCGCCAACACGAATCTATGGAAGCAACAAAGCTAGTTGAGAAACAAGCTATCGAGCCTCGCGTCAGCCGATTTGTTATGCCGCCGCCGGACCCCTATTATTCCAATTCAGAGAAGAAGTTCAGCGTCAGTCCATTTGGCTCACGGACACAGAAGCTTCGATGGCCCCACCTTTGTTCCTTCAACTCAAGTTGAATCGGCAGACCTTTTTCAACCGTACGTTGGTAGAGCGACTCGACCTGTGCCACCTCGATTACCATGAACGCACCCTGCGGCGGCCGATCATCCCAGAGGTGGTCGGATTTGGTGTTGCCAGGTAAGGCCAGCACCTCAATCACACCGGACGCAGCACCAAAGAGAGTTCCTCGATCATCAGGCGTTCGGTTCCATGCCTCGATGATCGGGAGCTCTAACCCCTGCCGGTAGAAGGCGACCGTCTCCTCGTACTTCGGCGTGAAATAACTAAACCGGAACTGACCATTTCCCATACCACTCCCCATCAAAATTTAGCGACATAACAGTGGAGTTGACGCGGCGGCGCGGTAGCGCCAACTTTGATTTACAAAAGCTTCATGCGAAACACGCTATCGCGGCTCGCGTCCGACGATTTGTTCGGTGCGCCCCGTCACGCCACCGAATACATTGATACAAACAGTAAGCAATACGCGACGTAAACCAAAACGAGAAGCGCCAGGACCGCAGGCCAGCGCGGCAAACCAGCGACGCCGAAAACTAACGCAAATACGGCGAGAATTGTCGCAAGAAGAACAAGCATTCCGGCTGTATTGCCGGAAGCAAAGACGTCTATCGTCCGAACGAAAACTATTATGCCCAGCGCGATTGCGGCTGAGATCAGGCTAGGCCATTTGGCGAATTCTCTGAAAGATGTCCGGCTCATGACTAGAGTAAGCACCGAACGTCTGAGTTCACGCGGCGCGAATCAAAGCACCCTTCGCCGCATCAGTCTAGTTGAGAAACACGCTCCCGCCGCTCGCGTCTAACGATTTGTTGGATGGCGTCATTGTTTACGAGTTTTTGGTAGTCGTCAATGCTTTTGAAACGAAACGGAAAGACATCCCGTTTAGTTTGCACGAAGCGCCGACCATTCCACGAAACCCACAGACGAGTGTATTTCTCGGGACAACAATCGGGACAACAGAAATGTGGCCAGGCGACAACCTTGGGTTTCGAGCCGTTAAGCCGATAGTTTCCGTAGAGTTCAAAGACAAGTGTTCGGCCGACAAACTGAAAATCTTTTTAGTCCCGCCTCCGAGTCGGCGCCACTTCCGAATTTCCAGAGGAGCCGAGGGCGATTTCCTTCGAAAGAATAAACATAGAAGTAGAGTGACATTCCTGATGAGCCGCAGGCCGTCAAGTCGTTAATGGTGACAAGAGCTTCCTTGCGCGCACCGCCCGTTAGATTCACATATCTAACGTCATCGAAAGTGTACAGACTGACGCAGTGTTCGTGTTGGACTTCAACAGTCCCATTCGTTAAGCGGAACGGTTCTTTGTACCAAATACCGGGGTACGCGAAGTTTCGGAAGTCGACACCGTGACCGGATCGCGATTGGCCAACGCTCGTTTGCGAGGCAAGAAGCATTGCGATGGCGACAATAATAAAGCGCAAGTAAGTTTGGATTAAAGAAGACATCCAACGTCTGAGCTGACCGGGCAGCGTGCATCAAAGCATCCTCCGCCGCACAGAGCTAGTTGAGAAACACGCTCCCGCCGCTCGCGTCCAACGATTTGTTCGACGGCGCCACCAATCAGAGACGTTTCAGCCGAAACACATGTCGGTTCCACACAAGGTCATATAGTTTTCTGCCTGCCTTATTGGTGACATTGATTGTGGTTCCATACCGCGGCAATTCGTAATAAAGAGACCTGCTAAAAGGCAAAGGCATCACGGATTTGGTGACATTACGTAGTCGACCGCGAGTATAGATGTAGAAATCTAGAAACGGTTCGAAGACTTCGTCGTTGTTATTGTAGCCAACGGCAACCAAATAGGAACCATCCGACCGTTTGAAGAGACATGTAAAGATATCGGTTTGTGCACCGTCACCTGGAGCGAACAAATATCCATTGGCAACGTCGACAATAGCACCGCGTTTGGGATCGAGCATCCAGTGAAGCCGTTGGTCACGATTGGCTTCGAAGTATTTGTCTGGAAGCAGCATGTAATAATCAACCACTGTCCGTGGATGACTCGTGTTCGGCGATTGCGCTGTACTGGCAAACGACGTAAGGACAATCGTCACGAGAGGTAGTAGGAATCGAGGCCCATTGAAATAAATAGCAAAGCCGTCGAACGTCAGAGCAGTTGACCGGCCGGCGCGACTTCACTCAAGCCTCGCCGCACCAAATTTGATGCGAAACACGCTCCCGCCGCTCCGGTCCAATGAGTTGTTGGGCGGCATCGGCGAGGATTACTTCGCGCTGAATCCCGTTACTGAGTAAGGAAACTCTCCGCCACCAGTTGTACTCAACACCACGATATCAGCTCTACCAGCATTGCCGAGTTTTTCCGTTTCATCGCCGGTCGAGGTCAGGAGCTGAACAACCATTTGACCCGACTCTGATTTGTTGCGAAAGATACCTGCCACGAATTCAGATTTCCGCTGACTTCAAACGGCGTGACCTGTTCGACGTGTTGAAGTTGACTGTTACCGGATTGGAAAATGTAAGAAGCGTCAAACGGGATCTGCTGACCAGGATCGGCGGACGTAACCTTGATGGTTAACGTTCTTTGACTTCGCGGTCTGGTTATGTGCGAGGCAAGCAAAGCGGACGACGCCGCAACCATTAGCATTGAACCCAAAAACAGCTTTTTCATTCTAGTTCTCCTTTCACTCTCGAACATTTGCTACAAGGGATCATGCCGCCCAATGTTTGAGTTGACGCGGCGGCGCGAATCAAAGCACCGTCCGCCGCGCCAGGTTATGATGCGAAACACGCTTCCGCCGCTCGCGTCCAGCGATTTGTTGCGTGCCAGCGGATGGCGTTACAAGTTGCCGAATGTCGGTCCCAAGGCGATAACCTTGAGATAGTAAACCCACGACAGGTTCAACAAAAGGGGAATGAGATCCGGTCGTGAGCGCCGCACGATGAACACAACCAACGAAATGATGAAGCAGCCAATCATTACCATGCCCGACCACATGAAGAAGCCAGTTGCTTGGATAAAGCGAGCTTCGATGGTTGAGCGTTGAGTTTCGGCAGAATGACAAACAGATGAATGAGCCAAAGAACAATCGGAGTTGCCCACGTTAGAACCCGCACACTCATGACAAGTGCGCCGTCACCAGTTTGAGGTTGTTGAGCTGCGAGTTCAGTCATGAGGTCACGCGCGAAGATCGAAAGTGGCAACTAGCTTTATCGGTTTTATTGGATCGGCCAAATCGTTGGACGCGCGACCGGCAAAAGCCCACAATCAATACTGCCGCGGCGCCAGGGCGCTTAAGATGCCTGAGATTTTCGCCGGAACCGGAACGCCATTCAGTTCGTAAAAGTCGCGCACCTCCCGCATCACCAACGGGGCGTCCCTGGCCTTCTGAAGTTGTCGGTCGTTATGAATAGCAAGCACGATCTCCGGCAGATTCGCTTCGGCGCTCTTTTGCAACTCTTCCGCGCGTTGGCCGCGCAGTTGGGACGCGATAAACACCTGTTCTCTGGCGGCCTTCATGACGTAGTCGCGATACTGTAGGTAGCTGAGTTGGCCCAAAACGACAAAGGTCAATAACGAACCCATTAGCGAGCCACCAATAAAGATTAGTGAAACTTTGATGACTTTCTTCATACCTGCCTCCTTTGCGGCCCAACGGCGGAGTTGACGCGGCGGCGCGGTAGCGCCAACTCTACTTTACAAAAGCTTCATGAGAAACATGCTCCCGCGGTTCGCGTCCAACGATGTGTTGGGCCGCCTCCTTAACCAGTTATTACCCTGGTTGACCTAGGCTTCCCTCGCCGACGCAGAAATTCGATCAGCGCGACCAGCGGAATGGCCGCGATCAGAAGCGGAGCGGGGCCCAACTCTCGGTCGGCTAACTCACTGAAGTCTTCCAGCGCGCTGTTGTTTGGGTCTTGCGGGTCGTAATGTACGGTGACTACCTGACCCACTGTAAACTGGTCGTCATCATGTGGGACTTGCCAGCCACTATAGGTTTTCTGGTTCACGTTGAAGGTGTAGCCGAACCTGTCGTGGTTCGCCGGTTCGTGCGTAACGATAGTTCCGGACGCGGTCTGTTGCCGCGCCGCAACAGCTCGATCCTTCCACCACGGGTACACGAAGAACGTAACTCCGATGGTCAACAGGATTACAAGAAACCACCACTGTGGGCTATTCCAACGGCGAAACATGTGATGCGTTGAGTGGGTCATGTTGCGGCCCAACGTGCGAGTTGACGCGGCCGCGCCGTAGCGCCAACTTTGATTTACAAAAGCTTCATGCGAAACACGCTTCCGCGGCTCGCGTCCAACGAGTTGTTCGACGGCGCGACTAGCCCAAGCCGGTCACGCTGACTCGTCAATGCGTCACCACAAAACTGAGAAGGTCGGGGCCTGTTTTCCCATTCGGATACTTATTCTTCATCACGAGCACCGGCATGGTGTCACCGGTGTGGTAGTCGGTCTTCACCAGCGGATCTCTAACAACCACTTCCTGGTCCTTCCAGTTCACGAGATATTCTCGGAAAACAGCGTCGCCATCGCGTGCGGAAAAGACGCTTTAGAACTTTCAGTTGTGCCCGTTCCCACCCTTCTTGTGATGGTGTGGGCATAGCCACACTCCAACCGACACTACCCACGATGATGGTGATAGCAACCACAAGAAGCAGTTTCTTTGTCATTTGAATTTCTCCTTAAAACGATTTGGGGACGATCCAATCATGCACACGCTGAAAGAAAGATCGTGTTCCCAAATAACGGAAGCCATCGAACGGTGGAGTTGACGCGGGCGAGCGCCAACACGAACCTACAAAATCAACAAAGCTAGTTGAGAAGCAAGCTATCGAGCCTCGCGTCCAACGATTTGTTATGGCGCGCCCGCACGGGGACACGCGTTAAGTGGATTCGTGGTCTTGACGCATTCACTCCAGAGCGACGAGCCATCGCGCAAGATAGCAAGCGTTTCCCTTATTTGTGCAGTTGTAATCGTAGACAGCGGAGTCTTCTCAGCAACCGACGTCTTAACCCAATTGTAAAACTTCTCGTCGCGAAGTGTTTTCAATTCAACCTCGTCGCCAGGGCCAAAGCCTTTCGCGCGTTGGTCAGCGGCACATCCGTAGCAAACGGGAATGTCGGGCCTACGTTTGATTTCTGACAGCACCAGAGTCATCTGAATAGTGCCGAATGTTTGCTGGGAAACATTCTTGATACGAATGGTGATGTCGTTTAGCCAATCATCACTTGCGGTAAACGGTTTCCCAATGGTCACAGATTTTCCTTCGACAAGAATTTCTTCGATTTCAAACGCGTCGAACTGAGCCAAAGCATTCGCTTGACCACCGGGTGTACCGGCCGGTCGAATGCGCCGACCAGGCTCTTTCGGCCAGACGATGAATTTCGATTGCGCCGCGACCGCGTGACACAGCAAGCACAAGCCGATCGTAGCCATCGTGCATCTAGTTATTGAGAGTAGCGGCATAACGGCGGAGTTGACGCGGGCGAGCGCCAACACGAAACAATAAAATCAACAAAGTTAGTTGAGAAAGAAGCTATCGAGCCTCGCGTCCAACGATTTGTTATCTGCCGCCCAGCCGATACACCAGAAAACCGTGGTGCTTATGAGCGCCGGTACCACACAACCAAGCAGAGCAAACATTAGATTGAATCTTAAGGACATGTGAATGAAAAGGCCGATTAGGTAAAGTGACCAAAACAGCCAAATCCACAGACCAACAACGACGCCGCCCAGTAAGAACCACCACAGACTCATACGGCCGCGGCTGCGAAGCAAGCAAATGATAGGTGTCGCCACACCTTCTGCGAAATAGCCGATGATTGCGAATAACCCAATCATGGTGGCGACTCCTAAGGTGTCGTTCCACATTGGTCCGCCGCCTGTGAGTGACAACAGCAGCACGAGGTACGTTGCGCCTGCAAACGGACTCACGATATATGCGGTAATGACGCGTCCTCGTCTCATGAGAAAAGGCAGATAACTAATAATTATTCGTCATGCGCCATAATTTCGCACACGACGGTAATATGCGTGCCCCATATTACTCTTCATAGGGCATTAAAATCATCAGAGTTCTTTGACCAATTATTGCGAGGAGATTCTTCTGCCGGTCAAATAAGCGTTTACGAACAACGAATTTCTTGGCGACCGATAACGCCGGTCTTTCCAGTAATATCAGTTACCATGACGCCCCGGAACTTGCTTGATCAGGTGAGCGATGTCGCTCGCTTTAGGCATCTCTCTCCTTTGCCCTCAGCCAGGTCTTCCAGAAAATCCGCCGGCAATTCATGAGTGATGAACTGTGTCTTCAACGGCGTCGCGTTAGTCGCGTAAACGTCGGCCAGCTACGACCGGATCATGCAATACGCTTGAAACGTTCGCGGTTCGACTCAATTGCGTCTTGATCCGGTCGCTACCGCTCGCGGTTCTGACACTAGTCGACGCAGAGAATCGCCTTCCTTGCAAAGTTGTTGGTCGCCGATGATGGCGAAAGGAACGTGCGCGTGCCGAGCGCAGGTTAGACAACCTGCGCTACGTGAGGCTACTCGTAGCTCAACGCGTCCACGGCGTCCTGGCGCGCGGCGCGCAGGGCCGGATAGAGAGCGCCGATTGAGCCGCCGATCAATCCGACGACCAGTGAGATGATGATCCACTTTGGTTCAACGTCCACGATGAGCGTGGTTGAGCGCATCACCACGAATCTCGCTGCGAGCATCAGCATTACGCCGATGAAGACGCCCAGCACGCTGACCAGAATTGCTTCCTGTTCGATCACCCAGGCAATCGATCGCTTGGACATGCCGAGCGACTTGAGGATGCCGATCTGTCGCGTGCGCTCAGTCACGGTCGTGTACATTGCCAGCAGAATCACCAGCATGCTGATCGTGGTGGCCACGCCGACCACAACTTTCAGAAAGACGTTCAGGGCCGGCACGCTCGACATGTAGAGTTCGGGCAGTTCGCGCGTGAGAATTATTTGATCATTCGGGAAAGCGTCGCTGATCCGCGTCGCGACTTGCTCCTGTTGCGCGGGATCGTCACACGCAATCAGGATGGCGTTGCAGCGATTCTCGCTGCCGACCTGATCCTGCATAGTGGCGAGCGGGATTTTCAGGCGGCCGCCACCGGGCGGTTCGTAGACGCCCACCAGTGTGAATGGCCGTTCGTAGAGCACGACCTTCGATCCGACCGCAACGTTCTGCTCCTTCACCCACGCCGGATCGACAATTAGTTCATCACCTTTTTGCAGACCGCGACCTTCCTTAATCGTGAGGTTGTTGAGCGCCGCGTATTGTTCGTAGGAATCCCTTCGATGAGCCGCGTGCCCACCAGGCCCGACTCGCTCTTATCGAGGTGTTGTCCGATGGGTACTGCCAGGCGAACGCCTGAAACACGGGCTATGTCAGCCACGTGAGCGATGGGGATCGTAAATGACTGGCCGCCGCCGATACTGATCGAACCGGCCGGACGCAAAAGGATTTGCGCTCCGATATTAGCTTCGCGTTTGCCGCGTTCCCGCAGCAGGCCGTGCGCCAGCCCCACGGTGAAGACGACCAGCAGGACACCGAGAGCGATACCGGCAATGCTGACCGCGGTACGCGCGGGCCGGTGAGCAAGATTGGAAAGGACAAGACTATCCATAAGTTTCCGTAGGCGTGGACTGCGGTCGAGCACGCGGGACCAGGCATTCGGCAAAGTGCGCCAGGTAATAATCAACAGGCCGAGTACGGTCCAGAAAATGATCGCCGCCTTGCGCACAATTGCCAGCGCTACGCCGATCGCGGTGGTATAACCAAGCGTTCGAAGAATAATTCCGTTGCCGGTTTCATAGACGCCGATCGTGCCGGGAACAAAACCGAACGCGAAGTTAATTACTTTGGTGAGAGATTCGATGATGTAGGATCCGCCCATGGTAGGCACGGCGCCGAGCATCCTCAAGGTGACATAAACTTCCACGACGCTGGTCACGTGCGCCGCCAGGTCCAGACCGATCATCGAGAAGAAGGCCGCGCGGCGACGCTTGTAAAAGCCGTAGACGGTCAGCTCAACCCGGTAAATGTGATGGCGGCGAGCACGAAGAAACTTTGGTCGAAACCCGCGGCGGCCAAGTCGATCGATGATGTTCGTGAGCAGCGTGACCCTTTTGCGCGTGGCCATCGCGGCCGCAACCAGCCCCAGAAACGAGACGGTGGCAATGACGATCAGGACCTCGCGAGCCACTGCCGGCACGGGATAGGAGAAGAGCATCAACACTGCGCCGCCAAAAATCACCAGCACGACCGACAGGTTGTAGAGCAGGTTATCGACGACGAGGGCCGGCACGCCGTGGACCAGCGGTACTCTCTTGCGGAGCAGCGCAACCTTGGTTGCCTCTCCCAAAAGTGGGCCGGCAAAGGTAAGGAAGCTCATCGACTCGCCGCCCAGACGTGCGGCAAAGGCCTGGAGAAAACTAAATCTCCGGTGTTCCTGGGGAACCGACAGCCGCATGGCAATCGTGCGCAGCACGTGCCGGGCGCCGTTGGCGGCGACCACGACGAAAAAGCCAAAACCGACCCGGCTCAGCGCCGAAAAGATTTGCTCGACCCCAACCCTGCGGATTAGGTAAAGAGCAACACCGCGCCGAGCATAAACGCTAAGGCCTGGAGCCAGGCGACTGAGCGTTTGGCGCGTGAAGGTCTGGTTACACTGTGCGCTTCGGCTTTTTCGGCCAAAGCGCGATCATCAAGCGAACGTTCCATCTGAAAACATGCCGAGGTGGCACGGGCGTCCCGCCCGTGAGTCAAGCGCAAGCTGCACGGGTCACACTAATGCGCCGACGATGCGCTCCCAAAGTTGCTGCCGGCAACTTCGGTGATTACCCGGCCAGGAAACTTTATAAACCCACGTTTTGCCAACGACTCGACCGGGCGATTATCGCTTTCGAGCTCACCGGTCAAAGCCAGAATGGTTGGCACCACGCTCAAACTATCGTAAGGTTCAGTCACGGCCAGCCCGCGGGGAATGCCCGTCCGTTCGCCGCCCGCGAACATCAGGGTCGAATGCGTCGAAATGCGAAACAACGAGCCGTGATTGCCGCCTGGATTAAACCCGCGCACGTCAAAATTCCAGTGATTGTTTGCGAACACCATTAAGTCGCTTTCAACCAGTCGCCGTTGCCGCCGGTGAAACGCACTCAGCAGGCGCTGGTCCGGCGTCAGCCCGGCTGCCTCCGGATCTGTCCCCGGCGCGGTGAACAAAGTGAATTGTTCGTGCAATCCAATTAGCCCATTAGAGTATTGCGTCTTGTGCAGCGCATGCAACCAGTCTAGGTCGGTATGCCATTCGTTCAACCACGCCGGCCGTTCGGTAATCCCGACATTCAAACGCGGATCTTCCAGAATTTTCAGAGGCAAGCCGGGTTTCCACTCGGCGCGGTCAAAGCGGATCTGGCCGTCCTCGGCCTGGGTTAAATTTGCGATCGGAAGATAGCGCAGGCTAAGTTGACCGCCATTCTCTCCGCGCGGGATGAGCAGCGCCTGGCGATCCGGTCCGGAATAGAGCCAAACCACGTCGTCGTCAGGTTTCAGGTCGTCGCTCAACGCCCCGGCGATTGCTTCGCGCGGAATTCTGGTGGCGATGAAATCGATCGGCTGGGTCGAGACGTCGGCCTGTACGTTGTTTCTTACGGTCTGCTGCTTCAGCAAGTCAAAATAATTCAGGCGCACAAAACTGCGATCTGCATCGAGCGAGCCGTCGCTTTTCAAAATGAGGCCATCCTTACCGAGGCCCACGACGTAGTTCTGCAAATCATGAATCGAGTTGCGCCGGCCCATCGAGTCCCTGGGGATCAAGTCTTCCACCTTGAGCTTCTGTGGATCGAAGCCTTCGCGCTTTAGTCCCAGGAGCGTTCGCATAATGCCGGCGTAAGCTGAGTATGCCTCCTGAAATTCGGCGGCCTGCTTGGCCTGGATGCAGACGCGACGCGCGTTGTCGTCCCGGCCCACCTCAACCTCCGCCGTCGTAAATTTCTTCGGCTGGGCGAGGCATGACTGGCGTTTTGCTTCGGCGGCCCGTCCGAGTGCCGCGAGTTGCGGATCAAATCTGTCCAGATCCTCCTGCCAATATGCGCGGTCGTGATCGATGGCGGCAAAGAAAGCTTCGCTGGCCGCTGCTCTTAATTGTGGCGAGAGGTCCTTGCGCTGGAGTTGCTGGAACAGCAGATGAATTACGTTGAGGTTGGTATAACGCAGATGCAGTCCGGCGCGCTCGTTCCCATCGAAATCAAGCAGCGCGGTCGGATAAGCTTCACTCTGTCCTTTTAAGTAGAACGAATCGGAAGCCGTCGTCGTAATGGGGGGCACAAATGGGTTAACGGCTTTGATCGAATAATCCATTAACAGCCGCCGTTTGGTAATTACGTGGTGTCCGCCCCCGGCGCGACTGCCCAGCAACTTCACCAGGTTGAAGCCCTGGCTGATGACTCGCTCATCGGTGTTGAATCCATGATCGGAAACGATGATGAAGGTGGTATCCGCAGCCATCGGGCTGCTTTGAATGCCCGTCCACAACCGGCCAATCAGCGCGTCGATTTGTTTCAGGGTGGCCAGGTGAGACTCCCGATCGTTGTTGTGATGCGCCGTATGATCGAAGTCCATCGTCAGGAGATCGAGATAGCGGACGCGCTCATTGCTCAGGCTGGCTAGTAGTTCGCGCTCGAATTGTTCGAACACAATGTTGCGCGTGTCCAGGCCGGTGAGAAACTCCGTCGCCAATTCCACCGGGTTGCGTCGCACGAACTTTGCCTCGGCCGCAAGCTGAATGCTCTTGATGCGAGCGCCGCGTCCGTAAAGCTGAGAGCCCGGCAGCCGCTGATAATTGTCATAAGCGTCGATCAGGATGGGTACGCGGATCGAGTCCAGGACTTCCGTGCCCGGCATGTCAACGTTGCCCCGCGTGGCTTGCTTGACCAGAAAGGGGAGAAAGTTCAGGTAATCGTAGGTGTGCAGGATGTCGCGATCGAACTCGACGTTACCTTTGATTTGCAGATGCTGCCCCGTGTCAACCAGAGACCAGGACGGCGCGGACAGGCTCATTCCGCGGACGTAAAAGTTCGCGATCCGGGTGCCGTTCGCATAAAAGATGTAATCAAACCAGGGCAGCAGGCTTTTGCCGGTGAGCGGATCCCGTTCGTGTACGAAGCGATCCACCATGTCGTTGGGCAGCCCATCGACTTTCAGAATTACCACGCGCTTGGTTTGAGCTTGTGAGTTCGATCCGATCAGGCAAACAGCGGCAGCGGCAAGAACCAGCAAGAGGGAGCGAATCGAGGGCCGGCAAAAGTCCCGGGCATTCCTGTTGGCAAAGGGTCGGGGGCAAATCTCATTTTGCATTTTCGGGCGACGACTGTTCCTCGGGCTCATGAAAATTGAAAACTGAAAATTTGAAAATTGCAAAAGGCGGCTTCTTACTGTTGGTTGAGTTGACTGAGCAGCAATTTCGCTTCTTTGGGTGTGACCCGATCGTTTTCCGTTAACGCCTTTCGTAAACGGGCGGCGAGGTCGGCGCGCAATTCAGACTGGGGCGGCTGCAGCTGGAACAGGCGCAGCAATTCTTTGCGCGCGGCCTGGTTGTTTATTTTCGACAAGGCCTCAAGCGACAGCCGTCGCGATTCGTCGTCGCCGGTCTTTTCGAAGATGGTTCCGGCCGCTTTGGCCGCTTTGCTCCCGGCGGTGCTGCCATCGTCGGCCAGAAACTGGAGCGATTGCCTGACCACGCTCACGTCCCACGCCACGTCAGTTTGTGGCGAGGACTTCGCCACCTCGCTCAAAAGCTGCGTGTGATATGCGATCCGGCGAGCCAGTTCCATCTGTTCTAATAGTTCGGGCGTTGGGGTCTCGCGATGTACGTACCGGCCAAACGTGAAAACGCCACCGAGGGTGAAAAAGATGCGCGCTGTTCGTCCATGCTTGAGCGGAACCATTTCGACCCGCGATCACGTGCGATCCGGGCTGACAGACCATCCGGCCGGCGCGCGTAATTCATCAGCGCGTCGTATTGCTGGCGGGCCAGGGCCACTTCAGCCTCGTCATCGTTATTGAGCGGGTTGAGCGAAACGTTTTGCACCCGTCGCTCAATCTCGGTGCGCAACTCAGGATCGATCTTTGAATTGAACGAGAGCAACAACTTCAATTCTGAGTAGCTGCGCAGACGCGTCGGCTGGTTCAGATCGACGCCGCGACGGCCCGTCACAAAATCGTAGACATGGCGGCCGACAAAATACGGCAAGTTGCCGAAGCTCGAAAGCGACAAAATGTTTTTCGCCAGATCGTCGACGAAGCGCCGTGACATCTCACGTTTCTTCGGGTTTAGACCGCTGCGAAAATCGATCAGCAAGGCCGGGATCTTTGGATGATCGAGTCCGTAAATCGCCAGCGGAATCATTTCAATCGAGCGCGCGTCAGGATTGTTCGCGCTGACGGGTCGATGGTCCTGATCAAAATAGAAGGTGCGCGAGTAACCGTCCCAGTTTTGCAGCCGCTGGTCGGTCCACGGATCGGCGATGTTCAAAAACCGATCGTGGAATTTACGATTGGCCTGCGTCGCCAGGTCCGGTTTGGCGATCCAGAGCATGGCATGAGTCGCTCTACCGTCGGGCATGGCCAAAGGCTCGAAGTAAAGTCCTTCGGCTTCGGCCCGCTGGCGCAGCATCTCCCAGTTGTGCCCGCTGTTGTCTACTGAGGCCATCGTCCGCTTGGTGACGGTGGTACGAAATGTCTCCGGCCCGAGCAAGCCCCCGAACACTTTGCCCGGAAGGATCAGGCGGGCCCGGATCTCGAGCATTTCGCCGGGAGAGAATGCCGGCGTCAGATCGGGAATCAACGGGTGCGAAGAATCGTTGGTAATAGAACTGCCGCCGATCGAATCTGCGGGAGAGTTACGTAAAGCCAGCAACTCGCTTTCATCCCGCGTACGCAGTCTTATCTGCTCGTAGTTTTCGAGAATTTTCAGTGCCTGCATTACGTGGCCTGACCGATAGTCGGCGTCGTTTTGGCGATAGGTCCTGGTAGCTGCCTTGAGCGGAATTCCATAACTATCGAGCAGAACATTCTGCATGCCCATCCAAAAGAATGCGTTCCATGTTTGCCGGCTGGCGTTCGCGAGATCCATGAGCGGCCTGGGCGGTCCGTTGCCAACCCGGGTTTGATTGCCGACGTGTTGATAGAAGAAGGGAATTGCCGAAGCAATCTGCTTCGTCAGGTTAGGCCGCGTATAAGTCAGCATCCAAACGTAACGCAGACGATCATTCTGGGGATTGTTGTCCGAAAGCGTATCACGCACGACGCTAACCAGCGGAACCTCCGGGGCGCTGCCATCGTCTCTGCGCAGGCCGTCAAGACGGCCGAAGATGGTTAGCAGTTCTGCGCCTCCGACGAGCGGCGTGCGCTCAAGGCGAAACTGGGTCGCCGTGGGCGCCGGCGCGTCGGCCGGGAATCAACTTTTTCCTCTGTGGCTTTGGATGATTCAACTTTCGCATCATCCTCGGTGGCTGGCGCCTTTGTTTCTGGCTGGCTGACTTTGCTGCCGACCGGATTGCCGAAGAGTTGTTTCGGCGTCTGAGCCGGCACACCGGCACAGCAAAACGCCGACACGAGCAGTAACAGAAATGCAAAACGAATAATCATCTGACGTTTACGTAGTTGGTGCGCAATAATCGAAAGCGCAGTGAAAAATCTCTCTTGATGCTAAAACGCCTCTCACGAGGCAATAATCCGACGGTCTTTCCTTAACGACGACCAGTTATTGGCTGATGGCCGAAACAGATTTGGATCGCCAGCAACGTTTATGCCACCTTAACGTGAATTAGGCTGTCCGGTGGTGGACACATCTTTTTGTTCCGCTTCCGGATTGGGCGGCGCCGTCCATCCGGATTTCTCGAGCAAACTGAGACCGAAGTGAATTGGGACCGCGAAATTGGACGCCGTATTCTCGGTAAAGATGGCAAAGGTGATTCCGATGACCCGACCCGAGGGTCCGAACAGTGGTCCACCAGATCCGCCTTCACCGGTGCGCGCGTCGTAAACAATTCGGTGCGCATCCAGATCGGTGATGTTTCCCTGAGTCGTCAGCGGCTGTATGTGTTTGGTCTGCGCCAGATAACCGAGCTGAGCCTCAATCGAGCTGTAACGGCTTTGAATTCCCTGGGCCTCACTCGGTTCCAGCATCGCCAGTAAACGATCTGGCCCCGACGGATAACCCATCGTGACAACCAGGCGGCCAACTGCGACCGAGTCAGATCCGACATCGAGCGGCAGCGTCGGCACCTTGGCCGGCAATTCGTTTGGATCGATCGTGCAAACCGCTACATCCTCCGCCGTCGAGGCCTGCTTGTATTTCAAAACAACTGGTTGCGCCTGTCCGGGAAAGAAGGCCGTTAGTTTTTCAGCCGCGGTCGCCCGTTGACAGTACTGCTGAGACTTTCGGCGCGCTCGTCGGCAAGCCATGGCTGCACGACGTGACGATTCGTCAAAATGAAGCCATTCCCGACATTGAAGCCGGTGCCAATGAACGGATACTCCGCTATGGCTCCGCGACCTTCCGGGGTCAACGCGGGCTGTTCGGTTCCGCTTTGAATCGTCTCGCCGGCTTCGTTTGTCTGGGTTTCCGGAAATCGCAAAGGCCGGCCGGTGCCGGCTTCTACGAAAATGTATGAACCCGAGATCAGGCAGACGCCGCTTCCGTAGTTCACGCGCAGCATTTCGCCCAGCGAAATCGCCTTGACGACGTTATTGTTTGACTTAATGACATCGGTCAGCAGCCCGTTCGCCCTTTGCAGTTCATTCTGCTGAGCGGCGAGCTGAGCCTGCTGTTCGGCGATGATCCGCCGGCTGCGCCGGGCTTCATTGAATTGAGCGAAGCCGATGTAGAGGGCGCCGACGACGGCAAAGATAATGATGGCGAAAATAATGATCTTGGTGCTGGGATTGATTTCACGGACCAGCTCGCGGGTGAACTCGCGCAGGAAAATCTTGGCATCGTCGCGTCGCGCCGTGGCCGAGGCTTCCATCGCAGCCTGTTCGATAAAGGCGCAACGTGCGCGCCGCCCCGGCGGCCCGGCACCATCGCGGTGGTGGCGGCGATCGGGAAAAAGTGGATTGAAGGTCCGGCCGGCCCAATCCAAATTTCATCGCCGTCGTGAATGCCCTTGTTCGGCTTGATCTGTCTGCCGTTCAATTTCACATCCAGCCCGGGATCGATGTTTGCAATCCGGTAAGTTCCGTCTATCCGGGTAACTTCGATCACTGCGCCATTAGCAGGCGAGCCCGCCGCCTGCGGCAGGCGAATCTTTACATCACAATCTTCTGCTGTGCCGATGCGCACATGCTCAGCCATAACGACCTCAGTCGATCGGTCGTTCAGCGACGACACGTGGATCACCAGGCCGTTCGATTCCTGTGGTTGGGTGATGTTGCGAAAGTTTTTCACGTTGCTATATCAAATCAGGCGCCCCTATCGACAGCCGTCTGCCAAGCACGGTCAGTCTAAGGGGTCGCCCGTTCGGATCAATCTTACAATGAATTCAACCGCGCGCAAAGACTTGAATGAGAAGCGGTTCGCTGAGAAATAGACAATCGTCATGTTACAGTATCAGCGTAATGGCTAAACCTGAAATCATCGAAAATACTAAGGAATTGTGCGCACTTGCGCCGGTGACGACGGCCCCGATTCGTCACCACGTTTTTGTGTGCACCGGAAAGTCTTGCTCCGCGAGAGACAGCGCCGAAGTGAAGGACGCTTTCGAGCGCGAGCTTTGCGCGCGCGGAATCCTTTTGGCAGAGAAGCCAAGGGTAAGAATCCGCAGGGCACAGTGGTCTTAACCGAATGCGCTTCGGTGGGCTTTTGTGCGATTGGTCCGGCCGTGATGGTCTATCCGGATGGGATCTGGTACGCGCAAGTGCTGCCTGCAGATGTTCACGAGATTATCGAAGAGCATCTCGTGCAGGGACGCGTAGTCGAGCGCCTGGCGCTCATGAAAATCCCCGCTGCAGGAGTCCAAGAGTCGCCGGGCAAGATTAGTAGTGATTGGGAGGCTTGAAACGGTACTCACGCCTCTGGCGTGCCGCGAGTTAAGGCACCCCGGAGGCGTGAGTACCGAGCTGTTACTTGATCGAAACCGTCAACTTGTAGCTCGCATTGCCGCGCGTGCCGCCGACGACGATTACGTATTCAGCATCGTCAGGCAGTTCGCCCGACCAGTTAGTCGCATCGTCCTCTTCGCCTGCGCCTGACAACGTTTCCTGCTCGCCGGGAAGAAAATTTGAAAGACTGCGTTGTCTTCAAGTGACGTTATCTTGACGCTCATCGTCTGACCCTTGCTTGCGCCGAGGTAATAACGATCGCGATCGCCGCGCACCACTGCGCCGCTGATCGTCGTCGAAGACGAACCTCTTGCGAAGCGAACTTTTGCTTAACTCCCTGGGCCATCGAGCTGAGAGCAAAGACACAAACAAAGACTCCTGCGACGATTCGCCGAACTGTGAATGATTTGAGCATTTGATTTCCCCTGATTGTTCGAATGTTTATCGGCCAAAGCGAAATGGCGGCGTCACCTCTCTGATCGAACCGGTAGAGAACATGAATATTCCCATCTCGTACTTGATGCGGTGCACACAATTGGGTTGCACCACGACATTGATAGCCGCGGGACCACACTGCGGCAGGAATAAATAGTGAAAGTAAATTCGCACCTGATGCATGCCCGGCTCGAGTTGAAATGAAGTTGAGCCCCACGGCCGCAGGTTTATGTTTCCGTCGATCACAATTCGGGCGTGCAGGCGTAAAGGAAGAATGAGAGCGGGAAAAAGCTGGTCTCTACTTGAATTCCAGACCATGGTTGCACTGTTGCGCGGACATCCGATGTTCTCCTTCTCACGTGTTTGAAACGTGCGCGCGTTCGCGGGGATCTTCTACCTCAAACGAAGCAGCAAATCCAACGCCGCCAAATAATGCGCGTCACGAAGAACTTAGGGATTCTTATTCGACAATGTCAGACGAGGCTGGTAGAAAATCCTGGCAAATCGGGAAGCCACTCCGAGGTGGCACCCCGGACCCACGTTGGCGAGACATTTGTGAAAAAAGCAGCTCAGAAGGCCAGCTGCTCCAGGTGCCGAGCGGTTTTGAAAGGATTGCCTCCGACGGCGCGATCCAGCAAAAACATCGATCGTCACTCTCGGCCCTGGGCTCCGGCTACAAGCGTTGCCGCTGATCAGTTAATAGGTGTTCGTCGCATTGGCGATGGTGGCGGTAAAGCATTTGACTGTTAGCACGACGCTGGCCGAGACCATAGCCATGGCGGTTCCGCTGCGGTGCCCGCTACTTGCCGCGATTCGCACTGACAAGCCTGATTGCCAGCGTATCGGCGGACGCACGGTGCCGGATTGAACGACAGGGCAAGATTGATCACGTCCAGCTACGTCTTTTGCTACGCTAGTCCGGAAATGTATTGATGAGGCTCGGGTTTCCAGCCCTATAATCCGGCGCGGCGTCAACATTGGCGTAACGGGTCCTGGGCGAATTGCTCCATGGCGCTATTGCCTTTGAGGAACCACTGAAATAGTCAACACCGGATCTTTAATGTCCGTTGAAAAGCGTTTCTGTTATTTAACGCTTCGGGGATCGCCGATCTGGCTATCATGTCGCCAGTTTTTCAAGTTTGCATTAGGGAGGTGGGATTGGTTGCGTAATCGCGACGACGTGCTTAACTCGCCTCCGCAAAATCACGGAGTTGTTGGAAGATCCTGGAGCGATTGGCGACAAGGCGGCCCTATAGCGTATGCCGCTGGTCGAAGCAGAACTGCGCCGGATCGCGCAGCGGCAATGCGCACGGAGAGCGGCAACCACCTTTGCAGGCGAACCGACCGCCTTAATTAACGAGGCGCTTTTTGCGGCTGGTGGATCAGTCCCGGGTTTGAATGGCAAAATCGTTTACCCGGGCGCATTTTTATGGCATTGCTGCGACGCTGATTGCGTCGCGTCTTAATAGATCATGCTCGCGCCGAGCAGCGTACCAAGCGCGGCGGACGGGCGCAGCCTGTGTTTCGCTTTCAGAAGCCGATGTGCCCGCCGAGACACCCGACCAGGTGTTGGCCCTTGACGAGGCACTGAAGAAGCTGGCGGTGGTTGAGCGATCGGAAGGGTCGTGTTATCGAACTCGGGTATTTTGGCGGCTTAAGTGTCGAAGAAACGGCTCTGATATTGCAAATTGCTGAGATTACAGTGATGCGCGACTGGAAAATGGCACGCGCCTGGCTGCGCCGTGAGATTGACTGGCCTTTGAGATGTGGGGTCGCCCTCAAATCGCGTTGATGATCGGGGATGATAACTTGATGGACGCATCGCGCGTTGGCAGGAAGTGGAAGGAATATTTCGCGGCGCACTTACGATTGCGGCCAGCGAGAGCGGGGTGCGTTCACGGCTCGCGCATGTGCGCACGATCATTCGCTGCGTGAGGAAGTTGAATCCCTGATAAGAACGAGAGATAGAAGACGAAAGTTTCCTTCGGACCCACTGCATTTCACGAAGGGTTTGCAGGGGTCCTGGCAAAAGACCGTCCGAAATTTTCAGCCGGAGCGCGAAGACTCTTGGTTGCAGCACAAAATCCTGTCGGTGTTGGAAGCGGCGGCACAGCAGGATCCGTCTACCTCGCATTCGACTCACGATTGGCCCGTAACGTAGCGTTGAAGGTTTTGACGCCTTCAGTCACCGAGATCAGGAGCGGGGACCGGCTTGATTCAGAGCAGGAGGCGCGCCTCGCGTCAAAAATTTCTCATCCGAACGTGGCTTCGATTTATGAGATCGGTGAATTCGAAGGACATCAGTTTGTTGCGATGGAATTGGTAAGTGGTGTGACCCTTGCGCCAGCGCTTATCCCGGGGCGCAGATTCCGTTGAATGAGGCGCTCGACATTGTTCTACAAGCAGGTCGCGCGATCGAAGCTGCCCGGCGCCATTGGTGTCATCCATCGCGACATCAAGCCGGAAAACATGATGACCCGGCCCGACGGATATGTGCGGGTCCCTGGATTTCGGTCGGGCCAAGTTAACGGCCGGGGTCCTCAGCGGTAGCATGACCATCGCAATAGTGGAATCACGGCCCCGTTGACGACCGAGCCGGGGTTGCAGTATGGGCACGGTCAACTATATCGTCACCTGAACAGGTGCGTGGTCGCGACCCCGCGCGACCATCGAAGTGACTTGTTGGAGTTTGGGCGTTGTTTTTTACGAGTTGAGTACCAGGAAAAATCCGTTTAGTTCTGAAACACCCAGCGACACAATTGCAGCCATCCTCAGAAGTGATCCACCGCCGCCCGGTTCAATATTGGAGTTACCTGCCTGCCAGGCGCTCGATCGAATCATCGCGATATCGCTTTCAAAGAATCGAGGAGGATCGCTTCCAGCGAGCTTCGAGTTTCCTAAAGCGATCTCAACGGGCTGCGGTTTGAGCGTGGTTTCGGGCAGCGTCCGACGCCAGGGCCGACCTGCCCGACTTCAATCCAGCGCATAAACCTGGGCGGTGGCACCAGTGGTACGGCTCTGTCTCTCTCAGACGGCCCGATCCGCCGAAGTCGGCTCTGTCGTTCGAGCTTGTCAGCCAATCGGAAAGCCGCCGCGACGGTGGTTATCGTGACACTCCTGGTAATCGCCGCGTTCTTGTTCAAGTTTGCTATCTATCCAACACCCCACGCTAAAGAGAGCGCCGATCACCTCGGTCGCGGTTTTTGCCTCTGGCAAGTGTCGGCGGCGACCCTAATGCCCGTACGTTTCCGGCGGAGTCGGTGAAAGCATAATTGACCGCCTCTCGCGGCTTTCACAGCTTAGGGTGATCGCCCGGACCTCGTCATTCAAATACAAAACCAAGTCAATGGCGCCCAGACGGGTCGCACAGGACCTGGGTGTCCAAGCCGTTATTACGGGAACGCGCTTGCCCTGGAGGGAGACCAGCTTGCGGCTAAAAGTTGAATTAATCGACAGCGTCGCTCTGGCCCGCGGTCTGGAGTGGGCAATACAGCGACCGGAGGTTTCGAGATCTACCCGGTGTGCTCAACGATCTGCTGCTGGACGTTGCCGGGAAGGGTTGGATTGAATCATCTGAGAACGCCGAGGATCTCAAGGTTTGTGACCGGGGATGAGTTAGTGGCAGGAGGCGCTTACGAACTATATCTGAAGGGACGTTTTTATTGGAACCAGCTCACTGAGGAGTCTCTTGATGAAAGTATTCAATGCTTCAATCAGGCGCTGGAAATCGATCCGAAGTACGCGTTGGCCCACGCGGGGCCTTTGCAGCTTCGTATGCGGCACTCGGCGGCAATTATCGTTCCCCCAGAGGCCATGCTCCCGGTAGCCGAAGTTCGTGCACAAAGGCGCTGGAACTCACGATCCACAGCTTGCCGAAGCGCATTACGCGAAGGCCGCCACCAATCAAATCTACCGCGCTGGAGACTATGACCGACACTGGGTCGAGGTGCGTCGGTGCCTGGAGTTGAGTCGAGTTACGCTTCGGCTTGCAGTTTGCTCCGCCTCCGTCGCCTTGACACGAAGGGCGATGTTCCTGAGCCTTAAAAGTGCACGGCGCGCTCTGGAGACTCGATCTGCGGAATCATCTCCTCTTCAACACGCTGCTGTCGATGTCTATTACTATCGGCGACGAACAGGCGTCTGCGCGCTCGAACAAGCACGGCACACATTGCTCAACCAAGGAGAGTCGGGGCAAGTTACTAACGCCACAACGACCTGGCCCCAAGGTCTACATGCTCAAATGGATGGTGCGTTTTAACGAGAGGCCCTGGCGGCATCTCAAAGAGCAGCCATTCTGATCGGAAAGAGGATCCGGAAACACTGTCGTCGCTGGGGATTGTTTATCGCTGCTTTCGGGCAAAGCAAAGAGGCCAGATGGGTTGCCGAGACCCATGCTGAGGGACTTTCAAAGAGAGACATGTTGCGAAGCCTGTTTGGTCGCCTCCATTTTACGGTGCGTGTGGGCGATAAGGACCAGGCTTTTCTTTGGCTCGCAAGAACGACCAACAGAAGTCGCCGCAGTTGTTGCGTTTCAAGCTGGACCCGGTGTTCGATAACACGTTCGAATCCGATCAGAATACGCTCAGGGTACTAGCCGGAAGTATTGAGGAAGGAATGCATCTCGGAGGAAACGAATTATCAGGCCTCGTCGGGATAGGCGGGTCTGCTCTGCAAGGACGCCACCCGCAACTATTGACATCGCGCGACCGAACACACTCTTGAATCAATATGCCTTTTAGCGAAAATGCGCGGCTTCCCTCGATGCGCGCTGGGTCTGTTAAAGGCGAGCTAGCTCGACAATCGATTCCCCTGCGAGGTGCTGTACTTCAATTTACGTTTCGCTGATGCGGTTGGCTTGACCTCTTACGGCGCAGATTGAAGACCAGTCTTACCCCGAGCATCTGATTGGCGGGATAGGGTTTTCTCCCAGGCTCTCTTTGGTGACGAAAAGTCTGGCCAGAGCCAGGGCGCTACATCCGGAGAACAAATCGTGAGAGCCGATCGCGTCGATGTTGCCCGGGCAACCCATGTATCCCAGTGCGATTCTTGAACAAGTCACCAAAGCAATTTTACAAATCGCGCGAAGTAGTCGTTGAATTCCTTGAGTGGCGATGCCTCGACGAACGTCTTGTCGCGGAAACCCAGGCTCGTCGCCTACCAGCGTGTTTGGTAACATCTTGCCTCGCTGGCACTGGCGAAGTCGATCAATTGCACATGCCCGGAATGTTTCATCGTTTTGGCTCGGTGTGAGGGCCCATGGGCCCAGGGAGAAGCATTTTAGAGCTGGATTCAGGGTTTATTGATGCGCTTGTCTCAGGTAGAAGGGATTTGTGTTCCCTGCGAAATCGTAAGATCGTGCTTAACGGGAATAGATACCTGAGACGTCAGGGACATCTTCAGGATGGAACCGGAAATGGTGCAGATTTTTAGAATCGAGGCCCCGCAAAACACGCCATCGTTCACGACCTTGACGAATTAGCACGAGGCCTGATTATGACGACTATTTGAGCAACTTGCGTCGCCTTTGAAAATGAGTGCGCCAATTCTGCTTTTCGAGAGACTTCACGCGTAGCTGTTGAAGTGGGCGAAAAATATAACACTGCACATTTTACTGTGGTTTGAATGGCGCGACTATGGTCAACAGCAATCACAGCTCCGCGTGCCATCGTGGCTGACATCTTGACAGGGTATCCTTATCCGGGCTGTGCCATTAACGCGGTCAGGCAATATTTTGAGATGTATTACTTCAGGGAGTTTATCACCGCGCTGGCAGAGAAAAAGCACCTTGAGCTGGTTGTTTGAAATTGAAGCAAAATGTAAAAGCGCTTCGGCTCGAATGCTTCAAGCGATGGCGTCAGTGTTTGTACCCGGATCGAAAACCTTAGCGACAACCGGCTCAGGATTAGTATGGGTCGCGGCTGCTGGGAATAATTCAGCTGCAAATGGTGGAGCCTGGGTGAGTCCTGTTACAGCATCATCTGGGGGTTTTTCCTGGTGAAACCGCTGATGATTACGAATCAGAGCGAACTGATTCGATGATTCAGCACCTGCGTGCGCCAGGCGCTGGAGTGATCAGGATCGATCGCTTCAGCTGTTTCGAATAAACAGCGTCGGCTCGGCTTTGGTTCCTTGAAACCTTCTCCCGCGTACGCATGGGTTTATCCCTTTTTGGAGGCGGTGTGCTGGCCAGCCCGGCTTATTTCTTTGTGCCTTCCAACGACGAGCAATTTCGACACGAATGCCAGTAAAGAACTCTCAAATCGAATCCGAAGCTGGAAAGAATATGCCGGGCGAGCGGCACCTTTATGGACAAGCAATCCAGCTTGTTGATTTGGGACGCTTTTCGCACACACGCCAAAGGCCATGGTGGTTCTCGACGAGTGTGACGTTTCTTTATCTGGCCTGCGATGAGGTGCAGAAACCTGGTCAGGTGCTGAACGCCTGGCTCGATAATGGGTCGCCACTTACGGGGTTTGGAGAGAAAACGGTAAAAACCGGCTCGATTCGCTTTCGTTGCGCGCGGACTAATGATGTCAACCAGGGCGATCAATACCTGTCGCTTGCGTACCGGAAAACGCTTTCCGCGTAAATCACAGTGGGTGCAATTCACTCTCCGGAGTTCAACGTTTAGTAGTGATGTTGTAGAACTATTCCCAGGCCAGCTGCGTTCCGCCGTCAGTATTAGGCGGAAAAACTGCAGATACGGCTTGCTGAATCTCGATGAGGTGAATCGACTTGTTCGGGAGTGGCTCTCTGATTGCTTCTTCTTGCTCGTCCGTGAGTTGAGCGTGTCACTGATTATTCTGGCTTCCTCGAGTCGCTCGCGGTTTGTCATTGGCATTCTCACGGTAGTGGGTCGGAGATCGGTTAGAGCGGCGTCGAATATAGTGGAAGGAAGCCCATTAACGTGTCAATTGCGTTCTTCGACGGCAAATTCTATCAACCACATTTCATTTCTCACTACTTTGAAAGGACGTTGCTGAAAGAGACCCTCAACCAATAGCGATTGATGTCATAGAAGAGGTTGTACAGATTTGGAGGGCATATGATCCAGTCGAAGGATATGCCGCCGGATTCGACGATTGGGACGGAAGACTCTTCCATTCCTCAGGAAGCCGCGACGGCAGATCTCACCAGACGTATTGAGGCGGCTGAAGCGGGACTCGAACAAATCGCGCCGATGCCTGGACTACCAAATAAGCGACGCGTAAGCTGCTCGCGGCAATTCGCCTGAGTTTGCAGCGAGCTTCCACAATCGCAGGTCCAACTGTGGTCGCGCTTTTGTATGTGGAACTCCAAAGATAGAGAGAGCAGCGCGGACTTCGTCGACAAGTTGCTTAAAAATATTATTACAGCGCTCAAATTCGAGGCAGAAAGTGGCGAAACAAAAACTTTTCAGGGGCCAACCTCAAAGGCGGTTGCCGACGCAGTAGCCTTCTTGAATGAATGCTTTCGAAGATGGACAAGAGAAGTATCCGGAGGTCACGTTGTCGGTAAGGGAGCGGCCCGAACTGAAACGCGGGGTTTCCAAGAACATCTTCCCGTCGCCAGTATCAGATAGAGACTCGACGAATTGTTTTCGTTTCGAGCAGTATCAACTGATAGTGTTTCACCGCAATACGCGGAAATGCTCAAGAATGTTTTCGATTATCTGATAGACCAGACCCTGTCGCCCGTTGTTCGCGGAAGGCTATCGCAATGAAACGCAGGTGATCGCCAGCGTGATTTCAGCCGACCCGGACAACAATCCCGACATGATCGCTATCACCGGCGCTTCCTGCGCCCTTTACCTTTCCGACATCCCCTTCATGAATCCCATCGCCGGCGTGCGAATCGGACTGATTGAAGGCCGTTACATTGTTAATCCAACTTATGACGAAACCCGCGAATCGCGTCTGAACTTGATCGTGGCCGGCACGGGAAGAAGCGATCGTCATGGTCGAAGCCGGCGCGTCCGAAGTTTCGGAAGAGATCATGGTCGAGGCCCTGATGCTCGCCCACAAGGAGATCAATCGCCTCTGTCGCTGGCAGAAGGAGCTCTACAAGGCGCTCGATATCCAGAAGCGCGAAGTTGTGGCGCCGGTCCTGAACGAGGAGATGCTGGGCGAGATCCAGCGAAACTATGGCGAGCGTTTGAAGGCGCGCCATGGACACAACGCCAATCAGGAGAAGCGCGATAGTTACGCCGCCGTTGACGCGCTCAAGAAGGAAGTCGTCGAAGGCTATCCGGAAGACGAACCGGAAAAAGGCAGATGGCCAAGAAGCTTTTCGATCACCTGAAGGAAACCATCTTCCGTGACGATATTCTCAACAGCCGCCGCCGGCCTGATGGCCGTCGTTTCTCGAAATACGGCCATCAGGCCGGCGGCATAACATCGTCACGGAGATGATCTTCTTACCTTACCAGTGGCTGG
>ERZ1370068.10823-contig-9488_pt1 | contig 50495 bp, 54 predicted proteins | sample MGYA00561227_ERZ1370068 | MGnify/ENA primary metagenome ERZ1370068 (study PRJEB38410, sample SAMEA6850437) | metagenome | study: Metagenomic assessment of the ecological functions of the soil: analysis of the soil microbiota associated with the... | reverse complement strand
GTTCGCGCACGGCATGTTCTCGATGGGTCTGCTCTCGAACGTCCTGGTCAACTGGGCCTGACCCGGCTCGGTCGAGTCCTTGACGTGCAGTTCCGGCGATCACCCGGCCGGAGGACCGCATCACCTGCACGGGCAAGTCGCCGGAAGCGCGAGGAGGCGGGCCAGAAGCTCGTCGACGTCGAGCTTTGCCTGCGAGACCAAGCCGGGCACGCGTACGATCGTCGGCCGGGCCACCGTCGCGCTGCCGAGCTGATCCACCTTCCTTCCCCGGGCTCGCCGCGACGCGAGCCCGGGCCGGACCTTCTCGGCGCGTCCCTCGATCACGCCCCGTGGTCGTTGAATCGGGGACCGCGACCGATTAACCTCGGTGCGGTGTGTACGTCCCGAAGCACTTCGAGGAGTCGCGCACCGAGGTCCTCCACGGGCTCGTGCGCGACCATCCGCTCGCGGTGCTCGTCACGCGAGTCGAGCGCCGGGCTCGAGGCCACCATCATCCCGATGGAGATCGAGCCGACCCCCGCTCCCCTCGGCACCCTCTCGGGCACGTGGCTCGCTCGAATCCGGTGTGGCTGGAGTCGTCTCCAGACGTCGACGCGCTCGCGATCTTCCAGGGGCCGCACGGATACGTGAGTCCGGGTTGGTATCCGAGCAAGGGCGAGAGCGGGAAGGTGGTCCCGACCTGAACTACGCTGTCGTGCACGCCTACGGGCGAATCCGCTTCGTCGAGGAGGCCGCGTGGTTGCGGAGCATCGTCGAAGCGGCTCACCCGACGGCACGAGGCGCCGCGCGCCGAGCCGTGGGACGTGACCGATGCGCCGAGCGACTTCGTCGCCGCGATGCTCCGCGGCATCGTCGGCGTCGAGATGCGCTTGACGCGCCTCGTGGGCAAGTGGAAGCTCAGCCAGAATCGCTCGACCGAGGATCGCCACGGGGTCGTCGCAGGGCTCGCCGAGCTCGTCGCCTTCGAGCCGCCCCGATCTCCTCGATCTCATGCGCCGCTCCTTGAGAGCTGACGCCGCCCGCGCGCCGGTGCGTCGCGGACCGCTCGGTGCGAGCGCGGGGAGGCAGCCGAGTCGGCGTCGAGCTCGAAGATCGTCGTGGTCCTCAGGTCGGCGCGCGCCGGACGGGGGCGCCGAAGGTCTCTCGCCGACAGCTCGACGAGAGAGCTTCGCGAGCAAGTCCCGCGTCCGCGAGTCGAGCGCGGGTCCATGCCGGGATAGGGAACGGCGACGACTCTGCATGCCGGCCGCGCGCGCGGCCCGCACTCCGACCGGTGCATCCTCCACCACCGCGCAGTCGCGCGGCTCCGCGCCGAGCGCCGCCGCGGCGCAGAGGAAGATGTCGGGAGCTGGCTTCCCTGCGGCGACGCGCGGGTCGTCGCCGACGAGGACGGCGCTGAAGACCGCGTCGAACCAGGCGCGGTGGCGGGTCGTCTTCAGGTCGAAGAAGCGCCGCGACGAGCTCGTCGCGACGGCGAGGCGGAGTCCCGCGCTCACGAGATCGCGGGTGAGCGCCTCGGCGCCCGGCATCGGCACGGCTTTCGGGCATCACCTTCGCGAGCTCGGTCTCGCGCCCGCGAGGTACTCCTCGGGCAGGATGGGAAGCGACAGTGTCTCGACGAGATAGCGGGCGGACTCGATCGCCGGGCGGCCGACCATGTGGCTCTTGATCGTCCAGTCGAAGGTCTTGCCGTAACGGCCGACGATCTGCTGCGTCACCCGGGTGTAGAAGATCTCGGTGTCCAGCAGCACGCCGTCCATGTCGAAGACGACGCAGCGGACGGGACGGTCGAGGCGCACGCTGCTCTTCGCAGAAAATGCGTCCCCATCCCACCCGTGATCCGACTGAGAGCAGCAGTGGCGGGCGTCGCCCGCGTGAAGCCGCGCGTGATCCCCGCTAAAACGGTGCTCCATGAGCATGAACGCCTCGAGGTGGCTCGCAGGGACGGCACTTTTCTTCGCCTTTCGGTGTCGCCGGGTCGAGCCGAGGTCCTGAACCAGGTCGTGGCGACGGTCGACGGGGACCCGATCACCGCCTTCGAGCTCGCGAGCTTCATCCGCCAGAGCACCGGAGCGGATCCCCTCCGGGCTCGACGAGAGCGCACCGCCGGAAGGCGCTCGACGTGCTGGTCACCGGACGCGCTGATCCGCGGCGAGAGCCAGCGCCTCGGCCTCTCGGCGTCGGAGGCCGAGATCGACGCGTACATCAACCAGATCAAGCAACAAAATCATCTCGACGACGCGTCCCTCCAGCTCGCTCTCCAGCAGCAGGGTCTGACCCTCGAGGGGTACCGCGCGCAGATCAAGAAGGAGATCCTGAAGAATCAGCTCGTCAGCCGCCAGATCCGCCAGCGCGTCAACATCACGCCGGAGGAGGTCCAGCGCTACTACGACGAGCACAAGGACGAATTCGGGCAGGCCGGGTCGATCACGGTGCGACACATCTTCTTCGCGCTCCCGGCGAATGCGAATCCGGCCGACGCCGAGCGTGTGCTGGGCAAGGTGCAGGAGGCGGAGAAGCGCCTCGGGGCTGGCGACGACCTCGAGGCCGTCGCGCGCGATCTCTCGGAGGGGGCGGAGGCCTCCGAGGGCGGGCCCTGGGCGAGATGCACAAGGTGGCAGATGCAGCCCGAGCTCGAGCAGGTCGCGTTCTCGCTCAAGAAGGGCGAAGTGAGACAAAGCCGGTGCGGAGCCGGGGCGGGGGTTCACATCCTGAAGGTGGACGATCGTAAGGGACGAGTCAGAAGGGTGTTCCCCTCGACGAGGTCAAGGGACAAGATCAAGGAGCGCCTTACGCTCAGGCGATCGAGTCGCGCTTCCAGCAGTGGCTGGAGAAAGACCTGAAGAGCGGGCATTCGATCGTGATCCGCCAGTGAGCGAGAAGCCATCAGAGACGCGCCTCGCGATCACACTCGGAGATCCGGCCGGCGTCGGCGCCGAAGCGGCGCTGCGCGCGCTCGGCGATGGCGACGCTGCCGCGAGCCCACGTCGTCCTGATCGGCGATCTCGCCGCGGTGCGGGAGACGGCGAAGCGGGCCGGGATCGGCGTCGCCGTCGAGCCGATCGACCGGAAGCCGAGCTCGCGCGCGGGAACCGCGCGGCGGCGAGAGACTGCTCCGTGGTGCTGGACCCTCCCGAGAGCGGAACGAGCCGCCGCTCCGTCCCGCCGAGCGCCGGCCGGGGAGGCCGAGCATCGCCGGCGCACGCGTCGCGTATCGCGCGATCGAGACGGCGGTCGCGCTCGCACGGGCGGGCCAGGTCGACGCCATCGCCACGGCGCCGATCTCCAAGCGATTGGTTCGCGCGCGCCCGCCTGGCGCGCACCGGGCATACCGAGATCCTCGCGGAGCTGAGCGGCGCTGAAGGACGTCCGCCTCATGATGGCCTCCCCGAGCTCCGCGTGGTGCTGGCGACGACCCACCCTCGCGGTGCGCGAGGTCTCCGCGCGCTCTCCGTCGCGGTCGTGCGCGATACCGTCGCGATCACGGCGAGTCACCTGAGCCGCTGGTGGGGAATCCGCCGCCCCCGGATCGCGGTGGCCGCGTTGAACCCGCATGCCGGCGACGGCGGCGTCTACGGCGACGAAGAGACGCGCGCATCATCGGGCCGGCCATCCGCGCTGCGCGGCGGCGCCCGGCTCGACGCGATCGGGCCGGTCCCGGCGGACACTCTCTTCTCCGCTCTCGGGCCTCCTTGCGATGCCGTCGTGGCGATGTACCACGACCAGGGCCTGATTCCCGTCAAGCAACTGGACGTGCACCGCGCCGTGAACGTGACCCTCGGACTTCCTTTCATCCGCACCTCGCCCGATCACGGCACGGCGTACGACATCGCCGGAACCGGACGGGCGGACCCCCGCGGCATGCGCGCCGCCGTGGATCTGGCTCTCGAGCTCGCGACCACTCGAGAAGCGCGCGAGAAGTGACATCCCGATGAAGATGAACCCGACGATCTTCCGCGAGAGTACGACATCCGCGGCGTGGCGGGGCGCCGACTTCGTATGCGACTTCGCCCGCGGAGCTGGGGCGCGCGGTCGGGACGCGCGTGCGCGGTCTCCACCCGGAGAGTCCGTGACGATGAGCGTCGGACGCGACTGCCGGCCTCCACGTCCGACGAGTACGCCGAGGGCGATGATCCGCGGCCTCCGGGACGGTGGTGTCGACGTCGTCGACATCGGCATGGTCCCGACGCCGCTGACTCTCACTTCGCTCGCTCTTCGACGCTCCCGGTCGACGGCTGGCATCGAGGTCACCGGCGAGCCGCAACCCGTCGGAGTACAACGGCTTCAAGGTCTGCATCGGGCGCGAGACGACCTCACGGCGACGCAGATCGCGGCGCTCCGGCGCGGACATCGAGGCGCGCCGACTTCGCGGCGCCGGCGACGGGCGGCGTCAGCAAGCGCGACGTCGTCGGTCCCTATCGGACACTTCATCCGCGAGAAGGCAGTTCGGCGTGCTAGCGCCGGCTGCGCGTCGTCGATCGACGCGGGCAACGGCGCGGCGAGCCGGATCGCGCCCTGCGGTGATCGAGCGGCTCGGCTGCGAGCGTCGTGCCGCTCTACTGCGAGCCGGACGGGCGCTTCCCGAACCACCATCCCGACCGACCGTCGCCGAAGAACCTCGCCGACGTGATCCGACACGTCGCCGAGCGGCGAGCGCCGACGTCGGGCATCGCCTTCGACGGCGACGCCGACCGTATCGGCGTCGTCGACGGACCGGCGACGCATCCTCTGGGGCGACGAGCTGCTGGTCCTGTTCGCGCGCGACGTGCTGGCCGGACATGCCGGGCGCCGTCGTGATCGGCGAGGTCAAGTGCTCGCAGCGCCTCTTCGACGACATCGCGCAGCACGGCGGCCGGCCGATCATGTGGAAGGCCGGGCCACTCGCTCATCAAGGCGAAGATGAAGGAGACCGGCGCCGCAGCTCGGCGGCGAGATGAGCGGCCACATCTTCTTCAGCGACCGCTTCTTCGGCTACGACGACGCGCGTCTACGCGGCGGCGCGCCTGCTCGAGATCCTGGCGCGGACCGGGCGATCCTTGATCGGAGCTGCTCGCCGACCTGCCGCCCGCGCACGACGACCCCTGAGCTCCGGGTCGACTGTCCCGACGCGGTCAGGTTCCGGGTCGTCGAGCGGGTGCGCGAGCGCCTCGCGAGCTACCCGGTGAACGACGCGGGATGGGGTTCGGGCGCAGTTCGCCGACGGTTGGGGAGCTCGTGCGCGCGTCCAACACCCAGCCGGCGCTGGTGCTCCGTTTCGAGGCCGGCGAGCGCGGCGAAGCGGGACGAGTACCGAGGCATCGTCAGGCGGATCGTCGAGGAAGAGCGCGCCCGCCTGGGGAGGCTGAAGCGCGCCCGGATGGGAGGCCGCAGCGCGCGCCGAATGGGAGGCGGAAGCGTGCCCGACAGTGCCGGACTGGCTGCGCTCGGGTCGGCGCGTCGCAGTCGAGTCGACGTTAAAAGGCGTGCGGCCGGGACGAGCGCTTCCGATCCGCCGTCCACGAACAGCACCGGCCGTGGACATAGCGGGCGTCGGGACCGAGGAGGAGAGACGACCGCGGCGGCCACGTCGGCCGCGGGTGACGACCGTCCCAGCGGAACCGGCAGCGCGTTGATCGCGGGAGCGTGCTCCGCCGACGCGAGGAGCTTGTCGAGCATCGGGTCTCGGTCTTGCCCGGTGCGACCGCGTTCAGACGCACGCCGAGGGAGCCCCACTCCGCGACCCGATCCCTCACCGCACGGGCGAGCGCGCGTTTCGCGTTCGAGTACGCGGTGGTGCCGTCGCGGTCGCGCATCGCGGCGACGGCGGCCTCTCGTCGCCGGCGCAGCACGCGTCAGGAAGGGCGGCACGAGGATGTCGTCGAAGATCGCGCCGATCGAGGAGATCGCGACGGCGGCCGCCTCCCGGCCGCGTGCGAGGTCCTCGCGGAGGCCGTCGACGAGTCCGATCGCGCCGAAGTAGTTGACCCGCACGATCGGCTCAGGCTGGTCGTACGGCCCGAAAGCGCGGCGCACGATACGAGACCGTCGAGGGTGCCCCCCGAGAGACTCCGGACCGCCGCGATGGCCGCGGCGACGCCGCCCTCGTACCGAGATCGGCGACCACGTCGGCCTCTTGCCGGTCGATCCCGATCACCCTGGTTCCCGCGCCCTCGAGGCGACGGCGGATGGCGAGACCGAGACCCGATGCCGTGCCCGAGACCGCGATCGTCCGCATCCGCGAAGACCTCAGCGATCGACCCGGGCGCGCGCTAAGCGCACACGTTCCGCAAGCGACATTTCCACACGAAGAGGAGTCGAAAATGCGCGAGGTCGTCATCGTCGAAGCGGTGCGTTCACCGATCGGTCGCCGCCGGCGGCGGTCTCGCGGGACTCCATCCCGCCGATCTGCTGGGCGCCGTTCAGAAGGCGGCGATCGAGCGCAGCGGCATCGATCCGAAGCAGCGTCGGCCAAGTCCTGGGCGGCTGCGTGTCGCAGGTCGGCGAGCAGTCCTTCAACATCGCGCGCGTCGCCTGGCTCTCGCAGGGTCTCCCGCTCGAGGTCGCGGCGACCACGGTCGATCAGCCAGTGCGGCTCCACGCCAGCAGGCGACGTCGCTCGCCGCGCGGCATGATCGGCGCGGGCATCGAGGACCTCGTCCTCGCCTGCGGCCTCGAGATGATGACCCGGGTGCCGCTCGGATCGAACATGACGGTCGGCGGGTTGCCGATGCCCCCGTGCTTACACGCGCGCACTACCAGCCGACGTCGCCAGTTCCAGGGCGCGGAGATGATCGCCAAGGAGTACGGCATCACGCGCGAGGACACCGATCGCTTCGGGCTCCGCAGCCAGGAGCGCGCGATCGCAAGCCTGGGAGGAAGGACGCTTCGCGCGCGAGGTCGTCGCCGCTCACCGCGCCGGTCGTCGACGAGGAGGGCAAGGCCGACCGGCGAGATCGCGTCGCGTCGAGCGCGACGAAGGGCTGCGCGACACGTCGCTCGAGAAGCTCGCGACGCTCAACGCCGTCGAGCCGGGCGGCATCCACACCGGCCGGGCACATCGTCGCAGGTGTCCGGACGGCGCCGCCGCCGGTCCTGCTCGCGTCTCCGGAGAAGGCGAAGGAGCTGGGGCTGCGAGCCGCGGGCGCGCATCGTCGCGACCACGCTCGTCGGCGTCGACCCGGTGACGATGCTGAAGGGTCCGATCCCGGCATCGCGCAAAGTGTCCTGGCGCAGGCCGGGCTTCGCGGTCGATCGACATCGACACCTTCGAGGTGAACGAGGCGTTCGCCTCCGTCGTGCTCGCCTGGGAGAAGGAGCTCCGAGCCGAATCCCGAGCGGGTCAACCCGAACGGCGGCGCGATCGCGCTCGGCCACCCGACCGGATCGCACCGGCGCGCGCCTTCTGACCGACAGCGCTGCACGAGCTCGAGCGCACCGGCGGCCGTTACGGCCTGATCGCGATGTGCTGCGGCGGCGGCCTCGGCACCGGCACCATCATCGAGCGGATCTGAGGGCTCTGTGGAAATCCAGGGTCCTCGCCTGGGGCCGGCATGGATCCGTGCAGGGGCGGCAACGGCCGATCGATCGGTCGGCCACGATCGTACGGAAGAAACCATTGACCTAGCTTCTCGCTATCCGTAAGGCATAAGGCCGAACGACGTCGCCTTATGAAATTAGGGAATGGTCGGGAGATGGCGCTCGACGCCATCGATCTCGAGATCCTCAGACCCTCCAGGAGGATTGCAGATCCCGCTCGCGCGGATCGGCGATCGCGTCGGGCTCTCCGCACCTTCGGTGATCGAGCGGATCAAGAAGCTCGAGCAGGCGGGGTGGTCCGCGGCTATCACGCGATTCTCGACTCGCGCCGGGTCGGGCTGGGGACGTGACCGCCTTCATCGGCGTGCTGATCACCCAGCCACCCGGATCAGACTCGAAGGCACGGTGAGCGCGCGCTCGAGGGCGTGCTCGAGTGTCACCACGTGACCGGGGCTACACCCTTCTCCTCAAGGTCAAGACCCAAAACACGTCGTCCTCGAGCAGCTGATCAGCCAGGTCGGGGCATCCCCGGAGTGACGCGCACCGAGACGATGGTGGTGCTGTCGACGCACACCGAGCGCAGCCAGGTTCCGCTCATGAGCCATCCGCCCACGCTCCCGAGTCGGTTCGGCGACGCACCGGTCGCGGTAACGCCGCGGTGATCGCCTGAGATGGTTCGACAGGGAGAGGCTCGTCATGAAGAGCGAAGGTGAGAGCAACCACGGCCGCGGGGTGAGTCACCGCGAGGGCACGGCCCTGCGACGCGAGGCGGAGGAGCGCGGCCTGTACCGCGCGGCCTTCGAGCACGACGCCTGCGGCGTCGGCTTCGTCGCCAACATCAAGGGTCAAGCGCATCGCACGACATCATCGAGCAAGGGCCTCACGGTCCTGCAGAACCTCACGCACCGCGGCGCCTGCGGCTGCGATCCGCTGACCGGCGACGGCGCCGGCATCCTCGTGCAGGTCGCCGGACGCGTTCCTTCGCAGCGCGTGCGGCAGGCTCGCGCATCGAGCTGCCCGCCGCCGGGCGACTACGGCGTCGGCATGGTGTTCCTGCCGCGCGACGTCGCACCAGCGCAACGACTGCGAGCGCGTCTTCGAGAAGATCGTCCGCGAGGAGGGCCAGAAGCTCCTCGGCTGGCGCACGTGCCGGTCGACGAGGCGCCAGGCGGGTCCGCTCGCGCGCACATCGTGCCGGAGATCCGCCAGGTCTTCGTCGGCGCGCGGCACGGCGACGCGCCGATCAGGCGGCGCTCGAGCGCAAGCTCTACGTCATCCGCAAGCGCGTCGAGCAGCTGGTCCGCGAGCTCCGAGCCTGAGCGACCGCGAGAGTCTTCTACGTGCCGAGCCTGTCGTCGCGCACGATCGTCTACAAGGGCCTGCCTGCTGCCCGAGCAGATCCCGGCTTCTACCACGACCTCACCGATCCCGGCTTCGCCAGCGCGCTGGCCCTCGTGCACCAGCGCTTCTCGCACCAACACGTTCCCGTCGTGGGACCGCGCCCATCCGTACCGCTTCATCGCCCACAACGGCGAGATCAACACGCTGCGCGGCAACATCGAACTGGATGCACGCGCGCCAGAGCGATGTTCGCGTCGCCGCTCTTCGGCGACGATGACCGAAGCTCTTCCCGATCATGCGACCCGGCGGCAGCGACTCGGGCAACGTTCGACAACGCGCTCGAGCTGCTCGATCCGCACGGGCCGCTCGCTGCCGCACGCCGTCATGATGATGATCCCCGAGGCGTGGCAGAACCACGAGGCGATGAGCGACGACGAAGCGCGCTTCTACGAGTACCACGCGTGCCTGATGGAGCCGTGGGACGGCCCGGCCTCGATCGCCTTCACCGACGGCCGCGTGATCGGCGCGGTGCTCGACCGGAACGGCCTGCGCCCGTCGCGCTACGTCGTCACCAAGGACGGCTTCGTCGTCATGGCGTCCGAGGTGGGCGTGCTCGACATCGCGCCCGAGAACGTCGTAGCACAAGGACCGCCTGCAGCCCGGGCGCATGTTCCTCGTCGACACGGCGCAGGGGCCGCATCATCGGCGACGAGGAGATCAAGGAGGCGATGGCGGCGCGGCAGCCCTACCGCCAGTGGCTCGACGCTGAACCTCGACGCGGCTCGAGCGAGCTGCCGGCCGCCGATCGACGTGCCGCCGGCGTGCTCGCCCGACACGCTCCTCACCCGCCAGCAGGCCTTCGGCTACACGCTCGAGGACCTCCGCATCCTGATGACGCCGATGGCCATCAACGGCCAGGAGGCCGTCGGCTCGATGGGCACCGACACGCCGCTCGCGGTGCTGTCCGGACACGCCCGCAGCTCCTCTTCGCCTACTTCAAGCAGCTCTTCGCGCAGGTGACGAACCCGCCGATCGATCCGATCCGCGAAGAGCTCGTCATGTCGCTCGAGACGACGATCGGCCCCGAGCAGAACCTGTTCGAGGAGACGCCCGCTGCACTGCCGCGCAGCTCGAGCTGGAGCAGCCCGATCCTGACCAACGAGGAGCTCGCGCAGGTCACGCGCGCTCGACGACCGGCGCTCCGCGCGCGATGACGCTGCCGATCCTCTTCCCGGTCGAGCGCGGCGGCGCGGGCTCGAGCGCGGCGCTCGACGAGCTCGTGCGCAGGCCGACGCGCGTCGCGATCGAGCGCGGCTACACGATCCTCGATCCTCTCCGACCGCGGCGTCGACTCCGAGCGCAGGCTGCCGATCCCGAGCCTGCTCGCCGACCGCCGCCGTGCATCATCATCTCATCCGCGAGGGAACGCGGACGCGCGTGCGGCATCGTCGTCGAGTCGGGCGAGCCGCGCGAGGTACAGCACTTCTGCCTGCTGCGTCGGCTACGGCGCCGGCGCGATGAACCCGTACCTCGCGCTACGAGACGCCCGCGAGCATGCGATCGCGCGACGGGCATCCTCAAGGACGTCGAGCGACGACGAGGCGATCGAGCACTACCGTCAAGGCGATCGACAAGGGCCTGCTCAAGGTCATGACGCAAGATGGGCATCTCGACGCTGCACAGCTACCGCGGGCGCGCAGATCTTCGAGGCGATCGGCCTGAACGCACGACGCTGATCGACCGGTACTTCACGTGGACGCGCGTCGCGCATCGAAGGCATCGGCCTCGACGTGATCGCGCGAGGAGTGCGCAGCGCGCCACGACCACGCCGTACAGTCGTCCCCGGCGCTCGACGGCGACCTCGACGTCGGGCGGCCAGTACCAGTGGCGGCGCCGCGGCGAGCACCACATGTACAACCCCGAGCACGATCGCGAAGCTCCAGCACGCGGTGCGCGCAGGGCGACTACAGGATGTTCAAGGAGTACTCGGCCGCTCGTCGACGACGAGAGCCGCCAGCATCTGCACGATCCGCGGGCCTGCTGCGCTTCCGGAAGGCGACGCCGATCCCGATCGAGCGAGGTCGAGCCGGCGGCGGAGATCGTCAAGCGCTTCAAGACCGGCGCGATGTCGCTCGGCTCGATCAGCCGCGAGGCGCACGAGAACCTCGCGATCGCGATGAACCGGCATCGGCGGCAAGTCGAACACCGGCGAGGGCGGCGAGGACCCGGTCCGCTACACCCGCGACGCCGAACGGCGACCTCCGCCGCAGCGCGATCAAGCAGGTCGCGTCGGGCCGCTTCGGCGTGACCAGCTACTACCTCGTCAACTGCGACGAGCTGCAGATCAAGATGGCGCAGGGCGCGAAGCCCGGCGAGGGCGGCCAGCTCCCGGGCCACAAGGTCGACGAGTACATCGCGAAGATCCGCTACTCGACGCCGGGCGTGGGCCTCATCTCGCCGCCGCCGCACCACGACATCTACTCGATCGAGGACCTGGCGCAGCTGATCCACGACCTGAAGAACTCGAACAACCGCGCGCGCGATCAGCGTGAAGCTCGGTCGCGGAGGTCGGCGTCGGCACGGTCGCGGCCGGCGTGTCGAAGGCGCAAGGCCGACGTCGTGCTGATCAGCGGCTACGACGGCGGCACCGGCGCGTCGCCGCTCACGTCGATCAAGCACGCCGGCATCCCGTGGGAGCTCGGCCTCGCCGAGACGCAGCAGATCCTGGTGCTGAACGACCTGCGCGGCCGCATCCGCGTCGAGACCGACGGTCAGCTGAAGACCGGGCGCGACGTCGCGGTCGCGGCGCTGCTCGGCGCCGAGGAGTACGGCTTCGCGATCGCGGCGCTCGTCGCGTCGGGCTGCATCATGATGCGCGTCTGCCACCTGAACACCTGCCCGGTCGGCATCGCGACGCAGGACCCGAAGCTCCGCGAAGAAGTTCGAACGGCAAGCCCGAGCACGTCGTCAACTTCGATGACGTTCATCGCGGAGGAGCTCCGCGAGATCATGGCCGAGCTCGGCTTCCGCACCGTCGACGAGATGGTCGGCCGCGTCGACGCGCTCGACGTCGCGCGACGTCGTCGAGCACTGGAAGGCGAAGGGCATCGACCTCTCCGCGATCCTGCACAAGCCCGACGGTGCCGGCGAACGTCGCCGATTCGCTGCGTCGACGACGCAGGACCACGGGCTCGAGCCGCGCGCTCGACAATCACGATCATCGAGCTGGCGCGGCCGGCGCTCGAGCGCGCGCGAAGCCGGTCGCGTTCGCGCTGCCGATCACGAACCGTGAACCGCACCGTCTGCACGATGCTGTCGGCGGAGGTCGTCGCGCCGGCACGGCGCGGAGGGCCTACCGCCGGACACGATCCGCATCAAGCTTCACGCGGCTCGGCCGGGCCAGAGCTTCTGCGCGTGGCTCGCGCCACGGCATCACGATCCGGCTCGAGGGCGACGCCAACGACTACTTCGGCAAGGGCTGTCGGGCGGGCGCGATCGTCGTCTATCCGCCGCGGACGCGCGACGCTTCATCGCCCGAGGAGAACATCATCGTCGGCAACGTGTCGCTCTACGGCGCGACCGGCGGCGAGGTCTTCCTGCGCGGCATGGCGGGCGAGCGGTTCTGCGTCGCGCAACAGCGGCGCGACCGCGGTCGTCGAGGGCGTCGGCGACCACGGCTGCGAGTACATGACGAAGGGTCTCGTCGTCGATCCTCGGCAACGCCGGCCGGAACTTCGCGGCCGGCATGTCGGGCGGCGTCGCCTACGTCTCTCGACGAGGACCGGCACGTTCGCGGGACCACGCTGCAACAAGGGCATGGTCGGGATCGATCCGCTGAGCGACGGAGGACCAGACGACGCGTCGCACGAGCTCGATCGAGCGTCATCTAGACGTTCACCGGATCGGCCGTCGCCTGGCGCGCTCCTCTCGCCGACTGGGAGCAGGCGGCTCGGGCACTTCCGGAAGGTCATGCCGACCGACTACAAGGCCGGTTCTGGCACGACAGCATCTGGACGGCGACGCGGCGACGGCTGGCGGCATCTGATTCGAGGAGTGCAGCGACCGTGGGCAAGATCACCGGACTTCATCGAGTTCGAGCGCGCGGTGCCGCACGCCGAGCCGGTCGCCGAGCGTCTGAAGCACTGGCGCGAGTTCGAGGGCGAAGCTCCCCGAGGAGAGCTGCGCGCCCAGGGCGGCGCGCTGCATGGATTGCGGCATCCCCTTCTGTCACAAGGGCTGCCCGCTCGGGAACATCATCCCCGACTGGAACGACCTCGTCTATCGCGAACCGCTGGCAGGAGGCGATCGAGCGCCTCCACGTCGACGAACAACTTCCCCGAGTTCACCGGCCGCATCTGTCCGGCGCCGTGCGAGAAGCGTGCGTCCTCAGCATCAACGACGATCCGGTCACGATCAAGCAGCATCGAGAAGCAGATCATCGACTACGCCTGGAAGGAAGGCTGGGTCGGCCCGCGATCGCGCAGAGGAAGACCGGGAAGACGGTCGCGGTCGTCGGCTCGGGCCCGCCGGCATGGCGTGCGCGCAGCAGCTCGCGCGCGCCGGTCACGACGTGACGCTCTTCGAGCGCGACGACCGGATCGGCGGACTCCTCCGCTACGGCATCCCCGACTTCAAGATGGAGAAGCACCTGATCGACCGCCGCATGGAGCAGATGAGCGGCCGAAGGCGTGACGTTCCGGCCGGGCGTGCACGTCGGCGTCGACGTGATCAGGCCGACGAGCTGCGCCGCGCAGTTCGACGCCATCGTGCTCGCTGGCGGCGCGACCAACGCCGCGCGATCTCCCGGTCCCGGGCGCGAGCTCCAGCGGCATCCACTTCGCGATGGAGTTCCTGCCGCAGCAGAACAAGGTCGTCGCCGGCGACACGCGTCGCAGGACCAGATCATGGCGCACCGGCAAGCGCGTCGTCATCCTCGGCGGCGGCGACACCGGCTCGGACTGCCTCGGCACGTCGAACCGGCACGGCGCACTCTCCGTGCATCAATTCGAGCTGCTCCCGCGAGCCGCCCGACAGGCGATCGCCGACGTGACGTCTGGCCGAACTGGCCGATGATCCTCCGCACCTCGTCGTCGCACGAGGAGGGCGTCGATCCGCGACTGTCAGCATCAACACCAAGAGCTTCTCCGGCGACGCGGCGAGGTCGCGTCCGGCAGCTGCGCGGCATCCGGCTCGAGTGGGCGAAGCGAGAACGGCGGTCCTCCGCCGATGAAGGAGATTCCGGGCAGCGAGTTCGAGCTCGACGCCGATCTGGTGCTGCTCGCGCTCGGCTTCCTCAGGCCCGCGAGCCGGGCCCGCGTCGCAGAGCTCGGCTCGACGCTCGATCCGACCGGGGCAACGTCAGCGCCGACTCGGCCTACAGTCGACTAGCGTGCCGGGCGTGTTCGCGTGCGGTGACGCGCGCCGCGGCCAGTCGCTCGTCGTATGGGCGATCTGGGAAGGCCGCGGGCGGCGCGCGGCGTCGGACGCCTATCTGATGGGAACGACCTGCCTCCGGCCAGTCCGATGATCTGACGCCGCCGCAGCCGCGAGGATTTTTCGACAACCACAGGCGTCACCGAACCCGTCCCCGTCGAGGTCCCGCCTGAGTCGGGGTTCGGCTCGAGGCCGCAGTTGTCGGTCGGATCACAGACGTCGTCGTCCGCGTCGCCGAACGGACACGGATTGCCAGGAATCGCCGAGACCATCGCCGGTCGCCTCCGAGGCGCGCGAAGCTGCAGCTCGCCCGGGCGGATGTGGTGGCTCGCTCAAGCTCTTGAGCTGAGGAGGCAACGGCTTGCCGGCGCACGCCGCCATCCGCAGCAAGCCAGGCTCTCCCGGGCCGATCCGCGCGCAACCTTGCACCCGATAGCTGCCGCAGGTGCTATGGAGCCCCGCGAGTGTCGCGAAATCCGGTGTCAAGCTTCCTGCGGCCTCGGAGGATACCGTCTGCGGCCGGAGCGTCCGCGTACCAGACGGTGTACGCTCGGAAATGCGTCTTGGGGGCGAGCACGCGTGAGGACGTGAGGGTTTGCTCGGGGCCGAGTAACGTCTGGCGCACCCCGCTCGACGTGCTCTCAGCGATGTGTTCGTGAGCTGGCCGATCTGGATGCGCGCGGCATCCAGGTCGTCACCGTCTGCGTGCCGATACCGCCGGCCAGGTCCGAGGCCGGCCTGGTTCCGGGCCATCTGCTGATTGACTCCCTTCGCCTCAGCTGAGATGGTGTGCGCGAAGGGCGCCTCCATGTCGCGTTCGAAACTCGACAGGGCAATCGAGCGCAGCGACGCGTCAGGCGACCCCATCGCGGAGGTCGATCGTCTGCTCCTCGACCGCGCCCGGCTGGGCCTGCGCCTGATCCTGGCTGGCGTCGCGATCGTGCTTCGTCGGCTCGGATCGCCATGCATCCGGGCGGCGCCCGCCGATCAGCGTAGTACACGTGTTGAACATGCTGGTCGTCGCCGGCGCGTTGCGTCTCCTCCATGACGCCGGCGCGCTGGACGTTCAGCCACGTCGTTGGCTTCGTCGCCTACGCGGTCACCATCGTCGCCACCGGCGTAGAGGGCGTTCTCGCGGGTGATGCAACGACCCCCTCCTCATCCTGGTCGGGATGGCGGTGATCTCCGCCACCCATGGTGCCGTGGAGCTCATGGTGGCAGCTCGCCAGCGTCATCGTGACGATCACCACAGCCGTCTTTGACCGTCGCGACTGTCGTGGCATCGCCGCGCCTCTTTCTGGCTTCAGAACGTCGGCGCAATCGCGCCCGCCTCGTTGCCACGGTCTTCATGTCCCACGCCCTGAGATCGCCAACGCGCCGCGGTCGCGCGCGCAGATCGAAACAGCGCAGCCGGGAGAGAGCCTGCGGGAGGCCAACCGCAAGCTCGGGCGAGAGATCGAGGAGCATCTGCAAGACCGAGGCCGCGCTGCGCTTTGCCGTGCTCGAGCTCGACCACCAGGGTGAAGAGACACGCTGGCGGTCGTCCAATCGGTTGCCGAACACGACGCTGCGCTCGTCGGTGTCGATGCGCGAATTCAACGCCATTCTCTCCGGGCGGATCAGGCGCTGGCGCGCATCCACACCGCACTGGCGGGACCGGCGATGGAAGGGCTCCCGCTGACCGATCTGATCGAGCTCGTCGTCGGTCCGTACCGGCACCACGCCGGCAGCGTCTCGATCGACTGCAACGGGATCGTCGTGTGCGTCCGAGCTCGTGCGCGTTCTCGGCATGGTGCTGCACGAGGCTGGCGACGAATGCCGCGAAGTACGGAGCCCTGTCGAACGAGCGCGGACGCGTTACCGTCTCGTGCGCGCGTCGACGGCGAAGGTGCACCACGTCTGCGCATCATCTCGGCGCGGAGTCCGACGGCCCGTGCCGTCAATGGGCCACGCGGCGGGGATTCGGCATGCGGTTGATCGACGAGGCGATCGCGGTACGAAGTGGAGGGCCGAGGTCACGCTCCTGTTCCCGGTTCAGGGACTGCACTGCGAGCTCGAGATCGATCCCCCACCACTGACCGCCGGGTCGCAGGGAGACACACGCGTCCTCATCGTCGAGGACAGCTTCGTCGTCGCGGACACGCTCCGCTATCTCATCGACGGCTCCGGCGGGTTCCGTGTCGGTGATCGTGCCCACGATCGAAAAGGCATTCGAAGCACTCGCCGCCGATGCGTTCGACATCGCCGTGCTCGACATTGTCAATCTCGGGGGCACCAGCATCGTCCCGTTCGCCCAGCATCTGCCATGCGCGGGGCGTCCCTTCGTCTTTCTGACCGGCTACGGCGACGACAAGATGCTCCCACGAGCCCCTGCGCATCCACCCTATTCACCAAGCCGGTGGAGACGGAGCCCCTCGTCCGCACGCTGCGGGCGCTCACCGCACGGCGTCCGCGCGCGTAGACCGCGCCGCCGGCTCTCTCGCGTCGGGCAAAGCCCGCCGGTCCAGCGGCGGAATGGGCGACACTCCGCGATGAGCATTAGAGCGGTTTTCTCGAATATAGATCTTGATCGGCCGAGCCGTCGCTCGCTATCTCTCAGGTACCGTGAAAGAATCCCTTGACCCAGCAGAGGCGGCTCACTGGCAAGCTCCCGGCTCGATCGAGCGTCGAGCTCTCGCAGATGGAGCTGGATCGCGCTTTCGCTCACGTCCCCGAACCAGCCCGTCGTACCGGCCTGGCTTCGCCCGATGTAGCAGCAGTACGCCGGAGCGCCGCAGATCGCCGTCGGACAAACGCGACTGCAGGGAGAAGCCGCCCGCGAGGGTGCAGCCGTGTGTGGAAGTTGTTCGCCGGCCTGTGATCCCGAGGGACCCACGAGAGACTCCGGAGCAGCTCCCGAGGCCCGGTACCGCGAGGCTGCAGCACGCCCAGTGATCGGGGTTCGCGCAGTCGGGAGACACCGTGGGGGTGGGGCTCGGTCCCAGGGTCGGCGTCGGCCCGGAGGTGAGAAGCTTGAGAAGAGCGAGGTTCACGAAGGGATCGACGTCGTCCCGCAGCGCGGCCGCGTCGTTCGTGCTCACTAGCCGCCCTTCGCTTCCGCGCGTCAGAAATGCCGGTCGCGAGGCCGCTGCGCGCCTCCGTCAAACATGTCGCGGTCGACGTCCGGATCTCCCGCCGGATCGCCCGAGCGTGGCATCGCGCGGTCGCCTGCGCCGCCGCCGTGACGGCGGTGAGCTTCGCCCTCGCGCACGCGCGGCAGGCGCTCGGCGCCGCGACGACCGGCGCTGCCGAGAGCCAGAGCGCTGCCGTCGCGAGCAGCGCTGCAGGTGCGATGGAAGCTCGATGTCGGCACGGCCGCCTCCCGTCGTTCGCCCTCCGGGGAAGTGGCGCACGCTACTCCCGCGAGGGAGAGCTCAGCGGCTCTGATTACGCGCGCGGCGAAGCGTCAAGCCGCGTGGAACGTAGCCGCGGCAGCGCGGACCGGGAGCGGAGGATATCGGAGGAAGCCGGGTCGGTCTCCGCGAGGCCACCGCAGCGATAGAAGACGCCGCCTCGATTGGTTTTGACCGGTCGGACGTGGCGGCATTGAGGCAGAGGCCCACGGCTTCCGCCGCGCGCCTTTCGGTTCGCGCTCGGCGAGAAGCCGGATTCGCCCTGCCTGATTCATCCTGGAGCTCAGCATAGCGCAGATGTCCTGGCGGTCAGATGGCCTCTCGAAGAGCGGGTTTTGCCCGATTTCGGGCACAAAAGACTAGCAACGGCTCGGATAGGTTCAACGGCTCATGTGGCCGAGGGCTGGACGAACGAGCGCTGATCGCCCATCTGGGCGCACGAGCCGCCTCCCCGCCCGGAAGCGGAGTGGCTCGTCCAGGAGGTCGTCGCGTTCTTCTCCGAATCCCTCGAGGGACTGGTCGCGCGGCGACATCGCGAGTTCCGGGAGCGAGGCCTCCGCAACGAGGCGATCTACGCGCGCATCTCGGAAGGTCGCCGAGCGCTGCTTCGCCGCGCCCGCGCTGTCCGAGGAGACAGATCCGGCGGCTCATCTTACCGGCTGAGCCTCACCCAAGGAAAGGGAGGCGTAGCAAGACATGTGTGGCATCGTGGGGTACGTCGGAACGCAGGAAGCGACGCTGATTCTCCTCGCCGGCCTCCGACGGGTCGAGTATCGGGTAAGCGATTCCGGCGGGCATCGCGGTCGTCGGCCGAGGCGGCCTGCGCGTCCACAGGCCGGGCCGGGAAGATCGGGGTCCTCGAGGCGGGGCTCCGCAGAAGCGCCCAAGGGCCGCCTCGGCATCGGTCACACGCGCTGGGCCACCCGCGGTGAGCCGAACGACGTGAACGCGCATCCCCACACCGACTGCAGGCTCCCGAGTCGCGGTCGTGCACAACGGCATCATCGAGAACGCCGCAGAGCCCGCGCTCGCCTGGTCGCAGGCGGGCACACCTTCCGATCCACATCACCGATGGCGGGTGCTCGCCCACCTGATCGAAGAGGGATCGCAGAGGGTCTGAGAAGCCGTCCGCCGTGCGCCCGCCGCGGTGTCCGGAACGTAGCGGAATCGCCGCGATCGACGGGGAATCACCGGATCGGATCGTCGCCGCGCCGGAACGGCAGCCCGATCGTCCTCGGGATCGGCGACCGCGAGATGCTCGTCGCCCGGACGTCGCCGCGGTCAGTGCGGCACACCCAGAAGGGTGGCGCACCTCGACGACCACGAGATGGCGATCATCGAGGCGGGCGGATTCCGGACGATCCACGCCGACGCGCGCCCGACCGACAAGCCGACGCGCATCGTCGCCTGGAGCGCCGAGGCCTGGGACAAGGGCGATCACGAGCACTTCATGATCAGGAGATCCTGAGCAGCCGGAGGCTGGGAGCGTGCGCTCTCGGGAAGGCTCGACGAGCGCTTCGGCATCGGCGCATCTCGGCGGCCTCGAGATCGGCGCGCGCGACCTCCTCGAGATCCGCCGCATCAAGATCCTCGGCTGCGGCTCCGCGGCGTACTACGCGGGATCTCGGGTGCCCACATGATCGAGGCGCTGACGCGCATTCCCGCCGATGCCGAGCCGGCGTCGGAGTTCCGCGTACCGGAACCCGGTGATCGAGCGCGAGGTGCTCTACCGCGTCGCGGTCAGCCAGTCGGGGCGAAACCGCGGATACCCTCGAGGCGGTGCGCGAGATCCGCCGCAAGGGCGGCCGCGTCCTCGGCATCGTCAACGTCGTCGGGAGCGCGATCGCACCGGGAGTGCGATGGCGGCATCTACATGCACGCCGGACCGGAGATCGCCGTCGCGTCGACCAAGGCCTTCACGAATACGCTCGTGTGCTTCGCGCTGCTCGCGCTGCACCTGGGGCGGGTACGAGATCTCTCCCCGCCGACGGCCGCCGGATCATCGCCGCCCTCCGCGCCCTCCCCGACCAGGCTCGCGAGATTCTCTCCGATCTCGACTCGCCGCGGCCGGGTCGCCGCGCGCATCAGCCAGCACCGCGACGCCTTCTTCATCGGCCGCGCGAGCGCCTACCCGGTCGCGCTCGAGGGCGCCCAGAAGCTGAAGGAGATCTCCTACATCCACGCCGAGGCGTATCCGGCGTCCGAGCTGAAGCACGGTCCGCTCGCGCTTCGATCTCACCGGAGACGCCGACCGTCGCCGTGCTTCCCCCGCGGCGACCTCTACGAGAAGACGCTCTGCTCGCTCGAGGAGATCCGCGCTCGGCGCGGGCCGGTCGTCGCGGTCACCCATCCGGGCGATGCACGGCTGCGCGAGCGCGTGGACGACGCGTCCTCCCGGTTCCCGCCGACGGAGCCCGCGCTCGATCCGATCCTGTGACGCTGCCGATGCAGCCCTGGCCTACGAGTGCGCCGTCGGGCTCGGACGGGACGTCGACCGTCCTCGCAACCTCGCGAAGAGCGTGACCGTGGAGTGATCCCGCGTTATGGCTGCGCGGATGGCCGACCGCATCGTCATCCGAGGGGCACGCGAGCACAACCTGAAGAATCTCGACGTCACCCTCCCGCGAGATCAGGCTCGTCGTCATCACCGGGCTCTCGGGGTCGGGGAAGTCGTCGCTCGCGTTCGACACCATCTACGCCGAGGGACAGCGGCGCTACGTCGAGTCGCTTTCGGCCTACGCGCGGCAGTTCCTCGAGCAGATGCAGAAGCCCGACGTCGACTCGATCGACGGGCTCTCGCCGGCGATCTCGATCGAGCAGAAGACGACGTCGCGCAATCCGCGGTCGACGGTCGGCACCGTCACCGAGATCTACGACTACCTCCGCCTCCTGCTACGCGCGGATCAGGGCATCCCGCACTGCCACCAGCTGCGGCAAGCCGATTCGAGTCGCAGACCGTCCAGCAGATCGTCGATCGCGTGATGTCGTGGCCGGAAGGGATGCGGCTGTCGGTGCGCTCGCGCCGCTTCGTCCGCGACCGCAAGGGAGAGTACCGGAAGGAGCTCCAGGACCTCCGCAAGGCAGGGCTTCGCGCGTCGTGCGCGTCGACGGCGAGCTCCGCGACCTCGGCGAGGACATCGTCCTCAAGAAGACGCTTCAAGCACACCATCGAGGTCGTGGTGGATCGCCTCGTGGTGAAGGCAGGATCGAGAAGCGCCTCGCCGACTCGCTCGACACCGCGCTCAAGTGGGCCAATGGTCTCGGTCGCCATCGAGAGCCAGGCGACGGCGACGGCTCCGCTCGAGCAGCGACGTCTTCTCGCAACGGCTCGCGTGCCCCGACTGCGGCGTCTCCTCACCCGGAGCTCGCGCCGCGGATGTTCTCCTTCAACAGCCCCACGGCGCCTGTCCCACCTGCAGCGGGCTCGGCGTCGAACGGGTCTTCGATCCGGACGCGGATCGTCGCGGACGAGAGCAAGCCGCTCGACAAGGTGCGATCGCCGAGCTGCCCGAGTGGATGCTCGAGGAGTCTGCCGGCACTCGGCGTGAAGCCCGATACGCCGTGGCAGAAGGTCCTCGCCGAGGTGCGCCGCATTTTCCTGAGGGCGCCGGGGACACGGAGATCGAGTTCCGCGTTCGGCAAGGGGCGCAAGGTCAAGCGGAGGTTCGAGGGCGTCCTCGCCGTTCTGCAGCGCCGCTACCGCGAGACCGAGTCGAATCTGCGCCGCGAGGAGCTCGAGGCGTATCAGAGCGAACGGCCGTGCGTGACGTGCGGTGGAACGCGCCTCCGCCGCGAGGCGCAGTTCGGTCAAGCTCGGGGGACCGCTCGATCAGCGAGGTCACCGCGATGTCGATCGCGCAGGCGGTCTCGCTTCCGTCGAGGAGCTCCGGCTCGAGACGACCCAGGCGGAGATCGCGCGCCTCGTCCTGCGACGAGATCCGGGAGCGTCTCGGCTTTCTCATGGACGTCGGGCTCACCTATCTCACGCTCGAGCCGGGGCGCGGGCGACGCTGTCGGGCGGGGAGGGCCAGCGAATCCGCCTTGGCCACCCAGATCGGGTCCTCGCTCGTCGGGGTTCTCTACATCCTCGACGAGCCGTCGATCGGGCTCCACCAGCGCGACAACGAGCGCCTGCTGCGGACTCTCGAACGCCTTCGCGACCTCGGCAACTCGGTCATCGTCGTCGAGCACGACCGCGACACCATGCGGGCGGCGGACCACCTCGTCGACATGGGGCCCGGAGCGGGTCGCCTCGGCGGGCGGATCGTCGCGCAGGGGACTCCCGCGGAGGTGAGGCGGTCCGCCGCATCGCTCGACCGGGTCAGTACCTGAGCGGCGCTCGCGAGATTCCGGTCCCGGAGGTGCGCAGGAAGGAAGCGGTTGGAAGCTCGACCGTCCGCGGCGCGCGCCGAAACAATCTCAAGAACGTGACCATCGAGGTGCCGCTCGCCACGATGACCGCGGTCACCGGCGTCTCGGGGTCGGGCAAGTCGTCCCTCATCCTCGACACGCTCTACAACGGCCTCGCGCGCCGCTTCTACCGCGCCCGCGAGTCGGTCGGAGATCACGATGCGGATCGAGGGCTGGCAGCCCTCGACGAGGTCGTCGACATCGATCAGGCACCGATCGGGCGGACGCCGCGATCGAACCCGGCGACGTACACGGGACTGTTCCAGCCGATCCGCGACTTGTTCGCGCAGCTCCCGGAATCTCGGGTCCGCGGCTACGATCCGGGGCGCTTCTCGTTCAACGTGAAGGGTGGGCGTTGCGAGGCCTGTGCGGGAGACGGTCTCATCAAGATCGAGATGCACTTCCTGCCGGACGTCTACGTGACCTGCGAGGTCTGCGGCGGGAAGCGCTACAACCGCGAGACGCTCGAGATCCTGTACAAGGGCAAGTCGATCGCCGAAGTGCTCGAGATGACCGTCGAGGAGGCCCTCGACTTCTCTCTGCGGTGCCTGCGTGCCGGAACAAGCTCGAGACCCTCCGGGACGTCGGCCTCGAGTACGTGCATCTCGGCCAGTCTGCGACGACGCTGTCGGGCGGCGAGGCGCAGCGCATCAAGCTCGCCAAGGAGCTGTCGCGGAAGGCGACCGGCAAGACCCTTTACATCCTCGACGAGCCGACGACCGGCATGCACTTCGAGGACATCCGGAAGCTGCTCGACGTCCTCGAGCGGCTCGTCGACGGCGGCAACACCGTGCTGGTCATCGAGCACAACCTGGACGTCATCAAGACCGCCGACTACGTCATCGACCTGGGCCCGAGGGTGGCGATGCGGGCGGCGAGATCATCGCGACCGGGACTCCGGAGGAGATCGCTCGCTGCGAGCGGTCTGCGACCGGGCGGTTCCTCCGGACGTGCCTTCGGCACGTGCGGGCGCGCCGTGCCACGAGCCGCGAGGTTTCGTCCGCCGCAGCCCGCTGATATACCTGATCTGATGATGCCGGTGCCGACGCGGGGAAGCGACGTGCCCTCGCGGTTTTGCTGGCCGCCGCCGCGATCGCCTGCGCCTCGCATTCGAAGACCTTCGATCCCGAGCGTCCCTTCGAAGATCCCTTCTTTGCGAACGAGCACGAGTCGGGAGATTCCTCGACGAGATCTGGAACCAGCCGGCGCCGAGCGTCGGGTCGCTCGCGGCGGAAGACGCCGACCCGGTCCTCAATCCCGACCACGCTGACCCGATCTGGGGCGAGAGCGAGACGGCGGGGCTCGGCGAGGCCGGCGCTCACGTCGGAGAGAAGAGCTTTTCGGACAAGGCGGAAAGAGGCCGCCGTCGCGACGATGAGCATTCTCTTCGCCGCGGGCATGACCGCGCTTCCTTACCTGGTCGGGGCGTACTGATCGAAGAGAAGCGGCGCCGGGTTGTCACGGAGAAGGGCGCCGCCCTTCTCCCCGTCGGGGCACAGGGTTGTCGCAACCGAGGGGCTCGGTCCTCGTCCCGTCGGGCAAGCCCGCCGGGGCCCTACTCCAGGCCTGCTTTCGCTCGGCCGCGCACTGCGCGCGCGGTTTCTAGGAAACAAACGACACGGGAGAGAGGCGCGTCGCCTTTCTTCCCCCGTCGGGCAAAGCCCGCCGGGGCCCCCTCTCCGCTCGCTGTCGTCAGCTGCGCGCGGATTCTGGGAGAGAGGGGCAGGGTGCTTTTTCCGTTGGTCAAGTAGCCGACGCGGATCGGGGGCGACCGGGGCGTTGCCGGGCGAGGGTGCGTGAGACGAGGCGTGCGTAGCGGTCCTGGAGCGCTCGCGTGACCGGGCCGGGATCGCCGCTGCCGATGCGTCGTCCGTCGAGGCGCACGACCGGGAGGATCTCGATCACGCTGGCCGCGAGGAAGACCTCGTCGGCTGCGCGAAGTCGATCCACGGTGATTCAGCTCGGTCCGCACGCTGGAGCCGAGCACGCCGCGCCTCGGCGAGCACCAGCGCGCGGGTGATCCCCGGGAGGCAGCCCGAGACCAGCGGTGGCGTCGAGAGCGATCGGCGCTTCACCACGAAGATATTACTTGACGTACCCTCGCTGACCGTGCCGTCGGATTCGACGAAGATCGCGTCGTCGGCGCGGCGCCGCTCCGCGTACAGTCGACCCGACACGGCGGCGAGATACTCGGTCGTCTTGTGCCCCCGCGTGAGCCCGCCGGTGCCGCGGCCGAAGGGCAAGGTGACCGCCCGGATCCCGGCCCGCCGCTGGGCGGGGAGGACCGCAGGAATGGACGCGCCGCGACCAGAACCGTCGGCGCGCGGCGTCCGCTCGGGAGAAGACCTCGCCTTCACCCCGGGTCACGGTGATGCGGACGGCCGCATCCGGAGCCGATTCCGAGCGAGCACCGGAGCGCGGCTCCGTGGAGATCGTCGGTCGCAGCGGGAATCGCGAAGTGCGCGAGGCTCGCGGCGAGGCGTCGGCGATGCCGCTCCCACAGGAAGGGCTCGCCGTCGTAGAAGCGGACGGTTTCGAACACGGCATCGCCGTAGAGAAGCCCTCGATCGTACACGGAGATGCGAGCGCGGTCGGCGCGAAGCACGCGACCTCCGAGCCAGATCCAGGGGATGTCAGCGGGCGGAGGGCCAAGCGCTTCCGCCGTCGTGGCGAACGAGCTCCGTCCGAGTGAGCGTCGCACCGCAGGAAGGGAGCCGCCTTGAGGAGGCACTCTTCGTACTCGCGCGCGGGGTCGGAGTCGGCGACGATGCCACCCCCGGCGTGATAGGTGAACACGCCGTCGCGAGCGACCGCGACGCGGATCGCGATGGCCGAGTCGAGATCGCGCGGGCCGCGACAGCGGACGAACGCGCCGGTGTAGATCCCGCGCGGCTGCGCTTCGAGCTCCGCGATGACCTCCATCGCCCGGATCTTCGGAGCACCGGTGATCGAGCCACCCGGAAAGGTCGCGCGCAGCAGCTCCTCGAGGCCGGCGTCGGGACGGAGCCTGCCTCGAACCGTCGAGACGAGATGGTGGAGCGTCGCGAAGCTCTCGACCTCGAGGAACGAGCTCACCGCGACGCTCCCGGGTCGGCACACGCGGCCGAGGTCGTTGCGCTCCAGGTCGACGATCATGACGTGCTCGGCGCGTCCTTGGGATCGCAGAGCAACTCGCGGACGAGCGCTCGATCCGCGGCCGGAGTCTCGCCTCGCGGTCGCGTGCCCTGATCGGCCGCGTCTCGACGGCATCGCCGGTCAGACGCAAGAAGCGCTCGGGTGAGTTCACGAGCACCGCGAAATCACCCGCGTCGAGAAAGGCTCCGTGCGGAACGGGCTGTCGCGAGCGCATCGCGGCGTACGCGCGATCGGGAGGCTGGGAGCTGGCCACGCGAAAACGCCCCGCGAGGTTCACCTGATAGACGTCGCCGGCGGCGATCAGCTCGAGGGCGCGGCGGACCGCCTCCTCGTGTCGGGCGCGCGCGGGCGCCTCGATCAGCTCTCCCCGGTACGCTGGAGCCGAGTCGCCAGCGCAATCGCGCGGATCACCGAGGTCGGCGACGAGGCGCTCGGCGGCGGCTCGGGACTCCGCCTGGACACGCCACCGGAGCAGCGGGTCGTGCGCCGGTCTGTCCGGACCGGCCGGGCATTGCCCGACGAGGAGAGCGTCGTAGCGAGCGAGGTACGCGAGCGGTGCCCCATCCCCGGGGTCGCGAGCGAGGCGCATGCACGTCTCCACGTACGGTGCGAGGTCGTAGGCGAGGAAGCCCACGGTCCACGGAAGAGCGCCCGGTGGCGTCCCTCGAGGAAGCGGACGATCGCGCGGATCGGATCCACGGCGATCTCGCTCACGACCTCGCGATCCCGCCGGAGCACGCTTCCGTCGCGGCGGACGATCAGTTGCGCGACCGGATGGCACCCACACAAGGGGGCTCCACGAAGGTCGCGTCATCTATCCAGAGAGCGCCTCGCCGCCGCCCGATCGCTGCGAAGACGGCGGTCGCGCGGGCCGTCATGCTGAGCTCGATCGTCGTCATGCAAAACACGTCGCCGCTCCGGCTCGGGCTGGGAGACCGGCTCGCCGGATAGGATGGCGTTCTTGAACGGCTCCGTCCACTTGCTCCACCGGAGCGTTCCCACGACGCTGCATCTGCGCACCGTCATTCCGGCCGAGCATCGCTCCGCGGGCATCCTCGGCAACGAGCGGATGGGTACGGCGACCTTGCTGCGCGATTCGGGGGTCGCTCTCACGCGCACTACGTGGTGATCGGCGCGAGCGAGATCGAGGCCACCCAGCTCGATGGATCGACGTGCTCCGCGCGCGTGCAGGCGATCGACTTCGAGTCGGGCATCGCCGTCGTCGCGGTCGACGCCTCCTGGAAGGGCGGGGTCCATCTCCACCCGGACGACGATCTCGCGCTCGGCGAGGACGTGTTCCTCGTGGCCAGCGTGGGCGATGGCCGCCGCGTCAACTCCGGAGCCGTGAGCTCGATCGGGCTCTTCGAGGCGTTCTGGGAGTACGCGCTGGACGGTGCGATCACCGTCACCGCCGACAACCCCGGTCTGCCGGGCGGTCCGCTCTTCGATCGCCGCGGGCGAATGGTCGGCGTCGTCGCCCTCTCGCAGGTCGAGGTCGGGAAGCCGACGCTCGTCATCCCGGCGGCAGCCGCGCGCGCGGCCGTGGCCGAGGCGAGCGGAGGGGGTGGACGCCCACGCAAGGATCCGCGCGCCTGGCTGGGGATCACCTGTTACGCGCTTCGGGACCACGTGATCGTCGCCGGCGTGCTGCCGGAAAGCCCGGCCGAGGCGGCGGGGATCGGATCGGGCGACCTGATCTTGACGATCGACGGCGAGGCGATCGCCGATCGGCGCTCCCTTTACGGGCGGATCTGGCGTCACCGGAGCGGCGAGCGCGTCCGGCTGCGGGTGCTCCGTCAGGACCGAGCGATGGAGGTCGAGGTCGCCGCGACCGCGATCGAAGAGTACTTCTCCTGAGCGATCGGATCGCGTGCAGGGCTGTCAGCCGGAGATGACCGGCCGTCAGCCGGAGATCACGGGCCGTCAGCCGGCGATGACGAGACGCTGCCCGAGGTGCAGGTAGCGGGATTCCGCCAGGGCCTCGCGATTCTCCGAGCGCAACGCGTCGATCGTGACCCCGTGACGCCGTGCGATCTGCCACAGGGTGTCACCCTGCCGGACGACGTGACACCTCCCAGCGGCGCAGCTCCGGGAAGTAATAGGGTTGGTTCATGGCGACGCGAGCCGCCGCCAGAAACTGGAGGTAGAAATTCTTGACGGCGAAGCCGAAGGCGGGGCTCTCATGGCGTTCGATCAACGTTCCGAGGTCGCGAGTCCCGAGCGCGTCGACGGCGCGGCGCGTTCCGTTCAGGCCGTAGTTGTAGGCGGTGATCGCGAGCGGCCAGCTTCCGAGCGCGTCGTGCGCCGTCCGCAAATAGGCCGCCGCGGCGCGCGTGGCCTTGGCGGGCTGGAGGCGCTCGTCGACCTCCTCGTCGACGCGCAGGTAGCGGCGCGCCGTCTCCGGCATCAGCTGCCAGAGGCCGATCGCTCCCGCGGGCGAGATGGCCTCGGCATCGAAGGACGACTCGACGTGCGGGAGGTAGGCGATCGCCTCCGGAATCGACTCGTCACGGAGCTCGGCTCGGATCGCTTCGAGGAGCGCGCGTGATCGCAGGACCCCGTTCGCGAACACCTCTCGTTGCCCTTGCTGGGCTCGGACTCGGTCCTGCGCGGCGCTGATCCATCGCGGGTCGATCGGGGCCTGGAACGGACGCAGGAACCGAGGGCGGTCCCGAGGGGCTGCCTTCACGAGCTGAGCGATCAGACCGCGGTAACGCTCCTCGATCTCACGGAGCTCGGCCCGGCTGCCGGTCGCGAGCGGAACGACGGCGAGGACGTTCTCGGGGTGGTCGCGATCGTGCACGATCGCCTCATCGAGGTGGTAGCGCGTGAAGACGTCGACCCAGAACCAGACGCGCTCTTCCAGCTCCGCAGGCAGCGGCAGCTCGTGGTCGAGCGCGAGCCGCGGTGTCTCGTGGTCGAGCGCGAGCCGCGGTGTCTCGTGGTTGAGCACGAGCCGCGGTGTCTCGGCGTTCGCCACTCCTCCCGCTGCCGGGACCCCGGCCACCACCGCAACCACCACCAGAACCAGCCGAGGGTGGCTCCAAGGGAGCTCCCGTCGCATCGCCTTCCTCCGTCGTGGTCGCCGCGGAGTGAATCAGGAAGGGTCGTCGGGCTCAACCGAGAACCGTTCGAACCGCGACCGATTCCGTTGAACGGTCCGCGGCCTGGCGAAATCCAGCCGGTCGTGCATGCTAGAAAAAGAGGGAGAACGGGATGCGATTTTCTCGAGGCCTGACTTTGACATGTGGTCTGCTCGCTGCGCTCGCGATGCCCCCGGCGCGGTCCATCGCGGCCGATGAGGTCGTCGTCGAGGGCGAGGTCGTCGATCTCGCCTGCTTCATCCCGCGTGGCGACAAGGGACGCGGACCGGACCACCAGGAGTGTGCCGAGATGTGCGCCGAAGGCGGTCAGCCGCTCGGGCTCATGGTCGACGACAAGGAGACGCTCCTTCTCGTCGAGGACCACCAGAAGCCGGCTCCCTACAAGAAGGTCAAGGAGCTGGCCGGCAAGAACGCCCGCATCGGAGGCCAGAAGGTGAGCCGCGGCGGGATCAACGCCATCGTCGTCCACGAGGCCAACCCCAAAGAATAGCGGAGGCTCGCTTCAGAAGAACGCGTGGAGCTCGAGGATGATCCTGTTCTGATTCGTCTCCGCGACGTTCTTCGGTCCGTTCGCGACCGAGTAGAAGAGTCGGGTCTGCAGGAACCTGCCGATGAACGGCTCGATGCCGAAGCCGAACCGGTTCTGCTGTGACCTCGGGCTGTTCGGAACGCCGTCGTTGTCGGAGAACTCGGCGGTCACCTTGGTGTTGATCCAGTCGAGGAGCAGGTAGTTGACCTCCCGTAGGCGAGGAACGAGCCCACCGACTGCGACGGGTCTTGAGCGGTCGCGGCCCGATCCGCGTGGATGAAGTCGACCTCGGCCTGATACTCGAACGGACCGAGGTTCGACCCCGCGTAGAAGCCGTACACGTACTGCTCCTGGTCGCCGGGGCCGAGCCAGTAGAAGGAGCCACCCACGATCGCGTTGTCGATCACCGGTATCTCCCGGATCATCGCGTACGCGTTCGTCGTCACCCGGACGTTCGCATCGCCGGAGGAGCCGTCGGTGACCGACGTGGAGAAGTGGAACACTCCCGGCTGGAAGCCGACCTCGAGGCCCTCGTCGAAGCCGGTGAAGTCCGTACCGGTGCGGCCGCGGACGAAGATGTTCTGCGTCGGCTCGTTCACACTGTACAGAGTGTCGTTCTCGGTGCGAAGGCCATAGTCGAGAAAGAACCGACCGCCTTTCACCCAGCCCTTCCAGGGGATGACGCCGCGCAGCAGGGCGAAGACCTCGCGCGCCGCCACGCCCCCGGCGCCCACGAGACGTCGACGTAGGTGCCGAGCGCGCCCGGGATCAGGTCGAAGAGGAAGTACGTCGACGCACGCCGGAGGTCGAAGATGTTCTCCTCGACGTCGCCCCGCAAGGCCTTGTGGGGCACCAGGCCTTGCGCGTCGGGCTCGTCCTGGAAGACGATCGAGTCGTCCAGGCGGAGGTCGCCTCCGACCGAAAAGAAGTTGGTCACCTGGCCGTTGAAGACGTCGGTCACGTCGGCGAGGCCGGGGATGATGTCGCGGTAGTGGGTGATCTCCTGCAGGTGGGTGTTCGCGAGCAGGGTGCGCATACCCGCCCCGGTCACGTTCACGTGGCAGGCACTGCACTTCCGACCCTCGCGGATGGCCATGTAAGGCTCGCCACTCGCCGGCGGCGCCCAGGTGGCGAGCACCAGAGCCGAGCCCAGCACCGCGAAGAACCCCGCCTCCCACTTCGTCCTGCTTGCATCCTCTCCTCCGGAGCCGGCGCCGTCTTATCAGCAGGCTTCGGAGACTCAAAAGCCCGAGGTCGATCGGTCGCTCTGACCGTCCGCTCGGGCCCGATCGCGATCGCTTCGGGCGTTCGGACCCGGAAGCAGCAGGAACGGTCGTTGACAGCGGAGATTCCAAGGGAATAGAAAACGGCCCGTTCGCCATGGGCGGAGCCGGGCCGTGCGACCACGCACTGCCCGGCGCCGAGACGCAGGTATCAACGAGAGGGGGAACCGATGGCGCGAATTCCTGGAAGATGGGCGCTCGAAGCGGCCCTCGCCGCCGTATTCGGACTCGCGCTGGTGCACGTGGCCGAAGCGATACCGCTCGACAACGACGGCACGATCAACTTGAACGCTCGCGCCTACGTCGACGCGCGCGTGAGCACCAAGGCGACGCAGTCGACGCGTCCCGGCGATCAGCCGGAATCGTGCGCGACCGACAAGAACACCTGCAACTTCGGTGGAACCTTCCCGTACGTCGGCGCCGGGAACGTCATCCAGAACCGCTACTTCCTCGAGACCAAATTGCGCCACGACGTCTTGCCGCTCATCGAGAACTGGATCCCCAAGCAAGTCACCACCTTGGAGTACCTCTGTGGTATCGCGGCGAGTACGAGGGGATCTACGATTTTGGCGCGACAACCTTCAGCCAGAACGGCGAGTCGCGCCAGGAGATCGAGGAGGTCCTTAGGCAGAGCCCGACCTTTGCCGGCGACGTCCAGGATACCGCTCAGACGATCCTCAGCCAGAAGCGAAATCGCCTGCGCAACGTCGCGAGCTATCGAAACCGCCTCTTCCAGGCCTACGGCGACCTCGAAGTGGGCCCCGATCTTTCTCCGGATCGGTCGCCAGAACCTGGCCTGGGGCGAGACCGACGTCTTCCGGCTCCTCGACAACATCAACCCCGTCGACAACAGCTTCGGCGGCTTCTTCATCGACCTCGACGAGCGGCGCGTCCCGCTCAACATGGCGCGCGGGAGCTACTTCCTCGGCACCTTCGGCCCGTTCGATCAGACCTTCCTCGAGGGCTACATCGCGTTCGACAACACGGTCGCCTTCATCCCCGGCGCGCCCGCGGGCTCGCCGTGGTCGGCTCCGCTCGGGCCGCCGAGCGGGAGCACTCCGGAAATCTGCCAGGGACCGAGCGTGTGGAAGCCGCGCGGTGGCATGCGCCTCGTGACCAACGTCGCCGACTTCACCTTGACCCTCGCGAGCTACGTCACCCGTCTCGACCTCCAGGCCGTCCGCTTCCGCAAGCCCTGCGGGTCTGACGACAGCACCCCGGGATGCGGGCCCGACGCGGGCGTGACCCCGAACTTCATCCCCGGGGCGACCGCCATCGAGGCGCAGTCGTTCGCGCCGCGCGTCTGGATCAACGGCGCGTCGATGACGACCGCCCTCCCGGAGCTCAAGAGCGTGCTGCGGAGCGAGATCGCCTGGTTCCGCGACGAGGCCTTCTTCCGCGGTCCGACCGAAGGCGGGTTTCCCGGCGAGGGCTTGACGCCGCAGTTCCTCACCGACTTCCTCCGTCCCCGTCCTGAACACGAGCCGCAACGGCCAGATCATCGATCCGAATGGCAAGACGTTCGATACGCTGTACCGCTCGGACTCGCTGAACCTCGCGGTCGGCTGGGACATGAACCAGTACGTCCGCTTGCTGAACCCCAACCAGACGTTCTTCTTCAGCACCCAGTTCTTCTGTGAAGCACATCATCGACTACGATCCCCTGACGGCGTATCCCGGTGCCGCAGCCGAACAACCCCCAGCGCACCGTGGAGCGCGTCCAGACCCAGTTCCTGCAGACGCTGCTGATCAACACGACCTACAACACGTCGATCCCGGGGACCGATTTCAACGTGCAGACGACCCCGGCCTCTCGATGTTCTACGACTGGCAGGGAATGCTGCTGTTCCAGCCGTCGCTGCGCTTCGTACGCGACCCATGGCGCTTCATCGTCGATTACACCACGATCAACAGCGGTGTCTTCCGTGGCGAGATCGGCTTCGTCCGCGACCGTTCGAACGTCCGGTTTCAAGTCGAATACGTGCTCTGACGCAGGGCCGTCTCGGCGAAATAGCTCTTCTTGCAGGCGCGCGTAGTCGGAGCGAGACTTTTCTGATGGTGATGCGGCCGAAGTGCCTGCTCGAGCGACGTGATCTCGCGCGTCAGAGGCTCGCGCGCGAGGGCCAACCGATTCCGCAGGGTACCGCGCACGCTTGACGGCTGAAACCGAGATCGACGCGGAGCATCTCCACAAGAGCTTCGCGGGCAGCGTCGCGGTGTGGGACGTTTCGTTCCACGTCGCGCGCGGCGAGGTCGTCGGTTTCCTCGGCCCGAACGGCGCCGGCAAGAGCACCACGATCCGGATGCTCACCGGTGTCTTTCCGCCGAGCTCCGGACGCGCGTCCATCGCCGGTCACGACGTCGTCCGTGAGACGATCGCCGCGCGGAGCCAGCTGGGATACCTCCCCGAGCGGACGCCGCTCTACGGCGACATGAGCGTGGCCCGCTACCTCGGATTCATCGCCGAAATGAAGGACCTTCCGGCGCGCGACGTGACGGCGGCGATCCGCCGGGCGATGGGCGCCGCGGGAATCGAGCACGTCGCGCACCGACTCGTCGGCAATCTCTCCAAGGGCTACCGGCAGCGGGTCGGCATCGCGCAGGCGATCCTCGGCGATCCCCGTGTCTTGATCCTCGACGAGCCGACGTCCGGTCTCGATCCGGAGCAGGTCGCCGAGATCCGCCTCATCCGGAGCCTCGGCGACGAGCGTCGGACGGTGATCCTCTCGAGCCACATCCTCTCGGAGGTCGAGCAGATCTGCAGCCGGGTCATCATCCTCGCGAGGGGACGGATCCTCGCGGTCGACGAGCCGAGGCGCCTCGAGGAGCGCCTGCGCCCCCCACCGCGCCTTTGCGGCGCGCGTCAGTGGCCTGATCTCGCCGCTCTGCGAGGCGTTGAATCGCATCCAGCACGTGATCGGCTCGGAGGTCGACGATGCCCCGCCGGCCGTCGACGGGACCCGGAGAGTCGTCGTCCGCGTCGAGCACGGCCACGACGTCCGCCGCGAGATCGCCCGGGTCATCGTCGAGCATGGTTGCGGGCTGGCCGAGCTCGGTCCGGTGGTGATGACGCTCGAGGAGATCTTTCTCCGACTGGTCGGCGAGGAATCGCGGGAGAGCGCCGCGTGAGAGCGATCTTCGCGGTGACCCGGCGGGAGCTCGCCTCCTACTTCGGCTCCTGGACGGCGTACGTCCTGCTCGCCGTCTACCTCGTCCTCTCGGGCTACTTCTTCTACAGCGACCTCGCGTTCTTCGTCACCTTCGGCGCCCAGAACCTCGCCACCGGTCTCTGGCGTTTCGTCTTCATCGACTACCGCCTGGTGACCCTGCTCGTCATGCCCCTCGTGACGATGCGTCTCTTCGCCGAGGAGAGAAAGCTCGGGACGATCGAGCTGCTCTGGACGCTGCCGGTCCGCGACTACCAGCTCATCGCGGGAAGTTCCTCGCGGCCTGGATCTTCTTTCTCGTGACGGTCGCTCTGGCGACGATCGCGTTCGCCGTCCTGTGGTTCTTCCACCCCTTCGAGCTCGGTCCTCCGATCGCGGGTCTGATCGGGCTCGTCCTGCTCGGGACCGCTTTCATCTCCTGCGGGCTCGCCGCGTCGACGCTCACGGAGAACCAGGTCGTGGCGGCGATGGTCACCTACGGCATCCTGGTGTTCTTCTGGTTCATGACCTGGAACGAGGCGGTGGGGAACGAACAGCTCATCCGCGTTCTGCTGCTGCTCTCGCTCTTCGACCATTACTACAACTTCGCGAGCGGGACGGTTCAGACCGTCGACATCGCGTACTTCGCCGTCTTCCTGGCCTTCTTCCTCTTCGCGAGCCTCCGGTCGCTCCAGAGCCGGGCGTGGCGGGGGATCGCGTGAAGACGCGACCGACCTTCTGGCACTTGCTCGGGACGGCTCTCGAGCTCGTCTTCGCCGGATTGATCGGTCTCGCTCTGCTGGCGCTCGCGTGGGCGGGGAACGTGAGCTTCGATTTTACCCCGAGAAGATCCACACCCTCTCCGATCAGGCGAAGCGCACCGCCCGGCGCTTGACGGACGACGTCGAGGTGACCGTCTTCTACAGCAGCCAGGAGCAGGGGCGGGTCCGGGAGATGAAGGAGCTCCTCCGGCGGTTCCAGGAGGAGAACCCGCGCATCCGCTTCCGGATGTTCGACCTGGACCGCAGCCCGCGGCTGGCGAACGAGTACGGGGTCGTCAATTACAACTCCGCCGTCCTCGAAGGCCTCGGACGAAAGCTGATCGTGCGCGATCTCGGCGAGAACGAGCTCACGTCCCAGCTCATCCGGCTCATCGAGGGCCAGGAGCGCATCGCGCTCTTCACGGTCGGCCACGGGGAGCTCGATCCCGAGACAGCGACGAGAGGAAGGGTCTCTCGCGCGCTGCGAAGGAGCTCGAGACCGAGAACTATCGGATCGAGCGAGCGCGCGACATTCGCTCCGGCATCCCTCCGTCGGTCGCGGTCGTGGTCATCGCGCGGCCGATGACCGATTTCGCCTGAGCGAGATCGCCGCGCTCCAGGATTTTCTCCAGCGCGGCGGCGGCATCCTCGCGCTGCTCGAGGCCGATTCGCCAGAGTCGGTCCAGTCGTTCGTGCGCCCGTTCGGGCTCGTGCCGAGGAACGACCTCATCGTCGACGAGCGCAATCGGCTCTTCTACGCGGACAGCTTCGAGCCGCAGGTGGCGTTCTTCAACGCCGAGATCATGCCGGAGACCAATCCGCGGCCGGCGATCCTCCCTCTCGCCCAATCGATCGACGTCGTGCCGCCGGAGAAGGCCGACGCTCGCAACGCTCCCCTCGCCTTCACCGACAGCGAGAGCTGGTCCAGCCAGGACCTCGCCGGGGCGCAGGCCGAACGGCCGGTCTTCCGGGAGGGCATCGATCGCCAGGGCCCGTTGGCGGTCGCGGCGATCGCGAAGCTCGCGGGAAGCGAGGAGCAGCTCGAGCAAGACGGGGCGCTCATCATCGTCGGCGATGCCGACTTCGCAAGCAATCTCTACGTCGGGCGGGTGGGCAACCTCGACCTCTTCGCCAATCTCGCTCATCTCGCCTCGCGGGCCGAGGCCCTGATCGGAGTCCGCAAGGAGACCGAGCAGGGAGGGACGTTCTCGCGCCTGCAGCTGTCTGCGAACGAGGCGCGGATCCTCTTCACCGCCGCCGTCGTCGCGCTGCCGGCCCTCGTACTGCTGGCCGGATTCCTGATCGAGTGGCGCCGGCGGAGGCGGAGCAGCGATCACACGCGCGGGGATGCGAGCGCGGTCGACGTGGAAGACCGACCGTTCGGTTCGCATCTCCGTCTCGTCGTCGCCGAGGGCATCCTCGTCGTCCTGCTCGCAGGGCTGGTCGCCGCGATCGTACTTCCTCGCCTCGCTCCGCCGGCGGCGGCACCGGCGGGAAAGCCGCTCGTGAAGCTGAGCGCGGCCGACGTGGACGAGATCGTAGTGACACGGGAGCAAGGTGGGCGAAAGTTCCTTCGTCTCGAGCGCGCCGGCGAAGGGTGGAACCTCGTGAGCGACACCGGCCCCGAGCCGGTTCCCACCGACAAGGTGACGGACTTCCTCACCGCGCTCGCCGACGCCCGGATCTCGATCGACTTCGCCGACGAAGGCGACCAGCGGAACGAGCTCGGCATCGACCGGCCGTCCGCGGAGGTGACGCTGCGCCGCGTCGACGGAGAGCGGACTCGGATCGTCGTGGGGATCGCAATCCCACGTTGACCGGCCTGTACGTTCAGGTATTCCCAGAAGGCCATCTTTCCATGGTCGGCTCGGTTCTGCTCTGGGAGGTGGACAAGTTGGCGGCGCTCGTGACCGCTCAGCCATCCGAATCGAGCTGACGTCCGACATCAGGGGAATGTGGATTGACCGGTAGGTCTTTCCACGATTGAATCGTCGACGGAGGTAATTTCCTATGCACTGGATGCGCACGATCGTCGCGTCCGTCGCTGTCGCGACGTTGCTGGCTCCGGTCGCCGGCTACGCTGCCGAAGCCAAGCTGACCGCCGACAACGCGGCGGCGGCGAAGGGTGCCTGGAAGCTCGACAAGAGCAACTGGCAGAAGGCGGAGGGGCTCCTCCCCGACGTCGTTCTGAAGCGCGTCAAGGAAGGTGACTACAGCTTCACCGTCGTCCCGCTCGACGACCAGAAGTTCAAGGAGAACTTCAGCTCGGCGTTCTGGGCGGCGACCGAGGCGAACGAGGGTAAGTACGATCTCGATCCCGAGACCTGCGGGCTCAAGCTCAAAGAAAACGGGGAGCTTCCCGATCACGTCTTCGGCAAGCCCTTCCCGCGGATCGATCCGAAGGACCCGATGGCGGGCTGCAAGGTCGCCTGGAACTTCTACCTCGGAAACCAGCTCGGCGAAGGCGCCGGCGCCACCTTCACCCTGAACGGGATCGACCGCAACGGCGAGTTCCGCCGCATCAAGCTGTGGCTGCACGCGAACTCGTACATGGGACGTACGAAGAAAGCCGAGCAGAACCCCGAGAATCTGCGCGCGACGACGCTCTCGCACGCGCTCGAGCCGGCCGACGCCGAAGGCGTGAACATCCTCGGCCAGCAGCTCAACGACTGGAAATCGCAGGACAACATCTGGGCGTACATCCCGCAGACTCGCCGCTCGCGACGTGTGAACGCCGCCTCCCGGTCGGATCCCGTCGCCGGCCTGGACATCTTCGCCGACGACCTGAACTGCTACGCGGGCAAGCCGGAGTACTACAAGTGGAAGCTCGTGGGTGAGGGCAAGGTCCTCGCCCCGGTGATCGGCCCCTACGCGCTGAAGCAGCGTTCGGTCGGGCCGACCCGCTACGAGGTCGACATCCCCTACCTGCGCGGTGGCTACGAGACGCCGGGCTCCGAGGGAGCTCCCTGGCAGGTCACCGAGAACCTGAACCTCGTGGAGCGCCCCGTATGGATTCTCGAGGGCGAGTCGACCGACCCCTACTACAACTTCGGCAAGGTCATCATGTGGGTCGACAAGGACGTGAACCGCATCTACTGGAAGAAGGTTCACAACAAGCGCCGGTGAGTACTTCTACACCGCCATGTGCAGCTACCACTTCTCCAAGAGCGACGACGGGACCTACAGCGCCGTCACGCCGAACATGGTGATGGGTGTCAATGACAAGACCGACCGCGCCGCTCTCGGCGGTCGCTACGCGACTCAGTTCCTCGAGCGCAACTTCGACCCGGGATACTTCTCCCTGCGTGCGCTCTCTCGCTTGAGCGATTAGCGCCGACCGCAGACGACGCCGATGCGATGGCCCGCGGTGCCCGCCGCGGGCCATCGTCGTTTTTACCGTCGACGAAGGCAGGCCGGAGGAGGGCTCAGGCCCACGCGCTGCAGCTCGCGAGGAGGGCGCGAGCCGACTCGTCGACCCGCGCTGCGATCTTCCGCAGGAGCGGGAGCGCATCGGAGGAGCGTCTAGCCGACGTCTGGGGCGTGGGCTAACTCATCTGGAGATGGTCACGCCCGCTCAAGTCCTCGAGGCGCTCCGCCAGGTGCCCTACCCTGGGTTCACGCGCGACATCGTGTCCTTCGGGATCGTCCGCGACGTTCAGGTGGGCGGCTTCGGGATCCGGATCGTGCCTCGCTCCCCCGCGGACGCTACCAACCTCGCCGAGCGCCTCCGCGATCCGGATCGAGCGCGTCGTCGCCCGGCTTCCCGGCGCCGGGGCGGTGACCCTCGAGATGGAGCGCCCGGCTCCCGCACCCGCGAGCGGCCACCGGGCAACGTGGACCGAGGCCGATCGAAGGGGTTCGACACGTCATCGCGGTCGCGAGCGGGAAGGGCGGCGTCGGGAAGTCGACCGTTGCGGCGAACCTCGCGGTCGCGCTCGCGAAGCACGGGCCGGTCGGCCTCCTGGACGCCGACGTCTACTGGCCCGAGCGCTCCCCTCATGCTCGGCGCGGAGGGTCGCGAGGCAGCGGTGACTCCGGAGCGACGCATCGTGCCGGTCGAGGCACACGGTCTGGAAGACCGTCTCGATGGGCTACTTCGTCGATCGGGAGCGACCGGTCATCTGGCGCGGACCGATGGTGACCAAGCTCGTCGTCGAGTTTCTGCAGAACGTCGACTGGGGTGCCCTCGACTACCTCGTCCTGGATCTCCCACCCGGCACCGGAGATGTTCAGCTCACGCTGTCGCAGCAGCTCGCGATGACCGGTGGGGTCATCGTCACGACACCCCAGGAGGTCGCGCTCGCCGATGTGCGGCGCGGGCTGAAGATGTTCTCGCAGATGAACGTCCCGGTGCTCGGCTTGATCGAGAACATGAGCGGCTTCGTCTGCGGAAGCTGTGGGCACGAGACCGAGATCTTCGGGCGCGGCGGCGGCGAGCGGATGGCGGCCCGAGCTCGAGATCCCCTTCCTCGGGGCGATTCCGCTCACACCGCTGCTCGAGCGGCGGAGCGACGCCGGGACCCTCATCGTCACCAGCGATCCCGAGCACCCCGTGAGCCGGCGCTTCCTCGAGATCGCATCGACCCTGGCCGGGAGCATCGGTTCGCTCCGCGGCTGAGCCGCGATCACTCGTGCTGCGAGAACAGGAGGGCGCGATCGCTCGACTGGCCGCGCTCCCCGAGGAGAAGCACGTTCGCGTTCTCGTCGAAGCCGACGATGAGCAGACGTGAGAGCGTCCCGAACTGGGCCGACTTCGCGCTCGATACGAGCGTCCGCAGGGTTCCATCGACCTCGCGGAGCGTGGCGCGGATCTCCTCGATGAAGACCGTGCCTTCGGTGATTCGCCCGAGCGACGTGAGGAAGACCACGTCGCCCGCTTCGTTCTGGCGTGCGGCATCGATCGACACGACGGTCGCAGTGCCATCGGGTGCCGGGCTCCCCTCGCGGACGATCTCGACGTCTCCCGACCGTCCCGCGAGCCTCAGGGGACCTCTGGAGCCCGTCCGTCCTACCCGTCGGATCGGCGAACTGAGCCTCGTACAGCGCGTTGCCCGCAGCATCGAGGGCGATCGCGCGGACCTGCTGCACCGTCTCGCCCGCGATCGGCTCACCTTCGACCGCGATCTTGGTGAAGCTGCCGTCTTCGTGGAGGATCCCGAGGACCCCGGACGCGGCGCGCCCTCCTCCGGGGGAGCTCTCCGCTGATCAGGATGTCGCTTGCGGCGAGATGTCGACCGCCTCGACGTTGCCGAGCGCGACGCCGAGCTCCGGGATCTGCTGGTTCGCGGTGAGGACCGTCGTGGCTTGACCGCCGGCGAAGCGGATGAGGGTTGGGGCTTCGCGCCGACCCGGCACCGAAAAGTACGCGTTCCCATTCGGGTCGAGCTCGATGCGGACGGCGCTCGTCGCCACCTCGGCGAGGTCGAGACCCTCCGTCTCGACCTTCGAGATACCTCCGTCCCGCGCGACGAAGAGCGAGATCTGGCAGACATAGCGGAGGTTTCCCTGGCGTGACCGAGGTCTCGCACGCATGTCCGCCGGCGACGTAGGCGACGACCCGCTGGGTCCGATGCGGTTGCTGCCGAGGATCCGGAAGTCGGGCCCGACCACTCCCGGCTCGGCACCCGCCAGAGTGAGAGACGGAATCACCGTCGACGAAGAAAAGCCGTTCGACGTCGAGGCCGTCCCCGGACTGGAAGATCATCTCTCCACTCGGCGCCAAACGGAGCCGAACCAGCGTCCGCAGGTCGACGTCCGAGGGTGCATTTCCGTCGTCGAAGACGATCGCGAAAACGTCCACCCGGCGGACGCCGAACGATGGCGCGACCACCTCCCTGGTTCGCGACCGACACGATCGCGGCCGGCGTTCCATCCGCCGCGAGCGCCGCGTCCTCGACGTTGGCGATCTCCGTCCCGTCGCCGACGATCCCCCGTCTGGAGGACGATGCGTGCGCTCGACGCATCTCCCGGCGGCTCGACGGGAATCACGGGGCTGGCGTCGGAGCGACGACCGGTGCCGAGCTGCCTCCCCTCCGCCATGCATCCCATGAGGGAATGACGCCGATGGACACGGCGATTCGGGTCCACCCTCGAGCCGAATTCGAGCTAGCACGACTTGAAGAGATCCCTTCCCGGGCGCGGGCTCCCCGTCCTTCTGGGGCCCGCCGGCCACCGGGTAAGGTACCCGGTCACCGGCGAGTTTCGGAAGACGAAAATTGGCCCCGACGGGGAGCCCGCGTGTGCTGCACGTGCCGTCGCATCCGTCAGGCCGCCACTGCGGTGGGAGGTCGGCGGCCGCCTGCTCCGGAGTGAGGAACCACTCCATCGGCTGGCCGGTGTACCGGGCGATCCTGAAGAGCACGTCGGTCGTCGGAATCCTGCCGTTCATGTAGTTGTACACGGCCGACAGGCTGAGCCCGAGGTCGTGCGCAAACGCCTTGGGCTCGTCGCGACCACCGCACGGATGCGGTCGGCCACGATCTTCGCGTCGATCTGGGCAGACATGGGTTCCGCCTCCTCTGGCCCGGGGTGGTGGCGGCGCCCCCGGGTCATCTTTTGGTTGCCCCCCGCACGGGGTAAGGCCAGAAAGGCCGCTGGGCATCTCGCCCAGCGGCCTTTTTGAGGTCCTTTCTTCGAATGGGTTCCTAAGCAGGATCTCCTCGCAGGCCGCTGGCCTCGCGCTTGGCGTCGTTACGCGTAATGAGCGACGCCGACGGAACCTGACGACGGTGCAGGCGGCGACACTCAATGAAGCGCACGACATAGCGCCAGCCGTGCTGCTGGGCGGTCATATGTGCTCCGTGGGTCGTCATTGAGCTCTCGCTTGGTTGCGCTCTGCTCTCGAGATCCTTCGTCAGGGCCGCAGCATGCTTCTCATGGGGTCGCAACGAAATCAAGCCCCCTTCCCACGGCCGTGGAACGGGCTCCCTGACGACCCGCCCGAGGGCCACCCGATCCCCCTAGCCCAGGCCGATCGCCGGCCTCAGGCATCCTCTGCGGTCTCGAGCTCGGCTTCGAGCCGGGCCTGAGATCGGTCCACTCCTCGTAAGCGGCGGCCAGGGCTCGGCTCGTCTCGCCGTGGCGGATGTGCACCGCCGCTGGCGTCGTACGCCTCGCCTGCGTAGGTGGCCGGATCGGCAAAGTCCGCCTCCAGGCCTGCCTTGAGACGCTCCAGCTCCTCGATCTGGGCCTCCAGCTCCTCGATCCGGGCCTTCAGCCCCGGGTGCGTCTCGCCAGGTCCGCGCGCGCCTCGGCGGCGCGACGCCGATCCTCGCGTCGATTCGGCCCCCCTGCCCCACCGCGGCATCGCCTTCCGGGCGGGAAGGCAGAGCGCTCGAATCCGAGCTCGCCGGCTGAGCCGCGCTTCCAGAGGTAGTAGTCCCAGTCGCCGAGGAATTCGGTCAGCTGCCCGGATTCGACGCGGACGACGCGTCGAGCGATCGCGCGGATGAAGTGGACGTCGTGGCTGATGAAGCAGAGCGCTCCTTCGTACGCCTGCAGCGCTCGGATCAGAGCGTCCACCGATGCGATGTCGAGGTGAATCGTCGGCTCGTCCATCAAGAGCACGCTCGGTGGGTCGAGGAGGATCAGCGCGAGTGCGAGCCGGCTCTTCTCCCCACCGCTCAGGACCGCGGCCGGCTTGTCGACGTCGTCGCCGCGAAACAGGAAGGCGCCGAGCAAGCGACCGGACGAAGGCTCGAGCTCTGCTCGCGCGCCGCCGCCATCGCGTTCTCGAGGACCGTCCGACCGAGGTCGAGCATGTCTTGACGGTGCTGGCGTGTAGTAGCCGATCGAGACCCTGAGCGCCGATCTCGATGCGCCCGGCGTCGGGCGGAACGGCGCCGGCCAGGAGCTTCATGAGAGTCGACTTCCCGCGCCGTTCGGTCCGACCAGCACCGTCTTGTCGCCGCGTCGCAAGGCGAAGTCGACGCCCGCGTAGACCTGCTTCGAGCCGTAGGACTTCGCGACGCCCTCGAGGGCGAGAACCTGCGCCGATGTCCGCGCGGGCTGTGGAAAGCGGAAGCGCACCTCGGGAACGCTCTCGCTCGACGACGATGCGCTCCTCGCGAGCCAGCGCCTTGATGCGACTCTGCGCTTGCGTCGCCTTGCTCGCCTTGGCGCGGAAGCGCTCGATGAACCGCTCGGTCTCGCGGATTCGACGCGCTTGCGCCTGCGCGGCGGCCTCGAGCTGCTCACGGCGCGCCGCCTTCGCTCGCGGACGTAGTGCGTCGAAGGACCCCGTGTAACGAGCCACCTTGCCGCCTCGACCTCCACGATCGAGTTGACGTGGCGTTCAGGAACGCGCGGTCGTGCGAGATCGATCAGGAGCGCCTCGCGAGCGGCGGCGAGGAAGTCCTGGAGCCAAAGGGACCGGATTCGAGATCCAGGTGATTGGTGGGCTCGTCCAGAGGAGCACGTCCGGAGCGTCGACGAGGAGCCGCGCGAGCTCGGCGCGCATGACGAAGCCACCGGAGAACGACGAGGGGGCTTCGGCAGCACGCCGGGTCGAAAGCCGAGCCCCGCCAGGGACTCGATGAGCACGCGCCCGCGACGGCTCCCCGCGAGCCTCGCGTCGGGCATGCGCCTCGGCGAGTCGAGCCGAGAGCCGCTCCTGCTCGGCGGCATCGCCGGAGCGCTCGAGCAACCCTGGGAGGAGCGCGATCTCTCTCTCGAGCTCCTCGAGCCGCGGGCTCGGGCGGAGCGCCGTCTCGAGCACGGTCGAATGGGGAGTCGGGAGGACTTCCTGCGAGAGGTACACTGACCTCGATGCTGCGCTGGCGCGTGACCGTCCCGCAGGTCGGGTTGCTCGACGCTTGCGATGAGCTTGAGAGGTCGAGCTTGCCCGCTCCGTTCGGGCCGACCACGCCGAGCCGGATCTCCGGCGCCGAGAAAGAAAGACACGTCCTCGAAGAGAGTCCGTCCGGCGAACGATCTCGTGACCCCGTCGAGCGTGATCATCCCGAGGGCTCTCGCGGCATTCGCGAGATCACGTCCTCGGCGAAGCGGGCGATGCCCTCCTTCTTCTCCGCGAGCGACCCGGTCGAGCCGCCGTAGAAGAGCCATGGCAGGGTCATGATCTGCGTGACCCCGGGCGTCTTCCAGGCGCCGATAGCCGTCGACGTCGAAGGCATCCGTCGCGGATGCGATCACCTCGAGGGGCTGGATCGCCGCGTCCGCGCTCGTCTCGCAGACGCTTGATGTGGGCGATCAGCCGAGCCAGGTCGGACGTGGTGTGGAGATCGAGACCCAGCCGTCGCCGAGCCTGCCACGCGCTCGAAGGCGGCCTCCGAGGTGCCACCGATGTAGACGGGATGCGCTCGCGCGGTGCCGGCAGCATCCGACCGGCGCGAAATCGTAGAACTCGCCGTGATGGTCGACGAGCCCTCCTGTCCAGAGCTTCGCATGACCGCGATCATCTCGTCGGCGCGACGGCCGCGCCGCCGGAACGGCTGCTCGAGGAGATCGAACTCCTCCTCCATCCAGCCCATGCCGATCCCGAGCGCAACGCGGTCCCCGGAGAGCACCGCCGTCGTCCCGACGGCCTTCGCGACGACGAAGGGATTCCGGAGCGGGAGCACGTACACGTTGGTGAGGAAGCGAAGACGAGAGGTCACCGCTGCCATCGCCGCGATGAGCACCCAGGGATCCGGCCAGGGAGTCTCCGCGCCGAAGCGCGGCGTTCCGTCCGCGGTGTAGGGATAGGCGAGCGGATGGTCTCCGGTGGACGACGTGATCGGAGACCGTGACGGCGTGCCAGCCGGTGCTCTCCGCGACCCGCGCCATCTCGCAGCCGTGGGTCGGATCGCTGAAGGCCATCGAAGACGAACTTCACGACGACTCCGCCAGGCTGAAGCCGAGCAGCCCGCCGAGCGTCGCCAGTGCCTCGTCCGGGTCGTCGACCTTGATCGTCGTCATCCCGAGCTCCCGCGCCGTCTTCAGATTACCGCCGATGTCGTCGAGAAAGACGACCTCGCGCGGGAGCACCCCGACCCGTTCGCAGGCGATCTCGTAGGATCCGTGGGTCGGCTTCCGGAGCCCGAGCACGCTGGACTCGACGAAGACGTCGAAGAGATCGCGCAACGGATTCTCGACCGGCCCGTCCAGCGATCCAGTTGTTGGTGAGCGCGCCCACCTTGAGACCGCGTCCACGGATGTGCCGGATGGCGGCGATCATCTGGGGCCGGGGCACCACGCAGGCGGCGATCCGTCCATCATCTCGCGGGCCGGAGAAGGCCGGCCCGATGGCGGCACAGTCGCGATCGAAGTCCGCGTAGAACATGTCGAGGCCGAGCTCGCCGCGCCCAGCCGCGACCAGGCGCCGACGTGGCCGGTCTCGACGATCACGCGGTTGATCGCCCCGGCGAGGATGTTCTTGTCGCGCTCGTACTGAGCGATGGCGTGTAGAGGCGATCCTACGACGACGCCCCCGACGTCGAAGATGACGGCGCGATACTGCATCGCCGACGGACGCTAGCAGCTGCGTTCGAAGCGTCGCGAAGCTCGGCGGCGATGCACCGCGCGAGGTTGCTCGAGCTCCTCGGATCGCTACGAGACCGAGCATCCTGAGGAGAGCACCCGTGTCGAGCGAGTCCGCTCCTTCGTCCGCGACCACCCCGATTGCTTCGAGAGGACCTGCCGCGACGCGCACGTGACCGGTTCGGCTCTGGGTCCTGTCGCCCGATCTCGGTCGGTTCCTCTCACCCATCACGCGAAGCTCGACCGCTGGCTGCAGCTCGGTGGGCATGCGGACGGGGAGACGGACCCGTTGCGGTCGCGCTGCGCGAGGCGCGCGAGGAGTCGGGTTTCGACTTCGCGCCGGTCGCCGAGGATCCCGTCTCTCCTCTGCCGCTCAGCACACATGCAACTGAACGAAGCGTTTTGAGCGTTACGTATTGCTCGTCAACGTCACCCTGCGGCCGTTCTACGCCGAGGGGGTCGAAGACCCGTCGGCTACGAGATCCAGGAGCAGCTCGGCTGGCCGCCAGCCGGCGCACGCCGTGGTCCCGATGGCCTCGGGCACCGCTCCTCACCAAGATCGGAGCGCTCGCTTCTCCGCGGGCGGGAAGCTGGCCTGCGATCGAGCCAGAAAGCCGCTGCCCGACGCGGCGCTGCAGTTCCACGGCGCCCAGGCCGCCGGCTGCGGCCCGATCGCCGAGGCGAGTCGCTCGCCGGCACCGCGAGCGCGATCCGCCCGGTCAAGCACGCCGCGCGCCACTCGCTCGGATCGCCGGCCATCGGCAACCCCGCCGACGGCTACTACGCCGCCCGCTAAGCCGATCCGCGCCTCGGGCGGCGCCGCCGCCGGCCGATCAGCGACGCCGAGATCGTCGCCGTGCGTCCGGCTGCTCGCCCGCAGACCGAGGGCATCTTCGCCGAGACCGCCGGCGGCGTCACCGTCGCAACGCCGCTCGGCCGCCTCGCCCGACGCGCGGCGCCACTCCGGCGCCGACGAGGCCCACCGTCGCCTGCATCACCGGCAACGGCCTCAAGACCCGGTGAGGCGCTCGCCGCCGCCGAGCCCGCTGCCCGCCGAGCATCCCACCCACGATGACCGAGTTCGAGAAGCCTTGGTCGCCGCCTGAGCCGTCGCCTGATCGAGCCGAGGAGACCATATGGCCACCGTTCTGCATCCCCACCCCGCTGCGCAAGCTCACCCAGGGCCAGGACGAGAGACCGCCGCCGCTACGGCGCTACCATCCGGCGACCTGCTGCGTCGACCTCGAGAAGAGCTATCCGGCGATCCGCGAGCGCATCTGCGACGAGCCGGGCGCAGGTGCGCCGCTTCGTCAACATCTTCGTCAGCCAGCGCGAGGACATCCGCTTCCTGCAGAACCTCGACACGCCGGTGGCCGACGCCGGACGAGGTCCTTTCGATCGTGCCTCGCCATCGCCGGCGGCCAGTAGCGCGCCGAGGCAGCAGTTCACGGCGAGACGGGTTCGAGCGCTGACGGGCGCCAGACCGCTCCGTGCCCGAGCCGGGCGCCTGCGAGGTGCACGACGCGCTGGGCGTGCTTCAACCTGCGCACCGCCAGCGTCAACGACGAGATCGGCATCATCCGGCACTGGCCTCGCCGCCGACTTCGCCCGCCGCTACCTCGCCGCCGCCGGCGATGGGGCAGAATCGATCGCCTGCGCGTCGGCGTCCGCGGGTGCAGCCTCTTTGCATCATGAGCCCGCCGATGTGATCGCAGGATGCCGCTCCGGTGAGCGACCAGATTCGAACCGTCCCCTCCTGCTGGCACGAGCTCCTGCCCGAAGCGTAAGAGGGCGCCGCGTGCGTCCCGCGACGCCTGAACACTCTCGCCCGCCCCGCAGGTGGCGACTCGCCCCAGCGCGACCGGGAATGGCCAGGCCGCCGTGCGCTCTGCCTGGCCGCGGCGGGTCGGCATTGTCGTGCGACCGACGATCGCGCGGCCGTCGGCGCTGCCCGGGCCGCTCGTCGAGGCGCTCAAGGCGACCTGACAGGCCTGCCGCGCCACGCCCGCGCGCAGCGTGCGCGACGCGGCCGTGAACGGAGACCGCCAGCAGGTGAGCTCGTACCCCGCCGGTGCGGCGCGGTGCAGCTGGTCGATCGCGCAGGCGTGCTGGCGGCGCGACCCGGCCGCTCGCTCGCCCGCGGTCGTCGACCTCATCAGCGGCGACACCCCGCTCGTGCGGGCTGCACCAGCATCGAGAGGCCCCGGCCCGAGCGTCGAGATCTGGGCCAAGTGCGAGTTCTGCAACCCGGGCGGCACGCGTCAAGCGACCGCGCCGCGCTGGCAGATGATCATGGACGCGCATCGCCGACGGGCGGCTCGACCGCGCGAGCAAGACGCTCATCGACTCGACCAGCGGCAACACCGGCGTCGCCTACTTCGATGATCGGCGCCGCGCTCGGCTACCGCGTGGCGCTGGTGATGCCGGCAGAACGTCATCGGCGGCGCGCAAGCAGATCACGGCCGGCGTTACGGCACCGAGCTCATCTACTCGTCGCCGATGCGAGGGCTCCGACGGCGCCATCCACGCTGGTGCGCGAGCTCGTCGCGCAGCGATCCCGACGCGCTACTTCTACCCTGACCAGTACTCGAACGAGTCGAACCCGCGCGCGCACTACCTCGGCACCGGCGCCGAGATCCTCGAGCGCCGCTCGGCGATCGGCTCACCCACTTCGTCGCCGGCATCGGCACCACCGGCACGGTCATGGGCACCGGCCGGCGGCTCGAAGGAGCACGACCGCGCCGATCCAGCGTCGTCGCCGTCGAGCCCGACGGACGCGCTGCACGGCCTCGAGGGGCTCAAGCACATGCCGGTCGTCCATCGTGCCGGCGCATCTGGCGGCCGGACGAGTGCGTCGACGAGATCATGTACATGAACACCGAGAAGGCGTGGGACGCGGCCGGAGGTCGCTGGCCTCCTCGAGAGGGCTGTTCGTCGGGCACTCGGCGGGGCCGCGGTCGCCGGGCGCGCTGCATGCTGCGCCGCTGAAGCCCAGCGACGCGCGGCTGCATCGTTTGCATCCTGCCCGACCGCGGCGACCGTTACTTCACGCCGCTTCAAGTGGGAGAGAAGTATCAGCGGTGGTAGCGCCGCGTGCTCCGCACTCGCTGCGATCCTACGCGTCACGCCCAGCATCCGAGGGTACCCCCGAGGAGGAGGTCTGCGGCCTCCTGCCTTGGACCCGCGCGGCGCCGCTTCGCCGACGAGGCTAGGCCGCTGCAACAACTCGCCAGAACGCGCTGCACGCGCGGGATCCCGCAGACGTGCCCGCGCACCGCGCGGATGGCCTACGCTGCTCGGGCGTCGAGGGACCTCGCGCTCTGTCGATCGCCAGCCTGGCGGCGACGCGGCCGGTGCGAGGTCATCTACCACTCGCACGTCGACGTGGGCGCGTACTTCTCCGGCGGAGGACAAGCCGCATGCGCGGCGTCGCCCGAGCTGAGGGCGCCGATCTACCCAGGAGTCGACTACCTCGACGGGTCGACCCTGTGCCAGGCGGACTCGGCGCGCGGCTGTCGAAGCTGTGGACGTACGCACGGCGGACTTCATCCGCGACGGCGAACCGGATACGCCTCGCCGCGCTCGATCGGTTCGTCGCAATGGCATGGAGCCACGCATGCCTCCCGACGCCTGAAGCGCATCTGCCGCGGCTCTGCGCCGCGCTGGTTCGCGCGCTACGAGTCGGCGCTGGTGGCCGCTTCTCGGGCGGCGCCGACTCGGCGCTCGTGCTCAAGATCGCCGTCGACGAGCTTGGGACGCGGGCGCGCGCGCATGACCGCGGTGTCGGTGACGATGGCGCGCGCGGAGTGGACGCGCTGCCGCCGGCGTTCGCCGCCAGGAGCTGAGCGACCGTCGACCTCGTCGACTCGCACGAGCTCGAGCGCCCGGCTTCGCCTGCACAACCCTCACCGACCGCTGCTACCACTGCAAGGCCGAGCTGCTGCGACCTCGCGCGGCCGCACGCCGACCGGCTCGGCTGCGCTGAGGTGCCTGCTCGGCACCAACCTCGACGACCCGGCGACCACCGCCCCGGCCTGCGCGCGCCGCCCGCGGAGCGCGGCGCCCGCCAGCCGCCTGGTCGACGGCGGGCCTCACCAAGGCGGAGGTGCGCGAGCTGTCGCGCGCTCGGGCCTGTCCACCTGGGACAAGCCGCAGCTCGCGCCTGCCTCTCGTCGCGCTTCCCCTACGGCACGCACAGATCACGCCGCGAGCGCCTCGAGCGCATCGACCGCTTCGAGGAGGGGCTGCACGACCCGGCTTCCGCCAGCTGCGCGTGCGTGTCACGAGCGAAGCCGCGCGCGTCGAGATCGAGGAGCTCGAACTGCGCCCGCGCCGTCGCCGAGCGCGCCGCGAGATCGTCGCCTGTGCGCCGCGCCGCGGCTTCGCCACGTCACGCTCGACCTCGCCGGCTTCCGATCCGGCTCGATGAACGAACCCCTCTCCCAGCTCCGCTCCACACGGTAGGCCCGCGGCATCGTGCCCGGCGCGGCGTACGTGCATACGTGATAGATAATCGAGGAAGTCTCGCTCCTTCCTTGCTTTTGCTGGTGGGGTCCTGTGGTTACAGGGCAAGTGATCGGCGGTTCGGCGGCGCCGAGTCGACGCCGTCCGCGCGGCTGAGCTATTCGCGAAGTGACGACACATCGGGGTGTCCCGACGAGGCGACACTGCGCAACACGTGCGTCTGCCTGGCTCGGCTACGATCCCTTCCGTCCCGACGCGCAGCGCACGGTGCCGGTCGACATCCGCCGCGAGGGGCGCGGTCTGCGCGCCCACGTCGAAGTGCGACGAGCAGCTGGCAAGCCCGCCGGGTCGCGCAACATCTCCTCGGCGCGCAACGACTGCAGCGTGAGCTGTCGTCATAATGGCGCTGAAGCGATCAGCATCGCCCATCGATCCGCTGCAGCTGACCTCGCCCGGCGCCGTCTGCTCTCCCGCCGCCTGCACCCGCCTGTCCGCCGCCGCCGGCCTGCCCCGCGTGTCCGCCCGCCCGATAAGCCGCCGCCTCCGCCCCCGCCGCCGAGAGCCTGTGCGCTTCCGCGCTCATGCGGGCGCGCTTGCCAGCTTCGGCTCATCCCCGGCGATCGCGCCGCCGGTCTCACGTTGGGAGTCGGTGTGCGCTACCGCCCGTGGTCATTCGGCTCTGAGCTGCGCGGCGACCTGTTCGCGAGCAGCGCCGCCCGCCGTGAATCGGCGCTGCTGCTCGGCAGCCTCGTGCCCTGCGCTACCACTTCCGCTGGCTCTCCGGCTGCGCGCTGCTCTCGGGGGCGCGCTCGTCGGTTCCGTGGCTCCGGCATCGCCCCATTCCGTGACCCAGTACGTTCTCGTCGTCGGCGTCGGGTTACGCGTCGCCGTCGAGATCCCGTCTACCGTTTCCTTCTTCGTGCGCGCCCACGTCGACGGCTTGGCGTTTCCGATCGTTCCCCACCTGGTGCTCGACGGCAACAGGAAGCAGCCTGTCAGAGCTTTCCCGGTCACACTTGCTGTGTGCCGCTGGCGCAAATTCCATGACGGATTGGGCGAGACAGCGAAACTCATGAATGCGGAGTTGAATGCCAGCCTGTGACAGGCGGAGGTGTCACAACCGAAGCTGACGCCGGGCTTCCGCACCATATTCGAGCAGGAATCGTCCTACCTTTGGAACTCGCTCAGACGCCTCGGCGTACCGGAGAGCGACCTGGAAGATCTCAACGCGCTGATCACCGTCTTCCGGCGGCTCGACGACTACGATACGCGCGGCTGCCCGGCCCGGCTGTCGGCATCGCGATGCGGACGGCGATGCGGTTCCGGCAGCTCGCGCGCCATCGCCGCGAGGTGGGTGGCGAGCATCCCGAGGCGTCGACGTGCGGCCCGCGGCCGACGATCCTCGAATCGAGACAGAGACCTGCGAGCTGGTGCTCGACGGCTCACGCGCTGGATGTGGATCGGAAGTCGTGCTGGTGATGCAGCAATACGCCCGAACGAAGTACC
>ERZ1370068.3941-contig-3037_pt1 | contig 50496 bp, 71 predicted proteins | sample MGYA00561227_ERZ1370068 | MGnify/ENA primary metagenome ERZ1370068 (study PRJEB38410, sample SAMEA6850437) | metagenome | study: Metagenomic assessment of the ecological functions of the soil: analysis of the soil microbiota associated with the... | reverse complement strand
ATGTACTTCGTTCGGTGCGTATTTGCTCTTGAGAGAAAAACCCGACCAATCGCCGTGAACCTGGTTCCACTCGCCGCCGAGCGTCGTGCGTAAATGACACGCGTAGTTCGCCAGCACCGCGCGCGCTCGAGCTTTGCGCGTCAGCGCACGTGCACGAACATGGTCAAGCCAGTGCGGTCCACCGGCTGCGCCGCGTCGTTCTCACCGAATTGCGCCCGCCCCTCGCGAATCACGCTGCCGGTTCTTCGCGAACTTCACCGTGCCGCTTCCGCTCCACGATAGTTTCGATGGCGCGCGATTGCTCAGCGGCCGCCAGCGCCACGCGCTCCAGGTTGTCCACCAGCTCGCCCGCTTGCAGCGGTCGATCGCCGCCTGCTGCTCAGGAATGATGTCCGATGGAAAGATATTGGGCGCGGCACCGACGTTGAGCATGGGCGCCGAGTGCGTGTGCGAGGAACACAGCGCGATCTGCTCTGCGCGAAATGCGGAAGCGCGCTTCTTCAGCCGCGCCGCCACTTCGTCCGTCACCGCAGCCCGGCACCGCGAGATTATCGACCGTGAAAAGAATCGGACGCGACCTTCCCGCCGGTCGCTGCCCAACGCACAGCGCTTTCGCGAACAGATGCCCGCGCCACGCCTTCGGAATTGGTGCGCCGTCCGCCGTATCCGTGCAGCCGCACCGGACAATCCGGTGCGATGTCGATGCGCGCGACGCCGATTCGGATGAGTGCTTCGTCCCCGGCGGAGGCGCTTGAGCGCGGCGAGCAGCGCTGCCAATGCGAGCGGTCCTCGTTGGATTCATGGCGATGACGAGAGAATCCCGGCTCGCGCGATGAGGTCAATGGCGAAGGCGGAACGAAAACTGTGGGAGAGGCGAATGCGTCGCGGCGCTCAGCGATGGGCGGCTGCGGCCAGCGTTCCTCGCACGACATCCACCAGCGTCTCGACGGAGGGCGGCTTGCGTGAGCATCAAGGCTGCGCCTTCGCCTTCATACTTGCTGGCGTCGTCATCGCCGGTATTGATGAATGACCGGAACCTGGCTTGTGGACGGATGTGTTTTCAGTTTGGACACCGTGTCGAAACCCAGCGCGTCCGGTAGCATCGTCGCACAGGATGACATCTGGTCGCTGCATTTGGGCCAGCGAGCCTTCCCGCGGAATTTGCGGAGCAGACGACGCGCGAAAGCCGAGGAAGGCTCGATCAGCGCTTCCGCCATGGTGGCGGTCAAATACTCGTCATCATCAATAATCAGAATCGAATGCTGCATTCTTTTGCATCGGCGAAAGCGAGTGCGAGTTGAAGAAATTTGAGCAACAGCTATTTCCCGGTCGGATGGCCGACATTCTGAACTGGGACCACAAGGCGAGAACGAAAGAGATTTTCAATTTTCTCGGTCGCTAGAACTGGTGCGGTCGATGGTTTTCCGCGCCGAACTGGCGATATTGAGATTCTGGGCTATTGAAATCAGGTCCTGTCCTGCCCGGCACACTGCGCGCCCCGATGAAAGCCGTGGCTGTGAATCGCAGGAAGCGCGACGTGGGATTGATCGACCACCCCGCGCCGGAAGATCTCGCCGCTGCCGACCGAGGTCAAGTTTCGCACCCTGGAAGTGGGCATCTGCGGCACGGACCGCGAAATCTGCCGGTTCGATTACGGCAATCCACCGACCGGCTTCGACCATCTTGTGCTCGGGCATGAGGGCCTTGGCGTACGTGACGGAGGTCGGCGCCGACGTTCATCACATCAAGCCCGGCGATCTGCGTTGTGCCGATGGTGCGGCGCCCTGTCATCACGACCCATTGCATTCCGTGCCGTAACGATCGCTCCGGATTTCTGCACCACCGGGAGATTTCGTCGAGCGCGGCATCATAGGCCTGCATCACGGCTTCATGACGGAATACGTCGTGGACCAGAAAATATCTTTGCGTGAGTCGCCGCCGTCCGTCTGCGCGAAGTGGCGGTGCTGATGGAGCCGCTGACGGTCGCGGAAAAGGCGCTCATTCAGATCTGGCACGATCCAGAAGCGGCTGCAACTGGGAATGTCCAGTGGTGCTGCAGGACCTCGCGCCAGGCCATTGCCACAAGGCGCGTCGATCCGTGGGCGCGGGGCCGATTGGCATCCTGGGCGCGATGCGTATCAGAGGTCGCGGGCTTCGATAACCTACGTCTTATTCGCGGTCCGAAAGCGCCAAACCCAAAGCGGAACTCGTCGGAGTCTTTGGCGTTGAACTACATTTCGTCCGAGGACATCTCGCCCCGAACAGCTCGCGGAGCAACGCTGGCAACATCGATGTCGTCTTATGAAGGCGGTCGGCGGCGCGAAAATTGCCTTCGACGTTCTGACCATGGCGTTGGCTTGAACGGCATTTTTGTTCTTCACCGGCATCCCCGGATTTCCGCTGCCGACATCTGACCATCGACGCCGAGTTCATCATGCGCAACATGGTGCTGAAAAACCAGGTGCTCCTCGGCACGGTCAACGCCGGGCGCGATGCCTTCGAGAACGCCATTCGCGATCTCGGCATTTTCATGGAGCGCTGGCCCGACGCGGTGCCGCGCGGTCATCACCGGCCGGCACCAGATGGAGAAAGCAGAAGGACCTTGCTCGCCGGCAAAGCCAACGGCATCAAGAACGTGGTGACCTTTCGCTGAGGGCGGGGCGTGGCTATCCCAACCCGCCGTGAGTGGAGTGATAAATCTGCGGTGATGCGCTCAGGGACGCCGGTCTGCCTTCATTTCAAAATTCTTCACATGCATTGCTTTCGCCCGTAAACTGCGCATGAATGCACGCCGCTGAAAAACTTCTTCGTGAATTGATCGCGCTGCCCAGCGTGAACCCTGCATTTCTGCCGCGCCGGGAGATGCGCGTGGCGGGAAGGGCAGATTGGCAGACTTTGGCGGCAACCGCGGCGGCGAACAGAATGAAACATTGATTTCCATCCCAGCATTTCCGAGGGCGTTCGAATGTGTTACGGGGCGCCCGGCTGACCCCAAAAAGTCCGCAGCCGGGTGGTGCTTGCTCCACACATGGACACTGTTAGCGCGCCGCAATGGCAGAGTCTTTGTTCCAACCAAAACGAAAGGGCGACAAACTTTTCGGACGCGGAGCGTGCGGCGAAAGATTTCCATCGCTGCAATGCTGACGGCGCTTCTGAACGTGGCCCGCAGTCGGCCCTGAAACGGAATCATTCTGGCGGCGCTGGTGGATGAAGAGAACAACCAGAGCGGCTCGCGTGCGCTGGTTGTAAACGGTTTTCGCGCCATTACTCGCCATCGTGGGTGAACCGACGCGGCTCAAAGTCATTACGGCGCACAAGAGGGTGATTTATGGCTCACGTTGCGCACGCGCGGGAAGGCAGCACATGGTTCACAACCAGAACTGGGGCGCAACGCCGTTCACACGATGGCGCGCGTGGTCGAATGGCTGGAGACGACTACGCCGCCGGTTGGCGAATAAATCTCACCGCTGCTTGGCCGGCCCACCATCAATGTCGGATCGATTCGCGGCGGCACGCAGCAAACATTGTTCCTGACGAGTGCGAAATCTCGGTGGACCGCCGCACGATCCCGGGGAAACGCTCTCTGCGGTATTGCGTGGTGCGTTCGCTTCTTCGCGCCAATGGACTAAGAGCGGAAGTCATCGACGATAAGGGCGCAGCGCCTTGTTGGCCGATGAAACAAATTCACGACTCCGTTAGTCCAACTGCTGATGCAAACGACGCGCCAGCGACTCGCCGCTGGGCGTTCGCTTTTTCAACGATGCTTCCGTGTTTACGGAGGTGGAACTCCTGCGGTGCTGTTTTGGTCCCGGTGATGTGCGCAAGCGCACACCGTGGACGAATGGATTTCAATTCGTTCTCTGGAACGGGGGAACGGAACTGTTAACGAAGTTCACTGCAAAAAGAGGCTTCCGTAGATCACCAGCGTACTTGCCCCGATGCCGCGGGCTGCCAATTTTTAATTTGTTTTGCCGCGCAGGCTAAACGACCCCAACCGGCGCGGCATCGCCAGCTTCCCCCTCGGGCGACGGCATTGCCCGTTATTTCGCCCTCCTTGCGCCGGGCCCGGGTGCAATGCCCATCCGCTTTGCGCTTCCGGTATTAAAGCGTGGCGGGATCGATGCCACAGAATCTGCGCGGCCTCGCCCAGGCTCGGCGTGCTCATGATGATGCGCTTGATGTGCTCGGCTTCGAGTTCATCCAGCGACGCTTCCCGGAGCCGACGCTCACGCCGCCTGCTGCTCGGCCAGATGCAGAGTTCTCCGGCAGGTCGCCGATGTCGATTTCCTTTTTCTCGGCCAGAATCGTCGGGCTGCGCTCGATTGCTGTTTGCGCACGGCTCGCGCGCAGGTTGCCGGGCCATGCCAGCCGTCTGCAGCGCGGGCAATGCGGCAGCGGGAGTGAAAGACCGGTCAGATCCTTGCCGACCTGATGCGCAGAAAGAAGTGCAGCCATTCCTCCGCAGCCTAGCGGGCGGTCGCCGGGGCGCTCGCGCAGTGAGCGGCATGTACGAATCGAGATGACGTTCAGCCGGTAGTAGAGAGGTCTTCGCGGGACTGCCCGTTCTTCACCGGCGTGTTCGAGGTCGCGATTGCTCGCCGTGATCAGCCGCACGTTGGCCCGGCGCAGTTTGCGTTTCGCCCACGCGCTCGTATTCCTTGTCCTGCAACAGCCGGAGCAGCTTCGGCTGGGAATTTCCAGCGGCAGCTCGCCAATCGTCGAGACAGAGCGTGCCGCCATCCGCCCCCGCCACTTTGCAGACGTGTCCGAGAGCACCGCGCCCGTGAAAGCGCGCTGCGCGACGCGGACAGCTCGCTCTCCAGCAACTCAGCTTGCGACAGACTCGGGCAGCTCACACCGTCACGAAGGCGCGGTCCGCCTGCGGACTGTCCTGGTGCAACGATCGGGCGAGCACAGCTTTCTTTACCGGTGCCGCTCTCGCCCTGCATCAAAATCGTCGCGGGCGTGGCCGCGGCCTTGAAGGCCAGCTCAGCCACCTTCTGCATCACCGGCTCGACCGATGATCGAGAATCGGCGATCGGCGGCTTCCGCGGAGCACGCGCGATTCGAGCTCGGCCACTTTGTTTTCAAGCTGCCGCGTGCGCCTGCGACCTTCGCGATGGCCCTGCTGCAATTGATCGGCGCGTGTAAGGCTTCGCGAGATAATCGAACGCGCCCTGCCGCATGGCTTCGACGGCCGTTTCGATCGTGGCGAACGGCGGTCGTCACGATGACATGCCCCGAGCCGCGGTTTGGGCCTTGAGCAACTTTCCCCATCAGTTCCAAGCCGTCCTCTTCGCCCGAGCCGCAGGATCGAGCAATAGCGCCGACATCGAAGGTCTCTCCTTCTCCAATTCCTGCATGGCGCTGCGGCTGTTGCGGCGGCGACCACGTCATGGTTCATGGATTTCAGAACGGGGACGACGGTGCGGCGAATGTTCAATTCGTCGTCGATTAAGATGATTCGCATAGTGTTTAGCTCCCTTGCCGATTAGTTTCGTCAACTCCTTGCCCGAATATTCACCCACTCTCGCGCGAGATGCAACTCGACATGATCCGACATGAATTTCGCACGCGAATTCGTCACGGCAAAACAAAATCACCTTTCCCGTCACAACGCGTGTGGGCGTTGCTGCGAAAAAGGTGATCCGTTCGCCGTTTCGCGCGTTTACCGCACCCACGGCGACCGAAGATCAGTGACACCAGGAACAACACGAGGAACACCACGAACAGCACCTTGGCGATCCATGCCGCCGATGCCCGGCGACACCCTGAAGCCCAGGAAAGCCGCGATGAGCGCGACGACCAGAAGATGATTGACCAGCTTAACATACGTTTCTCCGTTGTTTGTTGTTTGCTACCTACTGAAAAGTCAATTTAGCTACCGATGTGCCATGGGGCGGCAGAATGGGTTTGTGCGAATTGTTCTGAAACGCAGATACGGAGGGAAATCGGCAAAGGGTGCAAATGCAACGCTTTCGGAGCACGCCTCGGTTGCAAATTGCCATAGCTGAAGCGGGGTCAATTAGCCGGTCGAAACGAAATGCGCGATCATCTGTTTGCCAAAAGTGTTTTGCAGGCGTGCGATAATTTCTTTGCGCCGGTATCGCACGATCTCAACCAGGCGCTGCTGTCCGGTCACAAACAGAGTCCGTTATGAATCGGTGGGTTGCGCATGAACTGCAACGGTAGGATCAGTATTCCAAACCCGCACGATTTCTGCTTCGGCAGCGTCGATCCATTCACCAGGCCGGTCAATGCCGTCGATGATTTGCCCGGTGCTTTTTTCACGCCGTTGATTTGCCGCGGACCATGGGCGTCACATCCCACCGCGCGCCACGACGAGCACGCGATCGCGCGGGGACAGCCTAGGCGGTCGAGCGGCGGGACGAATCGGCGCGGCGGATTTCTCATTTGCGGGCGGAGCATGGCTGTGCTCGCGCTGTTCGTCGACACGAAAGGCACGCCATGCGGCGGCAAGTCGTGGCTCCCGGTGAACGTGTTGCCGGTCAGAAATCGTGCATCGGTTTGTAGAACTGGATGCGGACCGGCGAATTCTGGTGGTTGAGCAGGAAATAAATCCTGGTGCTCGTCTTTCTGGCGCAAGCTGACCTCGACCGTGTCCGGCACTTTGAGCAGCGGAAAGAGGTTGCACAACTGGCGCAGCCACACGATCAGGTCGTAATAGAAATGCTGGTGGCTCATGCGTGCCGATGTAAATGGCCTTGCCGAGGCCGAAGGTGTTCATGGTCAGCGCCGGCCGGCCGGCGTAAAAATCCTTCGCGTAGGTGGCGAGGACCTGGCATTCCTTCGGGCTCGATGAGGTCGCACCACAAGTTTCGCGGGATGCAGGTGGCTCGTCGGGAAAAGCGCCTTTGAACGTGAGATGATTTTCCTCGCCGGGCGGCAGCGGGTCGAACTCCAGCACTTCCATCCCGAACAAATCGGTCAGGTCGTGCGGGTAACCGCTGTCCGGCGCGATGTGGTGCTCGTCCACCAGGCCGGTGTTGAACGTGCTGACGAGCGTGCCGCCGTTTTGGACGTAGAGCTTGAGCAGGTCCGCTTCGCCGCCGGCGAGCAACTGCAGTGACGGGGCAATGACCAGCTTGTATTTCGACAGATCCTCCGTGGGCCGCGCGAAATCGACCGGGATGTTCCGGTCGTGCAGCGCGTTGTAAAAAAGCTGGATTGTGTTCGCGCTGGTTGAAATAGCTGGTTCGGCTGCATCGTGCATCGCGTGCCCATTCGTTTTCGTGGCTGAACAGAATGCAAACGTCTCGCGCGACGACCTTGAGTCCCTTCCAGCACTGGCCCGAGGCAGTTTTGATTTCGTCGCCGATCGCCGGCTGATCTCACGATACGCGCGAGTTTCCGCCGCGACCCGTCGTGACGTCAGCACACCCGCCGTAGAACTTTTCCGCGCCGATGCGCGCCTGCCGCCACAGGAAATAAAGCACGCCGGTGGCGCCGCGCGAAATCGCCTGATAGCGTGAACAGCCGCACCACTCCCGGGCGCACCAGCGAACCACCTTCTTGGTCGTTGCCGGCCTTCTGCTCAATCACAGACTGCCCAGCGGCAAGGCCAGGCCCTGACGGTTGGAAGTGTAGATGCTGTTCGGCGCACCGAGAGGCACGACAGTGTTCCACCCATCGTTACCGCCCTCGAGAAAGATGCAGACCAGCGCCTTGTAATCACTTCCTTGACCGTATGCATTCTCAAGCCCGGCATAATTGAGAGCGGTCATCATTGTCGCCGCGCTCACTCCGCGACCGACAGCACTTTAGAAATTCTCTACGAGTGAAATGACATAGTCCCTCCTTTAGCGTTGCACTTGATACTGCATCGAGGATGCGATGATGTAGATAGCGGTACGTACGCGCTCGCGGTTGTTGTTGCCTGACGCAGCCGTGACGGCATCGATCACCATCTGCCTATTACTGGCGTCATGGTGCCGTGCATCATTCTTTGATTGAGCGCGTCTACGAGTTGCGGCGGAGTCGGTGCTAATCCGTCCAGGGTGCTTAGCGGCGACGCCGGGATGACAATCGTCGTTGTGTCAGTACCGACAGGATTCGGATCACCACCGGATTGCACTTGTACATTGACGAAGTTGTTCAGGAAGTTCTCGCGTTGAATGATCGTCGACGTTGTCAGGATTCTGCGCGGGTGGTGCGAAGATAGTTTGACCATCAGCGACGATGCGGAAGTCGGGTTGATAGAAGTTGAAGACATCCGGAGGTGAGAAAACATTCTGTCCGAAACTACGACTCACCTGCGGTATGCCCACATTCCACCGGTTGCATCAAGACTGCGGAACAGGTGCGTCAGGGAACACCGCTGGTTCGCGCAGCTTGCCGTAGGTCACTGAACGCTTGGCGTTACCTCGGGCTTCCGGATCCAGCAAGACCGCTCTCACAACTGCCCTGAGATCGCCGCGTACACCCTGACCGTTGTTGTTGAATACGGTCGCGACCACTGGCGATATGAGCCGGACTCGGATTACTAGTAACAAAGGTGTTGGATCAATTGACGTCCGATGAAGGGTCCCACGTTGGGATGGTTGAAGACATTGTCGATCCGCCGAGTCGAGATCCTGCGTTGTGGTCCGCCCTCCCGGGATATTGATTGGACCAGCAGAACCGGCGAGCAGCGTCTTAGATCCGGTGTCATGTGCTCCGACTCGTTCGTGACCATCGGCGCGAGTGGATTGAAGGTTCCCGCCGGCTGACCATGGCTAGCGGCGCATAAACCCAACCGGTCAAGGCGCCGCGCCCCTCCTGGATCTCGGCGATCGTGTGAGGTCTCGAGTGGACGCCCTTGCGCATCGAGTTGCAGACTTCCATCGATGTTTAGCCTGAAGGTGCCGACGGAGAAGAGTTGCCATAGTTCGCGAATGATAATTTTCATCTGGTTGAGCGCTGGCCTGCGCCTTCTGCTGTTTACCAGTGTTAGGTACGTTCCCATGATGGGACTAACCGTCATTTCGCGTAGCAGAGTTCGATAGCTTGCCAAATGCGTTGCGGGTGAGAATGTCGTTGTACTGCTGAACCATCGCGGTCGGATCACCGGTGGTGTCCTGGTTGCCGATGTCAGCGGCGATGACTATCTGGCTGAGGAGCGAAAGCGACGCGTTGTCGGAGTTGGTCCGGATTGCGCATCGCGTTCTGGAAAAACCTCGGTTTCACCGGGTGGCTGACAAACTGTCCCTGTTGCAGTTGGACCAGGCCCTGATAGTTCGACGCCGGCTGGGTGAACTGATCGTCGACCCATTGGGGAATTCCACCCAACTGTGTGACCCGGGCGATCTCCGCCTGGGTTGGTCCAAAGGTAGCCTGTTCAAGTAGGCGCGCTATGTCGTTTGGACCACCAGTTCCGCTGTTCTCATTACACGTGCCTCCGGTGTTAGAGGAGGAAACCATCCGCGAATCTCGCCGGTCGGGTGATTGGCCGTATGGACCTGAGCGTAGAGCCGTCCAGCCTTCAGAGCCGCGACTATATCGGCGACAGTGAGCGTGCCGGTGGGTGTGAATCTCCACAACTGATTGGTGAACAGAGCCAAGTTGAGTCGGCTACATCAAACAGTATCGGAGCGTTGTTGCCAGGATCGGCGGGACCGTGAACGTGAGCTCCCGTTTGAGCGCCGGTCAGGTTCGAGAAGTTGAGACTCACCAGCGCGGCGGTTTCATCCGGCGAAAGAATCAGGTTGCAGTACCAGTTCCAGCTGGTGAGAACGGGCTGCATCTCACTAGCCCCAGTCATGTTTGTGACAAAGGTAGTACCGCCCGCGGCAATGACCACCAATTCAATCGGACTCGACGTGCGCAGTGGCGCCGTTGTTATCAGTGGCGACCACGCAGTCAGCGAATAGTTGCCCACGGCGAGATTGGCAAGCGATGCGGTATACGGCGACGTAGTATCAGCGGTGCCGATCGGTGTGGCGCCGTTGAAGAACTGCACACTCGCGACCGTACCGGGCGCTGCATGTCAGTCACGCATTCGCGGTAATGAAGCGGTTGCCGGTGCGACGAAGCCCGTGTTGTCGATCAGGTGTCGTGATGCTGACCGTCGGCGGTACGTTGGTGATCACGTTGATAGTGATCGCTGCTGACGTGGTCGTCGCTCCCAGATTGTCAGGTGGCCCTGGCAGTTAGGTGTGACTGCCTGCCGAAGCGTTGTTCAGAGTCGCGTTGTAAGGACTTGCTCGTGTCTGTACCAAGCGACGTAGCGCCATCAAAGAACTGAACATTTGCGACAGTGCCATCGGCATCCGGCTGCGGTTGCTGTGATCGGAATATTGGTTCCGGTCGGAAAACTTGCGCCGTTTAGATGGCGACGTAATGCTGACCGTGGGTGCAGCATTGCCAACCGAGATCGTGACTGCGGCAGAGGTGGTCGCGGCGCCTTCGTTGTCTGTCGCTCTAGCGGTCAAGCTATGACTACCTGCCGCCGCATTTGCAAGCACCACACTATAGGGAGCGACCGTGTCGGCGGCACCGATTGGTGTACTGCCATCGAAGAATTGCACACTCGCGACTGTTCCCGGTGCTGTATCGCTGGCGTTCGCGTTAATCGTGATGTTGGCGCCGACTCGCGAAATTGGTACCGCTGACAGGAGCAGTAATACTCGTACGGTCGGCGGTGCGTTGTTAGCAACGCTGATTGTCACTGCTGACGAGGTTGTAGCTGCTCCTGATTGTCAGGTCGCTCGGGCGGTGAGTGTGTGTGAACCTGCGGTCGCATTCGGCAAAGTGGCCGCGTAAGGTGCGGCTGTGTCGGTACCGAGTGAAGTTGAACCGTCGAAGAACTGCACACTCGCTACTGTGCCCGGCGCTGTATCGCTGGCGTTGGCGGTGATGTTGATGCTGCTTCCGGTGGTGAAGCTGGAGTTATTAGGCGGCGCGGTAATATTCACAGTCGGTGGCACATTGGTGCTGCCACTGCAAGTGCCACCAAACATAGTTGGCGCGTTGTTGACAAGACTCCAGGTAGCCAGAAACCCAAATGTTCTGGATCCCGACGGAGCGATTGTTCCGTTGTAAGAAAGATTCGTGACCGACTCGTTGGCGCCCATCTGTACCAACGAGCCTTCCCAATTTTGGTAGATGTTCTGGCCGTTCGCGAAGGTCCAAGTCACATTCCAACCATTCATGGTAGTAGTACCACTATTGGTTATCGTGATCTCGGCTTTGAAGCCCCCGGCCGGGTTTGGCGAACCAGTAGGAGTGGTGGCCCATTGGTCCACAACCCGGTACGAGACGTTACATGAGGTTGTTGTTTGACTGGTGGTCGGCTCTGATCCAGTCCAGACGCCGGTCACAAGTGCTATCACCAGCGCCAATAGAATTCTGAAGTTTCGAAGAGGTAACCAGAACCACAGAAGTGGTGAGTACCAATTTCCTCGTTTCGTCGCTTTGGTGGACATCTTCTACCTCCTTCGAGGGCTTTTGTGATTGTCTAGCCCAGTGAGTGAGTCCGGCTGTCAGGAAATCCGTCCACTCAGAACGAGACGGTCATCACCGTCAAACACAAACCGCATACGGTCCATCGCAACCAAGACCAATGACTAGCAATTCGTCTCATCCCGCAACCTCCAGGGCAAGACTAACGATTGGTGCAACGCACACCGTTCAGCGTGAATACTGTCGGGACAGGATTGGTGCCACTCAATTTGAGAGGAATCCGAAGTTCACGCTCCCTCCCGTGGCAATGATGTTGTTGTAGGACAGGTTACTGACCGTGACATTCGCGCCCGTTTGAGTAACGCTGCCATTCCACAACTGCGTGATCCGTTGCGTCGTAGTTGGGAATGTCCAGGTCAGTGTCCAGCCGTTTATTGCCGCACTCGAATTGGTGATCGTGACGTCACCTTTAAAGCCACCTGGCCACTGGTCAATGATCCGATAAGCAACTGAACACGCACCTGGCGTCGGTGTTGGTGTCGGTCGTAGGCGTAGAGTCGGTGTTGGAGTCGGCGTTGGCGTTGGCGTAGGAGTCGGCGTTGGTGTAGGAGTCGGCGTTGGTGTTGGCGTAGAGTCGGGTTGGCGTTGGTGAGCCGCGCAACGTGTCCAACAGCGCGTTGTAAGCTGGCTTCGGTTGATAGTTTGTATCAAAAATCAGAGCGTCGCCCTGGCCGCTGAACGTTGACGGCACCCAGGAAAACTTGTCCGTAAAACCCCAGGTAACAAATGCTTTGCAACTCGGTTGCGACAAACACAGTTGCATCAGTTCGCGATAGCCGAGTGCCTGTTGCTGAAGTTCATCGGAAGAGGTTGGCAAGGCGATCCGAATATCAACTTCCGTGAAGGAAATTTCCACGCCCAGTCCCGCCAACCGCTGCAAGTTATCTCGATGTTGCTGCTGTACTCGGAAAGGATTTATCAGATGGTCCTGAATGCCGACGCCATCAATCGGCACTCCCTGCGCGCGGAGGTCGCGCACCAGGTTGAACAGGGCGTTCGATTTGGCGTTGAGTCCTTCGGTGTTGAAGTCGTTAATGTAGAGTTTCGCTGCGGGGTCGGCCTCCCGCGCAAACTGAAACGCCATTCGAATGTAGTCTTGACCGATACGCTGCATCCAGAACGAGTTCCGGAACGTGCCGTTCTCCTCAAACGCTTCGTTCACTACGTCCCAGGCCGCAACCATCCCGCGATACCGACCAACCAAAGTCATGATGTGCTCCCTCAGGATCGCAATCACTTCGTCGCGAGTGAAGTTTCCATTCACGAGCCATCCGGGAATCTGCTGGTGCCACACCAACGTGTGGCCACGGACCTTCATGTTGTTCGCCGCCGCAAACCCTACCAACGCATCGGTGTCATTGAAGTTGAATGTATTGCGCGCCGGATGGACCGCGTCCCGCTTGAACGCGTTCTCCCCGACCAACATGTTGAATTCGCGTGACAAGGTGTTTGTATACGCGGCCTCGTTGCGAAGGGGCGACATCGCGACGGCGGCGCCGACGGAGATCCCTCGTTGCTGTGCGGGTGTGCGAAGTTGTGCCTGCAAAGCGAGTGGCTCGGATGAGGATCAAGCACACCATTAAGCTCGAGGCGTACAGTCTTTTGTGAGATCGCATCTGAACCTCCTTCGCTTGACCGATTGTCCGGTGCTACGAGGCTGAGACTGATGATGGTCCCAGCCTCGTAGTTCTTCGTCATCGCAGAGTGCAAGGTGCACCATTGAGCCTGAAGGCAGTCGGTACCGGGTTGGTGCCGCTCCAATTAGCGAGGAATCGAAGTTCACGTTTCCTCCCGAGGCGATGATGTTGTTGTAGGAAAGGTTAGTTACGGAGACGTTGGCGCCCGTTTGTACGACGCTGCCATTCCACAACTGCGTGATTCTTTGGGCCGTAGTCGGGAAGGTCCAGGTAAGAGTCCAGCCATTGATCGCGGGACCTGAGTTGAAGATAGTTACGTCACCTTTAAATGCGCCGGGCCACTGATCGATGATCCGGTAAGCGACGGAGCAACCACCCGGTGGAGGCGTTGGCGTCGGCGTCGGAGTTGGGTTGGCGTTGGAGTTGGTGTCGGAGTTGGAGTCGGAGTTGGTGTTGGAGTTGGTGTCGGAGTTGGAGTTGGGTTGGAGTCGGAGTCGGTGTTGGTGTTGGCGTCGGTGTCGGCGTCGGCGTTGGTGTTGGTGTTGCGCCGGCTCAGTGCCCCAGATTCTTACGCCATTGTCGTAGAGCACAATGCGTCCCGTCTTAACTGGTGTCACCACCCGGTGAGGTGTTAGCGATGTCCTGATAAGACGGATCGTTCGTCGGATCCCAGGCACCGGAACTGGTGATGCGAAACTGCACTTCCCTGCGATGTTCCGATTGACCACCAGGGAAAGATCTTGGTGCCTACGCAGTTGATCTGAACGTAGTAGATGTTGCCGGACCATTGAACGATCTGGTTAGTGACAGGCCCACATTGACTGAAGTTTCCATTGACTGTTATTTGGCTGGGGTGACGCCAGTTTCCAGAGCGATGAAATAACGGAATGTACCTTTGTCGAGCATTCGCGCGGGCCACGCCGAGCGGTTGATCTACAAACGCGCGTACTTCCGTGAAGTTAGTACCAACTGCGTTTCTGCCAGCTTCGATAAATATTTCATCGCCGTCAGGCGATTCGATGACCGGAAAGTTCGCCAGTGGATTACCGCCAAACTCCTGATAGAGTCTCGCTACACGCACCGGTCAGTCCGGCGTTGAAGTCGGTCGCCACCTCGTTCGCCTGGAAGTTGCTGCGATCATCAGCCCAGGCCGTGTCGCTCTGTGAAGTTGGACCACCAACCAGGCCACCATAAAGTATGTGACGATTATTAGTGGGCACGCCCGTTGGTCCGCCATTGACCCACGACCCATGCGCGGTACGGTGATGTGGATTGATCGGCGGATTAACACCAAAGCCACAGACATAACTGTGGTTCACTGGATTAGCGCCGAGGACGTAGTCAGATCTGTCGCTTTCAAAATCGTGATAACGGGCGTACAGAGGATCTGCAGTACCGAGAAAGTCAGCATAAACCAGCGCAATGAAAGCGGTGTTTGTGGCATACCGCAACGCGCCAAACCCGTCCACGAACATTAACCCACCGGAGTACGACGGCCGGCGCCGATGGACCAGAAGTCGAGCCAGCGCTGAGCGTCCGTCTTGAACTGCTGCTCGCCGGTGAGTTTTGCCATCATGACGTACACGCCGAAGTGCTTATCGTTCCAGCTTTGTGCCCACGTGAAACACGGAGTCTGTGTTCCATTCTCCTTGCCACATGGTCGGATAAAGCTGTCGTGCTGTGTCGAGGAAAGCCGCTTCATTCGTGGCGCGAAACAACCAGACGGCTGCTTCTGTGACCTCATCCTGTGGGTTGCCAAAGCGACTGTTGTAGAAACCCTGGGCGGCAGGGATTGCATCAACGTAAGAAGGTGCCAGGAGTGTTCTGCGCCGAAAGTAAAAAGCTGTCTCGCGTGTGTCAACAAGGTGTTCGCGTAAGCAGGATCCGTTGGACGAAAAACGATCGACGCGGCCGCCAGTGCCGATGCAGTTTGTGCAGCGAGGTCGGCACCGGGGTGGGCCATGTCGATCTTAAAGGCCGGACGGGCCATTTGCATGATCTCGGCAGGTCCCCAGAAGGAATGGTCCGCACCTGCGTCACCCACCTGTCCATACAACTCGTTAGGAGCGGTATGACACTTCATGAAATAGTCGGTTGCGACGCGTAGGTTATTGAGCAGGTGTGGAAGTTGTCCGCTCTGTTGAAAGGCGTTGCGATATTCCACGCCGCTCCAGGCCAGCATGGTCGCGGACGACGCCATCGCGAAACCGAACTTCACGTGGTCGCCGGCATCGAAACCAACCACCAGTGAGGTCCCGGCCGACGTCACGAACCGTCGTTCATCGCAGAATTGCCACGCCAACTAACGCGGCTAAACGACGGCTTTGGTCCCGAGATCTGAGCCTCGTAGAGACCAGATCGACTTCTGGAGTGCCTCGCCATAGTTGAAGCCGGATTGTGCGTTCACTTCAGAACGATCAAATGGTCTGGTGAACACAAACAACAGGGCCATCGCAGTCAGGGCTACGACGCATATCTTGAGAGCCGGTTGAAAACGCAACCGGGTATTTGCTTCTTCCATGTCTGCTTGTCGGTTTGATTTGCACCGTAGCTCCTTTCTCGCTTCCTTTTGGACACACGACTCCGTGGCCCCAAATGGGGGAAGTTCGAAGACAGAAAATTTAGGGTTAAAGCGTGAGGTTCGACGGGGCAGGTTAAAGGAAGGCGTTTCCCAACCTGTACAACCCCAGCTTTTGACTAACTAGAAAATAATTTCAATTAGTTCTCCCGCCCTCTTCGGCAAACGCTGTTTGTTCGCGTGACGGACTATTTCGAACTGTGCCCTGCTCGAAACGCCTGTCAGAACTGGGTTCCCGAGATCAAGTTTTGAGAGAGTCAACACGATCTTTACTTCGTCTGAGATAAGTTTCTGTTCAGATGACAATGACCTGGTTAGGTTATTGGCTTAAGACTTTCGTCCAGTTATCAAACAAAGGAGGAACACCTTCTGAGCGACGCGATCCGGAAGTCTGAGCTGATTCTGGGAAATTTGCTTCTCGGCAGGAGGTTACTGCTGTGTGATGTGGGGCTGCTAAAATTTGAACTCTGTCTACTCCGATCTTAATTCAAAGTCAGGACAAAAGTTTTTCGCGTGATGTTTCAAATTGGATCTGATCTGGAAGAGGTAGTTCATTGCTGAAGTGGCAATCCAAACCGGAACAGCTGCTTAGTACAAGATCGTGCCCAATCAACCGACGATCAAAAGCTGCTCTGATTGGTCGCGATTGATCATTCGATCTTTTCAGGAAGTTAAGTTGACATGGGTCGAAACCCTGAGCTCGCATTGCGAAAGCGGCGCTCTAATTCTGCGAGAGAACTACACTGACCACTCGGTCGTCGACCGAGCGGACTGGTAGCTAAAAACATTTTCTAGTCTTCAAGGGTACGCGGTTGGAGAAATGCTCAGAGTTTCACATTCCGTCCTCTGTGTGCTACGGTTGGCTACACGTTGCGTGCTGACTATTTTGGTCACAAATTGGCCACACGGAAAACGAACCGTTAGGACGCATCTCTCTAAATTGTTGATGAGTGTGAGATAAATGGTCGGGGCGAGAGATCTGAACCTCCGACCTCTCGGTCCCAAACCGAGCGCACTACCAGGCTGTGCTACGCCCCGAAAATCTGAAGCTTTCAAGAAAATCTCTAGCCGCAGGGGCGTCATAATAAGAGCGGACGTTGGCTCGGTCAAGCGAGCCCAATCTAGCTAACCAGAACTGTCTTATGCTTTGGAGCGCTCTTGCTCGATGACTGATCGAGTTTTCGATTTCTTCTGACAACTCACCAAAGGTCTGATCATAACCATCAGGCACGAAGATCGGATCGTAACCAAAGCCGGATTTGCCGCGTTCATCGAAGCAGATTGAACCTTCGCAAATTCCTTCTGCGACCTGCAAAACTTCACCGTTCTGGATTTCAAAACTACAGCCGCACAAACAAATCTTGCACTCCTATCGGACGAGCATGACTGACTTCAGCTCGCTGAGTAGTTTCACGCGACGACGATCTGTCGTCGCGCTGGCGATTCGGTCCAGCATATCTGGCTGACAAGACACCCGGTGCTCCACCCAAAGCTGTGACCTCCAGTCCCTGAATCGTCCAGCCAGGACGATCTCGCCCGTCAGCGCTCGCATAGAATTTAGCTTTTGAGATCGCGTTTCCGACGTACGTGCTTTCGATCTCCTCTGCCTCACCAACGTTCTCAAACTGGTCTAGCGCGATCGGGCTCCAGGGAATGTCACCGAGCAAAGTTCGGATCTCCAGCAGTTTTCCATGATTGCTGGTGGCGATTACAAGCCGTCGTGATGAAGCTGCTTTGTTCAAGGATCTTTATGGGAGTGGTGTCGAACTATCAGCCTGTGCCAATGCCAGGAGATTTCCAAACTGCCCAAATGCAGACTGGCTTATCTCGCTCGATGCCATTTGAATTCAGGCGGCTCTCAGTAAATGACACATCGAATTTGCTTCAGTCGCTTTCTGACTTCGCTAAGTTCGGCATCCGAAAGCGGGTGGCTATTTAACGACGACAATGCGCGTGACTACAGTTGTTAGTGATTCTCGCTCGGCTTGTGTACGGTCGTGATAGCAGCGGAGTGTTTTTTGTTCTAAGCTCCTCAAGACGTTCGAATGGTCACGTGGTTATCATTTCTCCGTTTCGGAGTTGAGCAAGATAGACGGCAACATTTTCAGACTTTCCAAGAATTACAAAACCATCGAGAAACACCGCGGCAAACTCACGGTTCTTATCTGGATCGGATTGACTTCCATTTAGAATCTGACCTTTGCCTTCTCTGAGGAGATCGGTTGTGATGGCTCGACGAAGTTGTTCCTGATCTTTCACACGTGCCAAAAGGAGCGAGCCGTCTCCTAACATTGGGCGAATGGTTACTACCGGTGGCGCCAGACTCCCCATCACATCCTTAGGATTCTCAATGCCATAACCCGAAAGGCTCGGCTTTGAGCAGCGACGCGAAGATCATACTCGACAGTGCGTCGAGTTTAGTTGCCGCCGCTGAATTCAACGAAAACCATGCCGTCTGAGGATCGCTACTTTTATAGACAGTCAAAGATTTAAAAGCATCTGGGACAAGCTTCCAGAAGTCCTCGTTAGATGTAGCAGTTTCAAATGCAGGTTCGAGTCGCTTCGTTACCTCGGGCTCTAGTGAGATTTGATAACGATCTTCGATTCGACCATTGGTTGCGGTTGAGGCCCAGGCAATTCCGCGCAGGATCTTCGCGGCACTGTTGCCCAGCACTTGCTCGAGTTGCTGATCGCCTGGTGCTTTACCCATGAAGTAGCGGAGCGCCCAAAGAAAACAATTTTTGCGGAAGTGAGCCTGCGATACATAGCCGAACGATAGTGCAGAATCGATCCGAGACTCTTTTCGGGCGATCAATAGGTCGGGATCTGTATGCAGACTAGGACGCTGACCTCCTCGTACTTCCAAACAATTCTGAATGGCCTTATCGGAGTTCGCTATGATCACACAACCGTTCCGTCAATTGCGCCAATCAGTTTTCGTGACCCGCCTGATTCAGCGCATTCAACAAAAATCAGCACCCGCCGTTCTTTCCGTGCACGTTGAAGAGCCATAGGCAAACTCTGCCAAACGCTTAAGACTCTTCACGACAGTACTCTTCATTCGCCAGCCCGAAGTGTGAGTCTCAACGACAAGTGCAACCTCAGGCTTTATGCGGAAGTGAAGTTTCCTCTTCTGCCGTGTTAACTCCGACGACAACTAGCGCCATTTGGGCACGGGTCGAAATTACGGCCTCCACCGGGCCAATCCCGGATCGAGCGGCAAACGACGCTAGGAGACCTTGAGGCTTGGACCGGGATCCCAAGCGATGCAGATGTGGTCTGCCACGCCTCAGTTTGCTCGATCAGCTTTTGCTACGTCTGTGAAGCTGTTGATTTCAATGTAAACAAGGGAATCCGCAGGCACATAATCCGACATATCAACTTTGACAGGTCGGTTCCACCACAGAGAGCTATAAGCGCGATAACTACGGCGAGACAAACAAGAACGACGAGGGAGCGGAAAATTTTCATCGAGCGCGCATCCTAGCGTTAGTGACGAAGTGACAGGCAAGTTGAAAGAGATTCGAATTGCTGCCGCTTCCAGTCGTGTGTTACTTTCAGCCAATTCCGCATACAACTAGCAGTGCAGGGAAGTACTGGGATTGACCCTATGACCTATCGCGAATTGTCAGCCCAAGCGTTGGCTGAGACTGACTACGACAGTTTCTTAACAGAACTAGAGCGCGCTTTAACTAACGGACGTAAAGATCCGAACGTCGTCGTTCAAGAGACTTTGACGGAGATTTACTTTGGTCACACGAATATCGAAACCGCTCAGCTTTCCTGCAGCGGCTCGAGCGGTCATCCACACATTCGACCCAAGGAATGCAACCACCGAGCCCGAGTACTACTCAGACATCGACGCCAAGCGTTACGGAGCTCGCAAACCGCTGATCTGGCTTTGGCAGATGTTTGACCGATCGCCGCTTGGGCAAAATGCTCTCTTGGGTCATCGATTTCGCCGGATGCTGTCGCCTTACATATTTGCGGAGGTAGGAAAGGATTTTAAGTGTTGGCACTGTGTTGAATGGTCGTTCGGATACAACCTCACTTTTGGTGACAATGTTGTGGTGCACCGAAACGTGCTCCTTGACGATCGGGAGGAATCGATATCGGAGCAATGTTTCGATCTCGGACTATGCCAAGCATCTATTCGCATACTCACGACGTCTACGACATTCATAAGGTCTATACGCCGCCTACCAAAATAGGTGACGGTGTCCGGCTTACCTATCATTCGACTGTCCTGGCGGGCGTTCAGATTGGGGAATAACGCGATGGTAGGCACTGGAGCAGTGGTTACCCGAGATGTTGAAGCCAATCACATTGTCCTTGGAATTCCTGCAAAAAACAGCCAAGGTTAAGGCGACTCAGAATGATTGATTTCGTTCAAAGAGAATCTGGAATCAAAGCGGGGTAATTCCAAAAAGACCATTGCCAGTGTCTCTGCAGAGCTACCTTAATCACTCACACAGCGTAAGTTAAACCATGAAAAATAGCGGTTGACATTGTTAACTGGCCGTAATGTAATCTCACCTCAAGTTGACGGCAGTACTTGCCGCTCTCCTGAGGTGCCCACCTGGTTTTCAATAGCGGTCAATCCCGCTGAATCTTTGGAGCACGATAAAGGCACACTTCGCGTGAGCGGAGGTCGCAAAGCCTACAGAAGTTGGTAAACGATCCAACTTGGCTGGGTTTCCGAATGAGCTTCAATCCTACCGTTGCAGACTTCTCAATAGTTCGCTGCTGACACACGAAGGGATAAATCCCGCGTCGGTTGGTGTCCCGACCTCGATCATCTTCCACATGCACGGACTTCAACTTTGAAACAGACAACCCATTGCTCCGCTGCCAAGGTAGCTAAAGGACGAATGCCCAGAGCACGAAAAGCTCGTGCCCGGCTTCGCAAACAAAACAGACTGCGGGCTCACGTTGCGAGGAATAACTAACTCATGTTCAAGAAAAGCATGGGTAAGAAGAACCTTGTTGGTCTCGATATTGGTTCAAGCTCGGTCAAGGCCGTCGAGCTGACCAAGAAGGGATCCAGCCTGCAACTCCTCAATCTGGGTTTCGAGAACCTTCAGACCGATACGATTGTTGATGGGCAGATCATGGAGCTCAACAACGTATCCAACGTCATCTCCAACATCTTCAATGAGCACCAGATTCAGACTCACTCAGGTTGCCGCTGGGCGTTAGCGGTCACTCTGTGATCGTTAAGAACATCGTCCTGCCGCAGATGAGTCAGGAGGAACTACAGGAGTCGTTCAGCTGGCATGCGGAAGAGCACATTCCTTTCGATATCGCTGATGTCAATCTTGGACTACGAACTCACAAGCAAATCTTCGGAGTCGCTCCAGGTTCTGATGGCGGCGTGCAAGAGCGACAAGATCGCGAACGTCAAGCAAGCCATCCAGCTGGCAGGCAAGCACCCGGTGATCATCGACGTCGACGCGTTCGCTTTGCAGAACTGCTACGAAGTCAACTATCGACCCGCGAGCCGGTGAAGTTGTCGCGCTGCTCAATATCGGCGCCTCGACGATGAACATCAACATCCTCAACGGGACTCGTTCGGTGTTTGCGCGCGACGCTTCAGTTGGCGGCAGTCAGTACACGAGTCTGTTGCAGAAGGAGTTGGGACTTGAGTTTCGAGCAGGCGGAAGGCGTGAAGCGTGGTATGGCATTGCCCGACGGCATTGAGCCACGACCGATTCAGCCGATCATCGAAACCGTTTCCGACATCCTGGCTCTCGAAGTTCGCAAGACGATGGACTTCTATCGCGCCACTGCTGAAGAGGGTGAGGCTGCGATCCAGAAGATCCTGTTGGCCGGCGGTGGTTCCAAACTTCCCGGCCTCGCCGATTACCTGGCGAAGCAGATTTGAAATACCGGTGGAGGTCTTCAATCCATTTCGACAGATTGAAGTCGACGACAAGAAATTTGACCCCGACTACATGCGAGAAATAGTCCCAGAAATGGCAGTTGCCGTTGGTCTCGCCCTGAGAGGAGTTGAGGCATGATCAAGATCAATCTACTCGAATCCGGTTACTGATCGCCCCAAGGGTGTTGCACTTGTTGAAGACAAGGTTTCAAGCCCGCGGATTCAAACTTTGCTACTCGCTTTGACCGTGTTTGGACTTGATGGTCCTCGGAATCGGTTACGAGTACGTGAGTGCAAATGCGGCATCATTCAGCAGCTCAGAAAGAGCTCGATAATCAGCGCCGCATCAATCAGCAGATGCTTGCTGTTCAGCGTGAGCAGATGGAACTCGAAAAGAAGGCCCAGGAGATCCAGGCCCGCATCGATGCCATCAAGAGATTGCGCGAGTCCCAGCAGGGCCCAAGTGCAGTGCTTCACGAAATCAAAGCACGATTTGACGCTGTTCCCGGGTCTCTACCTGAAGAAGCATTGAACAGAAAGACGGGGAAGTTACGATCAAAGGTGAATCACCAAACGAGTATTCGGTTACCAAGTTTGGACAGAGCCTTGAGTTCTCGAACGGCTTGTTTAGCAATCTAAACATCGAGACTCAACGAGAAGTTGCCAAGGATGCAACAGGTGGCACTAGTGCGCCTGCTCCAGCAGCAAACGATGCAAGCATGCCGAAGCCTGAGGTTGTTAGCTTTACCGTCAAGGCAAACTTCCTAGTGCCCAAGGCGCAACCGGCTCAACCCGCCACTGCCGCACCTGCTAACCAGGTAGCAATGAAGAAGTAGGGACTTCCCATTAGACCTCCAAACGATAAGGAACACTCAAATGAAATTCGGCAAGCTTCCAAACCTTCCCTGGTATCTGCGATTGGTTGTTTTCCTAGCAGTCGCCGGCGTGATGTATGCCGGGTTCTGGTACATGGTGACGCGCGGCACGCGTGCTGAAACCAAAACCATGCAGGATGAGATCGCGCAGTTGTTGCCTCGCAATGCGCAGGCGCAGATCATTTCGCAGCGTTTGAACGAGTTTCGCGCTATCTACAAAGCTCGTGAAGAGGAATACGCGGAACTGAGGTCGCTGCTTCCCGAGCAACGCGAACTCACAATGGTCTTGCAGGGCATCCAGGATCGCGCTCGCAACAGTGGTCTGGTTCTGGCCCGTTTCAATCCCAAAGAGGATATGCAGCAAGACAACTATAGTGGTAAGAAGATTGAAGTTGGTGTGGTTAGTTCATTTGCCGGGCCTGCGAGCCTTCTTCGAACAGCTTGCTCACTACCAGCGCATCGTTTCGATTACTAACTTCGAGTTGAAGCAGTTGGACAAACAGTCAGCCGACCAAGACCGTCGACGCCCGTTTTGATCTGACTGCCTTCTACGTTTCCGCAGAGCGTCTGCAAGGTCAGACGCCACAAAGCCCAACAAAGCTGGATCCGGTGGACCAGCGCCAGCGCCTGCCGCTCCTCAACCTGCAAAGTAAGTGCGAACTTAAGCGCAGACGCACACAAGGAAGTGAAAACGACCATGATGAATAACAACACAAAGAGATTCGATTCGCCGGTTTGCTGATGGGCGGAGCCATGCTGATCATCGGTGGCACCGTTTCAGCTGCCATGGCTCAGAGCTCTCGAAAGCAAGCAACACCGAAGACACGTACGGTGAGCTCCGGCCGCGATCCGTTCAAGAAATACGAACCACCTAAAGCTGTCGTAAAGCGATCTGCTGGTGAAGCCTCAGTTCCTTCGATCCAGGAGCGGATCAATTTGTACAAGGCACAGAAGCAAGCCGCTATGAACGCTCGCATGCCCGCTCCGAAGCCGACCACAGCTTTGTTGTTAAGTGAAATTCAGGTCGTAGGCATTTCGCGAACTCCGCGCGGTTACGCGGCAATCGTGGAAGCCACGCCAATCAAGTTGTCGTATGTCGATTTATCCCGGTGAGCCGTTCTACGACGGGCAGTTGGTCGCGATTGAAGACAGCGCGACTTGTGTTTCGTCACGAGACCGTTTTCACGGATGGTCGTCGCGTACGAAACGTTGAAATGAAACCTTTGAGACAGCCGAATGCGGTTAACGCGCTGGCTGCTCGGTGCTATCTGCAGCTCCTGAGGTTCAGAAGAACGATTCAGTTGCTACAGCAAAGCCGTAACCATTCCTGGCTTGGTTCGAGGTGAACCAAACGCTTTACGACCGCTCGGCTCAAAGAGCCGCGCATTTTGAAAATACCGAGACAATGCCGTGTTTAGTGCGGCGCGCGCTTTAGTTGCTCCGGCAAATCGAGCGTAGTGCGTGGCGGTGGCGTTTCGAAATCCCCTAAGGAGGGAAAGATGTCTTATCAGCCTCGAGTAAGATCAGCCATCATCTGGACCACGCTCGTCCTGTTGCTTGTATGCCTCTCCGGCATTACGGCTTTGGCTGCCCCCACAGAATCAAACGTTGTCGGTAATAACACCGACGACCAAACCCCGCGGTGCAACAGTCTAAGCAAACAGCGATGGCTGCGGCCCCGACGCCCACTCCACCAGTTGGTATGTCTCGCGCTACCGACAAACAATCTGAGCAGGGTAAACAGTATGGACAGCCTGGATTCGTCGGTGAGCCGATCAATCTGAACGTTGTCAATGCTGACATCCGTGACATCCTCAATTACATCACCGAACAGTACGGCGTGAACTTTGTTATCGATAGCTCAGTTCTAGCCGTGCCGGTGACCGTAAATGTATCGGATGTGCCGTGGAATGTTGCGTTGGATGCCGTATTGAAAGCCAACCGACTCGGGATCGAAGCGAATGGCAACATCCTTCGTGTCGCCACAACTGAAGTTTTGGCGAAAGAGGCTGAAACACAGAAAGATCATTAACGACTCGCGTCTCGACGCTTCACCCCTCGTCACCGAGTTCATCCGTTTGAACTACGCTCGTGCTTCGGGCACGTTGGCCCAGGCGGCCGGTTCGACTGGTGGTTTCGCTGGTGGTTCGACAAACTTGAGCTTTCAGCGGTGGCGCCGGTGGCGATTCAACTGGTGGCAGCGGCGACCAGGGTTTACTGCCGATCATCTCGCGTAGACTTTCACGACGTGGCGGAATTGAAGTCGATGGTCGCAGCAACACGCTGATCATCACGGACGTCAAAGAGAATATCGAAGCGATTCGTCAATTGGTTGTGATTCTCGATCAGCCTGAACCCCAGGTTGAAATCGAAACACGCATCGTTATTGCTCAGCGCAACTTCAGCCGTGACCTCGGCGCCCAGCTTTCAGCAGGCGTTGTGAATCTCGGACGCGGTGGCTTGGGCAACGTATCAACTTTACCTGCAAGCGGAACACAAGGTGGTTCCGGGGCGGCAGTGGTTCCGGGAGCGGCAGTGGTTCTGGTTCAGGTTCAGGCTCCGGCTCTGGGTCTGGAAACTCAGCACTTACTTCCGGACCGAATCCGTTTGGCGTCTTCGGTGGCCTGGCTGGTACTAACCAACCGCTTCCATCACTTGCAGCCGCAGCGGCGAGCACAGTTATCGGTTTGACGACTGGCTTGTTCGGTACTGCTCAGATCAGCGCCATGATTACAATGGCGGAATCAAGAGGTCAGGCTAAGACAGTTGCCACACCTCGCGTGACTGCTCTGAACAATCGCCCAGCGCAGATTGAGAGTGGTTCACAGATTCCTGTTCAAACTACACAGGCAGCGAGCGGAACAGCAGTCGTTACGACAACGTTCGTTTCCGTTCCGTTACGTCTATCAATCACCCCGCAGATCACCGATGTTGGTACGGTCGTCTTGAGAGTGACGATCGAGAACAACACCATCAACACCGGTATCGCAGTCGGCGGCGTCCCTGGTATCGATACTCAGCGTATGCAGTCTGAAGTGTTGGTTCCAGATGGTGGCACGACTGTCATGGGTGGTGTGTTGGCCGACACGGAAGGTGAGACCAGACAACGCACGCCTGGTATCGCATCCATCCCGGTCTTTGGAAACCTGTTCAAGCGCAAACTGACTACGAAGGCGAGTACCGAAATTCTCTTCTTCATCACTCCACACATCTATCGTCCGGACTATCAAGGCCGGCCGACAGCTGGAACGATCAGCACCGGTCCGCGTTCAGTGCAGATTCCTCAGCCGGTGCCACTAGGCAACCCGCCGAGCAACACGCCGACGCCGACGCAGTTGCAACACACCAACTAATCCTCAGACAAGCCCACGGCATGCAGCAACCGCAGTTGTTGAGCGCCCCAACTCCCAACGCCGCGCCGGGCAGCACCCCATCTGCACAGGCCCGGTACCTTAGGCGGTCAGCGACCGTAAGGAGGAAAAACGGATGTTCAAGGAAATGCTTGAATCCATCATTGAGCGCACCGAGGGAAGCCTCGGTGCACTCATAATGGGAACCGACGGCATCGCAGTTGAAAAAGTCCTTGGTGATGCAGGTGCCGACGCGAACCTTGATGTAGCCGCAGCAGAATTCACTTCATGGTGCGTGGTGCTCAACGCGCCGGTAACGACACCGGACTTGGTGGCGTTGCGGGAATTAGTGGTCGCGGCTCGAAGGCGCGACTTTGATCATGCGCTTGTTGAGTAAAGACTATTTTGTAGTCCTGGCGCTCAATGCGCAGGGCAATCTTGGTCGAGGCAGATTCGAGCTCCGCAAAGCTGAATTGAAGCTCGCCAAAGAGTTCGCAGTCTAAACGCGAAACCGTTATGAAAACTCATTCAAGATGGCTTGGCCTTGTCGTCTTTGCTCTTAGCCTGATCGTTTGCCAGCAGGCCAGAGCGGCTTCAATCACGGGCAAAGTGGTTGAGGTCAACGAAGGTGACGAGATCACGATTTTCAATCTGAACCGGAACGTTCGAATCAGATTAATGGCGATTGATGCGCCTGAACCGAGTCAGGCATTTGGTGCTGTTGCAAAGCAGCACCTTTTGATTTGGTGCACGACAAAATGGTGTCGGTCGAGTATTGGGGAGTTGGTCAGCACAATATCTTGATCGGACGCGTGCTGTCAGGCGGCAACGACATCTGTGCCCAGATGATTCGAGATGGAGCAGCGTGGTTTGATCCGGCCAGTAAAGATCTACTGACGGAAGCGCGGCGCGAAATTTACTCACGTCTGAGGCAGGCTGCACGTTCTGAAAGACGTGGACTGTGGCAGAGCGGAAAATGTTGTGTCGCCCTGGGAATTTGCAAAAGCCGAGGAAGTTACAGAGGGAAACAACGCCGACGAACAAGCCAGCGAGTCAGCGCGAATGAGACTCCAAAACAGGCACGTCCGACTGCTGAACTTAACAGTATGGGCCTGTTGAGAACCGGCAGTGCGCCGGCGTTGGGCGGAAACATGAGTTGGGCAGACGGCTCGCTCCCAAGGACTTGGGAACGCTATCAACCTTCAGGGCAACACTTCTCGGCGATGATGCCGGAGGGTGGTGCGCAACAGAGTTCCGAGTTAGCTTTTGGCGAGCAAAGGTTGAAACTACCACTTACTTAGTTAAGGAAGGCGATAACCTCTACGAACTGTTTTGGATGAAAGCAAAGGTTTACGATGATAGCGATTCCGCAGTACTCGACGACACAGTTGATGGGTATATGGAGACTGTCAAAGAACATATGGAGAAGGCAGGTTCGATGGGTCAATGTGCTGCGTCTGCAACGCTTACATAACATCTCGCTCCGGGGTTACACAGGAAAGGGAATTTGATCTTAGTCAGTGTCCGATCCCCAACATTGTTCCGAATCTACACCACGAAGTCGCGCGGTGAACGATGGGTTTTCGGAGCGCTAGTTGTCTTCAGACAAAGAACGACAGCGTGTCGCGTTTCTTGAAATCTTTTTACGATCGGTGCGGCAAAGACTGAAGGACCGAAACCTTTATCAAAGAATTAATGTTGGGGCGAATGAGGCAATATCTTTGAAACCCGCGAAGCGAGCGAAAGCGTAAAGCCTGGGGCGTCAGCCCAGGAACGTCGGTACAAAACATTTGGAGCCCGCGAAAGCGCGCGAAAGCCACCGTCTCGAATGTCGAGCTTTCGCCCGCTTCGCGGGCTCGTTAATCATCGGCGCTGATCCGCAGGGCTTGCGCCCAGGCTTTACGCTTTTGCCCGCTTCGCGGGCTTCAAGCTCGCATGCTCGTCCCGTTATGGGAGTTGATATACGGCATACCGCGCATAATGATTCGTTGTCGACGCGCGACGCTTTTGGATTCACCTGCGGATTGAAGACGGTCCTCGGGTTGGGAATCATGGCCGACAAGAACGCGCCCTCATTGAACGAGAGTGCTGAAGCCGGCTTGCAGAAGTAGTGGTTGCGCGGCAGCCTCCGCTCCGTAGATACCATCACCCCACTTCAATCACGTTTAAATAGATCTCGAGAATGCGACGCTTTGTGAGCAAGCGTTCGAGCATTACGGTCACCACCGCCTCCTGACCTTTTCGGATGAACGACCTCTGTGACGAAAGATAGAGGTTCTTGGCGAGTTGCTGGGAGATAGTAGATCCACCTCGCTTGAATTCAGGGAGACTAGGTAACCAGTCGTCGTCTTCACCTTCCTTCTTTGCTTCTTTCGCGGCCTCTCTTTGGGCCTGTTCATATGCTTTCTGAATTGCCTGGTAGTCAAAACCGTGATGCGTAAGAAAGTTTGTATCTTCCCCGGCTAAAACAGCACGCTGGAGGTTTGGCGAAATCTTATCGAGTGGCACCCATGTTTGCTCGCGTCTTGGTTCCTGACCTTTTGCTTGGGCTTCACTGAACCGAGTGTCGATCAACGAAGTCGATGAAGCGTTATGAGGCGAAGCCAGTAGACGCGAATGAAGAGGACACCCTCGTACACAACAACTCCGAGGATGATCCCGATTGCAATCCTGATTGCCCACTTAAGAATTCGCCTCATGCGGTTTGAAATCTCTCCAGCGTTGTTCGGGTTGTTGCGGTGAGATTCGAAGAGCTCCTTTACGGCGCGAATCGTATTGCAATGGATCTCTCGACCGTGTCGCTGATTTGTTTACCGTATCCGCCAGACATCACTGTCGTCACCGGAACCTCTCGTTCATAACATTCACGCAAGACGGCTGTATCGCGTGACCGCAAGCCTTCAATAGTCAAAGAGAGTTTGCCCTAGTTTGTCCTCCTGCAAACGGATCTGCTCCGGCGAGGTAAAAGACGATATCAGGCTGATGCTCGAAAACGCGTTCAAGATTGGTTGAGAGAACTGCAAGGTATTCTCCGTCGGACGTGCGGTCCGGCAATTCAATATCTGAGGCTCGAGCTGTGCTTTGAACAGAGGATAGTTGTTGGCGCCGTGCATTGAGAAGGTAAACGTCTCAGGTGTCTTCAGCAAAGATTGTTGCCGTACCGTTGCCCTGGTGGACGTCGCAATCGACGATCGCCGCTCGTCGAATCAACCCTCTCGAACGCAATGTTCGAATCTGCAATCCGCGACGTCGTTTAATACACAAAACCCTTCCGCCGCGATCTGGAAACGAGTGGTGAGTACCACCTGCGAGATTCGAGCTGTAGCCGTCGTTCAGTGATTGCAGCGCGGCAGCAATTGTCCCTCCGACGGCATAGAACGATCGCGTTACGAGAGATTCAGACCATGGCAATCCAAGACGTCGAATTTCCTTATCGGTAAGTGTTCCGTCGCAGAGTCGCGACACATAGTCATCGGTATGGACTAGTCGAACATCCTCTATCGATGCAGGCGCTGGTTCAGAGTAGTTCCGAAGGATCAAGAGTTCCTTCAGCGAGAAGCCTGTTGCGGACGAGTTCGAATTTCCGAATTGGGAAGATGTGAGCGTCGCCGATTTCGGCGTAATAGCGTGGTGTGTAAAGACTCGCATGCTGTTGGCTGAGCAGATATTAACACGGCAAATGTCCGATAAGCTTTAGCTTGTCGCTGACACTCGAAATTGACTCGCTGAGCGAAGAACGTATCTTCGGTTAAGGCGCTTTGATGTGGTTCAGCGACAAGCTGAAGCATATCGGACATAGAATGAACGGACAAACAGCGCGGAATCCGGCGTTCCTTAGTCGTTTACTTCTTCAGAGAACCCATATTTACTGAGGGGCTAAATTCCGGGATCCGAGGTCTTGTCTTCATAGAAAACTTTTCTTCTGGCAGTGGCGATAGTTGGACTTGTTGTAGTGCCGACTATTCGGTCAAGACGCCCCACGTCCACCGGTTCTGAAGAGGCGCCGTCGCAGGTAGTTCAGCCAACGTCAACGCCTAGTGCAGAGAAAGAGCCGGAAGTTGACGAAGATGATGTTGTAATCGAGTTAGCACCAGTTTAATAACTATCCCCGCTGAAGTAGTTGATCGAAACGGCCGGTATGCTGGGAATCTTAGAAAGGAAGACTTCCACCTTTTCGAAAACGGAGTCGAGCAGGAACTCTCCTACTTCGCATCAGTGGAAGAGCCATTCACTGTTGCCTTATTGCTGGATCGTCAGTGGTTCAACTCAGTCGCAGCTCCAGGAAATTCGCGCGGCTGCGAACACCTTTATCAGTCGTCTGCGTCCAAATGATCGTCTCCTCATCATCTCGTTCGACGGAAAGATGAACATCATGACTGAGGCGGTAACCCTCGCACAGTTGCGACGAACGAAAATGCGCCTCGATGCGCTCAACGATAGGCACAGTCCTCTACGACACGGTTGGTTCTCGCGCTGAATCAGAGGCTCGCAGGTATTCGTGGACGTAAGGCGATTGTTGCTGTTAACTGACGGCGTCGACTATGGCAGTAAGCGCTGGTCATTGAAACAGAATCTTCGCGACGCAGAAGAGAGCGATGTGATCGTCTATCCGGTTCACTACAACACGTTGCCTCAGTTACCAGAGAGGTTGAGCCGCATCGCCGACGTGAGAGCGCGAGAAAAGATGCAGGTAAAACTAACTAAGGACTACTCGATTGGTAGCAGTTACCTGAGGACAATGGCAGACAAGACGGGTGGTCGGATGTATGAAACAGAGAGTTTGACCGATGTACCTCGCGCTTTCTCGATGATCACTGAAGAGTTGGGTCGTAAGTACAGTCTTGGTTATTACCCGAAGGGGCAAGTGAGGCAGGGTGAAACTCGGAACGTAAAAGTTAAGGTCAACTCCTCGAATTTGGTTGTTCGGGCGAAGGATAGTTATGTCGCCGGTAATCAAGGCATCGCTTCACAGTCGACTGTGCCAACCCTTCGGAAATAGTTTGCGGCTTTGCCGCCTCCCGTGCGAAAGCCTCTGGCTTTCCGTTCGTTACTAAGAAAGTGTGACGCTTCGCCTCGGGCGGCGCAGCCGCAAAAAAAGTGGGAGCTTGCCCGGAAAGCCAGAGGCTTTCCGCACGGGAAGCGGCAAAGCACGCAACCGCGAGGCAGCGAGAAGAAATGACCTCGATTCGTTTGTTTCGCGATTGACTCGCTCGTTTCGTTGACAGTCCTCACTCGGCAAGCTACATTGATATCCCGTGAATCACACGGGCTCGAATCCCAAAAACAATCCCCATAGAACTACTGTCGTCATAATTCCCGCTCGTTTTGCGTCTACTCGTCTACCTGCAAAAGCCCTAATAGATATCGCCGGAAAACCGATGGTTTGTTGGGTAGCGGAGCGTGCGTTGGCTGCTCGAAACGTTGACCGTGTGATTGTTGCCACAGATAGCCAGGCAATAGTCGACGCGGTGAGCTCCTTCAATCTGGAAGTAGTCCTGACGTCAGAAACGCATGCAAGCGGAACTGATCGCATCGCAGAAGTTGCCCTCTCGATTCCCGAAGCTGAAATTATTGTGAACGTTCAGGGCGACGAGCCGATGATCTCACCGGAAACAATTGAGCGAGCCGTTAGTCAGATGAATGACGAGATGTCGCGACCGGATGGCGCAGGCATTGTTACGACATAGGGAGCCAATCGAGTCGTTCGACGATCTGATGAACCTCGATTTAGTAAAAGTAGTAGTGGGGAGAACAATCAGGCACTGTACTTTTCACGCTCACCGATACCGTGTCCACGCGACGCTATCAAGAAACATGGTTCACCCGACGCAGCGTTTTCAAGTGAACCGGACCTTTTGACACTTTTTCGCAAGCACACCGGTCTATATGTCTATCGACGCGATGTTCTTTTTGGAATTCACTCGTTGGCCGCAAACTGAACTCGAGCGCATTGAGTGCTCTTGAGCAATTGCGTGCCCTTGAGCATGGAGTTGTCATAAGAGCTATCAGGCGAGCACGCCTTCAACAGGCGTCGATACCGAACAGGATCTTGAGCGCGTGCGGGAACTAGTAAGAAGAAGGGAAGTTTGAAACGCCAGTGTTAAGGTAGCCTTATGAGTAACTGGATAGGCACTAGGTGATATTTGTTTTCATAGTTGTTTTGTGGTGTTTGCTTTTTGTCGTATTTGAGCAGACCCTACGACATCACAGTCGAAGAGTATGAAAAACGCGCGCACGAAGCGCCGAGTTTGTTAAGCGCGGGGTTCGTTGGTTTACAGAAGATTCTTGATCCGGCAACTGAGAAAGCTGTCATTGCACAGGAAGACGTCAAGCAAGGTCGCTTTGATGGCGAGCAGAATCCGGTGATCCGCCGGTTGCTGGTGACGAGGAAAAGATTGAACAAGCAAACAAGCTGACTAATGGAGAGAGCGATGCCTAAATATATCTTTGTAACTGGCGGAGTGGTTTCAAGCCTAGGCAAAGGACTTGCCGCTTCGTCGATCGGTTGCTTGCTTGAGAGCGCGCGGTTTGCAAGTCGCACTCATGAAGCTCGATCCCTACATCAATGTAGATCCGGGAACGATGTCTCCGTTTCAGCACGGCGAAGTCTTTGTCACCGACGACGGCGCGGAAACCGATCTCGATCTTGGTCACTACGAGCGCTTCACCCACGCGCACCTTTCGCAGGCTAATAACTGGACGACGGGTCGAATCTACCTGTCGGTGATCGAGAAAGAACGTCGCGGCGACTATCTGGGCAAGACCATTCAGGTGATTCCGCATATCACGAATGAGATCAAGGAGGCTGTTCGAGCAGTAGCGGAGAAAGACAAACCCGACGTGGTCATTGTGGAGATCGGCGGCACAGTTGGCGACATCGAATCGCTGCCGTTTCTCGAAGCCATCACGGCAGATGGGAAATGAAGAGGGAACTGGCAACGCGCTGTTCATCCACGTGACGCTGGTTCCTTACATCGCCGCAGCCGGCGAGTTGAAAACAAAACCAACGCAACACTCCGTTCGCGATCTTCGCGAGATTGGTATTGCTCCTGACATTCTTCTGTGTCGATCCGAGAAGCGCACTTTCGCGTGAGCTGCGCGGAAAGATTGCGCTGTTCTGCAACGTCAAAGAGTCGGCGGTCATTAGTGCGCAGGACGTCGATACGATCTACGACGTGCCTCTGGCGTTCCACGAACAGGGTTTGGATGAGCTTGATTGTGTCGGCGCTTGGGCTTGGAGCAACAGGCGCCGCAAGTCGATCTCTCGGAGTGGCGCAATCTGGTTTCAACGATTCGCGAACCCTCCGGTGGTGAAACTTCGATCGCGATTGTCGGCAAGTATGTTGAGCTGGAAGACTCGTACAAGTCTTTGCGTGAAGCGCTGACGCATGGCGGCGTGGCGAACAATCTTCGCGTTGATGTGAAGTGGATCGAATCCGAAGAGTTGATGGACGACGACTATGAAGCGCGGCTGCGCGATTTCGACGCGATCCTTGTGCCCGGCGGCTTTGGCAAGCGCGGCGTGGCAGGAATGATTCGCGCCATCCATCACGCCCGCAAGACGCGCACGCCCTATTTTGGAATTTGTCTGGGAATGCAAACGGCCTGCATTGAGTATGCGCGCAATGCTTGTGATCTGAAGGATGCCGACTCGACCGAGTTTGATCTCGAGACACCGCATCCGGTTATCTTCAAGTTGCGCGATCTGGTTGGATGTCGAGGAATTGGGCGGCACGATGCGTCTCGGGTGCGTGGCCTTGCCGGCTCGCGCCGAGGTTCACTGCGTGGTGAGATATATGGTGGCGCGGAAGAGATCAGCGAGCGTCATCGCCATCGTTATGAGTTCAATCCAGAATATCCGGCAGGCGCTGGAAAAAGAAGGGCTGGTGTTTAGCGGAGTATCGCCTGACGGCAAGTTTGTCGAGATGATCGAGCTGCCGCGCGACAGTGCACCCGTGGTTTGTAGCGGGTCAGTTTCATCCGGAATACAAATCAAAGCCATTGAGTGCGCATCCGCTGTTTGCTTCGTTCGTTAAGGCCGCCTACGAAAATCGACTTCAGTCGGAAACATCGATGGATAAGAACGGCGAGGTCGATTTGATATGTGCACGAACGGTTGAGCGCAACGAGGCGGAGATTGATGTGCGGCTTTGCCGCCCCCCGTGCGGAAAGCCTCCGGCTTTCCGTTCCCACTAGAATAATGAGAGGCTTCGCCTCCGGCGGCGCCCAGCCGCCAAAGAAGTCGCGAGGCTTAACGGAAAGCCGGAGGCTTTCCGCTACGGAGACTGCGGCAAAGCCGCGAACACGGCCCAAACTGAACAGTGTGCGCCAAGTGCACCAAAATCCCTTTATAAGTCATAATCCTTCGGACCCTTGCTCCCAACGAACAGTTACCTGATGCTGCATTGTCCAACATGTGGAAGACACTACCCTTCGACGTTCAGTTTTGTCAGAGGATCAAAGCCGCATTCAGGCAGACGCAACTATCATTGGCGAAGGCGTCACCGATCCGCTAATTGGTCACACCCTTGACGGCAAATACAGAATCGAAGAGCGCCTCGGAATCGGTGGGATGGGAACCGTCTACCGAGCTCGACACTTGTTGATTGATCGTCCCGTCGCCGTCAAAGTCCTGAATCAGCGTCTCGTTGGTGACGAGGCTTCTCGAGTACGTTTCCAACGCGAGGCAAAAGCAGCTGGACGGGTGCAACATCTCACGCGCCGTCGCTGTAACTGATTTTGGCCAATCGGCGGAAGGCTATTTCTACATCGTGATGGAGTTACTCCGAAGGGCGAACGCTTCGGAGATTCTGGCGAAGGGAAGCACCGCTCGAAACCGCGCGTACCGTCTCGTTGATGTTGCAGGTCGCTTCTGCTGTCGCAGCTGCTCACGAAGCCGGCGTAATTCATCGAGATCTAAAACCCGCCAACATCTTAGTCACTCAAAGTGCGGACGCTCCGTCGATCGTAAAGGTTCTCGATTTTGGTATCGCTAAGTTAGCTGCTGACACGCTTGAGGGAGAGAAGAGCCAAAAGCGCTGACGCAGTTTGGCGCGATGATTGGGACGCCGCGTTACATGTCTCCAGAACAATGCAATGGACTGGAGTTGACGCCGGCCGCCGATGTCTACAGCCTTGGTGTGATCCTTTATGAGATGTTGACCGGGATGGTGCCTTTGCCAGTGGTTTCTACTCCGATCGCGATAGCAATCAAACATGGGTCCGAATATCCGCGACCACCGAAAGAAATCGTGGCCAGCCATTCCGGATGAATTAGAGAGCGTCGTTCTACACGCACTGGAGAAAGACCCGGGTGAACGACCAGCCAACGCCGCCGAGTTTCGTAATGAGTTGATAGCGTTAACTGAAAACTGGGCCTGGGCATCACGCGTTAATCTCATCGCCTGACATTGCTGCGTTGCGCGGTGGCGGGCGTCGAATCACCTTCCGGGCGACTCGTGGTTGATTTATCAAAACTCCGGGAAGGGCGGGTGCTAAGCAGCTCGGGCAACAACGAGATTACGGTAGTCGGACAGTCAGTTCACGCGAAGCACGTTCCGCAGATGTTTCTCAGCGCGCTACGCCACCGGCGGCAGCCACTATCACGAGAATAGGAGATAGCTGCTGCGCGCAACACCACACGACAAACATTCTTCTCGTTATTGCTATTGCTACTGATCGTCTTAATGCTCGGAGTTGTTGGCCTATTTGCTTTACGCTCCAGAAACGTTGCGTCTGAGCGCGACGACGAATACAAATGCCGGTCGCTTCGCCAGTCGCGTCTCCATCGATATCACCTTCACGCCTTCCCCATCGCCTTCGCCAAGTCCTACAGAAAAACCGAAGGCTTCGCCGACACCGGAGAAGAAGAAGGGTAATTCATTTGTCGACAAGGTAAAGCGTATACTCAAGAAACCGTTTTGAGATCGTCGCTTGGAGCGTTGCAGGCGAGGACGCGATGAAGGTGTCATTGGGTAACGCTGCGGTCGAGGACGCCTGCGGTCCCAGAAGAGGTTGCCGCTTTGTTCGAAGGACGCCACTAAAGGGGTAACGGAAGATAGTTGATGGATCAGCAAATCAAGACGAAACCATTTTCGGCAGGGAACGCGACGTTTGGCGATGGGCGGCTAACTGTCGATTGCTGGCCCGTGCGTGGTTGAGGTGCCGAGCACACGTTGATGATGGCCGTGAATGTTACTTCCCGAGCGAAAAAGAAGCTGGATTGGATTTTGTATTTAAAGCATCGTTCGATAAAGCCAATCGTTCGTCAATAAAAGCTTTCGCGGCGTGGGAATGGAAGCTGGTCTGGAGGTCCTTCAAGAGGTAAAGCGAGTGGTTGGCGTGCCTGTGCTAACGGACGTGCATGATGTTTCGCAAGTTGATCGTGTCGCAGAAGTCGTCGACGTTTTACAGATACCCGCATTCCTGTGTCGACAAACCGATCTAATTCTGGCGGCGGTAAAATCCGGCAAGGTTGTCAATGTAAGAAGGGCCAGTTCCTGGCACCTCAGGATGCGAAAAACATCGTCGACAAAGGCGCGCGAGGCTGGTGGTGAGAAAATACTTTTGACCGAACGAGGCGCTACGTTTGGCTACAACAACACTGGTAGTCGATATGCGATCGTTTCCAATCATGCGCGGCTTTGGCGTTCCGGTGGTTTTTGATGTTACACATTCACTTCAGTTACCGGGGGCTGGGTGATGCAACTGGGCGGCCAATCCGAATTCATCGAATTCCTGGCTCGCGCCGGCGTTGCGTGCCGTGTTGATGCAGTGTTCATGGAAGTTCACGATTGTCCGGAGAAGGCGCTCTCCGATGGGCCGAATGCGTTACCTTTAGATCGAATGCAGCCGCTCTTGAACATACTGCGCGACATTCATAAGTTAGTAAGTCCAACGAGTTGATTTTCCCAATCTTGTTTCAAATCAGCTTGTTTGATCTGAGTTCACTATGAAGATCTTTCTTTCATTAGCGTTACTTCTCTTGATTCTCCCGGTCCAGCTTTCAGCGCAGACTCCACCTACGTCAGCGCTCTGGCGAGGTCAACTCTTTCGATATCTCAGTTAACGTGCAACAGGCTGAACGCACGCTCAACGTTACTGCCACGCTTGCGGCAACAAACATCGGTGGCGGCGCGGGACGAACCTTCACCGTAAAACTGAATTCAAAAGCCAAGATCAGCACAGTCACGGTGAATGGCGCTGCTGCTACATTTCGTCCAGGCACAGAACCTCGAGGCGATTTGTTTAAGGCAGAAGTGTCACTACCGAATATGGCCAATCCCGGCGCCAATGCCACGCTGGTCGTGAACTACACGCTACCAGTTGAGAGCAATAGCGGCCTGGCAGCGATCAGCCCGGTTGGTACTGCGTTCCTTCCGCTTTCGTTCTGGTATCCAATGCCAAATACCCCGTTCACGTTGCGAGGCGCCGACACTGCGCCATTCCATCTGACGGTTAATATGCCCGGGATAATTTCTTCCGGTGTTGAAAAGTCAGCAGCGGGTTCGAGTACTTTCGATCAATCGTTGTCGGCCCAACCATTTTTGTTCAAGGCAACTGGGACAAAGTGGAAGGTAGCGGTGACACGAGATCCGTTTCGGTTCTTATTGGCAAAGGGGCAAGTGCCGAAGAGCGTAAACAGGCGGAAGCACTTGTAACGTTTGCTGCCGCTGCACGCAGTTATTTCAGCGGATCGCTTGGTCAGTTGCCGATGTTCCTATCCGTCTTGTGTCAGTTAGGCGCGGTGCAGGATTCAACGACGGCGGCACAGTGCTTTTCGACGCTGATGCGCTGCGCTTACAACGAGTCGATGCGGCAACCGCATTATCGGTGTCTGAAACAATCGCAAGGTTGTGGCTCGGAGGACAAACACCTATTCGCGGAGATGGAAGCGGGGTAATTCGGGATGGACTAGTGCGTTACCTGGCGACCCAGTTTCTCGAAAAACATTTTGGCCGCGACGCGGTTTCAATCAGAGTTATTGCGAGAGCGAATTGCCTTCGCTACCGTGGCTCAACGAGATAGTCCACTAGCACGGGCGAACCAGTTCGACAGTACTTACTTTGGTTCAGTGCCAAATCGTGGTGCGATGTTCTGGCGGTTAGTTGAACGTCGGCTCGGTCACGATTCCTTCATCGCAGTCTTGAAAGGAGCGATCGAAGCCGGGCGAAGTGATGGCAACGGACTAACACTGGCGGGATTGCGAAGTGCGCTAGCTCAAAGAGGTGGTGAGTCGCTAAAAGGATTACTTGATCAGCAACTTGATCAGGTAATCGATACAGATCTTCTGGTGGGTTTGCCGCAGGCTGCTGGAGCAGATTGGGTTTCAGCTTTGCGCAATCTTGGCTCAATCGACGTGACGGTTACGGTAGCCGCAACCAACCAGCGTGGTGAGACGGTGTTGGCAGAGACGACGGTGCCGGCGCGAAATTTTGGTGAAGCGGTTTTCAAGACAAGCAGCCCCATCGTTCGTGTCGAAATAGATCCTGAGAAGCTTTATCCCCAGATTGACTATGGCAACGACACGGTTCCGCGTGTTCGAGATCTGCCAGATGCTCTGAATGAAGGAGCACTGCAGTTAGGTGCACAAGACTTCGTCAAGGCGGAGGCTGTAGCTCGCGAGATGTTGACCGCCGCGCCGCGTCTTCAGGAAGCACGAATCCTGCTGGCCAGGGCACTACTAGGCCAAAACAAATTCGACGAGGCGGAGAAACTCTTTCGTGCTTCGCTTGATGAGCCGCTCCCGTTCACCGCAACGGTTGCATGGGCCAACATCGGCCTCGGCGAAATCAATATGAAACGAAATCAACCCGCGGAAGCGGCAAAACGGTTCAACGACGCGGTGTTTGCCAGCCGTGACTATCCTTCTTCTCTGGCTGCCAGGGCCGCAAGAATTCGTGCCGAAGCAGCGGCGAATAGTGCTCCTCAATCGACGAGTCGGTGAAAGCGTTTGTGACGCAACTATCGGCGGCGATCGTGAGCGGCAAGAAAGTCGATCTGGAACCGAGGATCATGTCTGGCGAACTGGTGAGGTTCGTTAATGCAAGTGTGGGCACTGAGTCATGGGACACGCGCGTGCTGCGTACTGAACAGTTGAGTGGGGACATAATTGCTGCGGATGTGACCATCACTGCCAAAAAACTCGGCAAAGAAGGAACGGGGACCGCTGTTCTCCTGTTAACCCGCACGTCCGCTGGTTTGAAGCTATCCGGAATTGATCTCTTCGAAGTCCGCTAATGAGTGATCCCACATCCGTTCAAGCACGAGCCGCCGACATCAAGCTGTTATTGATGGATTGCGATGGCGTCTTAACTGATGGTCGTATCTGGATTCTGGAGGACGGCGAGGATCAAAAAGCTTTTCATACTCTGGATGGATTGGGACTTGATCTGTTTCATCGCGCTGGTCTCAAGTCAGGGATCATTTCAGGTCGCGCTTCAGCAGCAGTGGATCGCCGCGCTCGAGCACTTGGCGTTACTTATATTCACCTGGGGTGTAGCGATAAGGTGGATGCGTTTCAAAGACACGTTGATAGACGCTGGCGTTTCCGCAGACCAAGTCGCTTTTGTTGGGTGACGATCTGAACGACATACCGCCAATGTTGCGTAAGTCGTTTGGCAGTGGCGGTTGCGAACGCAAGTTCTGAAACTATTGAGAGAGCTCACTACGTCACGAAGGCTACAGGTGGAAAGGGCGCTGTGCGCGAGGTTGTTGAACTGATCCTAAAAGCTCAGAACCTATGGTCAGGTGTGGTCGCAACATCACTTGAACGGGGCCACCACGCCGTGACTGCACTTGGCGTGCTTACGCATTTCAAGAAAACAAAGTGGTGGCATGGAGTGCTGCCCCGAAAAGCGTGTTGACAGCAACTCGACGCTTCACTATCTTTCGTTTGATTTGAGTTCTTAGTTTTTGGTCTTTCTCCTCCATTTGAGCGGGTGTGGCGCAACGGTAGCGCATCGGCTTAAGCTGAAGTTGGGTACCCGCGATTCCTAAGCAAAATTGCAAACGCTAATAAAGGCGATGTTTCGTGTGTCCCTCAGTGTCACGGAAGTGCACTGAGGTGTCCTGAAAACACGTAGAAGGGTAAACAAAGGGGTAAAGTTCAATCTGGCCTTTGTGCCACAGAAGTGTGAGAAGAAGATCGGCAATGCAGATACAAAGAACTATTCGCAAAATAAAGAATCGAGCTGGAAAGAGGTCATGTATCGCGCCGCGTGCGTTGGAGAGTTGACGCCACGGAAAAGTGGCGCGAGATGTTACGTAGAGCAGATAACGCCTCCAATGCGCAGAAGAAACTCGATAAGCTGGCCGCGAAGATTGAAGAGAAGGTCCGGCACAATTACAGTCGGGTAAAGTGACGTTTCGGGAGCTTGCTCAGTGGTCCAAAGATAATTATTACATGTGCCTGCCGTTTATGACGATCATGGTAGTAAGATCGCTGGAGTGAGGAGGTGTTAAAGCGCACCACTCAGTAGAACAATTTGGTAAAGTTTTTCGACGACACCAATATCCGGAAGATCGATATTGAGAAGTTACGAGCGTACAAAGGTTGCCCGCATCACAGGAACTTGTGAATTGAGTAAGATTGTCGCTTGCGACGGTGAATCGTGAATTGTCAAAGGCGCGTAAGTTGTTCAACATCGCGCTTGATAAAGAATGGATTTTCAAGACCCCATTTACGAAAGAAGCTTCTAAGGAGTTGATTCAGGAGAGGCAGAAACGCCCTCTCCTTTGTCAATTCGCGAACTCTACAGATGAAGAGGCGGAGCGAGTAATGAAGGTACTCAACACTCCTGAAGGTCGTCATACGTTGCGCAGGTGTTCATTGCCGTCCAGGATACCGGTGCGCGACGAGGGAGCCTGTTAGAACCTGCTATAGGTGGAAGCATGTCAACTTTGATGAAGAGGTGATCGTTATTACCTCGTATAAAGGTAAGAACGTGAAAGCGCTGGCCCGTGCCAATGACTGCTCGATTGAAAAAAGAGTTGCTTGAGGTTAGAACTGCAACGCCGCAACAAAGATCTGAGACCCTGGTTTTGAATTGGCGAAGGTGAATCTGCGTAAAGTATGGCGAGCGGCTTATGCTGAGGCAGGTGTTCCAAAGGGTGTTCGGTTGTTCTACTCGGTTCCGGGCATGCGTTTGGAACCAATATGGCAAACGATGGTATGGAGTTGCCGGAACTCGCTCGACTTTTTGGACACAGCGATCCCGGCTATGAGGTTATCGGTACTACAATCTCACGAAACATACCATCGATAAGGCACGCAACATTCTGAACAGGCGCGCGGTCAGGGAGATAGGGTGTTCGCTCAGGTTCAGCTCAAGGGTATTTAGCCTATCGTTGTTGTTCTACTTCCCGCGTGATTTTGTTTCCACGCCTTGCTAGCGTGGTCCAGATGACGGATGTCGAAAAAGACTATGCTGCTGATGACAAATCTACACTAGGGTGCAACGAGCAGGCATTTTCATTTTGTTCCTTGCTCAACTCTTTGCAAATAACTCGTAATGTGTTCAGCCAGAAAAGCGCAAATGTGCGACGTTGACGCGATAACAGGCCAACCGTTTACGTCCAGCGGTCTCACGCATCACCGTGGTGCGGCAGACACCGCCACAAAGTTGCCCTGCATCTTCAACGTCTGTACTTCGCTCGTTTGCGTTCCAGCGTCGGGCTAGTTTCGATGCTTAGTGTGTCGCTGGTCGACGAGTTATGCTTCGCTCCGGAGGCGAACGCTCTAATCCACTGAGCTACGCGGGCTAAGCAAAATCGCAGGTTTCAAGAGATTGGGTAAGAAGAGTACCCCTTTTGCCACCCTCTTGTGCCCCTCGTCCAACCGCCGCCGGAGGCCTCTACTTTTCAATGGTCTTGCTTTGGGGAGGTTTACTCGAAACCACCATTACCGACCTTCAAGCAATTCTTTAAGACATTTGCTTCTTGTGGCGTTGTTTATCGAGCGAAGACATCAGTCCCAGCCACACCACCCATGTGAGCAATTTTATGTGAGAAATACTAAAGAGGGCTTTGAAATGCGAAGTCGAAAGTTGCACGAGGCGTGGTTGAAAGAAATTGAGACGCCGGTACTGAGGTTGGAAGACGAACAAGTAGTTGATGAATTACTTGCACAAGTTGAGGTGTTTTTCCCGTCCTAACTCCGCAAAACTTTTTATACAGCACGCTCCGCAAGCCACGGACGAGGCTCAGATGGCTTCTATTGAGGTGCTGGAGACGATGACAAAAGATCGCTGCGTCTATACACGTGACTGTCATTCGCAGGCTCCGGTAGGTTTCATTTGCGACGTAAAGGTTTAGCTTATCTAAATGTGCTAACGCCCGAAGGAAGCGGAGCACTCCGTCTGTCTGGCACAGTCAAAAATGAATCATTATTGATTATGGAGAGATGGCATAAGATCTAACGACCAACCGAGGCTCTTTAAATACCTGTCTAATCGAAACCGGTAAGTTGCTCGAATTGAGCAGTTCAATTCAAATTGAGCGGCGCTCGAGTTGACCGGCGCAACTTAAGCCAGCGGCCGCTAATGCCGCCCCTGCGCAAAAGTCATTGTGCCGTCTCGCAATTCGCCGGGTTACTCGGTGTTGCTCCTTGCTGCTCAATTATGTGAATTGCTTCCAGCCATCGCGTCTTGAAGAAGGGGCTGGTTAGTCACTTTTGCCACAACCTCCGGTTACTGTTGAAGTTACTTTAACCGCTTGGCTTGCAGTTTTTCTTATATCTTTTCGAAGCGCTCATTATAGCTACTATGAATGTCTTCAAGCAATCGATGAAGATAAGCAAATGGCGAGGTCGCACCATTCCCCTGCTCTGATTATACTCGGCCGTTGACCAAGCTTCCTGATTAAGCTTCATGTAGTCAGTGATAACTTGCCGTGCGCCCATTACTGCCAAAAAAATATCCGACGCTCCCAGCAATATCTTCAGATTCTTAGAAAACCCTTAGCATAGTAGTATGCAATTACATCGAAGTAACCAAGTAATGCATCTAGCCTCCCTTTCTTCGATACTACTCTGGAATAGTCGTGGATGGTACAAGCGAGAACCGATTGCTCGTTCTTGCAGCTCCTGGAAGGTTCAAACACCGGCTTGTCATGACTGTCTAGCTTTTGTTCCCTTCTAATGTTGTCTAATCTCAAAAGTTGAATTTGGATAATTAATAAATGAGTTCATGAAATGTTTGATAAGATTGGGGTTAATGAAAAACTGCGAAACGTAATCTTTGATAAATGCCGCTCGCTGGAGGCGGAGATTTCGCGCAAGCTCTAAAGCGTAACGACAAAAGGGTTGCGGTGAATGCGGCTACTCCAACCGTAAGGTCTATTTTCGCGCCAACAACTCCTAATTGCCAGAGTTATGATTAATTCAGTTAGTAGAACCGCTAGAATGAGCGACCAATAATAGGTTTTACCGAACATTTGTATCCGCATCAGTTATTGTCCTTATCGGAAAACCCTCGGTCGAATGAATGAGGTCCTCCCTCACAGTTCTGATTTGGAACCCCTAAAGAAAGATCTCTATTCACTTCGATTCCTAGTCGAGCGAGACTGCGGGAGCCGTGAGAAACTGGTATATACCTCTTTTTTTGCTAACCAAGCAGGGCTCGAGTACTACATTTATCTGGTTGGCTGTTGTAAGTTGAGCTGTGCCTTTGTACGGGCACTAATCGTTAGAGACCTCTCGACTTTAAAGTTCAGCGAGCAAGCTTGAGGTTGCAGTGTGAGTTGATCGATTAGTAACGGAACTTAATAGTGCAGTCCGCCTCCTGCATGTTGGGTAGCAGCAAGCCCCATTTGAGCGGGATGGACCAATGCTTGAAAACTCACGCAGAAATGCTCAAGCGGTCAAAGAACGACGGAAGAACAGAAGCGATTATCTATAGATGACAGGATCAGAGCTGATAATCGACCCCAACACAATCACTTCCGCTGGCCGAGAGTTTTGTGGCGTCCCGTACGGGAGTCGAACCCGTGTCGCCGCCGTGAAAGAGCGACGACCTGCACGCCTTCATTTTACTGCTTGTTCAACCCTTTCCAAATACTTCGTGATGTGTTCTTCAGAGAAGCGCAACGTTCGACGTGCGCGATAACAGGCCAACCGCTTACGTCGAATCTCACGCATCACTGTAGAGCGGGAGATGCCACCACAAAGCTGCCTGACATCCTCAACGGTGTACTTCGCTCGCCTGCGCTCCAGCGTCGGGCTAGTCTCCACTTGCTTCGATACCTTCTCTGCCATACCTCCTCTCGTGCGAATTTTCGCTACCGTCATTGTGGTGGTGCCGAAGAGCTTCATCAACGATCCTTCGAACCTACTGAGTATCTAGTTTCTTGGCAGTTGAATAAACGCTAGGCAACCACGAGTACCATCGGTTTTCTTTCTCGGAGGACGCGAGCCGTTAGGACGGCATCTCACTTGCTCATTCGCATCTGAGCAAAGAAGCAGAACCTGTTTTAAGTTTCTTGCTACTCGAACTCAATTTGAAGCTGTAATTTCGAGCGTCGAGACGACGGATCTTCATCATGAAGCCGATCATTAAGACAGAAAGCGTGACTTCTTTGGAGGGTCTACACGCGGCAAAGTGATTCGTATGCGAATCACCTAACAAGGAGCCAGGATGGCCGCAACTCAGAGGGACTCATTCTACCCGACCGACAGGACTAACTCTCAATTCATGCCTCTCAAGGTATTTGGTTCCGAACGTAAACTCCGACGACCAGGAAATAGACCAGCTTGACACACGGCTGATCGGCAACATCGGAGCCTGATGCAAGCTGTTAAGAGATCGATTCGACTTGTGGCTAATTCCTCGGAGACGGTGTTAATTACTGGAGAATCCGGAACAGGCAAAAATTGATCGCGCACGCTATTCGCGATCTCAGCGCGCGCTGCCGAGAGCCATTCTTAGCGATCAATTGTGGAGCATTGACGGAGTCGCTCGTTGAGTCTGAATTGTTTGGGCACGTTCAGAGGAGCATTCACAGGAGCAATGACAAACAAGAAGGGCTTTTCGAAGCTGCAGGTAACGGAACGATCTTTCTTGGACGAGTTTGCTGAGATGTCGCCAGCCACACAAGCCGAAGTTCTTGCGGGTCCTGGAAGAGCGGAAGGTTCGACCAGTGGGCATGACGCGAAGCAAAGGAAATCAGCTTCAATGCGAGAGTGATAGTCGCTACCAATCACGACTTGAGAAGAGACGTAACGAGCAGGAAAGTTCCGGCACGACTTGTACTATCGCGTTAACGTAGCTTCAGATTCACGCCCCGGCTCTGCGATCTCCGCGAGCGACGACATAGAGCTCCTCGCCAAAACATTTCATTCGCAAGTACAACGAAAGGGAATGACTGCCAGGTCTCGGATCGAGATTCTCGCCAGAATGTTCTGCGACCAGCTAAAAAGCTACTCCTGGCCGGGAATGTCGCGAGCTTGAAAACGTGATCAATAGACTAGCCAACATGCTCCAAGACCCGGTCTGATCGTATTTCAGCAGGTCTATACCGGAAGAATCGGTGATGGCCCAACTGCAAACCGAAACGGTTGAAGACCCTCAACTTGAACTCGCGGCTTCAGCTCTGCATCCCGATCAAGCGCCACACCTCTAAGAAAGTGCCATCACGCTGCGCGCGGCGCGAAGCCAGACGCCAGAAAGAACTGGCTGGTTACGAGCGCGTCCTCGAGATGTCCAACGGCAACATCAGCGCGGCAGCGCGATTCTGGTGAAGAATTCCTCGAAGTACCTTGCAGAGCAGACTGTCATGTACTGAAGTCGACAATGTCACGGCATTCGGCTTAGCCGCGCATTCAGTAATGCGTGACTTTAGGATCGCGTCCAGCTTCTCAATCGCGGAGATAGACAGTTTTTCTCACCAGAGCTAAAATTACGTCACTCACCGTTCCTCCAAGGAGTTTCAAGATGACGTACCTCATGCCCTATCTGCTGGAATTGTCAGGCAGCGAAAGAATCTATATTCAAAACCTGATTGCTCAAATGCCGCTGCAACAAGCTGAAGTATTTCTGATTGAATATCGCAGGCGGCGAAAAGATCCTCAGACCGTTTTGTTGGCTGCGGTTATCGGTTTGGTTGCGTGTCCTGGTTTTCAGCGATTCTGGTTAGGAGAGGTAGGGATGGGTCTGCTCTTCTTATTCACGGCCGGCTTTCTTGCAATGGGCTCGATCATTGACCTTTGCACCTATCGAACGTTGGCTCGCTGTCACAACGAGAAAGTGGCGTCGAAAGATTCTGCGGAACTCAATGCGTTTGCACCGATAAGAACGACCGAATACTGCAGTCACCATGCGTGCCTCCGCTGCAATTCGCTTATGTGACGTTTTTCAGCTCCGATGTAGGACTTGTCTCCACCGGCGACTCCCAATCCGGGTCGCTGATTCCGAAAAAGGAGGTCTCCTCGGTAGTGTCTTCGCTGCCTTTATGGCCCGTAACCCGGCCGCGGAATGTTTAGTTTCTTGTGCGGTCGCCGAAAACGCCCATGGGAACAGTGACAAAAGCGGCTGATCGCGTTCAATGGCGCAGGCCAGCCACCTGGAAGTTCAAATTCGATTCCTACACGAACAAGCAGGCCGTTTGTCATCTGGATGAGGTTGGTCGGGTGCCGATCTATAGCCCGCCACGATACCAACGAAGAGTTGAAAGTAAAGTCAGCCAGCGCCTCCAACCGATGGCGTCGCTGTATTAACCAAGACCGTATGACACGCTTCGCTATTTCACGATCGTTGAGAGATTTTGAAAATGGAAAGCAACTCTGGATAATGCGCAGCCGTTCGCTTCTTTTACTGGAACCGAAATTCTCTCCCGAACCGTGGAGTCGGATGCGACTTCGAGCTTAGCTTGGGTCTTGATGTCTGACTCGATATGGCTCTTACTGACGCGCTGCGGAGAACGATCCTCTCCGACCAGAGTTTGCGAGAGATAAGCCCTAGAAGGCAGTACTCTTCGTGTGCTTCGCTGGCACGTGAGGACCGGAGTTGTGCGTATCTCGCTTCCCAACGATTCCTGGTATTCGGGGAGAGAGCATTTTACCCGACAAGGTTATATTGGCTTGAGTGTCACAAAGCATGTCGGCAGCGGTGGCAGGCGCGCTCGAAGGAGCACATTCGTCACGAGCGACTCAACTAACCGCGCACGTTCGGCAGCTCTGCCTCTGATCAACCGTCACATCGATCTACCGATAGGCGGAGGCCTATGCGGGCGAATCCCGCTCGGCCCTAATTCCACATCCTGGCTATTAATCCGGATCACGAAGAGAGAACTGCGAAAGCAAAGCGGCAGTGCCGAACACCTGCAAACAAACGACTGCAGTAGGAGCAGGTCGATGGTTGGATTCGCGACTCACAGGCGACTGAGTTCGCCACCGAAGCTAAATCTGAAATGCCTCGATAATTCTCAGCAAAGCGAATACAAGGCATTAGCCAGCGAACCATTCAGTAAGAGATGAATAACAAACGCTGCTGAAAACGCGTGTCTTCGAAACGTAATCTTCTCGTACCGTGGTGACATTAGCTCCTCCCCGTGCCACAAGTGCACCTAAGAGAAACACACGTCCAAGATGGACGCAATAATGAGGTAGTTCGCCAAAAAGTACGAAGATTGGACTTCTCGAGGAACCGAATCTTATTGGTTCTGGCAGTGATTCTTCCTGCAATCGTGCTAGTTCTTCACCAAAGCTCGTTGCACCTAACCTCGTCTGTAAGGATCGGGCCGATCACGAGGTTCTTTTCAATCATGTCTGCGGTTGCAAACCGCCTGAAACTGCGACATCACAATCTCAATTCCTCTCTCTCTAACTCATAGTTTCGACACCGTGCCCGCCGGATCCTTCATTCTAAAGGATGAATGCATGCGGCTCGGTACGCGGGGATTCTTGCACGTGGAAGGACACACCCTTATTTCGGGAGGATAAAGCTCGAGTCCAAGCTTCCAGGTGGTGCCCGCAGCTTGCGAGGATCCGCTTCTCCTCGCCATTCGTCACCTGGGCCGCGTATCAAGCCACTGACACTCGCAGCCTCACCATTTGATATTCGTTTTTGCTTCTTGTACCGCTGCCGCCAGAACAGATCTGGACCGGACCGCCTCGCACGAGGAATTAAGGCTTTCGAGGAGTTCAAGTCAACCCATTCCTCGATGCACAGAATCTCTGAGCTCTGGATCTCTCTCTGCGAGAGTTCCAGCTGCTTTTTCTTAGAAACATTTTTCTTAAGAGTCTCAAACAATATAAGCAACTAGATCCCGATGAGCTTTCTTTGGAAATGATAGACCTTTCATTAATCGCGGGCCGGTGGACGGATCCTATTCTTTGGTAGACGAAGGTCGTGGTCGCGGTCGATAGCTTTCGGCATTATTCTCGGGACGCAATTTTCACGCGGCAACTAAATCGAGCACCTCGTCCGAGGGTCAATTGGTCATTGAGTTGACTATCTCCCAAAGCGATTTCCATTTGGCATTTTTAGAGGCAGGTCTTATACGGAGAATTAGTTTCTCGTTGTATTTCGAAGTGTCTGGGGAAAAAAACTGTTTGTGTGCAGTAGGTGCTCGCTCGCTATCGATTCCTGATTACCTCTTTTCCATGGCGAGGTCAATAAAGAGAGCGGTTGCTGGCTCCGCAAGACGGTAGAAAAAGCTCTTTATCTGCATCATCGAGCAACATCGTTATTAGAATTCGAGTTCTTAGCGAGCTGGGGGCCTACGCTCTGGACGCGCTGGTTGAAGGTCCAGTAGAACTTGGATTCGCCTCGTTAGGGCAAGGCGGAAGTAGCTGTTGGAGATCCGCAGAAGCCCGGCTGTGATCCTCATCGAGCTCGTCCGACAACCCGGACCAGCGCCGCTATAAAGCCTGATACGCAACAGGAGCGGCCCCGCACATATTCAAGCGCACTAAAGTTCTGGCTATCCTTCTTGGATGTCCTGACTACTGGAACGGTCTTTGATAGCTATGGTGAATTTATCGTGGATCAGAGAAACCCACTGTTTTCAGCTTCTAAGAGATATGCGCTTATTTCCGCGTACTTCTTACGTTGATGCAGTAAGCCGATATCGTGATATAGAACGGACATTGTCGCGAGATACAGTTCGTAAGGATCGAGGTTAACAATGCCAGGCTCTCCAGGATGCGGTCCAAGTATTTCAGATCCTGAGAATATGTTGAGGACCGTGGTCATTACCTCCCTGAAGCCTCCAGCGGTACGAGGATATACCGTTTTATTAATCTCTCTTTCGCAAGCTTGTATTTGGTGAAGAAGTTCTCGCCTGCGCTTTCGTAGTTCTCTCCTCTCATGTTGGTCAAGTGCTTGCTCTATTTTGAGCATCGTCGCCACTCCTTTTGTCACTACAGCTGATGTCTTTATTCCAACGCACGTGAAGCAATAAGACCAGGTTTTCTAACTTTCAGAGGAGTTTAACACAACAAGTGAGTGACTTCCACTTTTTGCGACCTTGTGCCTCACTCGAAAGCGTCTTTTGCAAAGAGCGGGTGAGTTCTCAGAATGCGGCAACGCACACTCTGATCAATAATGCCTCGGCCTGTTCCGCTTCGCTCCATTCCTCCCGAGAAGAAGAACTTAATTCTCCGTTCCATCTCAGCCGAGATGAGACAGATTTCTGGTTTCCCTCTGCGGGCCGATTGTGCCACGAGAGCCCGCACGCACAACTCTCCGCAGAGCCTCCGAGTGCTCCACTCCGTTTCGCCCTCCGGGTGTGCGTTCGGGCACCCACTCGTGTCCCAACCTTCCCTACGAGGGGGAAACAGTCTCTTTAATACCTCAGAACCAACAAGCCTCAAACCGGAAGGAGCACTCACGATGCAATCTCACACAACAACCTCAACTCGACATTCCAGAAGTGGTCCACCTTTGCTAGTTGAAGCCGTCAACAAGCCCGGCTTGATCATGGAAGCTCTACTCAGCGCGTTTCATCAACTACATCGATCGGCAATCAAATACTTGCGCTTGTGCAATGCCAGTTGCGCGGACTTGAACCTGGACCAATCAATACATTTCCCGGATGGCAAGCACTAGGACGAAACGTCAAACGCGGCGAGCGAGCCTTGGTCCTCTGCATGCCGATCACTCGCAAAGCTGCGCAATCAAGAAACAACCGAAAGTGACAGCAAAAACGCCGAGCGCACATTCACGAGCTTTGTATACAAGTCGCGCTGGTTTGTCGTTGAGCCAGACAGTCGGCGAAGACATCACAAGGCCAGCACTTGCCCGAGTGGGACGCCGACCGAGCCCTCACAGCGCTCGACATTGAACAGATCGCATTCACCGCAACGGACGGCAACTGTCAGGGATACGCGAAGCAACGACAGATCGCGATCAACCCTGTAGCCCAACTTCCGCACAAGACACTGTTTCACGAAGCTGGCCCACGTCGTTTTAGGTCACACGACCGAAGCCGATTTCACAGACACCGAACGCACGCCAAAGAACCTGCGCGAAGTCGAAGCGGAAGCAGTCGCGCTGCTCTGCTGCGAAGCCTTGAACCTCGAAGGCGCCGAGTATTGCCGAGGCTATATCCAGAACTGGTTGTGTCCCGCCGATTGGATACAACGGCGACGCCATCCCCGAAAAGAGCGCACAGAAGATCTTTCGTGCGGCGGATCAGATTCTTCGAGCGGGGCGGCCAGTGATGATTCGCCGATTCACTGAATCTCAAACAGAAACGGTCAGGCAGCAATACGTAACCT
>ERZ1370068.7345-contig-6268_pt1 | contig 50498 bp, 90 predicted proteins | sample MGYA00561227_ERZ1370068 | MGnify/ENA primary metagenome ERZ1370068 (study PRJEB38410, sample SAMEA6850437) | metagenome | study: Metagenomic assessment of the ecological functions of the soil: analysis of the soil microbiota associated with the... | reverse complement strand
GTTACGTATTGCTATGATGCCGGCGTGATCCTGCTGCCGGGCGGCGGCAGGCGCAACTGGCGATCGCGGTCTACGTGAAAGGCAGCAGGGAATCTATGGTCGGCGCGCGAACTGGGAGATCGCCAGGGATTGCCAAAGCTGCGTTCGATTCCTGGGCTACCTTGGCAGTAACTCGACGTCGCTTTTTGCGCGCCAAACCGAACGCTAAGAGCACCCGAAGCTAAGCAAACCCAGCGTCCCCGGCTCAGGGCGGTCTCGGCGGCCGTGGGAGTGGCATAGAGGAAATCGTCCAATACAACGAAGTCGGTATCCTCGTTAGCTCGCACTCCATTCGAGATCAGAGCATTCCCACCCGACGTGGCCCGAACTCGCGATCCGCCGCTGGCATCGGCAACGCCGTGCCAACGAACGACAATCCCTGGTTATCACCTCGCCGGCGCGAAACGGCTAAACAGCAACACGTTGTTGCATCAAAAACTCGACCTTGGTCAGGCCAGGCGTCTCAACATCCACGAAAATCAGACCGAACGCGCTTGTCGTCGCTGGCGTGGACGTCCCAGGCACGAAGAAGCTGATATCCACAATGTTGCTATTCACCGGTGCGAAGAGCCTGTTTGGACTAAAGACTTGCAGGTCATTGGGAAAGCCGAATAGAGTGGAGCCGGTACTACTGCTGACGAGGAAGCCGGTACCCGGAGGTTATAGACAACACCGCGCGGCGAGTTCACATTGAAAAAGTCGCTCGGGAGCAGCGAGGGATCCTCGAAAGAGTCCGCGCACTCCGTCCCAATTGATCTCCCGTCGGACGCCGCCGCCGAAGTCGCCGTTGGCGCTCGCCACGGTTCCACCGCCCACGGCCGCCCGGAAGGCATCCCGGGTTGGCGTGATCTGAGCGCGGACAGTATCACCGGCAATATCGTGCGTTGAACCATCCATTGCCAACCCGTACCTGACCTCGCAACGGCTCCGCCGAGGTACCCCCGTGAGCAAGATCGCGCCGACAATCGATGTCCGGGGGACAGCATACACCACGGTGCAGGCAAGCAGCAGGATGCCGGATGCCTACGATATCGGACTCCTGGATATCCCAATCCGGCGGGTCGCTTCCCACGACGACGGCCGGCTTCCCGAGCTTCATCGCGCCGTCCATGAGTAGGAACACGGCTGCCAATCCGCTGAGTACGCGGCCGGTCCAACGGAGCTTTTTCGAGGATGGTAGGATCGCTCTCACAAGAGTTTCCATTGGAACACTCCGGGCCTGCAGGCAACCAGCATCCTACCAAGAATGAGATCCCGTGGTCACGTTGCCGGCCGGATCTGCGAACATCGCCAGCTTAGGACCGCCGGGCACCCCCGGTCGGCGCGAGGATCGTCTTGCCGCTCTGGCTTCTCCGCTTTGTCCAGCGTTGCCTGCAGATCGCTAACCCGGGCATAGACCGAAACCCGCTTAAGCCGCCGTCATGGGCGGCCCCGACTCCGCTGTTGATGCCTCCGGGCGCGCCGCCGGTATCGACAATCCCATACTTCAACGGGCTGTTGCTGTTGATGCTCCAGCCAAACAGTTCGGAGTAGAACGTCTCGAGCTCAACCGCCTTTCCGCCCATGATTTCGAAAATGAACTACTGGTGCTCCCATTACGTACACGCTTCCTTTTCTGTACAGCCAGTGACAATGCAGATCATTGCGCCAGTCTTTACTGCAAGATAAATTCAGCGAGGGGGCTCTGTCTTGTATAAAAACGACAACTGGCGCTCACCCTGAATACTCCTTGCCGGGGTCTGTCCGATAAAGCGATTGAGAGATCGGGTGAGGTGCGCCTGATCGAAATAGCCGGGCCATGTGGACGGCATCGACGATGGAGATGCCCTCCTTCAACAGAGTGGCCGCTGCCGCGCCCGTTCGACGGACGATAGGCAGCGCTGGTTATGCCCGTGGCGCGCAGAAAAGAGCCGCTGTGTAGATCGCAACGACATTGTCCAACGCCTTGCAATATCGCTCCTATTCTGGGATCGAGCGAAATCAAGCCGGCCTTCGCGAGCCGCCGGACAAAACCTCCGCGTTCTCGAAGCCAGGATATTGCCATGCAGCACCCGCTCAGCCAGAACGAGCAACTCGGAGGCACGGGTAATGTTAGATCGTTGTGGTCACGGGAGGCTGCCGGGCAGGAGTTGCGGCATAAACATGCCCAGCTTGAAACGAATGCCGAGCCATTCACCGTCCGCGGACAGTCGACAACGGTTGCCTTCGTCTCTGGTCCTCGCAAAGTGAGAAAGGTTTTACCTCAATCGCGTCAGGCCATCCCCTCAAAATGACTCGTCATGACGGAGATGAACGGGCCGCCACGCGCACTGTGGCACCGCCAAACCCTTTCAATAAAGGGCGAATCTTGAATGCCTCTGCTCGAAGAGAATGACCGCATTCCCGTCTCTTGTTCCCGCAATGCGCCGCCCATGTTCGATTGGCCGTTCCCGTCCTACCAGTCTGCCACGGTTGACGCCCACAAAGAGCGAAATCGGACCAACCGACACTGCGAAAAAGATGACCCGCTGCCCGCCGCTGTTCTTCAGGCAGGCAGGAGTTAAACCCGGAGAGACTTCTTCTGCCGATAAGAACAAGCGAGAGTGGATTTTTCGAACGGTGACTGGTCTCGGTCGGCTGATATGTGCGCACTTCGGGGATTACTCCGCCACCCTGGACGTGTGTGGGGACAGAGCGCTGGCCCGGCGGAGGCCAGCCTGGAGCAGTTGCTGGATATTCAAGGTAACCACGGTCTTCCAAGAAGGAACAGAAGCTGGCGCGCACGGCGGCGGCGGTATTTTGTGCTCGGGGCGGGAGAGACCCGCCGCTCGGGCGCGCTGGACGTTGCCGGACCTGCTGCGCCACGTGCCGGGCCGCAGGTCGCCCAGATCGACGCCAACGCCTGGGCAATCGCGGATCCGCGGATTCAACAGCCGCTATTCCAATAAGCGTGCTGGTGCTGGTGGATGGCCGCGCGGTCTACAACAGCGGCTATTCAGCGGAGTTCTGCTGGGATCCGAGGTGGATCTCATCCGGGCTGATACATCGAGCGCATCAACGAGGTGGTCTCGCGACCGGGTGCGCGACTGGGTGGCCGGGGCAAACGCAGTCAGCGGGGTGATCAACGTGATCACGCGGACGCGCCAAGCGCCACTCGCGGGCGGACTGGCGACGGCGGCCGGCTGGTTCCGGGGCCTCGGAGCGCAGGGACTGCTCCGCTACGGCGGGCAGGCGGGTAGCCGCAGAGCGCGTATCCGGACGTTCGCGAAGTATTCGCGGTTTCGCGGACCGGCAACTGTGCGCACGGCAACCCCGGCGCCGACGGCTGGTCGCGCATTCGCACGGTGGTTTTCAGCTCGGACTGGGCCGTTCGGGCCGAGCAGGACGGGCTCACGGTACAGGGCGATTGGTTCGCTAACCGGGCCGTGCCAGTCGCGGCAGTGCCTCGTTGCCTTCGGCGTCCACGGCAGCCCGGTCCTTTCGTCGAAAGATGTTGAGCGTCAACGGAGGAGAACCTCCTGGGCACGATGGAGACGCACTCCCCGGCAGGCGGGCGCGGGACACTCGAGTCCAGGCCTGCTACGACACCCACCGCCGTACTGGACCTGGGTCGCCGGAGGAGGCCTCGGTACGCGGCCGACCTCGACGTGCGGCACCACTTCGCTCTCCACGGCGCGGCATGACCCTTGTGGCCGGCGCAGGTTTCCGCGCAGTGTGCGCTCAACGGTGCACGCAGACCGAGCGCGGAACGGTTTTCGACCGGACCTGGTCCTGCGCGACCGACCCGTTGTATAGCGCGTTCCCGCTGGTGACGAGGGCCGCCTGGCGCCTGAGCCATGGCTGACTGCTAGGTTCAGAAGGTCTGAGCACAACTCCTATACGGGGTTCGAATACGAGCCGAGCGCGCGGCTCGGCGTGGACCCCGGTTCCCGCAATGAAGTGTGGGCGGCTGTCCCGCCAGAGCCATCAACGCCAACTCTGCCCGGGTAAGAAGACGGCATCCGCGTTGGAGAAGCAATGGGCGCGATCCCGGTGGACGGCTAACACCGTATTAGTGGACTGGCTGGCTGAACGGATACGCGCACTGGTGCCGGATCCGAGGAGCTGCGCGATCTGAGGCTGGCTATCGCGCCCAGTGGGCGTCAGAGGCTTCTCGCGTGCGACGCCGCCGCATGCCTGAGTTTCTTATCGCAGGCTGTCGACCATGGAGCTGCAGCCGCCCCGCGTGACTGCGGGGCCGTCGGGCGGCGCGGATCGAGCAATCTGTTGACGTACGCCAGCACGGGAAGCGGGCGTCGCGATTGCGGGGGCCAGGTGTCGGTTGAACTGGGCCGTCAGCGTACCGCTGGCGGATGTCAGCGTCCTATGCAATGCTGCGCCTCTGAACCTGAGCGCTGGCGCCAGGTTCCACTGACTACTTGACGCGTTGAGCGCGTGGCACAACAATCCCGCGAACCAGGCCGGACTGCGGTCGCAGAGTCAATCTCTGCAGGCGCAATCTGGAGTGGGATCAAACGCTGGCGTGGGTGCAACAGTCTTGAACGCGAAGGCCGCGTTAAAAGTGAGAGTGGATAGCCGGCTCCGGCTGGCAGTCTCGCGAGAGCGCGCAGCTTCAGCATCGTGGGCCAGAACCTGGTGGATAGCCGCTGCGCCGGAGACTCCCCGCCTCGCCGGGGCTCTGTGAGTACGATGACGACGCTGAAAGGTCCTCGGAAGGGTTCTTCGTGGACCTTTTGAAACGGCGCGAGGAGCGACGACCCCGTCGTGCGAATCGGCTGGTGGGGTCCATTTGTCCTGTGTGGTACAGCTGAGCGCGGAACGAATGTCACTGCTGCCTGTGGGCCGCAGAGCAGCGGCGAGTACGAGAGTGAAAGCGGCGTTCCATCTACAAAGTTCGCTGAGTCCGCAGGATTGGCCCGAGCCGGCGCGAAATGGCGACCGTAGGGAGTCTTGCATCGTCGGCCGGGACCCGTTCCGGTAGTGCGTTGGAGCGCGTCGCGGAAGGCAAAACCATTGAGTGGAAGAGCGTTCGTCGTCAGGCGCCTCAAAGACTGGAAGGCCGGCGCCCCGTGTCACATTCTGTTTGTCGGCGGATCGGATCGGCAACGGCTGCGTGGTCGGTGCTGGGCCGGGTGCGGCATGAAACCATCCTGACCGTCGGCGACGTACCCGGCGGCTTCTGCGAGAGCGGCGGCGGGATCAACCTCATTGTTGTGGACTCCAAGGTGAAATTGGAGATCAATCGCGGACGCCACCGGGAGATCGGGTTTGCAGGTAAGCTCGGAAGCTGCTCAGCCTCGCCCGGATCAGCCACGACGTGCACCGCGGCATCCGCCGCCGGGCAACCAACTGCGATGCCAGCGGCTCGGCCAGCTTTCGATCAAGCAGAAGCTGCAGGGCATCATCATGCTGACTGTGGCGGCGGCTCTGGCGGCTTGCGGCGCCCTGCTGGCGGATGAAGCAGTCACCGAGTGCGTGGCGCGATGAAGAGCCGGCTGCAGTTGCTCGCGGAGATGATCGCGGTTAACCGGCACCGCTGACACCTCAGCTTCCATGACGCCGGCGGCGCGCGAGAACTCCTGCAGCGGCCTTCACGGGCGCAAAGCCGGCGGTCATCTGCCGCGGCGCTGTATACGGGCGGATCGCGAAGTGATCGCGAGCTACCAGCGCCCCGGGGCGGTGCGCGCGGAGTTGCCCGCGCGTGCTCGCCGACCAATGTGTGTTCGAAGGCGATCGATCTGGTGGTCTTCCGTTCGGTGAGTGCTGGAAGGTCAGGTGCGCAGGGGACTGTCTCCACTCGCCTCCGACCTCCAGGAGTTATGCACGCGATGGACCACCCGCAGCCTGGAGATCATGGCGCTACTCGTGATGGCTGTCTCGTGGTTCTCACGGCATTCGTCACGCGGCAACAGGCTGCAGCGCCTCATCTCGGATCCCGTGATCCACCTCGGCCTGGGCTAGCCAAGGCAGTCACTCATGACGCCTGGTGTAAGCGCGATCCGCGCTCACTGCAAGAACACGGACGGCGAGCTGGGCCGGTTGGATCGACGGATTCAATGAAATGCTCGGCGAGATCCAGCAGCGGGACTCCGCCCTGCGGCGGCACTCGGCAAAGCCTGTGAGGAAGAGGTCTCGGCGCGCACCGCGGAGCTTGCGCGAGGCTCAACGCCGAGCTGAGAGAGGCGCGACCGCGCGGAAGACGGCAGCCGCGCCAAGGCGTGGGTTACCGGCGCGAACATGAGCCACGAGATCCGCACCCCCATGAATGGCATTCTCGGGATGACCGAACTGACTCTGGACACCGAACCTTCGGCCGAACAACGGGGATTACCTGGCCACGCAGGTCAAGCGTTCCGGCCGAGTCTCTCTTGACGATTCTGAACGACATCCCGGACTTCTCGAAAATCGAAGCGGGTAAGCTCGAGATCGACCCGGATCGCCTTCCGGCCGCGCGAGTGTCCTCGAAAAAGCGGAGAAATCCTACGCTTCCGCGCCCGGGAGAAAGGGCTGGAGACTGCGCAGCCGGATTCACGACAACGTGCCGGAGTGGGCAATCGGCGACCCGACCCGCGTGGGGCGGAGTTCTGCTCAACCTGGCGGGCAATGCGGTCAAATTTACCGAACGGGGCTGGGTGGCGATCGAGGTGTCGGCGAGCTCCGGGCCGGTGAAGCATTGCATGCTCCACGACGTTTGCGGTGCGAGGATACGGGCATCGGCATTGCAGCCGGCCAATCTGGAGCGTATTTTTCGAAGCATTCTCCCAGGCTGACGGCTCCCATGACGCGGCGCTTCGGGGGCACTGGGCTGGGGCTCACCCTCTCCTTCCTCGCCTGGCCGCCATGATGGGCGGCGGGATCGGCGCCGATGCAGCCAGCCCGGCGAGAGGGAGCCGCTTCCATTTTTTCGGCGCTGGTGCAACGGACAGGCGAGGCCGGCCCGCGGCATGCCGGAAGATGCCGAGCGGCGGACCGAGGCCGTCGCCGCGCCCGCTGCAGCGTGTTGGTGGCGGAGGATGCAACCGCGTCAACCAGAGAGTCGTGACGCGTCTGCTCGAAAAGCAGGGGACATCGCGTAACCATCGCGGCGAACGGGCGGGAAGCGCTCGAGAAACTGCTTCTGGGTGGATTCGACGCGATCCTGATGGATGTGCAGATGCCGGAGATGACCGGCCTGGAGGCCGCCCAGGCGATCCGGCGTGCGGAGCGGGCAGCGGCCGCCATGTTCCAATCCTTGCCATGACCGCCCACGCCATGAAGGGCGATCGCGAACGGTGTCTGGCCAGTGGAATGGACGGATACGTCTCCAAAGCCGATTCGTTCGCAGGAACTTCTGGAGCGCGCTGCAAGGGTGATTTCCGGTTCCTACCCCACCGTGCCGCTACAATAGAAGTTCTATGCCATTTCAGGAAGTGGTCGAAGCCGAAGGCCACCTGATCGACTCCCACATCATGGAGAACATCTTCGACAAGGTCGTGGAGTATCACGGCCGGTTCGAAGTGGAGCAGTTCCGCATCGGCAAGCACCAACAGCGAGCCGTCCTACCTCGCGCCTGAAGGTGGAGACGCCGGACGGCGGATCGCTCGACCGCCTGCTCGCACGAGCTGCTGAGCCTGGGCTGCGCGCCGGCCGATTCCAGCGATGCGCATCTGCGCACGGTGGAGCGCGACCGGTGCGCGCCCGGAGGATTTCTACTCCACCACCAATCACCAGACCCACGTGCGCCAGCGGGCAGCAGTGGCTCGAGGTGGAGAACCAGCGCATGGACGCGCATGATCGTGGTCGCCGAAGGCCGCGCCGTACTGCCGCCGCCTGCGCGATCTGCGCGCGGGCGACCGGATCGTGGTGGGGCTGCGCGGCATCCGCGTCACCCCGGAATCGAAGGAGCGCGACCGGCTTGTCGTTCGCCTTCATGTCGAACGGCATCTCCTCGGAGCGCCAGGTGGAAACGGCGGTGCGGCAGACCGCCGCGCTGGTGCGCCACGCGCTGGAGCAGAAGCAGAAAGTGCTGGTGGTGGCCGGACCGGTGGTGGTCCACACCGGCGGCGTCGCGGGCCTCGCGTCGCTGATTCGCGGCGGCTGGGTGCACGGCATGCTCAGCGGCAACGCGCTGGGCGTGCACGATGTGGAAGCGGCGCTGCTCGGCACGTCGCTCGGCGTGCGCCTGAGCGACGGGCGGCAGGAAGAGCACGGGCATCGCAACCACATGCGCGCCATCAACGCGATCTATCATGCCGGGTCGGTGTCGGCAGGCGGTGGAGAGCGGACGGCTTGCGCCCGGGATTCTGTACGAGTGCGTGAAAGCCGGCGTGCCTTTCGTGCTGGCCGGCAGCCTGCGCGACGACGGCCCGCTGCCCGACACCATCACCGACATGAATGCCGCGCAGGACGCCTACGCCGCGCAGCTCAAGAGACGCCGGCCTGGTGCTGTGCCTGGGCACGCATGCTGCACTCGATCGCCACCGGCAACATGCTGCCGAGCTGGGTGCAAGATCGTGTGCGTGGACATCAATCCGGCGGTGGCCACCAAGGTCAGCGACCGCGGCACCGGCCAGGCGGTCGGGAGTGGTGGCCGATGTCGGACTGTTCCTCGATTTGCTCTCGAAAGCCTTTGCCTGAACCGGCATGAAACGCGCCTATACCGACGAACACGCGCGCGGCGGCGTGGACGCGCGCGCTGCCCGAGATCGAAACCTGGCCCAACCAGTTTCCCGGTTACGAAATCGAGATCGTCATGCCGGAGTTCACCAGCGTCTGCCCCAAAACCGGCCTGCCGGATTTCGGCAAGCTGGTGCTGCGCTACGTGCCGGACAAGCAGTGCCTGGAGCTGAAGTCGCTACAAGATGTACCTGCTGGCCTATCGCAATCTGGGCATCTTTCAGGAGAACGTCGTCAACCGCGTGTTGCGAGACGTGGTGGCGGCCGTGCGACAGCCGGTGAGCGCAACCGTGATCGGCGATTCTCGCCGCGCGGCGGCGCTGAGCACGCTGGTAACCGCCACGTGGAAGGCACGCGTGGAAAGCGCTGAACTGATCGCGCTGCTGCACGAGGTCCGCGACCGGGTGCGCGCGCGCGCAATCCCGAGACGGCCGGCGGCGCGGTGCGGATATCGCGCTGCCCGACCTGATGCCGCTGGCTGCACGCGCGCGATGCGGCGCTCGGCAAAGTGGCCGCCATCGGCACCGTCGAATCCGCGGCCCGGCGGCGTGGTCAATTCGCTGGTGCAGGCGTGGAAGCGAATGGTCTGCGCGCGTGCTCGACTGGCACGTGCGCGAGCAGGTGGAGTTCAATCGCAAGATCGGTGGCGTGCATCGACGCGCGCGCATCGAAGCGATGAGCAGATTTCAACCGCGCGCTGGTCGGCGCTGGGCAGCCGCATCGCGGCGCAGGAGAAGATCGGAGAAGAGCTCAAGGACATCCGCAACCACTGGGCCGAGTGGCGGTTCGAGTGGGAGCGCAAGCTGCAGCAGAACGAAATGCAGTTCCTGCGCAGCGTGGCGGATTTGCAGGGAGGCTTCCAGCATCGCGCCACGCTGATGGACGCCAACTATCGCGACGCTGTGCGCGGCCAGCACACGCGATTTCGACAGGCGCCCTGGAGCGATTCTCGCTCGACATACAGAAGCGCCTGTGGGCCGATCTGGAGCGCATACGGCTGGACTATGAGCGGCTGATCCACTCCGAACTGAAGACCATCCGGCAGCGGGCCGCGATCAGCGGAGCGTCTGCCCTCGAGTGGCCGTACGCGCCAGGGACCGGCGCTGCCCCGTCGCTGGGCTTCGACTACGGCCGGTTTCGCGGAGCGTTTCCGCGGCACCGAGGAATACGTCAAGGCGGGCCAGCAGTTCTATCTGGACTTACTTTCCGGCCTGGCGCAACGTGCTCGATATCGGCTGCGGGCGCGGCGAGATTCCTGAAATGATGCGCGTCGCCGGGCAGTCCCGGCCACAGGGCATCGATCTCAGCCGAGAATCGGTGGACACCTGCCTTCACAAGGGCTGCTCGATGCGGAGGTCGCCGACCTGTTCGTCTATCTGGAGAACCTGCCGGAAGCCTCGCTGGATGGCATCTTCTGCTCGCAGGTGGTGGAGCATCTGCCGCCGGAGCGCCTGCCCGGAGATGATCCGTTTGTGCGCCAGCCGGCTGCAGCGCAACGGCGTGCTCGCCATCGAGACGCCCAACCCGGAGTGCCTGGCGATCTTCGCCACCCACTTCTATCTCGACCCTACGCATCAGCGGCCCGTGCCGCACCCGCTCGCTGGCGTTCTATCTGGAGGAATTCGGTATGGGAAATATCGAGGTGCGCAAGCTCTCGCCTGCAGCGGACTCGATGCCTTCCGTCGAGAGTCTGCCGGAAGATTTCCGCGAGGCGTTTTTGGCGGCTTGGACTACGCCATCCGTGGGGACGAAGCTGTCAGACAGCGACCGGGGCTACTCATCTGGCTAACAACACTACAATGCACCGCCGTCGCGCTCGCACCGTGCTGCCGGTAGATTCCATCGTCACCGTCACCGGCATCTCTTTCTTATTGCGGATGACCGTCACGCCGAAGGTCTTCTTGGATTTCAAACCGCGCAAAACGCGAGTGATCTCGGTGCTGCTGGCGACTTTGGAATCCTCCACCTTCAGTGATCACGTCGCCCGGCCTTGATCCCGGCCTTCTCGGCGGCGGAGCCCTTCTTCACCGATCGCACCAGCACGCCGCCATCCTGCGCGCCGAAGAATTCCGCGAGCTGATCTTCCTGTCCCAGCGGTTCGCCTACGATGCCCAGCATCGGATTCTGCGAGGACATCTGGAAGCGCGGGATTTCAATGTTCGGCATCGCCGGAATCTCAGGCATGTTGAAGTTCCACGAGCCGTCTCCCGGAGCAATCACCGTGGTCGCCTGCTTGTTCTCACCTACCGTCGCAGTAAGCGTCTGCGCGGCGCCGGCGCGCCACACCGTAATCTTCACCTGACGGCCCGGCGGGGTTTCACGCACCAGGCGCTGAAACTGCGTGGTGCCCTGCACCGCCTGTCCGTTGAACTCCAACACCACGTCGCCCTCTTTGATGCCGGCTTTGGCGGCCGGACCCTCTTCGGCCAGGCTCGAGACTTCCACGCCGCGCTCTTCCTTCAGGTTGAGAGCCTTGGCGCGGTCCGGGCTGATGTCCAGTCCGCCGATCCCAAGGTAACCGCCGCTCGCCCGCTGCACCATATAACTTTGCGCAGTGCGCTCGCGCGGGATCACCACCTGTTGCGCGAATACGGACGACGAGACAAGGCTCGCCCCGCGACGAATACAATTCAAGACTGGTTTTCATGACTCTACCTCTTATTGTTGCTTTCTGATGAAAATGGTGCCCACCGTGGCGGAAATCTGGAGCAGCGGTCCTCCGCCGTTCACCGGACCTTCCGCGACGATCAGCCGTCCCTGCCTGCGAACCCGCACGCCGGGAAACTCCACGGCGATTCGCCGGGTGGAATCGGCCAGGTCGTTTGCGCGCGAATGTTCACCCCACGTTAGACGGAATATATACCGTGATGTCACCGTTGCCCGTGGCCAGGAAGAGTCCGCCAGCTTGCCCGCCAGCAGGCTCGCCATGATATTGCCCAACGATGTCGACACGCGCATTCCGCCCGCGATATTGACTCACGTTGATACCGCCCGAGCCGGACTCGCACTGCACGCCCCAGGCCGCGCCGACCTTTACCGGTCCAGCCATATTGCGTGCGGTGACGATGCCGCTCGCGCTGTCTACCACGATCTGGCCGCCGCCTGGTCCCGGCACTCACCGCGCCGCCGGCACTTGACGATATGCATGCCGCCAGCGCCGGTTTCCGCGCGGACCGTCCCGCCGACGTCCGCCGCGGTAACGTCGCCACCCACCGTCTCCAACTCGGCGGATCCGCGCACCGTGCCGACGTTGATCTTTCCGGCTCCGCTCGAACAGCGCAGCCCGCCGCCCACCGTCCCGACCCGAATATCGCCGCCGCCGGTAACCAGTTTGCAATCGCCGCCGATGCGGTCCGCCGTCCAGTTCTCCAGCGCCGGTGTCCACGTCCAGCGACCCTTCGATGCCGCTGGCATCCACCGCGCCATCGGAAGTAGAACACCACCACGTAGTCCAGGCGCGGCGCCTTCACGGTGACTGTCGAGATCACCGGACCACCAGGCGCAGTCAGCACAGCCCATTCGCCCTGAGGCGCCACCCGCACGCTGTAGCGCTGCATGACGCTGCGCGCTTCCGCCTCAGTGCGCGCGCGGACGCTCAGATGGACCGTGTAGGAAATGCGGTTGGCCGTACCGGCCTGCACCGTGACCGGCCCGTGAGCATTGATCCGCAGGCGGCGCGCCGCCGGAACGCTGCCGTTGAAATCGCGCACAAACCGGTCGCCTCTGGCGGGCGATGCCGCTTTGTTGCGGCGTCGCGGCCAAGGGCAGCAACAGCAGAATCGGCGAGTATCTTAAAATCTTCCGGGCGACGCATTCATATCCCTGAGCGCCTTCTCCAGTTTCAGGCGCACCGAATTATTATTTTCCTTCTGTACCAAACCTTGCATCATCCCGACCATATTGTCGTCGCGGTGGGCCACTAGCAGGTCGATCACCAGCATGCGCACGGCAACGTTATCGTCCGACAGGAGCACGCGCCCCAGAGTCTTGCGGACCTCGGAATCGGCGGCCAGCGGTTTCAGACCTTCCAGCGCCTTCAGCCGCACGCCGGGGTTGGCGTCCTGCGAAACCACATTGAGCAGTGCATCGCGCACTTCCGTAGAGCCGGACTGGCTCCGCAGCAGATCCACCGACTCCACACGCACCGCCGGATTGTCTTCGTGCGCGGCGGCCAGAAGCAGGCGCTGGATCGTGCCGTCGTTCATGTTGCCCTTCACGACTCTTGCGGCGCGTCTCGTCCAAGGCGATAGCCACTCCACCGGCATTATCCGGCTGCACCGAGCGGACCGTGGAGTATACGTCATCGGTGGGCGAGGTCACGGAGTCAGAAGCCCGCCGGTGCTGGCGCGGGGCCGTGTTGACCAGGCGCGCGGCAAAGAATCCAATCGCGACCAGGGCCACCGCCCCAATCGGCTGCCGCAGTTTTCCCAGGCCGCTCAACGACACCGCCATCGCGTCCAGGAAGAGCCGCCACGGACCCTTCACCGAAGGTTCGACGCGCGGCGCTCCGCCCTGAATCGCGGCCATCAGATCGCTCCGGCAATCTTCCAGCAGCATCGGCGCCGCCGCCATCTGCCGCCTGTCGAGTGCCGCCGCCAACGCCCGCTGCTGCACCAGTTCGCGCGTGCACGCGGGACACCCGTGCGTGTGTTCTTCGACGCGTTCTTCCTCGTCCGGCGTAAGTTCGCCGTAGTAGTAAGGGAATGAGTTTTAGAATCGAGTCGCAAGTCATGTAAAATCTCCCAACACGGCGCGCATTTTCTGGGTCGCGCGGAACAGGCAATTCTTGGCGGCCTCTTCCGTGGTGCCCAGCATATCCCCGATGTTTCGCAAGCGCAGGCCCTGGTAGTGTCTCGAGTTCAAAAACCATGCGTTCGCGAGGTGTCAGATCGTCCAGCGCCGTTTCAATCCGTTGCTTCAATTGACGGTTCCATAAGCTGCGCTCCGGGTCCGCGTGCGCGGCTTCACTCTTGAAAGGTGTCCATGCGGTCGATTGGCCCTTCGCTGGTTTCGATCGTCGGGGACTCCTCCTTCCGGACCTTCCTTTTGCGCAACTGATCCAAACAAATATTCGTCACAATCCGATACAACCACGTGTGGAAACTGCAATCGAACCGGAATGCGTGCAGGTTCCGATAGACCCCTGAGAAACGCCTCCTGGTAAACGTCGCGCGCATCCTCCGGCGAGCGGAGGAGGTTTATGGCCAGTCTGAGCACACTTTGGTCGTATGTGCGGACCAACTGCTCGAAAGCGTCCTGGTCGCCGGCCTGGGCCGCCGAATTAATGAATCAGCCTGTGGACTCACTCGGGCGCCTACGGTACCGGCTGCATCCTGAGCCATAACTCACGTAACGTCTTTTCTTGCCGCCGAACTCCAAATTGGCTTGTCTGTAAAGTTGGACGGCCCTGTTGCCGGAATGTCACGCTCTCCACTGTGCGAATTTGCAACTCGTGAGACAAACGCTGTCTATGAAGTTTACAACTAAAACTGTGGCCTGACGATATGCGAGACTGAGATCCGTTCGGAGTTTTCTTGTATAGAGCTCTCTGGTCTTCTATTTTTCATCGCCTTCTGTGTGCACGCCGGCCAGCCGTTCGCTCCCGCGGACTGGTGGAATTGGCGCGATATCGACGCTCCCGGATCAATTCCGACGGCACGTCGGTAGTCTACGTGGAACGCTGGAATCTGCGCGATGCCGATCGCATCTGCTCGAATCTGTGGAGCGTGGCGACCTCGGGCGGAGCGCCGCGGCGGCTGACCGAAGGGCCCTGGCAGGACACCGCGCCCGCCTGGTCTCCCGACGGCGGGCGCATCGCTTACCTTTCCGACCGGGAAGGAAAGCGTCAGATCTGGATACGCCGGCTGGATTCCGCTGCCGATCAGCAGATCACCCACCTCGACGATCCGCCGCTGCAGCGTCGCGTGGTCGCCGGATGGCAAATCGCTCGCCTTCACCGCACGCCTGGCGGAACCACTGCCCGCCGCCTGGGCGCCCGCCGCCATCCTCCCGCTGCTCCGCCGTCCCGCCGCGCGCGTGCACCTCTTCGTAATTCCCGCCACCGGGGGCACGCGTGCGCGCGCTTTCCGCTCGGCGATCTCGATCTGCATGGCGAACCTGCGTGGATGCCGGACGGCCAGTCGATTCTGTACTCCGCCGCCCCGCCGCCCGACGCCGCACACCCGCTCGAGGGCGGAGAAATCTACGCCGTGCGCATCGCCGGTGGTGAGCGCCGCCAGATCACACGCCATCCGGGTCCCGATGAAACGCCTGTGCCCTCGCCCGATGGCAGCCGCATCGCCTGGATTGCGCGCGAACCCGCCGCGCAGAGCTACGTCACCACCAAGCTCTATGTGGCCAATCCCGATGGCAGCCGCGCCAAGGTGCTGGCCGGCGCGCTCGATCGCGACGTGTCCCACGTGCAATGGAGCAACGATTCGCGTACCGTCTACTTCCTGGCCGACGATCGCGGCGCCACCCGCGTCTACGCCGCGCGCAACGATGGCTCGGTGCGCCCGGTGACCAATGCGCCGGAGCGCCTGCGCGGATTCTCGCTGGCGGACAACGGCCGCGCCGTCGCCGTTGCGCCAGACTTCGGCCGCACCTGCGGAACTGGTCACGTTCCCGGTGGACCTGCCCGCCAAGCCGGTCGAGACTCGCGGCCGCCAACGCGGGCCTGTTGGCGGAACGCGACCTCGGCGCGATCGAGGAAATCAGTACTCCTTCCGGCGGCAAGACCATCCAGGGCTGGATTGTCAAACCGCCCGCGTTCGACGCCGCGAAAAAATACCCGCTGCTGGTGGATATCGATGACGCGCCGCGCCGCATGTGCGGCGACGATTTCCGCCTACGGGCGCAGATCTTCGCGGCGCGCGGCTTCGTAGTGCTGTGCGCCAACCCGCGCGGCACACCGGGATACGGCGAAGAGTTCGGCAACCTGATCCGCTCGCGCTTCCCCGGCGATGATTTCGACGACATTATGCGCGGCGTGGACTACTTAATCTCGAAGGGCACGATCGATCCCGCGCGTTTATCGATCTCGGGCGGACTGCTGGCCGCCTGGGCGATCGGCCACACCGAACGCTTCCATGCGGCCGTATGTCCGCCACGCGATTGCCGACTGGTTGACCGATGTGGCCCCACGCGCCCGACGGCGTCTACCGCGCCGCCGCCTGGATGGGCGCAATGCCGTGGGACGATCCCGATCAATACGTGAAGCACTCGCCAATCTACTTTGCCGGCAACTTCCGCACTCCCACGCTGGTGCTGGCGAGCGATCCCGATCCCGGCGCCGAGGAATTGTACTTCGCCCTGCAGGCGCGAAAGATAGATTCGGCCCTCGTGCGCTTCGGAAGCCGCCGCGTCCCAGTCAAGTGATTTTGGAATGGGAAGCAACGCTGGCCTGGCTGGCGAAATAGCGCGTGGCTGCGGCGCGCGCGAAGTCCCTCCGAACTCAGGCAGCCAGGTACTTGTTGAACCAATCGGTCGTGCGCTGCCAGGCCAGATCGGCGGCAGCTTTGTTGTACCGCTCAGGCGTAGCATCACAATTGAAGCCGTGAACGGAGTTTGGGTAGATATGACCTTCGTGGGGAACGTTGACCGCCGTTAAGGCGGCGTCATACGCCGGCCACGACGCTGCGAGCCGGGTGTCGAGTTCCCCGTGATGCGCCAGAATTGCCGCCCGAATTTTCGGGATGTCCTCTGTGGGTGGAACGGCGCCGTAAAACGGCACTGCCGCCGCAAGATCCCCTCCCAGCCGGACGGCCAGCGTGTTGGAGATGTTGCCTCCAAAACAGAAACCCGTGATTCCGATCTTACCCGTGCAGAAAGCATGCGATTTCAGCCAGAGCGCGGCGGCCACGAAATCCTCGGTCATCTTGTCAGCTGTTGATGGATCTGAACAACACGCCGCCCTTGTAGTCGTCACCGGGAAAGCCGCCCACGGTGGTGAGTCCGTCCGGCGCAAACGCCATGAAGTTAGCCAGGGCGAGGCGGCGCGCGATGTCCTCGATATGCGGATTCAGACCGCGATTTTCATGGACGACGATAATCCCCGGCAACTTCGTTGGCGTCGCGTTTCGTGTGTCGGCACTTACCGGTCGCGCGAGATATCCCTTGATGATGCCGTTTCCTTGGGGCGACGAGACGGTCTCGTATGTGGCATTGATCCGGTCATCGGTTCTGGATACCTGTTGCCCCAGGGCGTAGTCCGGCATCAGTGCCTTGATAATTGCTGCGGCAGTCAGCCCGCCCACGGCAAATCGCTGCACACCGGCCATAAAGTCACGCCTACTGATCTCGCCGTGAATGAAGAGGTTATACAGTTGTATCGCCTCACCCGGCAGTTTGGGTTTCGTTGGCTCCATTGTCAGGCTCCTTTCGAGAGAGAATATCACGCGGGACTCTGAATCATCTCCGTCCAATGTGTGAAGTCTCTCTATCTTAAGATTCGCGATTCGGGTGCGCGTGATCGCTCGGGCATAGCGAACGAACGCCAGATGGTTGGCACTACGATTGCTGCCTCAGAGGTTTCACCGAAGTGTATTCCGGGCAGGCCGCACAAGTTCCCAGCTTGAGCGTTCCCTTACGATTGGCAACTTGTCATTCATTAATCACCCGTTCGTGTCTTGACACCGGCACGCTACGGGGTCGAAAAAGAAAGAAGGACTTGTGAAGAGTCCTCAAAGAAACGGTTACCACGAACCACCCTTTAAACTACTGCGACAGCTTTGCGGTCCCCGAATACATTCGTGATTTGACAGCAGCGCACGACGGGCTGAAAAAGAGAGACCTAATGGAAAAAATGTTAAACAACCGCGAACCTCTTTTGACCACTGAGGCTATTTCGAAGTGGCTCGGCGTCTCCACCAGAACCCTTTGCCTTTGGGCGGAATGCAAGGAAATCCCGCCATTAAGGTGGGCCGCCAATGGAGATTTCGTCAGGGTGAGGTGGCCGACTGGTTACAAGGCCAAGACACATCAAAGGTAAGAAAGCTCACCCTCGTTAGTGCCGCCGCTAACCGCGGTGGAACCACTTAGACCGGTTTGCCGCAGTTGCGGAAACTGCGGCAACGGTCGCATACCGATATCCGGGTCGTGTGACAACATTGCCTCTGAGAGGCCGCTTGAGCGGCCCACTCCAAGAAAGAAAACACGGAGAGGAGTTCAACGATGATGACGCACGATCCGTTTCAAAACTATCAGGCATTTGGCGCTTACCCCAGGCTTGCCTTACACGGCATTCCAACCCTTCGTCAATCCGTCGGCAAGTGCCGGTCAACCATTGTCGAATCCGGGCATTGGTGGATACGGCTATTTATCCGCAACCCTTCCAGGGAGCTGGATTGCAGGGCGCGGGCATTGTTGGCCAGCAGGGGTTTGGTCAGCCGCTTCAAGCTCTGAACCCGCTGGCCGCCGGCCTGCAGAACCCGTTGCTGCAGAACCCGTTGCTGCAACATCCAGCTGGCACAGAGGTCCGTGGCAGAACCCGCTGCTGGCTGCAACTCTGCAAAATCAGCTGCTCAACCCGATGATCGGCTATCACACCTGGCCGCAACAGCAACAGCAGTTCACTTATCCGCTAGCTCCGCAGAGTTTGATCGGGGCGGGCGGCAATAGTCTTCCGTTTGGCCAGATACACCCGCAGATACATCCGATGCTCAGGCGGCGCTGCGCCAGGCAGCGGGGTACGGCTATCCAACTGTGCCGGGTTACTACTAGCCGCGGAATCCAGCATGTCCAAACAACAACGGGAGGCGCCGGTAATATTCCACCGGCGCTCTCCGATACCAGGCCGGCACCGGGTGGTGCCGGCCTACCCGCAGCTTCGGAAAAAAGCCAAAGAGAGGACAAGAAGAAAATGATGCCAGCATACGGAAGTCGAACCCAGACCCAGCCGATGGATGGAATCGCGGTGGTTGGCGAAGGCGCTGCGGCGAGTTGCGCCGGAGACCGCGGAGTTTCTGATTGAAATCACAGCGGGCGGCGCCACCGGGTCGCAAGCCATTCAAAATCATCAAACGAAAACAACACAGATCGCACAAGCGGTTTCCGCGCTCGGCGTGCAGCGTTCCGACCTGCAAGTCATCTCGCAGAATGTCGTCAACGGTTACGCCCTTTGATGCAGGCCTCGCCCCAGTACGGCCTTCCGCAAATCGGGCAGGGCGGCCTCAATGCTTTTACCGCGACCGGTGCATTTGCAGCCCGAGGTCCAGTTCGGGACTGCCCACCAGGCGAGAAGCGTGTTGCGTGTGATGTGCGCGACGCGGCTCGTGCCGGGGAGATTGCCGATACGCTTGTCATGGCCGGGGCGACTTTGGCAAGTGGCGCTCTCCTACCGTGCAGGCGATGAGGCCGGCGCGCGCAAGGTCGCACTCGAGGCAGCGGTAAAGGACGCGCCGGGTGAAGGCCGAAACACGTCGCCACCGCCGCAGGGAAGAAGCTAGGCGATCCGGTGGGTATTTTCGAGGAAATCGTGGTTTCCAACGGCGTCTACTCGGCGTTGCGTGCACAAACGCCGTGGGCCTTCGGACCCGATACGCCGTTCGCAGCGGGCGAACTTGAATACTATGCCCGCGTGACCGCTAGCTTCCGCCTTCAGTAGCCGGTACCGGCGCGGGCGCCAGTTCAGACAAGAAGCCAATCGGTCTCCGCGGACCTGCCTGCGCCGGCTCGAAGAGCTTGCCGAGGTGAGTGAGCAGGGCTAGAATCTGTTGGCTCTGCTCCAACTGCCGGGCTTCCAGTTCGTCGACCTTACGCGCCAGCGCCGCTGCTGAAACCATTGTTCCGTTCGCCTGCCAGGCCGGGTTGTGCGCGGCAATCAGTTCATCGCAAAGCGCGCGCCGTTGCGCGGCGGTGGAATAGGGCATCGGCAGGACGGAAACCAGCAGGTCCCGGCTGAGGTTCGGAGGCAAACTCGACCGCGAGACCGTATCATTTCCGAATTCGCCGAAGTACAGCGGCTGTAAGGGCTTCGGCGACCACTGCGGATTGCGTGCCAGAACCGCGACAATCCCCGCACAACCTGGCTGACGCCAGTTGGCCAGTGGCGCCGGTTCACTGAACAGGCAGTCGTTGAATCGGACTCCGGGCGGGACTAAATTTGACAGCATGATGACACCTGAAACACAAACTCAATACATTGTAATCTAGACGACCTTTCGTTTCGAAGCAAGTAAAACTTCCCAGCCTGCGCCCACATCTACTCGCAGCGCAGCGCCGTCATCGGATCCACTTTGGACGCGTGCCATGCTGGTATGGCGCAAGCAATCCCCGCGACGAAGCTCAGCAGAAGCGCGCCTGCGAGCAAGAATCACGGGATCGCGCGAGTTGCCTTTGCCCACTGCGCGAGCACCGTATTCAGGCCGAGCGTGAGCGCCAAACCGGCCACGAATTCCGCTCCCTACACTCCCCAGCGTCGAGGCAAAAACGATCCGCAGTACGTGACCGCGCTCGGCGCCCAAGGCCACTCGAATGCCAAACTCGTTGGTCCGCTGTGCCACGGTGTAAGGAGACCACACTGTAGAGCCCGACCGCCGCCAGCGCCAGTGCCAGGCCGCCGAATACGCCGAAAATCCACGCCGCCAGGTGCTCCTGCTGCCACTCCTGCTCATACGTGATCCAGGTGTCCAGGTCCTCGACGTGTGCTGTAACTCTGCTGCTCCGGATCCACCGCCGTCAATTGCATCCGCACCGCGCGTAGCAGGTTGAGCGGCGGTGCCGTCGGATTTCACCAGGATCTGCGTGCCCATCCTCATGTTCAGCGTGTATGGCACGAAGACCGCCGGCTGCGATGGGGTTTAGCCAACCCGTCGTTCCTGGCATCTCCCGACGATGCCTACGATCTGCAGCCACGAGTCGGCTATCTTTGCCGCCGACAAAACCGCCGGCGGACGGTCTTCGAAGCCCGGCACCTTCACCGAGTGTCCGATGGCGTCGCCATTCGGGAAAGTAGCGCTGCGCAAGGGTCCGATTGATCACCGCCAGATGGCCGCCGTTATGATTCTCCGTTTCGTTCCAGATTCTTCCTTCGAGCCAGCGGAATGCGCAGCGCGGCAAAGTACTCCGGACCGATCAGATTGATCGACCCCGTCTGCTGCTCCGCCGCGGGCTTTCCCAAAATCTCAAACCGCGTATTCCATCCATTCCGCGGCGGCGTAGCGTTGCTGGAGATCGCCGCCATCGTCACACCAGGCGTTTCCGCCACCCTCGCCCGCAGTTGCTCAAAATATGCGCCGCGCACTGCCCACGTGGTGTACGAGTTCTCGTGCAGCGGAATCCCGACCGACATCACGTGGTGCGGATCGTAGCCCAGCGGCGTGTGCATCAATCGCAGGAAGCCCTTCATCGCCGAGCCCGGCGCCGGCCAGCAGGCACCAGCGTCAGCGCAATTTGCAGCGCGATCAGCGCATTGTGGGCTCTGCGGCCGCGCACGCTGCCCGCCACGCGGCGCGTGTTCGACACCATGATCTGGCCCGCCTGCGTTCGCGACAACTGCAACGCCGGCCATAGTCCGAACAGCAGCGCAGTTGCCGCCGCCACCACACCGCTGAAGACCAGCACGGGAAGATTGATGCGAATCACCACCTCCGGCGCAAAGGCAAACCGCGGCAGCACCGCCTTGATCATCGCCAATATTCCGTAGGACGCCAGCACTCCCAGCACAACGCCAACCGCGGCCAACAGGATCGACTCGGTAAGTAACTGGCGTACAATGCGGCGGCTCTGCGCTCCCACGCGCGGCCCGCACGGCGAATTCGTGCTGCCGCGCCGTGCCCTGCGCCAGCAGCAGAATCGAGACGTTGCCGCATCCGATCGCCAGCAGCAGGCCGACCGCGCCAAGCAGCAGATACAGCGTTCCGCTCATGTCCCTTTCAACCCACTCGTTGAGCCCCCTACCTGCACCTTGAAGTGTTCCGGAAAATGCTTCGGCATGTCCCTGGCAAACTGGTCCAACAACGGTTGCAGCGCGGCGTCCGCCGCCTGGTGTTTCACGCCTGGCCGCAGGCGGAAATCGACGATGCAAAAATGAGCCGGGTCCGCCGTCATCTTCAGCGGCAGGTATACATCCGCGCTGTACCACCTGAACCGCGGCGCCGCCACGCCCACGATCGCGTAATTCTTCCGGTCGAGTTGCAGGTTCTTCCCCACCACCTGCGGGTCCCCGCCCAGACGCTCCTGCCAGAACTTGTAGGAGACCACCGCCACCGGTTGCGGTTCCTGCCCATCGATCGCATCCGATCGCAACAGCCCGCGCCCCAGCGCGGGCGGCACGCCCAGATCGTCGAAGCCGTTAGAGATCAACCCGATGACGTTCACATTCTCCGGCAGGTCGCGGCCCGTCATGGTCATGGCGTGGTAGTCCATCGCCAGCATGTTCTCGATCACGCCCACTTGCCGCAGTTGCTGAATCTGAATGGGGTTCAAATTGACGGTTTCCACCGATCCGGCCTTGGTCCTCACCGACATTCGCACAATGCGGTCCGCAGCGGGAAGGGGTGACGGATCAATCAGCGCGGCATAGATCACGCTGAATACCGCCGTAGTCGCTCCAATGCCGAGGGCCAGTGAGATCACCGCCGTCAGTGTGAATCCTGGACTCTTGATGAGTTGCCGTACGGAATAGCGCAGGTCCTGAATCAACGTCTGCATAACGGTTCGACTCCCGCGTGGCGGATGCAATCCATCATGCCATGCGGATTGCCGATGGAGGAAACCAACTTGCTCCAGCGCCGCTCCACTCGCTTAGCTCAGACAATGCACGCCGGCAGAGGTATTTCGTGGGCACAGGCGAGCGGTAGACGGATCTCCATTTCAATCCCATAAAATGCGGCGTTCGTTAAGCGGAAGCCAAACTTCTCTTGCAGGCGTAGTGCGGCCGTGTTTTCCGAGCCGGTCAGGGTCCATACGCGCCGTAGCCCTTCCACGCCTCCCCACTCAAGCACCGCCTTTACGAGCGCGGTTGCGACACCTCTCCTGCGAAATTCCTGGCGGACAAAGATCGCCATTTCCGCGGAGCCAGGCTTGTCCGGGACCAGGAAACAATGACCGACTGCCGCCCCTGCGTGGCGAGAATGCCGCCATGTTCATTCTGTGGCTCAACGCACCCTCGATCCACTCGCGGCGCGGTTCCTCTTCGCGAGGCGGTAGCCCAAGCGCCGCCCCCAGCGGCTCAAACCGGTCATACATTTCTATGAGAAGATCCCGCTGCGGCCGTCCTACCGCGCCAATTCGAATATCGCCATGGTTCTGCATGAAAACTCCAGTCCGGAAAACGAAGCTTTGCGGGAAACCTACACCTATACCCGCGAGATTGGAGCGGCCGCCGTACTCCAACGAGAGAATTTCACAATTGCTTGACAACTTTTTTACTTACTCCCATCGAAGGACCGCCGCGCTACAAACAGAGTTAACTCCCGAATTCCCCGGGGAAGCGGAACTGTTACGCGGCGTTACTCGAACCCCCAGTAACTCACGTAACGGTTTTCGCAGAGACTGCGCTCGCGCCCGTAGGCTGAGTTCAGGCAGCCGCTCCCAGCACGAGCGCTCGCCACTCGAAGCACTGGAGGAACAAAAACAAAATGGAAACGACAATGCGTAAGGCTCTACTTGATTCCGAGACGGCCACCGCGGCTGTGGACGTACCCAAAGAGAGTCAACTCGACGAATAATGCAGCAGCAATGAAGACCTGGCGGATGACCGGGTCCGAAGTCTCGGAGCTCAAGACCCTGGATCAGGCGGTCCAGGAGTACATGCAACAGACACCAGGTCCCGGGCGAGCGCCATCGCGGTCGCGCGGAACGGGAAGTTAATATTCGCCCGCGGCTACAGCTGGTCTGAGCCCACGCAGGAGACGACGAGCCCGACCAGCCTGTTCCGGATCGCGAGCTGCACCAAGCCGCTCACCCGGATCGGGATCTACCGGCTCATCGAGAGCCACTCCCTGTCGCTCACGGACAAGGTGCAGGACATTCTCCAACTCACACTTCCCAACGGCGTGAAGCCCCCGCAGGATGCAAAGCCCGCCGACCTCGAAACCGACGGCCACTACTTCCACGAGGTTCAGATTGACCACTTGATGCGCCACTTCGGCGGCTGGGACCGCGACCATTCCGGCTTCAACGAACCGACGTTCTTCAAAGACATGGAGGTCGCCAAGGCCTTCTCTAAGGGCCTTCCGGTAACGCGCGAGGAAATCGCCCGCTGGGGCGCGGGCCAGATGATGCAGTTCTGGCCAGGGTATCGCTACTATTACAGCAACTTCGGCTTTTCCCTGCTGGGTCTGGTCATCGAGCGGAAGACCGGGAGCGATTACATCTCGTGGATGCGCGATAAAATCTTCGCGCCCCTCGGGGTAACGCGCGCGCGGTTGGCCATGCCGCTCGAGCTCAGCCGGGCGCCGCCGGAGAGGTGGCGTACGTCGCCCAGGACGGCAGGCTGTCCGCCGACTTCGTTACGGGTGTCGGCAGCGCGCCCATACAGTACGGTGGCGAGAACAACGCCAATTTCGCCTCGTTCGGCGGGTGGGTCATGTCCGCGCCGGACTACGTCAAAATTCTGGCCGCTTACGGGGCCGACGCGGGGCACACATCAAAGCGCCGCGGGCCGCAGCGGCCTCGCGCCTTCCAGCGGAAAATCGCCAGCGCGGCGAATGCGGCTCCATGAAGCTCACCCACATCGCGAACGGCCTGGCGCATTCTGCTTCGAGGTACCGTACAGGCATCACCGCGATGTAGGTGCCGAGCATCTCCGCTTCGATTCTGGGATACGGCAGCTTCCGCATTGAGCCAGATGCGCGCCGGATCCTGAAACGGTTCCAGGGCGGTTTCGTGCGCACTTCGGGGCGGTACGCGGCTTCACGTCCTTCATCCATGCGGCGCGAATCTCGCCCTCGGTCATCATCACGTCGAAGCCGAAGAGGCCCGGCGCCGCGGGACGATTCAGGTGCATCTTGCCGAATACGGCGGTCCCGTAGCCGGCCGCTTGGAACTGTTTCGCCAGGGTCGGCTTGTACCAGCTGGCGCAGCGGGGTGGGGAGGCGCGTCACACCCGCCATGTGCGGCAATTGTCCGGTGAAGAAACCTGCCGCGACGGCGTGCAGACCGGTGAATTGCAGTAGTGGCGCGCAAAAACGCGTGCCCTCCGGATGCCAGCCCGTCCAGGTTCGGTGTTGACGCCAGCCGGTTGCCGTCGCAGCCCATCACGTATGCGGCGTGGTCGTCGGCCAGCAGGAAGAGGAAACTCGGCCTGCGCGCGGCGGCGCCCTGACGCGCCGTCGTCGCCGCCGCCATGCCACCGGAGAAATGTGCGCCGGCCGAGTTTCGAAGTGTCCCCAACTTCACTTCACTTCGACGCCGGTGACGGAACAATCCACATAGTACAGCCTGTGGCTGCAGGTAGCGTGTCTACCTCGGTGTCGGGAACGATGAACTCCCCTTTTCCGGCTTCCAATCGCCCATGTCGAAGCGTGTTGAAACAACCCAGCTGCCGGGCTTCAAATCCTGTAGCAGCTTAGGACGAAGCTTCAGATTGATGTTAGGCAGCAGGAACAGGGTCACGACCGCTGGCCTCACCAATCTTAGCGTCGAACAGGTCGTTCTCTTCGAATCGAACCAGTTTCTCCACGCCGGCCTTCTTGGCGTTCTCCTTCGCCTCGCCGATGCGCACGGGGTTGATGTCGATTCCAACGCCGCGAGCCCCATAGCTCTTGGCGGCGGCAATCACAATGCGGCTATCCCCACAACCGAGGTCGTACACGACGTCGGTCTTTTCACCTCTCCCAGCTTCAGCATCGCCTGAACTGCCGTTTCGGTAGTAGGCACGTACGGTACATCCGGCTCGCGCTTGGAGCGCCGTTTTGGGCCATAAACCGTGGCGACCAGAGAGCACCGCCGCTATGATGAGATGAGCGTTCACACGAGACTTCCCGAATAGCATCGAATCACCTCCGGTAATTGAGCCTATCGCAAGCCACAACCGGATGTACTGTGCCCCACCGCAATGGTGGCCATAGGCGCACGCAAATAGGTGAGTTCATTTCGGCACGTCGTGAACCACCCCCACGAGCAACGGCGGCCCGGCATTCGAGCCGGGCCGCCGAGTGACTCGAAACTGGTTTGTTACTTGACTGTGACCGTGGCAGTATTTGCTCTTCTCGCCATTGACCGTCACTACGAGAGGATAGTCCCGGCGGCAAGGTTCGGAATCCTGAGGTTCACCTGGGTGAGGCCGACAAAGCTCGGCGTCAGTCCCGCGAACGCAATCTCCGCGGGTTGGCTGCCGATCGTGACGGCGACCGTTGCCCGAGGCCGCGACAGCGGATCGCTGCTCGCGCCGCCGCCCGTCGCAACCGGAATATCGAGGCGCCCCGTGCCGGTCAGATAGGCGACCACGTAGCTGCCCGCTTTCGCGGGGTTGTCCGTGTTGTTCACCGTAGTCTGCGTTCCCTGCACTCACGGCGCGTTTGTTCCCAAACTGGAAGACCCCGAGCGCCGCGGCGATCACCAGACCGTAGCCGCAAGGCTCGATACACCGTTCACCGCTACGATCACCGGAACGTTATCGCCTTCGGGTAACTTCGTACGGGACCTGCGCGTTCACCTGGCCGGCGCTCACAAAAACCAACGGCGCCGGTTTTCCACCGACAGTCACTGACGTTCCGCTCAACGAGGTGCTGAGCGGTAGCGCCTTCGCAATATCCGTCGAAGGAGCGAGGTCTGATCCGAAGACGCTGAACAGAGAGCCTGGCGCCACCTTCGCCGAGAACTCGCCGCGTTCACCGCGCCGCCCGGCGAGATGGCCGGCGGAGCTTTCACTTCAGCGTGATTCGCCCCACATAGTCCATCGTCTTGTTGCTCTTCGCTTCGAAGGCTCACGCGGTCCATGTTGCTAGAGCGCCGGATTCGAGAAGTGGAAGCCGACCAGCCTTACTTCGGTCTGGCCGGATTTGTAGACCAGTGTGTTCAGGGTCTTGACGGAATGGCCCGACAGGTCGTCCGTGAATTCAGAATACGCCTGAAGGGCGTGAAAGAATTGCGTTGAGGTCACATTTAGCGGAGCCGATCGCCGAGAACCTGCGGCGCCTGCGCCAGGTCGAAGTAAAGGTGCACGCTGTAATTCGTCCAAGTGTATGAGTTATATTTCTCCGCGTAGATCGTATAAGTGTGCGTACCGGCTGATAGAGTAAAGGTCGAGGCCGTTGTGGGCCGCGTCCGGTCCATTGATGATTGGCGCGTCGAGGTTGTCACCATCGACCACAAAGATGCAGGGCTGGCCGCCGTGCAGTCGTCTTAAAGCGGTGCGAGCCCACAATTCCTTGAACTTGCCGCCGGTGTCAACCGAGATGATCATCTGCATCGCGGTGAGCTTCACGGCACGCCCGGGACTCAAAGCGCCTCATTGGCTACCAGCCCGAAGGCCAAAATCGAAATCTTTGAATTCGTCATATACCCTCCCGTTCACTTGAGTAACGCGCGTCGGCGAAGGCAGAAGCGGCTCACGGACTGAACAATTATTTCCGGCGCCCAGAGTTCTTGGCATGGTGGTCCAATCAACACGGGCATCAGCCCTCCCGCTGCCCGGGTCTGGAAGGAAAGGGGGAAATCGGGAGACTCGCAGCGCCAGAAGCCACCCGCACCCGCTGTGCTCATCCGCATTCTCGTTGTCGGCGGTGCGCTCTCTCTACCCGGCGTACGCCGTGCCGTGCGCGTTCCACATCGCCGCCAGCGTTTGCACGCGGCCGGGTTGCTGCTGCCAGATCGTGCTGTTCGCAGCGATCCTACTTAAGTCGTATAACTCCCAGGGCCCGTTCTTACCGGTCGCGATCAGCTTCCAATCGCCTGCCCGGATTGCCCGGTTATCGTTGTGATTGAAGTACAGAAACTCGCGGGGCACTTGCCATCCTTACGGAGTGCCGGTGCAGCTCCTGCCCGCAAGCGGCGGACCGCCTCCTCAGTCGCGCGCTGCCGCCCGCCAGATCGACCAGGGTGGGAAGCACATCGACAAGTGGCAGGATCGTGACGCAGCTTGCCGGCGTCCTTCAGCCCATTCCGGCCAGTGCACGACATGGCGAAGCGATGCCACCCCTCGTTCACCCAGCTCTTTGTGCAGGCGGAACGGGGCATTCGAGCAACTGGCCCACCCCGGTCCCAAACCCAAATGGGTTTGCGCCGATCCGGGTGGTGCTGTACGGTCGTGCCCGTCGCCTGATCAGCTGCTCGAACTCGCGCCGTTATCCGACAGGAACAGGACGACCGTATTGCGCCCTCCCATCGCTTCGACTTGCCGTAACCTTCGCCGATCTCCAGGTCCATGCGCGTGATCATCGCCGCGTGAATGGCCATCTTCGTGCGCTGGAACGCCTTCTGTTCCGCGGTCAGCGCGCTCCACGCGACCGCGCGCGCCACCTCGCCCGGGCCAACCTTGGCAAAAAGCTCCTCATCCGGCGTATTCCAGCGCGTCCACATCTCCTGGTTCGCGCGGCGCCAACGCGCAATCCACCAGTCCCATGCGCCGCATGCGCGTGCTTTCTCGCGCGCCACGTCCCACCTCCCGGCGAACCGGTCCTTATACCGCTCGATATCGTCCGCCGGGGCCTGCAAAGGAAATGCGGCGCATGCGGCGCCAGATACAGGAAGAAGGATCCTGCGTGATGCCCTTGGCGTGCTCCTTCAGGAAGCCCACCGGCATAGTCGGAGATCGCCGTCGTAGACAGTAGCCCCCGCCGGGCTTCGGAAGCGGCTGCCCGTCGAGTTCGTGGCGATTTCTTGTGAAGAAACGCAGCTCGTCCAGCATGGTGTAGGAGTGGTCGAAGCCCACGCCGCCTCTGCCGGTGGCAAACCGCATGTGCCACTTTGCCGGAATGATACGCGCGATAGCCCAAAGCGGCTTGAGATAGTCCGGGATGAATTTCGTGTAGCTGGGAACGTTGCCCGGCGGTCATCACGTCGCTCGCCGTCTGCTGCGCGTAGTACCCGGTCAGCAGGCAGCTTCGCGAAGGCCCGCATCGCGCCGTGGAATACGCCTGTGAACCTCACGCCCCCGGCTGCAGCGCGATCCAGGTTTGAGTGTGTCCACGTCGCCCCGTAACAGTGTGCGTCGGAAAACCCCATATCGTCGGCCAGGAATCACCAGGAAATTGGCTTCCTGGCCGCGGCCGCCCGTAGTGCCGCCGCGGCTTGCCGCGCCCGCCGCCATTTGCAGGAAGCCCGTCGGTCTACCATTCAAGAACCTCGCTTCGTCGACACTGGAAATATAACATCCCCACAGAGATTTCACCCAGGGTGGGTGGGGCATTCCGTTCTTCGCGATCACGGATCTCAATCACGACGAAAACCCGCGAGTTTCGAGATGGCCCCAGAAGTGCAGCGGGCGTAATCGGATAAAGGAAGTCTTATTACCGTTTATGCAATTAACCAGAGCCGCAGACTATGCTGGTCCGGGTGATGATCTCGCCTGGCCGGACTCCGCCGGGCGCGCGGGTGTAGCCGTTCGGAACTGTCCATGGCGGCCGAATGTCCCGAGCAACTCCCTGTGCAAAGTATTGCAGAATCTTTACCCAGCGCCGGACTGATGATCTCCCATCGTGGCAACACCGGGGTTCGAGCTGGAGGAACTGCACCGCACCGCGTCCGTCCTGAGGTGGTCGAGGCGCATCGAGGGGCCGATCCGGCTGAACCTCTGCCTCACCAGCAACCACGCCTGCACGCGCCAGGAGCTGGTGCTCCCGCCCATTGCGTGCGTTCGGGCCGACGCGCAGGCGGCGCTAAGCTCAGGTGCCCGAGAGTACCAACATTTCCAATCTGGCGGAACAGGCGGCAATGTCACGGCGCCCGCCGCTGGTAGTCATCGGCAGAACCAGATTGGAACTGACTCTCCCGATTGAACTGCTCACTGGATCGCTACGCGCACCACGTTGGCTTTCTTGCCGTCTACGGTGAGTTCCACATCCACCTCGCCCGCTGCCGCTCAATCCAGCCGGCAATTGTAGTGTTCACCTGATCCAGTCCCGCGAATTCCACCTGCGCTCCCGCATACAGCACTTCCGCCGTCAACCCCTTCACCGGTAGCCGAGGCTTTGGCTCCCCGCATCCCGGTACCGAAGAGCGATCAGTGCTACGATGCCCCCGGCGGGAATCGCGATCGGTGTCGTCAGAAACTGAATTCGCCGCGCTCCATCCTGCGTCCACCACAACCGCTAGTCCCGCGGCAAGCTCCTCTTCCGTCGGCACCCGCAGTAAACAGGCCAGGCTCCACTTCGGACACCATCATGGCGCTCGCTCAGCCCGTCGTAGTCCCGTCGCGCACCACTCGGATTACGGCTCCTCCCGGTGGCATGTTTTCCGGGATCTGAAAATTGATCTGCGCCGGCCGAACTGAAGAAGATCGTCGCGCCGTAGGTGCGCCCCTTGCCGTCCACCAGCACCAGTTGCCGTCCCGGCGAGGTCGGTACCGAACAGCGTAGCGATCGACCCGGCGGCCATCGTCACAGGCTGGTAAGTGGCCGCCGACACCGCCACCGGCGAGGCGGCAGATTCGGATCCGACACCTGCCGCAGCACGTCGCAGCTTTGCGCATCGAGCGGGCAGTAAACCTGAAACCCTTCGCAATCGTCCTTACCGTCGTTGATCAGTTGCCAGACCATCGCTCCAGAGGTCGCTTGTTCGATGGCGCTGTAGCCCAGCCACGCCTGGTACACCTGCGCCCGCTGCGCGTCGAACGCGCGGCCCGGCGCCAGAGTTGCAATCGCCTGACTCTGGTCGGCGGCGCGTTTACCATACTCCCCGAAGTGGAGGCCACCTTGCCGCGCATTCCGCGCGATTTCTTCGTGCCGCCGATGTAGATCGCCGTATCGCTGCCGTCGTTGATTCTCCACCCGGCAGGATATAAGTGATAACTCACCATGTCTAAGTCCGCAAGCTGCACTAGCCGGTGAAAGCTGCAGCCTTCTGGATCCCCTCACCGGATAGAAGCTACTCATCCCTGGGTATGAGCTCGCGTCGTCGTCGAATCCCTCGCCGCCATCCGCCACCAGGTGGTTTCCGTCCAACTGTTTGATGTAGAGTTGCCATCTCGCCGGTCCACTGCACCAGCGCATCGGCGCCGCCTACGGAAGGATTGCGCAACTCGTTGCTCTAACTCCCAGGCGAGGATCGCCGGTTCGTCGCGATATGGCAATCCCGGTGACGGTATTCTTCCGCTCGATGATCATCCTGACGTAATGTTCTGAACCACGTTCTTGATCGATGTCGCTGGTATAGAACAGACCCCATTCGCTCTGTACCGGCACGCGTCCCAATTGGCCAGGCGACGTAACGCCGAATACCGCCGTAGGCATCCCAATTGTTGGTCAGCTTCAGGATGAGGCGAATGTTCCGCGCTTTGAGCCAGCGCAATCGAGCGGTCCAACGCTACCAGGCTCGATTCCACATAGACTCCCGGCTGCAGTTGGATGGCTGCCGGATCGCTCGACTGCACGTTATCGTTGTGGGCGTTGAGCGAACCACGGTCATGCCGAGCGCCGCCATCTTATCCAGCGTCTCTTCGACGCCGGCCTGCCGCCCGTACACGATGTCGGCCTGGTTGTAGTAAAGGTTATTCCCGTTGAAGCGGTAAGGATTGCCGCCCAGCGTCAAGACCGATCCCGTGCGCCTCACAAACTCGCCTGATTTGATTGGCGGCCCCGGCGCCAGCGGCACGATGCCGAATTCCTGACTCAGCGACATACCTGGCTTCTCCAACTTCCACGGCGCATCCGGATCCACCACGCGCTGCGCCAGCAGAGAGGCCCGGCAGCATCGCCAGAGATCCGCAATCCCGGCAAGCGGCAGCATCAGGCCGCCACCGGCGCTCTGCTTAGCCGCCTTGCGGCCCTTCCACGCCAGCCAGCAGCGCTGACATCGCCACCATCATCAGGGTCACGATCACCGTTGCCAGCGCGGCTTGCGGAATCGAGAACGTCCGTTTGATCGGCTGCACCAGCGAGCCGTAGACGATCATGACGTGAACCCAGTAGACCATCAGCGAGTTCTTCCCCATCGCCTGCATCCAGCTCCAGCCCGTTCCCGCGCAGTACTCCGTCCAGAGGTACGCGCCCGCCATGAGCATCGAGGCAGATCCCCACGCGGATCACGATCAGCGCCGGACTGTCGGTCCAGAAGTTCACTTTGGCGTAGAACGAGTAAGGAATGTTGGAGAAATACTGGCCGGTGAAGATCATGCCGAAGCCGATCAGCGTGGACCATTGCATCAGGCGGTCGAAGCGCTCGGCGGCAGCGCGTTTCACGATCGCGCCGATGGCCTGTCCGAATGCGATGTAGGCCACATTGGGAAAGAATGGGAACCTGCCCCGCCCCGAACCGGGCACCAGATACTCCTGCAGCAGCGCCGGCACGCCGCTCCACGGCAGGTTGGCCATGATCGGCGACGCCGCGGCGATCGCCAGGCCTGCGCCTACCGCGAAACGCGTGCGCGCGCGTCGCCCCGGAACACTGCCCCGACCGCCAGCACCGCCATGCCCACGCCCATGCAGTTGAGAATGTCCACCTTGGTCAGCTCCGGCGGCGCTCGCGTGAGGCATGCTGAACGCCCAGTTGGTGAAGCGGAAGGTGAACGCGATCGCCAGAATGTACCCGGCGCGCTTCAGCGAGATCAGCCAGCGGCGCCAGGGACTGCGCTCGCGCCGCTCGAGGCTCTCCATCTGAAAAGCCGTGGTCATCCCCGCCATAAAGAGGAATAGCGGCGCCGCCATCCCTCCGATGAACTGCGTGAGCACCATACGGCCCGCCCTCGCGCAGATCCAGGCGGGTGAACGAATTAAAGGTGTGGCACTGGATCATGATGACTACGGCTAGTCCTCGCATCCAGTCCAGAAAAGGAAATCGCTTCACAAGGAATCGCTTACAACGAATTCAGAGTCGCCCCGCTCGATTCCACATGATAGCGGAAATCGATACGCCCTTTACACGGTGGCGAGTACGGGCGCGTCCCAGCTGCAGCCGCGCATGTCGCCGGTCTTCTGGAAGTGTTCGTGCATCCGGAACGCCGCCGACAGTGTGTGCGGCGTGTGGCCGCCTTCCACAATCGTCAGGTAGCTGCGCAACAACTCGCGATATTCGGGATGGGCGCACTTGTCGATAATCTCGTTGGCGCGCTCGAACGGCGACTTCCCGCGCAGGTCCGCCACGCCGTATTCGGTGGCGATGATCTGCACCGAATGCTCGCTATGATCCACGTGCGAAACCAGCGGCACAATCGTGCTGATCTTGCCGCCCTTGGCTACCGACGGGCACGTGAAGACTGAGAGATACGCATTGCGCGTAAAATCGCCCGACCCGCCGATGCCGTTCATCAGCTTCCGTCCCATCACGTGCGTGCTGTTGACGTTCCCGAAAATATCCACTTCGATGGCCGTGTTGACCGAGATGATGCCCAGCCGCCGGATGATTTCCGGACTGTTGCTAATCTCCTGCGGCCGCAGCACCACGCGCGAGCGGAAGTACTTGAGGTTGTCGTAGACCCGCTTCAGCGCCGGAGGCGTGACCGTGAACGAGCAACTGCTGGCAAACGTGACCCGCGCCCGCTCCAGCAGATCGATCGACGGAATCCTGCAGCACCTCCGTGTACATCTCAAACGGCGGAATCCCGTGATGGCTGCCCAGCGCGCCGAGCACGGAGTTGGCGATGTCCCCCACGCCGGATTGAATGGGCAGGAACGGCTTGGGAATCATGCCGGCGGCCAGTTGAGCCGCCAGAAACTCGGCGACATTGTGGCCGATGGATTCGGTCAGCGGGCTGATCTCGCTGAAACCGCGCGCTTCGTCTTCCAGGTTGGTTTCCACTACGCCCAGCGATCTTCGCCGGGTCGATCGTGATGATCGGCGAACCGATCCGGTCCGAAGGCTTGTAGATCGGAATCTGCTTGCGGTACGGCGGATCGGCCGGCTCGTAAATGTCGTGCATCCCCAGGATGGCCGCCGGATGGTGGCGATTCAGTTCCACAATCACGCGTTGCGCCAGATTGCAGAAGGTGGGCGCGGCGCCCACTCCGGAGGTCAGTACGATTCCCCGCCTGCCGTAATATCGGCGGCCTCCACCACCGCCACATCCACCGGACCGAGGAAGCCGTAGCGCGTCACCTGCGGCATCAGCGACAGGTGCAGGTCGAAGAAGCGCGTCTTTTCCCGCGTTGATGCGATCGCGCAGGTTGGCATCGGTCTGATAGGGCGTGCGAAACTTCATCGCCTTGGCTTCGACAACGCGCCATCGAGCGAAGGACCCGTCGAGGCGCCGGTCAGGACACCAATCTGGAACTCCTGACCGGCATCGTGCGCGGCGATCGCACGGTCGGCAATCGCCATCGGAACCGCCTTCGGCGCTCCGGCCGGCGTGAATCCGCTGAAACCGACATTCTTGCCCGTTGTGGATCAGGAAGCAGCTTCGGCTGCGGTAAGAACAGGAAAAGAAGCAATCATAAAGTCTCTCCGTGCGAACTCTCATCGTTGGGCTGGAGTCGGAAGAGCGCCAGCAGCTCGCGGCTGGCCGCGAAAGGCGTCATGCGCCCGCCATGCACTTCTTCGCGCAGCACCGGCAGCCGCGCGGCCACCGCGCCATTCCGCCGGAACAGCTCCTCAGGCCCAACATCGTCAACTCGTTCATCCATTGCAGTGCCTGGCGATTCGCGGAGCTGCGCGAGGAATCCATTGCCCTCCAGCAGCGCCCGGTGATCCAGCACCATCTGCCACACCTCGGCGATCCCTTCTTCGGCAATCGACGAGCACGTCAAGCACGCGCGGCGTCCAGCCATCGGCCGAGGCCGGGAACAGATGCAGCGCGCCGGCGTATTCCATGCGCGCCCGCTCGGCCTTCGGCTTGTTATCGCCATCCGCCTTGTTGATGGCCATGCCGTCCAGCATCTCGATGATGCCGCGCTTCATGCCCTGCAACTCGTCGCCCGCGCCGGCCAGCATCAGCAGCAGGAAGAAATCCGTCATCGACCGGACCGCCGTCTCGCTCTGTCCCACGCCGACGGTTTCCACCACGACTGTTGCGATAGCCCGGCCGCCTCGCATAAGAGGATGGTTTCCCGCGTACGGCGCGCTACACCGCCCAAATGGCCTTGCGACGGCGAGGGGCGTATGAAGGCACGCTCCTCCACCGCCAATTTTTCCATGCGAGTCTTATCGCCCAGAATGCTGCCGCCTGAGATGGGGCTCGAAGGGATCCACGCTCAGTACCGCCACGTTCTCGCCGCGCTCCCGGATCGAGGTGCATCCCCAGGGCATCGATGAACGTGCTCTTCCCTACCCGGGTACACCGGTAATCCCCACGCGTGCGCGCGTGACCGGTATGCGGCAGCAGCGCGTCCAGCACCCGCGCCGCCAGTTCGCCGTCGGAAGGAAGATTGCTTTCGACCAACTGTGATGGCGCGGGCGAGAACCATGCGATCCCCGCCCAACACTCCTTCGACATACCGCTCCAGCGGAAGACGTCGCGGCCCGCGACTCTGCATCACGACGCGCCCATGCCCCCATGCAGTTGATAGGCGGAAGAGCCTGTCCCACGTGGAGCAGGCCCTTTCGCCTGCCAACTCCTATCGCTGAGACGGCACGCGCACTCCCAATCAGCGCGGTGAGAATCTTCTGAGCGCACACCGGGATCACCGAGCCCGGCAGCGAACACATCCGTCACACCCGCCTGGAACAACGCCTCGTAGTCCTGCGGCGGAATCACTCCGCCGCACGAACACGAGGATGTCCTCGCGGCCCAACTTCTTCAACTCTGCGATGACCTCAGGCACCAGCGTCGAATGCCCGCCCGCCAGGCTCGAGACACCGAGCACGTGCACGTCGTTCTCCACCGCCATGCGGGCGGCTTCCCGCGGCGTCTGGAACAGCGGACCCACGTCGACATCGAAGCCCAGATCGGCAAATGCCGTGGCGATCACCTTGGCGCCTCGATCGTGCCCGTCCTGTCCCATCTTCGCCATCAGGATGCGAGGACGCCGCCCCTCCAGTCGCGGCGAAGTCCTCCGCCAGCCGCCTGGGCCTGCCTGGAACTCCGGATTGTCCTGACTCTCCGACGAATACACGCCGGAGATCGTCCGATTCACCGGCCTGGTACCTCCCGAACACTTTCTCCAGCGCCGTCGAAATCTCGCCCGAGCGTGGCCGCGCAGCCGCGCCGCCCGACCGCAAGTATCCAGCAGGTTGCCCGACTCCGCTTCCGCGGCGCCGGTCAGCGCCGCCAGCGATTCATCCACCGCCGCTGGCTCGCGGTCGCGCTGAATCTCCGCCAGCCGGCGCAGCTGCGATTCACGCACCGCCTGTTGTCCACGATCGCGCACGTCGAGTCTGCTCTTCCGCTCGCCGGCTTGTATTTGTTGACCGCCGACGATGGTTTCCTGGCCGGAATCGATCTGCGCCTGCCGGCGGGCCGCAGCCTCTTCGATGCGCATCTTGGAATGCCGGTCTCGATCGCGCTTCGCCATCCCGCCGAGCCCTTCGATCTCCTGTATGTGATGCCACGCATTGTGCATCAGTTCGTGGGTGAGCGACTCCACGTAGTAGCTGCCCGCCCAGGGATCGACAACTTTCGTGATGCCCGTCTCCTCCTGCAGGAAGATCTGCGTATTGCGCGCGATCCGCGCCGAGAAGTCCGTCGGCAGCGCGATCGCCTCGTCCAGCGCGTTGGTGTGCAGCGACTGCGTGTGGCCGCAGCGCCGCGGCCAGCGCCTCCACGCACGTGCGCGGCACATTGTTGAGAACGTCCTGCGCCGTGAGGCTCCATCCCGAGGTCTGCGAGTGCGTGCGCAGCGCCATCGATTTCGGGTTCTTCGGATTGAAGCCCTTGATAATCTTGGCCCACAGAACGCGGGCCGCGCGCATCTTGGCAATCTCCATGAAGTGGTTCATGCCGATGCGCCCAGAAGAAGCTCAGCCGCGGCGCGAACGTATCGATATCCAGGCCCGCCTGCAATGCCCGGTGCGGATGTACTCCAGGCCGTCCGCCAGCGTGTACGCCGAGTTCGAGATCGGCCGCTCGCGCCGGCTTCCTGCATGTGATAGCCGCTGATCGAGATGCAGTTGAACTTCGGCATGTTCGCCGAGCAGTACTGGAAGATGTCGCCGATCGATCCGCATCGAAGGCTCCGGCGGATAGATGTAGGTGTTGCGGACCATGAACTCCTTCAGAATGTCGTTCTGAATGGTTCCGGCTCAGGTCCTTCGTGCGCGCACGCCCTGCTCTTCGGCGGCAACGATGTAGAACGCCATGATCGGCAGGACCGCGCCGTTCATCGTCATCGAGACGCGACATCTGCTCGAGCGGGATGCTGGTCGAAGAGGATCTTCATGTCCTCGACGGAATCGATCGCCACGCCGGCCTTGCCGACGTCGCCGACGACGCGCTCGTTGTCCGAATCGTAGCCGCGATGCGTGGCGAGGTCGAAGGCCACCGACAGGCCCTTCTGGCCCGGCCGCCAGATTGCGCCGGTAGAACGCGTTCGATTCTTCCGCGGTCGAGAAGCCCGCGTACTGGCGGATCGTCCACGGCTGCATCGCGTACATCGTCGGAGTACGGGCCGCGCAGAACGGCGCGACACCCGCCGCGTACTCCAGGTGCTCCATGGCGTAAAGATCGTCGGCCGTGTACCGCGCCTTGACCGGAATGCGCTCCGCCGTCTTCCACACCGGCGAGCCTTCCACCGGCCCTACAGGATCCGACTTCTGCGGCCGCAGGCGATAGTCGATCTTAGAGAAGTCCGGTCTCATTGCGCGCTCTCATTCCCGACTTGTCCCTGCCATTGCGTCAGTGGTCTGAATCAGGTCGCTGAAGATGTGCAATGAAGCCCTGCAGCCCGGCGGCCTGCAAGCGCGTCGATCTGCTCCTTCGGATTGCCCGCCACCAGTACCGGCGCCTTCACCGCGGCGCAAACCTCCTGTGCGAATGCCAGGTACTCGGGGTCGGAACTGCACAGAACAATCAGGTCCGCGTCCGTCCCCGTATACTCCTCCGCTCCACCATGTCGAAGCCCGCGCAGCCGAAGAAATTGAAACAGAAGTTGGAGCGCGCGCCCTTCATCTTCACGTCGCCGCGCTTGAGCAGCAGCACCTTCGGGTACCGTCCCGTCGCCTGCGCGTGTTCGGTAGTGCGCCGCCGGATCGCTTCGAACGGCTCGGCCACGCGAACCTGCGGCAGCGGGCCTGCCGGGCTCCGCAGCCGGAATTTCGCCTTCCGGCGTCTTTCTCCGTTACATCGGGAAAATTGTTCACACCGACCAGCGCTCGCCTGCGCGCGGAATACGCCTTCTCGCGCGCCGCGCGAGTTTCCGCCAGCGCCTTGTCGATCGAGCCGGAAGCCAAGCGCCTTGGCATAGCCGCCCGTCCGCCTCAATCTGCCTGCAACAGCTTCCAGCCCTCGCGCGCCAGCGAATCCGTCAACGCCTCGATGTAATAAGATCCGCCCGCCGGATCCGCCACCGCGTCCAGGTGCGATTCTTCCTTCAGGATCCGCTGCACGTTCAACGCAAGGTGCGCATCGAACCCGAACGGCTCTCACCGTGAGCTGGTCGCAGCCTCCCACCGCCGCAGCGAACGCTTCGGTGGTGACGCGCAGCAGGTTGGTAGTACCGGTCGTATGCGCTCTTGTTGCGCCGCGGCGTGCGCACGTGCAGCCGCATACGGCATGCGCCGTCGTCGCGCGGCCTGAAGGCGCTCACCGCCTGCGCCCACAAAATCCGCGCCGCGCGCAGCTTGGCGATTTCGACGAAATAGGCCGGCCCGACCGCGAAGACAAATCTCGATCTGCGGCGCCACGGTGTCCACCGGCAGGGATGGCCGTCAGCTCGACCAGCCGTTCCACGCCCGCCGCGATTCCGTAGCCCAACTCCTGTACGGCGTGGGCGCCCGCTTCGTGCAACAGATCGGCCCGCACCGCCTTCGGCCCCGGCTTGGCGTTCTGCGCGATCTCCCAATCCTCGCCCCATCCCGCGTACGAACGGGTAGCGTCCAACGACGATGCGAAGCTGGTCGTCCAAGCCGGCCAGCGCCTCCTGGCGGTAGTAGGGGCCGTATCGCCAGCCCTTCCTCCGTCCGCCATACCAGCTTTTTGTCGTAATCGCCACCCTTGAGATCTTTGGCGATCGCCGCTTCCCACGTCTCGGTTGACACCGGCGGGAAGTCGCGCCCCAGATTCAGGATCTCGGTAGCCCGGATCGGCATCACGCATGAGCACCCTCCTGCACGACTTCGAGCAGGTAACCGAAGGCTGCCGCCTCGGTCGTCTTCGGATGCAGGAAGAAGACTGTGGTGCCGCGCGAGCCCTTGCGCGGCGCTTATCGATGATCTTGAAGCCGTGCTCCTTCAGGTAATCGAATGCCTTCTGTATGTCGGCCACGCGCAGCGCCACGTGCGCCATGCCGCCGCGCCGCCGTTTTCTCGATCTGCCTGGCTACCGGCGACTCGGGCGTCAACGGCTCGAGCAGTTGCACCAAGTTCGGACCTTCGCCCACCTGCAGGAGAACTTCCCGCACCTGGTCGCCGCCCAGCACGTCCTCGCGATGCATTTCCTTGAAGCCCATTGCCTGGTAGGCCTGGACGTGCGCTTCCAGCTCGCCCGGCCTTACCGAAATGGCTACGTGATCGAAGAAGAGAAATCCCGGTACCTGTTCCAGTTCTGCACTCGTTATTCGAACTCCACCACCACTTGCCCGGCCTGCACGCTATCGCCCTGGTTCACACTGATGGCGGCAATCTTGCCCGCCCAGGGGGCCGTGATGTTGGTCTCCATTTTCATCGCTTCCAGCACCAGCAGAATGTCGCCCGTCTGCAGGCTCTGTCCAACCTGCGCCGCCACTCGTACCACGATGCCCGACACCGGACTGCGGCAGACCTTCTCCTCATTTACCGGCTTGCTATCGGCCGCCGGCGCCACCGGGGGCGGCGCCCGCCGGGACACGCAGCGGCGCCGAGCCAATGTTCAGACCGCTCACATTGTGAGGCGCCGCCGCGGGCGACTCCGGCTCCGCGGCATCTACGTCAACCTCGTATGTCTTTCCGTCAATTGTGATGTTCAGTTTCATGTAGATTCCTAGTGCTGCCTTGTGGGGCTGGCCAGCAGTGCCGGCGGGTTGGCAACCCGGCGCCGTGCTACGCCTTGCAACCGGTGGACGCCTGAATCGACACGCGCCCCTGTTGCGCCCAGGCACTCGTGCTCACCAGACGAATCTGCCGTATGTGCGCGCGCACTCCCAGATCACGCCCCGATAGCCGCCGAGATGGCCAGTACTTCCCTCTTCCGTAATCTGCCTGAGCCGGCGCCGGCTCTGTACGAACCGGCGGAGCCGCGTCCTTTGCACGAGGCGTACCGCACTGACTCTCAAAGGCTTCATCCGCTTGGAGATCTCCGCCAGTCTGTGCCTGGAGCTGCTCCAGCGTCGTGGCGAGTTCCATTTCCGATGACTGTTGTCATAAGCTCCACCTGGCCTCTACAGCGGCATCAGCCCGTGCTTCTTGGGCGGCCGCAGTCTCCCGTTTCGTGTGCAGGTACTCCAACACCTGCGCCACGTGCCGCCTCGTCGTGGAAGGTTCGATAATCCGAATCGACCAGCCTCCGTCCGGCAGCGACTGATAAGGATTCGAGAAGGCCTCCGCGATAGTTCTCGATCATTTCCGCCGCGCTTGGCCGGCTTGTCCGCAGCCTCTTGAATCTCTTTGCGGAAGACGATATCAGGCCGCACCCTCCGCGCCCATTACCGCCACCTCGGCGGTCGGCCAGCGCGAACACACCGGTCGGCGCCCAGATCCCTCCTGCACATCGCCAGGTACGCTCCGCCGCTATGCTCTTGCGCAGGATCACCGTCACTTTCCGGAACCGTCGCCGCCGAGTAAGCGAACAGCAACTAGCGCCGTGGCGGATGATGCCGCCGTGCTCCTGCTGCACGCCCGGCAGGAATCCGGCACATCCACAAACGTCAATAGCGAGATATTAAACGCATTGCAGGAACCGTGATGAAGCGCGACGCCTTGTTCGACGCATTGATATCCAGCACGCCCGCCTGCACCGAAGGCTGATTGGCGATGATCCCGACCGTGCGCCCGGCAATCCGCGCAAACCCACCACGATATTCATCGCGTAGCCCGATTGCACTTCCAGAAAGTCGCGCGAAGTCCACCACCTTGGTAATCACATCGCGAACGTCGTAGCCCTTCTTGTTGTCCGGCCGGCACCACATCGTCCAGCGTCAGCGTCCGGGATCCACGTTGGGATCGCCTTCCACGCGCGGCGGATCTTCCAGATTATTCGAGGGCAAAAAGCTCAACAGCTTCTGCGCCAGCAGCACCGCGTGACGGTCGTCCTCCGCGATGAAGTGGATCACGCCGGAGTTCGCCATATGCGCCTCGGGCCCGCCCAACTGCTCCGCCGTCACACTCTCCCCGGTGACGCCCTTGATCACCTGCGGGCCGGTGATGAACATCTGCGCCTGCCGCGTCTGTAATCAATGAAGTCGGTCAGCGCCGGACTGTACGCAGCACCTGCCGGCACACGGCCCGCAAATCAAGGAAATCTGCGGCACCCGCTCGGAGAAGAGCATCTACGTTCGTGTAAAAGACCTTGCCATAGCCGGAGAGCGAATCCGCATCCCCTCCTGCACGCGCGCGCCACCCGAATCGTTAATAAACACAAACCGGCGAACCGGTCTTCAGCGACTGCTGCATGATCTCGGCCACCTTAATCGAATGCACTTCTCCGGCCGAACCGCCGGACACCGTGAAGTCCTGGCTCGCCCAGGTGCATCAGGCGCCCGCTCACTGAAGCCGCGCCGGTCACCACCCGTCCGCCGGAAAGTCCTTTCCCGCCATGCCGAACAACGTGGCGCTGATGCTCGGCAAACATGCCGCTTTCCTCGAAGCTGTCCGGATCCACCAGCGCTTCCACTCGCTCGCGCGCCGTCAGTTTGCCGCCCTTGTGCTGCTTCTCAGCCGATCCTCGCCGCCGCCCAGCATGCTTTTCGCTGGTGCGTTCGCGCAGTTCGGTAATTCTCTCCTGCATTGTATGAATGGCCATATGCAAATCCCCTTCTGAAATCCTTATTGCGACCGGCGCTACGGTTACCTTGTGCAGTCTTGCCGTTGAGCTTGACGTCGTCACGTAATCGTGGTCGTCGCCACACCCTTGCCGCTATCGGCCGGCGAAGCCTGGCAGGCGCGGGAGTTGCCGCTGCGCTGCGCCGCAGCCGGATCCTTGCCCAGGTTCTTCGGTCCCTGCTCCCGCGTCTTGAAGAACTGCGGAGCCACCTTGGGGAACATCGCGTAGGTCAGCACATCCTCATCGGAACCATTGCATCCCTGCACTGCCACTGCAGCGTCCCGCAATTCGTGCCACTCGGTTTTAGCAGGTCGGCGGGCCGCACGCTGAATCGGAGGCTTGCCGCTCTGCTTGACAGCTAACGCGATGACGTTAGGGTCGCGCGGTCCGATGGTCTCGCCATAGTACCCCAACATCAAATCTGCAAATTCTCCGGTCATCGCCTTGCTACCGGCCCATCATCACGTTGAAAACTGCCTGCGTCCCCACAATCTGGCTGGAGGGCGTCACCAGCGGCGGAAAGCCAGCGTCGGCACGGACTCTCGGTACCTCGAGCAGCACCTCTTCCATACGATCCCCCGCGCCCTGCTGGCTTCAACTGGCTTTCCCATATTGAAAGCATTCCGCCCGGAATCTGGCTGTCGAATATCTCCGTCTCCACCCCGGTGATGTTCGAGAGAAACTCCTTGTACCGCGGCCGTATGCCCGGCAAAATATTTCTTCAAACTGATCAGCCTTCGCCTTGTCGAGCTTGGTATCGAAGCCGCGTGCCGTCCAGCATCTCAACCAGGCTCTCCGTCGGATTGTGCCCCGGTCCCAGGCTGAGCGGGCTGATCGCCGTATCCACCGCAATCCGCCCCACGCTTCGATCGCCTTCATCAGGCTCACCAGCGTGACTCCCGTCGTCGCATGCACGTGAACGTGTACGCGGACATTCTTCCCGCAGGCTTCCTTGATGCCCTTTACAATGTCGAACGCCGGTTGCGGCTTAGAGCAGCGCCGCCATATCCTTAATGCAGATCGAGTCGCATCCCAGGTCGAGAAGCTTCTCCGCCATTTCCACGAAGTCGCCGGGCGTATGGAGCGGGCTGACGGTACAGCAAATCGTTCCCTGCGCGTGCTTTCCCGTGCGCCGCACGGCCGCAATCGAGCGCCGCAGATTCCCGTATGTCGTTCAGCGCGTCGAAGACCCGGAAGACGTCCATCCCGTTCTCCGCCGCCTTGTCCACGAAACGGTCCACCACCGTGTCCTCATAGTGGCGATAACCCAGCAGGTTCTGTCCGCGCAGCAGCATCTGCAACCGGCTGTTCGGCAGCAGCTTGCGGAACTGGCGCAGCCGCTCCCAAGGGTCCTCATTCAGGAACCGTATGCAGGAGTCGAACGTCGCGCCTCCCCAACACTCCACACGACCAGTACCCCGCCCGGTCGATATCCGCGCAAGCGGGAATCATGTCTTCCATTGCCATACGCGTCGCCATCAGGCTCTGGTGGGCGTCACGCAGGACGAGTTCAGTCACATCAATTGTCTTCGGCATATCTGATTCCGTTTTCTACCGGCGTCACGCTCAATCGGTTTTCCAGCTTTGAAAAGAGAGCGACGCCAGTGAGTGATAGAGATCTTCGTTTTGCAGAATTACCCGCTGCGGCACCTGTATGTGGGCGGACGCGAAGTTCCAAATCGCCCGAATCCCGCCCGACACCATCAGGTCCCGTCACCGACTGCGCAGCCGCCGCCGGGCGTCGCAATCACCCCCACCAGCGTGTGCGTCTGGCGCACGAAATCCGGGAGGAACAGCGGCGGCTGTACTTCCCGCCCGTGTATTCGCTGGCCAATCTTCTCCGGGATCCACGTCGAAAACCGCCACAATCTCCATCCCGTGGCTGCGAAACTTGTCATACCCCAGGAGCGCACTGCCCAGGCTGCCTGCCCCGGCCAAAACCGCTGCCTTTGGCCGGTTCCAGCCAAGGAAATTCTCGATCCAGCGGACCAGGTCGCCCAGAGCATATCCAACCCGCGGCTTACCCACGATCCCGGTCATTTCAATGTCACTTACGGACCTGTGTGGGATCCAGCCCCAGAACACGCGCGCAAGGTCCGCGCAGGAGACTTGCTCCACCCCGGGCCGTCATCATTTCGCGCAGGCTCCGGTAGTAGATCGGAAGGCGGCGCAGGCTGGCACTTCTGGGAATGTCGTGGCGGATGTGGGAGCCGTTGTTTTCTCATATCGAGAAAGTTTTATCGAGAAAGTCTTCTCGGATTCCAAATTACTACAATCCAGCCTCAGTTTCAAGGTATTCAGGTCTTTTTTGCTTTTACGGTACTTTTTGTATACACCCCCGGCCCCACCCTCCCTCTTCTCCGCACCAGAAATGTTTGAGCCAAAATCGCACCGAATTTGCGCGATTGTGACCAGGAGGAAAACACAACATGCAACTGAATTTTCCAGAGATCGATCCCGCCGCTCAGATCCGGGATTATCGAAACAACTGCGTCAACATCAGCGGCCTTGTGAAACAAAGCAAGGACTCCCCACCAACCTGTCCCTGATTCCTCCCAGCCAGCAGCCGATTCTAAATCTCGACCTCCCCGCCGCCCTGCGCAGGCGCGATGGCCGACTTTCAGGCCAATAACCCCCGACAGCCCGTGCCCCTCACCCCGTAAAGTACATGAAAGTCGTCAACGGCAAACCGGAAATCATCGTCCGAGGACGACAATCCGCTTCCCGCCGAAGAAGACCTCGTCACCTTCAGCCACACTCTACCACCGCCGTTTCCCTCAAGTCGGCCAGCATCGTCACTCTCATCGGTTGAGGTCGCAACCCTCGCTTCCGACAAGGCAGGAGCGCTCGCATGACCACGTTCCCCGTGATTTGGACCGATCGCAACGGCGCTCACAGCGCAGACCGACATCACGCAGAGCGACAATCCCCGATCATCCCTGCCCATCGTTCTCCTGCTCCATGGCATGGGCGGCGACATCAATCGCATGTCGAATCCGGCCTCAGCCCCGGCATGAACTTCGATCTCGACTTTGTCCCGCCCCTGACCATCGACCGGGGTTGGCACGGATGCCCCAACGTCGGGATATGGGGTGATTACCACCAGCCCCACCAAGCCGGTCAGCGGCTTACAAGGCGCCATCGCCCAATCCGGGTTCCTGACCTTGAACTACGCGCAACTGGCGCCGAACGGGAACCTGGCCCGTTCCCCTCCAGGAGATCAGCGCCATCGTCCGTGCGCTGTTCACCCGTTTCAGCAAACGGATCATCTTCGTCTGCCACAGCCGCGGCGGGCTGCTGGTGCGCCTTTTTCTCCGGTCAACCGCGGCGACGTGAATCTGCTGAGCCGCATCGCCGGAATCGTCACTGTCCACACCCGCACCAGGGATCCCAGGTGGCTGATTTCGCCGCCCAGGTTCACAAAGGCGTCGGGACGCACGCCCCATCAGGCCGTTTGCTCCGTCGCTACAGCTTCTCCTCGACCAGGTCGACGCGCAGGTAACCAACCCCGCGATCGGCGAAATGAGCCCCTACCGGGCCGTTCCTCCACCAACCTGCAGGCCAGCGAGGCCCACCCCTCCCTGTGCGATCCCCATACGCACGTTCGGCGGCACCAACCCCGCCTCGCTGCAACGCGTGGCCAGCTGCTTCTTCGACGCCCTGAGCGCCGTCCCGCAATGGAACTGGCCGCCCTTCCACTGGACGACCGTTCGGTTGCCGGAATCCGTGGTCCACGTCCTGGGACGGAACACCGGCCAGTCTCATATGCCCCGAGGAACGCGCCGGCGGCGGCGTCCTGGTCACCGATACCCGCTCCCATCTGCCCGTTGAAGCCAGCCACCACACCAACGCGGTTCACCATGCCGCCGCCCTGTGGGATCCCCGATCCAGACCCAGGTGCGCGACATTCTGCGCACCATGGTCTCCCAGGCGACATTCGTCTCTCAATCCCTGCCGCAAACCATGTCCGTGAGCGCCACCTATCCGGTTTCCGTTACCATGTTGAACACCGGAACCAGCACCTGGATGCCAGGCGGAAGCTACCCCTTCCGCCTGGGCACCAGAACCCCGCAGGACAATCTGGCATGGAGAGTCAATCGAAGGGACGTACCCGCCCCCGTGCCTCCGGATCGCAGGTAACGTTCAACTTCAATATTACGGCGCCGGCCAACGTCGGCTATTACCACTTTCAGTGGCGCATGCTACAGGAGAATGTGGAATGGTTCGGTTCGGCGCTACCCCCGACTATTTCATCCGCGTCGGACAGGCAGCAGCCCCCACCGCTCCGATGGTCAGCGGCCTCGCCGTGAGTCCCGCTTCCGTGGCCAGCGGCAGGGACCGTGGCGAGTCACGGTGACTCCTGTCAGCTCCGGCTCCCGCCCCCGGTCTGCCCGTGACCTTGACCAGTTCGAGATCGGTCCGTGCTGTCCCCACCTTCCACCATCACCGTTCCCGCGAAACGCATCGAAGGCGTCACTATCAACGTGATGGCCTTCGCTGTTCCCCTCGCCCTGGCCGCGGTGACGTTGACCGCCATCAACGGCGCCACCGCGACCGCTCAACTCGCAGTCACCCCCGCCGTGGCCCAATACCCCTACGGCTCGCGCGTGACTGCCGGCGTCGGAGGATCGCTGCTCCTGATGCAAGCCGTTTGGTCGTTCTGGACGAAGAGACCGTTTGCGGGCCGCTGCGGGATTCCCCTGGCCGAGCGAGAAACACCATCTCCTCTCCTGGATCCTCTCGGTCAGAAACCGCCCGCAAACATTGCCCGCAAACGGCGCTCGTCACCGATGAAGAAGGTGCGGACCTGCTGGTCGACCAGCTCGGCCTCCGAGTTCACGCACGTCTCAGCCCGGAGTTGTCCGCGCTGGCCGGCGCCGACCCCTCATGGTGGGTGCTGGGCAAACTGTGGACCTACCGTCTTCAGCGTGAACACTTCCATCCACGCATCGATAACGGTAGCGTACCTCTGGGGGCGGCTGCCGCGGCAGAGTGGAAGCCGCCCCAGTTTTTTTGCGCGGAATCCGGAGTGGTTCCCGTCTCCGAGCCCGAGTCCTGGTACCGCCCGCAGCGATACACGCGAGCCCTGCAGGAATGCCGGACCGGCTGCGATGCCCGAAGAGTGGCGTTGGGCGTCACGCAGCAATCGAGCACCCGCGCCACCATGCTGCGGCATTTTGGAGGTGGCGGCGACATCTCACGTACCTCTCCGCTACCTACGCGGACCTGGCGATTTCGTTCGCATGATTCCAGCATCCCCGTAATCGGGGTGTCTGGCAGCAGGTCGGCGCGAACTCCGGCGACAACGTCCTGTTCGAGCAGTACCTTCTCGCCGCGTGCGTGGACTACCACCGCGACTGCAAGGGGGTCGCTATACGAAGGGGTCGAAGCGCGGTATCTGTTCGACTCCATGGCGGAGGCCTTCGACGAAGAAGCTGGCGGTGAGGCGGATACACACACCTCATTGGCGGCGCAAAGTCAACGTGGCGCTGGCGCGATCGCTCGAAAATCGCGTGGCGCGAGAGTACCCCAAGGCGTATGAGCGCTGCTGCGCGTGTGAAGGCTCCGCGGCAACTCATGGCGGTGATGTGCCTGAGCTGTCGGTGAGGTGGGGGCGGTGACCCGAGACGCTGCGCACTGTTTCGACTCCGATGCCGCCCAAACGATGACAGTGCGGACCGTGCCGTGCTGCAATCCGGCCCGCGACTGTGAGGGAGCGGAACGGATCCCGCGAAGCACTGCAAGGCCCTAGCCGGGGCAGGAAAACAAACAGGCATTCTTTGCGAGCTGCGCGGCTTGCGTGAAACAACTCCTGGCGCGCCTGAATTCGCGGCACTCCACGAATCGATTCTATCTGCCGAGCGCCGCCGGTCGGCTATTGCCCGGCGGAAAATACCAAAGCAGGATCGATTTGCCGACGCGCTCCTGCGGCGTGAACCTGTCCGGCCACGGGTTATCTCGGGATGCGTCTCGTACAACTGCATTCTGCTGCGCATTCGGTCACACCGGACGCCGACGGCATTCCATCCCGGCGATGGACTCGGAACGTCGCTCCGTAATACCAACAGGGAATCCGTGCTCCTTCTGCAAATCGGCCAGGGCGAACTGCGTGAACATCACCCACTCAGCTCCGGCACTCCGCAACCGTTCTCCCAGGCGCTTCATATCCTGTCCCCAGTCCAGGTCGAATCCACCAGGATGCTTCTCGGGCCCGGCCGCCCGCCAGCTCATTGAAGTACGGCAAATAGTCCGGATGGCTCAGCGCCGACGATGCGGCGAACCAGATCGCCAGTGCCAAAAGTGCGATCCGCACCCAAAACCCGCTCGTCCGCCAGGGCCAACAATCGCAGGCCGGCCACCGCCGCCACCAGCGGAGGCCGATATAAATGGGCAGGATATGACGCAGTCCGATATTGATCCCGCTGGACATGCCGACAGCCAACATCCCTACCGCAAACGCTAACGGGATCAGGCTCCTTTCGCGGCGATCCGCTTCCGGAGCAACAGGGCGATACCCAAGCCCAGCAGGACCATGAAGGGGATCGGCGTTTGACGATCAGCGTCACCGGGAAAAAAGCAGGAAGCCGGTCTTGCTTCTATCGCCCAGCAGATACGTCGAGTGGCCTTCCTGGTTGTGCTGCGCCACGGCCTGGATTCCCTGGAACAATTCCGGCGCCGGCGCGACCATGGAAGCGGCATCCGTCGCCTTCCCACCGAGAAACGGTAGCCGGCCCACGTGGCCGGGCATGCCACCAGAATCGCCACTGCCAGAGTGGGAACCCTGGCCCTCCGACATAAGACACCACCTCGGCCGCCGGTGGTCTTCGAGAACCGCTAGGACAAGGCCAGCGCCAGAAAGACGCTCACAGGAAAGAATGCCAGAAACGAGAACTTCGAGGGAATTCCGCCGGCCACGGCCAGACCGAGCACACGACTGGCCCGACCGGTTCCGGGCTGCCCCGTCCAGCTCAGAACCGGCAAGAAACGCCGCCCCCATAAATGCCGTGACCGCCATATCCGTAGTAGCCAGTCCGGCGTGCGCCAGGACGGGCGGGAGGAAGGTGAAGAGGAACACCGCCACCAGCGCGCCAGGCCCTTCCGCAATAACTTCTGCCCCACCAGTAGACCACCAGGCACGCCAGCCAGAAAAACGGCAAAACGCCGTCGCGCCGCCGCCAGGTCTGTTCATATTGGTGACCCTCATACAGGATCCTCAGCCCTTCCAGATTCTGATCGGGGTTCGGGGAATGCTGCGAACGTGCGCCCAGCAGATAGGGACCGAGAGCTGTCGCGATACGGGCCAGGGGAGGATGCTGCCTTTCCCATTGGTAGACGCCTTTGTCGAGCCACTCCAGTCCACAGGCAATGTGGCCGGGCTCGTCAATCGGTGTGGTTACAGAGACGGCGTACGTCGCAACGATCCGAATCGAAGCGGTCACTATGAGACAAACCAGGATTGAGATGCGGTAGCCGCTCCAGGAAAGCAACGATCTGGCTTGACCGCCAGGCGACCGGCTTCTTCGATTCACGCGCTTGCTGAACCCGCCTCTGCCTCATAGCCGCTCAAAAGCTCGATTTCGCTCCGTCAGGGAACATCCTGGTGTCGCGCGCGCCGGTCTTTCGCCGCAGGTCGCCGGCTGGAGTCCATCGTCCTTTGCCTTGTCCACCGGCACCGGCATCGTCCGCGCACGGAAATCCCAGGCGCACCAGGTGGCCCCGCCGCTCCATTGCCATCCCTGCCAGCACAATCAGCAAGCCTGCGAAAGCCATCACCAACTTCCAGATGCCCGGCTCGTAGCGCAGCAGGATCGTGCGCTGTCCGGGCAAAACGCCCACGCCGATGAAGCCCGGCGACAACATCGCGGTCTTCTACGAGCTTTCCCATCGACGTAGGCAACCCAGTTGGGATGCCGGGTCATTCGAAACAACGCAAAGCTCGGCCGTGAGATTACGAACTCGGCATTCGTAGTCGTTTCCCACTTGCCGCTCGCCTTTGATTTCGCCGCCGCGACCGCAGACGCGGGCTGGCCGGCAGCGGAGCCTTACTCGCCAACCGGGCCACCCCGGACGGTGCACCGGCACCGAAGTCCAGCCATAAGTGCGCTCTGTTTCTCCGCCCAATCGCTGCGCACCCACTGCTCATTCACCGCGTAGAAACTGTCCTGTCCACAGCTACGGACGCGGCCACATCGACGATGTCGAAGTAACCCGAACCCGGCGCGTCGAAGATCCAGTTGCGGCCAGATCGCATGCGCAGCGATAGGAAGGCCGGCAATCCGGACACGACGTTGGCGGGCGCCACCACGCTGCGCACGTTGAACAGTCCATAGTGCGCCGGCTCTCCCGCGTCGAACAGTGGGAACAGATCCGCGGTCAGGGCGATGTTGTGATAGGTTGCCGAAACCTTGCGGAACGAGATTCATGCTGAGAAATGCAGCGAAAGTGTTGCCTCCAGTCTCGAACTGTGGGCCCCAGTCGGCGAGGTTGCCGGCGTAGACCCGTCCGCCGGCGCGCCTCAAGTCGGCCATGCGGGCGTCAAGTACATCGTGCTCGCGTCCACCGCAATCAGCTGATCGGTTGCCCAGCGTCGTTCCGCGCCAGATACGTTGCCCGCGCCCACAGCATCGGCGCTGCAGCGCCAAACAGCGTGAGCATGCACGGCTAACGCCAAATACCCGCGGCGCGCGCAGAAGATTCGCGCCATCCCGCCTCCCATCGCGACAGCGGCCAGCCAATACGTAAT
>ERZ1370068.5458-contig-4485_pt1 | contig 50501 bp, 92 predicted proteins | sample MGYA00561227_ERZ1370068 | MGnify/ENA primary metagenome ERZ1370068 (study PRJEB38410, sample SAMEA6850437) | metagenome | study: Metagenomic assessment of the ecological functions of the soil: analysis of the soil microbiota associated with the... | reverse complement strand
ATTACTTCGTTCAGTTACGTATTGCTCGTTGCTGCCCGAAATAAACTACGTGAAACTTTGCTCATGGGAATTAAACCTCCGGTCCGTATAAGCTGCACCGGGTTGTCCCAGAGAATTTTCCGCCGCGCTTCGTGAAATGTGATTGTTCCTGGTCAGATCGCCCACGGTGCGATCGGGAAACTCGCCGATGCAGTCGCTGTGCGGATAGTCCGTGGCGATGGTCGATAGTCGTCGCCGACATGCTCGATAAAAACCGGCGCGAGCTCTTCGCCAGCCTCGCAAGCTCGCCCAACATTGGCGCTGAAATAGTAAACTCGGCTTTTCCTTTGGTGGTCTTTGCCTGGCCCGCGACCTTCATGATTCCCAGTGTTCGTCCATGCGCTCGAGCCAAAACGGCACCCAACCGCAGCCGGATTCCAAATAGGCGACTTTGAGCTTGGGAATTTTTTCGAAGAACGCCGTCGGCGCAGAAATTTAAACTGGCGAGCATCTGTTCGAGCGGGATGGCAGGCGATGTGGCGGGCCAGAATTCGCTGTAGCGGTCGGAGCCGGCTTGTTCGAGCACCGTGCGCGCACCTTCATGGACGCAGATCGCGACGCCGAGGTCCGCGGCGGTTTCATAGACCGGGAAATAGTCGGGGCTCGAGCGTGCGTCCGCATAACTTGTTGGGCCGCCAGAAAATGCCCACATGTCCGAGTTCTCTTTGGCGTATTTCAGTTCGTCCGACCGCGCGCACCGGGTCTTGGAGTGGAACCAGGCAAACACCGTGCAGCCGTTTGGGATCGTAACTGCAATAGTCCGGCGAGCCAAGTATTATAAGCCCGGCAAATCGCGCGCGCTCAGTTCCGGATCGAGATTGTCACGCCACATGATGTAGAGGCCAAGAGTCGGAAACAAAACGCTCACGTCGACCGCCTTCGCGATCCATGTCGCGCAACGTTCGAAGCGGCGTCGAATTTCGCCGCCAGCGCTTCGGCGAAGGTCTGCGCCAGCGCTTCGATGCGCCGAAGGTAAAGCCGTAATCTTCCTGCTTGACCGTCGGCCGCATCCCAGTCGGCATCCGGAGATCGGTTCGCCGTCGATGGCGCGGCGCGACTGGTTCGGCCCTTCGGATTTTCACCCGCCCGCGAAATTTAGCGGGCAAATATTTCTCGAACAAGTCGCTCGGCTCGAGCACATGGCGATCGGCATCGATGACCTTGAAATTATCTCGCATGATTTTGCACTCCTTCTCTCTGCCGGCGCACTGAAGAATTCATGCTCGATTAATCGGCTGCTTCATAAATAGGCCGAGTCCGCACCGAAAATCAACAGCGAGTGGGCACGAGCGTGGTGAAGGCGCGAGACGAAGAAGCTGATGCCAATCGGTAATTGCGGGCGCATTGACCGCTCGACTCTGGCGACATAGACGGCGGCCGCGCACTCGTAGTAGATTGGCCGCGCAGAATATGAATGTCCGCCGCACGCGTCTCGTCACCGGATCTGATCCTGCTCACTTACTTGTCGACGCATTTGCTCAACCATGCGCTCGGCTTGATCTCGCTCGACGCGATGGAACGACGGTCGAGTTTGGTTTCTGGTCTTGTGGCGCAATCCGGCGGGAACGGCGCTGCTGTATACGTCTTTGCTCACGCATTTTCGCTGGCTCTGTGGTCGCTTTATCAGCGCCGCCATCTGCGCATCCCCTTGTGGGAAGCGCTGCAATTGACGCTCGGCTTGTCGATCCCGCCGCTGCTTTCGCTTCATTTTGTCGGCACGCGGATGCAGCACGAATGGTTCGGCGTCGATGATTCCTACTCTCTGTTGGTTCTCACCCTGTGGCATGCCCAGCCGTGGGATGGACTGAAGCAAGCGACTCATCACCGTCGCCTGGCTGCACGGCTGCATCGGCTTCCATTTTTGGCTGCGGGCTGCGACCGTGGTATCGCTCCGGGTGGAAACGCGATTCTTTTTCTCGGCCGCGCTTTACTTTACTGCTGCCGGTCTTGGGGCTGCTCCGGATTCACGCAAGCCGGTCATGAAGTTGACAGTCTAGTGGCGCGCAACCCCGACTGGATTGCCCAGGTTGTGCAGCAGTCGAACCGCCGCCGCGCAGCCAACGCGAATCTCTTTATCGTCTCGACGACGCCATTGTGGCGACCTAGTGTGCTCGCGGTTATTTTGACGCTGCTCGCCCGCATCGCGCGCTGATATCTTTGAGCGGCGAAGCTGAGATTCCGTATCAGACTATCCGGGAGCGCGAAGTACAGGTGCCGCGCGGTTTTTCAGTCCTCGAAGCGAGCCGTTTCGCTGGTATCCCGCACGCGTCCGTTTGCAGCGGCCGCGGCCGTTCTCGACTTGCCGGATCTCGCGTCACCGACGGACTTTCGCGGAACAGCCGCTGCCGAGCGCATCCGAGCAAAGAGTGTTGCAGCGCGTCGGCGCGCCGCCGAACGTGCGCTGGGCTTGCCAACTGCGAAGCCGGTGGGAAAATCTTTCAGTTACGCCGCGTGCCCGCCAATGCGCACGCGAGCTGACGGTTATGCTCCAGCCGTCGTATCTCGCCAGCGAGGAGCGAACCATCGCGGTTTGCACTCGCCACGACCTGCGCACTTTTACGGTATCGCCGAAACAAAGCTGCCCTACGATTCGCGAGAAATTCCTGTTGAACAGCTATTTCGAGACGGTGGGGCAGAGAGCATTACCCTGGCCGGCGGCACGGTCGACAAATTCGCCATTGGCGACCGTATCAGGCATGGCTTTATTCGGCATCGCAAACCAGCCGAGTGGAAGGTTGTCGGCAAGCGCTGGCGGCAGGCGGCGAAGCGCATGGTCGACTCAGGCTCGAGATGCTCGTGCCAGACGCTCGCCGAGAAATTGGCGGAACCGGCTCAGGATCGGCGTGTCGGCATGCCACTGCCAGACCGGCGGTGGTCGGCCGCATGGGTTATGGCGCCACCATTCATCTGACGGCCATCGGCGACACGGTCAGCGTGGCGAGCCGGCTGCGAGCGCAACCGGGCGAAATTCAGTTGCACCGCCAGCGTTAGCACTCCGGAGCGGCGGCGCAGCAGGCCGGATTGAACGTCGAGCGCGTTGCCGAGGGGCACGCGCAGTATCTGCGGTGAGAAATCGCCGTGAAGCGCTGACGATCTTTGTTGTCGACGATGTCGCGGCGTTAGCAATTCATCGGGATCTTACGCGATTGCCAGGCGTAACTTTATTTTCTCTTTACGATCGACCCACCGCAGCGGCGTGTCCAAACGAGGCAAAAGTCAGAGCAACGGGTGATGTCAATCAACTTACTGGCCAAGCGCCAGCCGCGTTGTGTCGCCGAGCACCGCGCCGTGATCGATGCCGAGGGTCTTGATCCAGCGCTGCTGGCCGAGCGAGTGAGGCCGATGGCGTGCCAGGAGCTCGACCAGTTCGGCGATGCCGTGAAGTGACTGATGCAGTTTGCCCCACAGCGCGTCGTCGGCGATGTCGGAATTTCCAGGCGATCGCGCTGGTGTAAGTCAGCGCGACTTTTTCCCGCTCGAGTGAACTTTGTCCGAGTCGGTGAAGTTCGAAGGCAGCTCATCATATTTCTCTTCGGTGAGACCCCGCCGTCCAGCCTGGACGGAGCGTTGCTACGCCTCAATATTCGCACTGGATCGATTTCCGAGACGTAGACCCGGCAGAGCTCTTTTTCAACGCGTGATCGGGGACGCTACGTTCCGAAAGGTAAGCTCCCGTGGCTTGGGAGAAGGCGCGGATGACGTTGGGCTTACATGGGCGCGCGACGCGCTCAAGGCTTTCTGGGCGCCGCGTGCGTGCCTTTCTGCGGCGGGCGGCGTTCGAGATAGCGCTTTGGTTGCCGGATCGGTGACTTTATCAGGATCGACGTGAGGAATTCGCGGCATGGATCACCTCTCTTTCTTGTGTAAATCGAAGTCGAAGCTCGAAGAATGCCAGACAAGCACTCGAGCGAGCAGCTTCGAGTTTCGGGTTTTTTGATCATTTAGAGTTGCTCTTTCGAGTTTCGGATGAACCAGGTTTGTTTCTAGGTCTCTGACGTTCGCTGTCGCTTCGCCAGACCTAGTAATCTGGCGGCGACTGCCGCCGAGCACGTTTTCTTTGTCCTTCAGCGGTAAGCCCATCGATTTGATTAACGAGCGAAACCTGATCGGCTTCCATCATCGGCGTTGGATGAGTCGATTGCCGAGCAGGACGTGATCGCTCCCCATGGTTTTAATCAGAAACTCGAGCGAGGCCGGATCGAAAACGCAGGTGTCGAAATACTGCGGCCGAGATATTCATCGATCGGGCGGGTAATCACCTCCCCTCGCTTCATACCGGCTTGACTGGCCATGGCGCCAGCGACCGCGAATCCCGGCGAATAGCCGCCGCCGTGAGCGCAGCAGATTTTCAATTCGGGCAATCGCTCGAGCACCGCCGCCGGAATCAAACTCGCTTGCGCGATGGTGGTTTTCCAGCGGGTTGCCGATTAAATTAGCCAGCGCATATTTCTTTAATCGATCGGCGGCGGCGACTTCGTGCGGATGTATGAAGATAAGCACGCCGCGCTCTGAGCGCGCTCGAGAAGACTGGAAAAAATTCCGCTTCGTCAAATTCTTGCCGTGGTGGCTCGCCGGGATTAACACCGTGCGCATGCCATGTTCCTTGACGACCCGGTCGAGCTCGTAAATCGCCTCGCCGACGTCCTGAAAGGGCACGATGGCCATGCCCACCATGCGTCCGGGATAGCGCTTCGCGTCTTCGGCTATGGCGTCATTGACTACCTGGCAAACGCGCGCACGCCGACCGCCGTCGGCGCCCACAGCGGCAAGAGCGGCGGCAATAGCGACCTCGACGATGACGATCGACTTGCTCCGCGGCCATCTCGCGCAGGCGGAACTCCGGCTCGATCAGGATTCGTACGCACGCGCGTCGAGCGGCCGTTGTCCTGCACGACCGATTCGCGTCCCTGGTCGTCTTTTTCGACGCGGCAGCCCATGCTCCTGGGGTCGCGCCGGATCGCTTCGAGGTACTTCGCCGGCGCGGTGTGGCTGTGGATGTCTGCTCTCATCATTCTTTTCCTCGTGTGGTTGATGGTACGGTTATATTCGTCTCTACTTCGCGGCGAACTGTTTGAAGAAGCCTTCCTCTTCGAGTTTTCTGAGAAATTTTCGCTCGATGAAGTCCGCTGGATTTTTACCCCTTGAGCGCGGGGCGCTGTTCGGCGAGGTAGTCGAGAATAAACTTGACACCCTCAGGAAGACGGCGTCAGCGTTAAATTCAAATGTTGTCGCGAACGTCTCCTGCGACTGAATCAACGCCGGGTCGTCTTTGGGCACCCGCATATATCTCGCGATCACCGGGAGGGTCTGTTCAGGACGAGTTTTGTATAAATAAATCGCTTCCGAGGTTGCGCGCAGAATGTTCAAGATGGAGTTTCCGGATTCCCTTCGCTGTATTTTCTCGTGCTCACCACCGAAAGAGTCGGGAAGGGAAAATCCAAACTTGCAAGATCAAAAATTTCGGAAGCCACTGCGTGCCGCTAAATGAGTCGTCGGGGCCGTCAATACGCCGGCGGGAAATCTTCCTTGCATCAGTGCATTGAGCAGCGTCGGGCGAGCCGCCCGAAGCGAAGAGCATCACGTCCTTGTTCGGTGCCCAGCCGAGTTGTTGGCTAGCAGCAGGGCTGCGAAGTATGTATTCCGCCCGCGCCGCCGGTAGCGAGTGCTTTCCCTGAGGTCGCTGATCTGCTTGATCTGCGCGCTAGCATGTACGGCGAAGTTGAGCCGAGTAAATATGGTGCCAGAATGGCAACGTCCGCGCCCTGCGCCGCGAGCCGCAACGGTTGCCGCGCCGCCGACTTGCGAAACATCGATCGAGCCACCGAGCATCGCTTGGATTGGTCTGGCGCCGGAAACGTAAACCAACTCCGTATCGAGACCATACTTCTCGAATAATTTCAGCTCCTGAGCAATCCAGAACGGCGGGTTGGCATAGGCGAAAGCGCTGTACGCCAAGCGTACTTTCTTCAAAGGCGTCGCGGCCATGAGGCGCGGCACTAATATAACTGCGGCAAGCAAAAGCAGCGCGTGTATCGTGGTGAGGCGAATAATCGTTGCGACTTTGGTCATGCCGCCCATAGCGAAAATAAATTCACCTTTGCGTGGACTGTTCCCATTCTTTGAGGATGTCGTTGAGCTGATGCGCGAATTTCGCCTTCGCTTTTGCTCAGGTCCATCGGTTTGCCGAAAGGCTGCGGCACGTCGACGCCGCTCGGCCAATAGACTTCCACCGAATTGCCGTCGGGATCCTGCGCATAGACGCTGACTGTATTGCCATGGCTGACGACGCGGTTGATTGGCACGTGGTTATCGACGAAGGTTTTGTAGAAATCTTTGACGTCTTTGAGCGTCGCGCAGCGAAGGAGATTTGCTGCAGCACGTGAACATCGCCCTCGTCGTTGCGGCCGGGCGCAAGAAGCAATTCGTGATGTTCCACCGCGCGGTCCTGGGCGGTCATGAAAGCACCGCGCCTCTCGGGCTCCGGTCGCTCCACTTCGCAGGCCGAGAATATCGCGATAGAAAGCCACCGAGGCGTTCGATGTCGCGCACGTGAACGCCGACATGGCTAAGCGAATTGACTTTCGGCGATAGGACCTCCTTTGGACGGCCGGATTGTTAAATACTCGGACAGGCGCTGTCAATGCTTGGGCGGTTTGGCATTTTTGATCTTTGCGGCCGAGTTCTACTCTAGCTGCGGCGAAGAAGCCGGGCGAATCTTCCAACGACGGCATTTCTGGCCTCGTTCAATTCCTCGACTCGCAATAAGCGACAGCTCCAGTAAAAAACCATTGCCGCTAAACCGATCGCGCCGATCACTTGGACCAGATGAAGCGCGAGCCCGCGGAGCGGCAGTCTCAGATAGAGATTCGCTCACGAGCCATGCCACGGCCGCCATCGCGAGCGATGCGACCGTGACGCGCAGCACCGTACTGCCGAGTTGCCGTCCGCCCAGTCTGCCGAGACGGCGGCGCATGAAGAGCGCCAGCAGGAGAAAATTTACAAGGGCGACGGTCGACGTCGAGAACGCCAAACCGACATGACCGAACGGACCGACGAGCAGCGAATTCATCACGAAAGTTGACCGCGATCGAGCCGAGGCTGATCAGCATTGGCGTGCGCGCGTCATTCAGCGCATAAAACGCCGGGGAAAGCACTTTGACTGCGGCATAGCCGGCGAGACCGATGGCATAAGCGGCCAAGGCATTCGCCGTTTGCATGGTATCGAAGCTGGTAAACTTGCCGTGCTCGAACACCAGCGCCACGATCGGTCGGCCTAAAACCGCCAGCCCGACCGCGGAGGGAATACACAGGAGAAAAACCAGCGCCAACGAGTGTGCCAGGGTTTGGCGAAATTCGACATAGTCCGGATTCGTCGTGCTGCGCGACAACGGCGGCAACGCTGCCGTCGCGATGGCGACGCCGAAAACGCCGATCGGAAACTGCATAAAGCGGAAAGCATAAGCTTAACCAAGACACCGGGCCGTTGAGCACGGCGCCGGTCGCCGGATCGACGATTTCCGAAGCGAAGTTGGTGTTCACGAAAACATTGATCTGAACTGCGGCGGTGCCGATGATCGCGGGGCCCATGAGGCGCATGATCTGACGCACTCCCGGATCCGTGAAGTTCAGCATGGGCCGGTATCTGAAACCGGCGCGGCGCAGACTCGGCCACTGCACGGCGAATTGGAGAAAGCCGCCGACGAGGGTGCCGTATGCCATGCCTTCGATGGCACTGAGACCGAAAAACGGTCCCATTGTAAAACCGAGGAATAATCCGCCGATGATCGAGCCCAGATTGAAAAACACCGGGGCGATGGCCGGAATCGCGAAGTTGTTGCGCGCATTCAATATGCCCATCGCTTTTGCGGCCGAGCGCGATCAGCAGCAAGAACGGAATCATGATGCGGGTCAGGTGTATCGTCAAGCTCCGCTCTTGCCGGGCACGTCGAAAAAACCGGGAGCCAGTAAATAGACGATGGATGGCGCAAAGATCCAACCGACAATGCAGATCAGGCTCAACAGAATCATCAACGCCGTGGCGACCTGATTCGATAAACGAAAGGGCTTCCCTCTGCGCCTTTGGTTTGCTGAACCTGCGTGAAGGTGGTGACGAAGGCCGCGGACAGGGGCGCCTTCGGCGAACAAATCGCGCAGCAAATTCGGAATGCGGAACGCGGTGAGAAAAGCATCGTACTGGAGTCCGGCACCGAATAACGCGGCAAACACCTGGTCGCGCACCAAACCCAATATACGGCTCGCCATGACTGCTAGGCTGATGACACCGGCATTGCGCGCGACGCTGGCGCGGCCGTGTTGAATGCGATCGCTTTTCCATGATTATTGCGACGGCTATTTGAATACGGGTAGCATGAAACGCGCGGTGCGTCGACGCGATACCTGCGAGCGCTTGGCGCGCAGCTCCGAGCGCTCACAAATATTTTCACAAAGCACAACACTGATCGTTGACAGGACGCCCGCTCTTCGCATAGCCTCCGGCATCTCGCAACGATGAAACCTGGACTTCGGCTATTGCTATCCAGCTCACGCTTCACAACTCTATTGCTGCGTCAACGCAGATCGATTGAAAGCAGCGGAAGGAGCTGACGAAAATGCCTGAGCGCTCAAGACAATTGTGTATTTGCGTCGTCATGTGTCTGATCACGGCTTGGCTCCGCGCCTCTCGCCTGGAGCCAGAACGAGCCTTTTACCAAGGCAAAACGCTTAGATTCGTGGTCGGCTCGGCGCCAGCTAATTTCTACGACTCTTGGGCGCGGTTGATCGCGCGCTATTGGGGCAAAGCATATTCCGGGAATCCCAATGTGATCGTGCAAAACATGCCCGGCGCGGGTTCCATTACGGCGGTCAATTATGTTTCACGGCGTCGCCAAGGCAGAGCGGCTTGACGGTGGTTCTGCCGAACAACAGCATCTACATCGAACAACTGATCGGACGCCGGGAGGCGCAGTTCGACCTGCGCAAAGTATCACTGGCTCGAGTTCGGCGGCTCAGGAATCGATCATGTTCTACATGCGCGCGGATACGCCGTACAAAAGCGTCGGCGAAATCATCAGGGCTAAACAACCGCCCCAGTTGCGGCGGCTCGGGAACCACCAGCTCGGATTACATCGTGGCGCGAAGATTCTGGAGCTTGCGGTGGGCGCGAAGATCAACTCGGTTTCGGGTTATCAAGGCGGCAGCGACGCTGATCTGGCGGTGGAAAAGGGCGAGATCGTCTGCCGCGCGCATACGCTCGCGTCCCATTTCGGCCGCGAGCCGTTCAATTCCTGGCACAAGAAGGGATTTGACCTTCACCTGCTTCAATCCGGACGCAAGCGCGATCCGCGCGCGCGCCGGAGGCGCCAGCTCTGTATGAGGTATTGGAGGAATTTAAAGTTCCTGATGGAAAGCGGCGCGTCGCCCAGGCGCTGTTGTCCGGCGGTGAATTCGGCCGTCCGGTGTTGGTGACGCCGGGAACACCGCGGGATAGAATTAAAATTCTCCGCGATAGCTTTCGCAACGTCATGAAAGACGCAGACCTCTTGGCAGAGGCGAAGAAGAGCCGGATGGATGTGGAGTACACCGCGGGTGAAGAGTTGGAGGCATTGCTCAAAGAAGTCTTGAGCCCAGCCTCCCGAGGTGATCGAACAAGCGCGAAAAATCTTAGGCAATTAACCTGGAGGAAAACATGGACGTCACCGCGAAGCTGGCCGGGTTCGTGACCGATCTTAACTACGAAGCCATACCGCGCAAGGCCGGTGGACGCCGCAAAAATCGCCGTGCGCGATTGTCTCGGCGTGGCGCTCGCCGGCAGCAGAGAAGAGGACGCGAGGATCGCGGCCGAAATCGCGCGCCAGGAAGGCGCCCGGGAGGAGACGAGCGTCATCGGTCAAGGCTTCAAAACCTCCGCGTTGAATGGCGCGCTCGCCAACGGCACCGCGGCGCACGCCCTCGACTTCGATCACAGCTTTACAATGATGGGTCAACCGACCGCGCCGATCGTTCCGGCGACCTTTGCGCTGGGAGAAACGCTCGGCGCGCGAGCGGCGCGTCGGATGATCGAAAGCCTACGTCGCCGGTTTGAAGTCACGGCGAAACTGGTTCACTCGTTGCGCGACAGCGGCCGACGACGGCTGGCATGCGCCGAGCACGTTGGGTTCCTTTGGCGCGGCAGCGGCGTGCGGCAAACTGCTTGGCCTCGATGCTGCGCAAATGCAAATGGCGCTGGGCATTACGGCGTCGATGGCGAGCGGCATCGTGCGCCAACTTCGGCACCATGACCAAACCTTTGCACGTCGGTCTGGGCGCGCGAAACGGCGTTCTCGCAGCCAAACTCGCCGCGAGGCGGTTACACGGCGAACGCGAAAGCGATCGAAGGCGGCCTTTGGATTTTACCAAGTGTTGCGACCAAGACGCGCCGATTAACGAGCCAGCGATCGAAGAGCTAGGCCGCTCCTATGCGCTTGTGACCGATGGCTTGCGCATCAAGCCGCTATCCTTGCGGCGGGCTCACCCATCAAGTGATCGATGCGGCGCTCGAGTTCAGAGCCCAAACACGGCTTGACTGCGGAGATGATCGAGCAGGTCGACGTCGACGTGGTCAAGCACACTTTCGACAGGATCGTTTTCCGCGTAGCCGCAAACCGGCATCAGGGCAAGTTCTGCATGCCTTATCTGGTGGCGCGGGCGATCATCGACGGCAAGATCGGGTTGCATATTTTCACCGACGGCGCGGTGCGCGATCAAAATGTGCTAAAGCTCGCCGAGCGAGTGCAGATGAATCTGGATCCCAATCTGAAAAGACCGACGCCGCAGGTCGTCCCTGCCGCGTCACGATTCGCTTGAAAAACGGGCAAACCTTCGTTCGCGAAGCGCAGCACGCCAAGGGCGGCCCGAACATCCGATGACCGAAGACGAGCTCCGAGGAAAATTTACCGAATGCGCGCGGGAAGCGCTCGACGCGGAGCAGCGCCGCGCGGGCTTTGGACACCATCGAAAGTTGGAAACGGTTGCCGATATCCGTCCGCTGTGCGAAATCCTCAGGAGCTGATGTTTGTTATTCCCTCCTCTAGGTGCGTCACACGCTCGGCGTTTGCCTGATTCGAGCGATTGACGCTATAAAGTTTCATGCGCACGGAAACGGCGACGCCGGGGTTGGAGGATTATTTTCATGGCCGTTAGAACAGGCGCTGATTATGTCCGCGCGCTGCGCGACTGGCCGGGAAGTCTGGCATGCCGGGCGGCGCATCGAGGACGTGACGGCGCACTCGGGATTCACCGGCACGATCAAGACGCTCGCCGATCTGTACGACAAACAGCACACATCCGAATACCGCGAAGTGATGACGCTGGAGCATGAAGGCGAGAGGCTATCCTGCGGTTACCTCGCGCCGAAAAATGCCGAGCAGCTGGCGCAGAAGCGGCGCAATATCGAATTCTGGGCGCAGCAGACCTTTGGCCAAATGGGCCGTTATCCGGATTTCTGCGCGCAACTTGTCGTCGGGCTTTTCGACTGGGCGCATGTCATCGAAAAGTATGACAAACGATGGGCCGACAATGCCCGGAATTACTATCTTCATTGCCGGCGCAACGATCTTTGTTTGACCCACGCGCTCACCGACCAATATTACGACCGCTCAAGCGAGCGAGTGAACAGCAAGACCCGGATTTGATTCTGCACATTGTCGGCGAAACCAACGCCGGCCCGGTGGTGCGCGGGTTGCGAACGCTGGCGACCTTGGCGCCGATCTCCGATGAAGTGTTGGTGTATCCCAACCGGCCGCGCGAGCCGGATGAAGCCGACTATGCCATCGCCTTCGCGGTGCCGATGAATACGCGAGGATTGAAAATCATCTGCCGCGATCTTTACGCCGAGCACGCCGATCCCGAGCGCCATCCCTTGACCACGCGCTTCGATGAAGTCGACGCGGCGCTGATCTTCGATGACGTGGTCGTGCCGTGGAGCGGGTGTTTGTTTACAAAAATCCGCAACTGCTCGCCGGCATCATGTACATTCACACCTGGGCGCAATACTCGACGATGCTTCGGCTGATCACCAAGCTCGAGGGATTTCTCGGCATCGCGCAGCTCTTGACGCAATACGGCGGACGCAATAAAACCGCCGCGGCGCAAATCCAGCTTTCGAGCTTGATGCAGGACATCGAGATCCTGCGTTCTTGCATTCAGGTCGCCGAAGCGAAAGGCTATTTGAGTCCGGCCGGCACATGGGCGCCGCTCTTGAGCGCTGCTTATCGCGTGCACAGTATCGAAGCGTCGGATCGAGCCGAACGGACGATGGAAGGCTTGTTGACGAGCACTTTGATGTTGAGCGCCGGCGCATCGGACCTTACGGACGCCCAGATTGGTCCATTGGTCGAGCGCTACTTCCGCGGCGGCGCGCCGAGCACCCAAGCGCATCTGCGCTTGATGGCGATTGCCGCGGACATGGTAATGAGCCCGTTCGGCAAGCGCAGCCAGTTGTACGAGCGCTTGCAGAGCGGCGAAGTCGACCGGATGCGTCAACGCCTTTACGGTCAATACCAAGACCCGGCGCCGGCCCAGCGGATGCTCCAATTCATCAAGCGGATGGACGACGACCGTTAATCGATCTTTACTGATTGCTTTCAGGAGCCAGCAATGGCGAAACTAGAAAAAACGCCGCCGTATTGTCGTGCGCAATTCGTCGATCCATGGCCGCGGCGTGTTTGCTTTGAGACGCATTCCCAAGGGCACGCGCATCATCGAATACAAAGGCAAGCTGATTACCGACAAAGAAGCCGATCGGCGCTACAGCCGCGTGCACGAGCATTCGCCGCATACGATGCTTTCTCTCGCTCGAAGGCGGTTGGGTGATCGACGCGACCCGGCGGCGGCAACTCGGCGCGCTGGATCAATCACTCGTGCGCGCCCAACTGCGAGATCGAGGAGGAAGGTCAGCGGATTTTCATCGAAGCGCGCCGCGATATCCGCCTCGGCGACGAACTTACTTACGACTACAACCTGCAGATCGGCGAGAAGCACACCGAAGACGGCGAAGCGCGAACACGCTTGCTTCTGCGGCGCGCTGGCGCTGCCGCGGCACGATGCTCGGCGAAGAAGAGTGAGATAACCGGGTCCATTTATTCAGCGATACAAATCGTCCTTAGCGAGGCCGTTGTTGAACCATTGAACATATGCTTTGAGCCTGTTTTCCAGCCCTGAAAGGATTTCCGGTTTATCCGTGAGCGGCGTGTCGAGATTGTCGATACGAAATAGTCTATTCGATTCGGCTCAAGCGAGACTCGAAGTAGTAATTTCCCGTGGAGATCCAGTAATTGCCTCCTTTTTGACCGAGCTGCCAAGCCGTCATAAGCGGCATCGAAAATCGTGTGTCCGAACGGCAACATGGGGGCGCCTGCGATTCCCAGGAAATCCAAGATACTAGGCTCGATGTCGACGTGTTGCACGATCCGATCGCGATTTACTTGCGGTAGTTTTCGCCCCGGATGAAAGAAAACGATGGGAACCCGGTAGTTGTCAAACATGTGCGCAGCATTTGTGCTCGGTGGCCCGATGTGGTCGCCGGTGATGACAAAAAGGGTATTCTTATACCAGGGCATTTGTTCCGCGGTCTCAAAAAATTTTGCAAAGCGTGGTCAAATAAGCGACGGTTTCATGAATCGGCAACTCTGCCCTTCGGAAATGTGCCCTGGTACTGCGTCGGAACTTTGTGACGGATTGTGCGTGCTCAGCGTAAACACCACCGAGGCGAAGGGCTGCGGTCGCCGCGCTAGCTCGCGCGCCATAAATTGCAAGAACGGTTCGTCGCAGATGCCCCAGATACCGTCTGAATCTTGCGGCTTCGGATATTCGTTCAAACCGTAATAGCTGTCGTAGCCCATTCGTTGCGAAAAGACGTCGAAATACATCGTGCCGTTTTTACCGCCGTGGAAAAAGCTCGTGTTGTAACCATGTTCTTTCAGGATCGAGGCCGAGACCGCGCAGGTGTTTAAACTGAGTGCAATAAAAAGTTTCGTCCTTTAAATGAGGCAGTCCAACCGAGGATCGAGGGTGGCGCGTCGATCGATCTGCGGCCAGTCGGCAAAACTGTTTTTGAAATAAAGGCCCTTTTGCGCCAGTGAATCCAGAAACGGCGTGTACCCGTGATTGGAATTTCCGATCCCTGTGTACTCGGTGGAAAGGCTCTCGACGATGATGATGACGACGTTGTCGAGCCGCTCGCCGCCGGCGCGATCATGGGGATCGCGCTACGAGGCATCTGCCGCTTGAGCGCGTCATCGGTGGCGAAGTAATGCAGCGGCGCGATGCTGGTAGCGTCGCATTTGCTCTGGCTGTTAATCACGGTGTAGGTCGAATTCAAGGCGAGATGGGACGAGCTTTCTCTATCGCTCACTTGCGCGAGGGCGGTCGTTAAACGCCGGTGTTGCCATCCGCCTCTGCCACCGATTTACGGCGAGCGTCACGACGACGATCAGAGTCACAACGTCGCGGAAACCAGTCCGCGGTTTTCACCCCTTCGCTAGAGGCTGACCGGGATGGGCGACCGTCGCGAAAAAATATACAGCGCCAAAATAAATAGAATAGAAATCGCAGCGAGATACCAATAGTGATAGGACAACTGGCCAATCTGGTTCCGAATATCCGCGCCCATATCGGAGTAGGTTCAACGTCGAGCGCTGGCCGATAAACTTGAGATATTCGTAGTCGACGACGTTAAGGATCAGGGAAAGGCACATTGGTCAGCAGAAAAGACAACTTAAGAAACCTTTGGTAGCCAGCTTTGCCAACGAAAGCGAAAGGCAGCATCGACAGAACGATGAATGGGCTATTGATTCGGCAGATCGCCGCAACGTCGGAAACGGAGTCCGACGCATGAACGAGAGCAAAATCTCGCGCAGCGATATTTGTTCGTAGGTTTGGTAATTAAACGCAAGAAACAGCGCCCGTGAAAAACTGTAGAGTGAGACACAGCAGACCGAGCCGCGACAGCAGGAGTTTTAATTTAGCGCTTGGCAATTTCCGTTCGTTCACTTGTGTAGTGAGTCTCACGATCGCACTTAGAAATCGCGAAGTCAAAGGCACTTGTCCGTGCTTGCGGTGAGATGGTTTCCCTTTGTTGGAGACCGTGTCGCAATGTCATCCTGATGAGACCATAGTCGAGGGATCTCGTCTTCGTCAGGACTGAAAATGCGGGATGCTTCGCTGCGCGCAGTCTGGCATCCATGGGATTGTTTCTCATTCCGACACAGTCTCCATTGGGCAGAAAGATCGAGGCGGACAGGGCCGCTAAAATATTCTGACTGAATCACTAGCGGTACATTCCCAACTTCTGCACGGCGGATTGTAAGAATCTTAGATCCACCATCCTGTTCACATCGACCTTGTTTTTGATCAGACCCTTTTGGAAATACCAGTCTTGATCGTCCTGAATCTCTTTGAGATCCATCTCACCGTTGGGTGTGAGCTCGGTCCCATTCAGAGCGAGGCGGAGTAACTTTCGATCTGCCGTACGGGGAAAATTTGGCGACGATCTCGACGATCTCGTCGATGGATCCCTTCTTTTTGACGATAGCGTCGTAGAAGTAGCGTTGTCCCCTAAGAAAGCCGACCGTGAATTTATCCGCCACGGCTGAACGGTTGCTGATAAACGAATCCGAGTAAAATAGGTTGTTGGTCATGTGACCGGGAAAGAGATCCCACAGATCGGCGATACCGGCGCCGATCCCTTTCTCTTCGGCAATCGAAATGGAGGGTTGTACCAGAAAGGCCACATCGACCGCGCCCTGGGCCAGCGCTCCGACCATGTCGTTGAACGGCATCACGCGAACCACGACGTCGGTCTCTTTGAGCCCGCCTTTTTTAGCAGGCCGTCCATGTAAAGCCGCGACGATCCACCGACGCTGTTCAGGGCGATCACTTTGCCTTTGATGTCTTTGATCGAGAACGGCTTCCCGGGTTCGAGCAAGCCGCGCCGCACCATGTACCGACCGCTACCGCGCGGTCCGACTGCGCGATTTGCTGGCGACCACTCTCATGCGAACGCCGCCAGCGACAGAGTTATAAATTCCCGGGCTGACACTACCGCTGCCCGCGTCCAGCTCGCCGGTGGTCAACGCTGCCATCTGCGGTCCGCCGGACGAGCTGAAATAGGTCACTTCGACGTTCAACCCTTGGTCGCGAAAAAACCCTTCTCTAACGCTACGAATACGCCAGCGTCGGCGTTGATCATCAGAAGTCCGACTTTTACTTTCTCTTGCGCCTGTACGACCGACGAAGAGAGCAGACAAAGGCCGAGCCAGGCGAGGATAAGCGACGGCAGAATAGATTCTTGTCTCCACGCAGCGACCTATAATATGGGTGGACTTGTTGTTGCGTTCATAACGCCTGCAGGTTTTCGGCGCAAGGTGAGGTGCCAATTCGTTCAACCAATCCAGCTAACGGATTAAAGAAAGGAGAGCCCATGCTCCATAGTACAGATCGAATACTCTACGTCGGCACTGAAGATGGTCTTTATCTGGCTGAGCCGGATGGAAAAGAATACAAATCACGCCCGTTGGCGCTCCAAGGCAAAGGGATATTGAGATCACCGGTGCAGATTGACCGAGATAACCCGTGCCGTATCTACGCAGCCACGAGTCGCTGTGGCATGCAGCGCAGCGAAGACGGTGGTCAGAGCTGGCGCGAGATCAACAACGGCATCCTTTATAAAGAAGCTTGGTGTGTGGTTCAGCATCCGCAAAGCGCCGAACTGTTTGTCGGCACCGGTCCGTCGTCCGTTTTCAAGAGCGCCGACTGTGGCGACGAGTTGGGTCGACTGCGAGACAGCTCAGAGACTTGCCCGGAAACCATCGACTGGACTTTCCCACGACCGCCCCACGTGAGCCACGTCAAAGGTTTGGCCCTTTGTCCGGACGATCCATCGGTCATCCTCGGCGCCATCGAAGAAGGCTGGATCGTTCGCAGTCAGGACGGCGGCAAGAGCTGGCAAAATATCAAAGAAGGTGTCGAGTTCGACGCTCACTCCGTCGCGGTGATGCCGGACAATCCAGCCGTGGTGATCGCGACTTCCGGCCAAGGCGTATACAAGAGCGCCAACGGCGGCGACAGTTTCGTCGAGTCCAGCAACGGACTCGATCGTCGTTACATGGCGCAACTGGTCTGCCATCCGGCGCGACCCAAAGGTGCTTTTTCCGCCGCCGCCGCGGTGCCCCGCCATTCTGGCGCCGGCCGGAAGGCGCGGCCGCCGCTTTTTTCGCAGCGACGACCAGGGAGAGTCCTGGCGACGACTTTCCGGCGGATTGCCGGAACATTTCAAAGCAGCGCCACGCGCGACGGCGGGCGATCCGGAGGAGGCCGATGCATTTTTCGTCGGTATGACCGACGGCACGATCTGGCTGAGTGAAAACTGGCGGCGAATCGTTTCGCCAAATTGTTGGCGGTTTGCCTTCTGTGTTCAGTATTCGCGTCGCTAACCACTGAGCGCGCGAATAATTCATGAAAGCCAGTAAAGACTTCGACATAGCGTAAGGCGATGCGGAAGTCTGTAATCAAACGAGAAGTCCTGCCATGCCAAATGGCAAATCGTAAGCTTTGCAGCGCAAGTCATCGCCATTGTCGTTATGCCACCTTCTCAAATTGAGATCGGCCTCTTGTTGCATACGCGCCATCTGATCCGTGACGGCGGCAGCGGCTCTCACGTAAGCGAACTGTGGAAAACTGCAGAGCGCGCCGATGAAATGGGCTTCGATCATCTGTGGGTCGGCGACAGTCCGAGGTTGTCGCTGCAAGACCGAGCCCACGCCGACTGCCTCACGATCACCGCGGCTTTGGCGGCGCGAACGAACAAAATAAGGATCGGCACGGTGCCGCTGATCTTGGCGATGCGCAATCCGGTGCTGACGGCGCACAGCTTGGCAAGCCTTGGATGCTGATCTCCGGCGGGCGCAGCATGATCGGAGTGAGCGCGGCGCATCAATATCCATTTGCCCAACGCGAGTTCGAAGCGTGCGGCGTGCCTTATCACCAGAGGGCAGGCCGGTTGAATGAATCGATTCAACTGCTGCGGCGGTTGTGGACCGAGCCCTCGTTTGCCTTCGAGGGCAAATACTATCGCTTCGAAGAGCTGGGCATCGAGCCCAAGCCGATACAGCGGCCGATTCCCATCTGGATCGCGGCCTCGGACAACGATAACGCGCTGTGCCGCGTCGCGCGTTTGGCCGACGGCTGGTTCACCGTAGCGCATACGCCCGCCCAATTCGCTGCGCGGCGCCGCAAGATAGATCAGTATGCCAAAGAATATGGCCGAGCTGATAAGATTATTCCTTCGATGCTCTTCGCCACCTTTCATTTGAGTTATGACACCGCGGCGGAGGCGGAGGATGGAATCTTGCAGAGAAATATTTTCATCAGCCGCGCGCAAGGCTCGGCCATCTCAGCGCTTTCTTTGGCACGCCCCGCCAATGCGCGGAGCAACTGCGCGCCTATATCGATGGCGGCCTGACAGGGCATCGTCGCTCGCTTCGTCGCCGACGATGCTCACGCGCAAATGCGTTTGATGCTCGAAGAGCTGCGACCCAGATTGTCGCTGTGATCCGTGAGATGAATGAATCAAGTCTGCAAAGAAGGTTGCGCGATTTTGCGATCGAGAATGTTTTCTTCGTCTGGCAGCGAGGAAATGAGTTTGAGGAGGTAATATGGCGCGCTCGAGTAAGCTTTTAGTGGCGATGCAAGGCAAGGGAGTCTTTGTCGTCGATCTCGCGGAGCGTGAGCGTTGTCTCTGGTCTCCATGATTGTGATCGTTGTGGCGCCCAGTCCCGACAATGGCGAGACTTTTTCGCGGGAACGGACAAGGGCCAGTACAAGAGCACCGATGGCGGTGAAGCTGGCAGCTCAAAGGATTGGAGCAATACAAGATCTTTTCCCTGGCGTTTCATCCGTCCGATCCGAAGACAATCTTCGCCGGCACGGAGCCGGCGTTGCTCTTTCGCAGCAGCGACGGCGGCGAAACCTGGACGGAACTCGATGGTGTGAGAAAGCTGCCGGGACGCAGTAAATGGTGCTACCCCGCGCCGCCGTACATCGCGCATATCAAAGGCATCGCCATTCATCCCGAGGATCCGGAAGTGATGTACTGCTCGATCGAAGAGGGCGGTGTGATTCAGAGCCTCGACGCCGGCGAGAGTTGGCGCTACGTGAGCAAAGGAGAGGCCGAGACTTTTCGTCCGGTAAGCCGCGTTACCGGAGTCTATCAAGATCTGTCACGTGGTGCGCATCTCACCCCATGATCCGGACAGTCTTTTCTGACAACCGGAGACGGCCTTTACCGCACGCGACGACTGCGGCAAGAGCTGGCGCAGGATCGACCACGGCTATCGCATGAAAAAATATTTTGGCTCCGTGCTTCTTCATCCTCACGATCCCAAAGTCATTTTTACCGCGTGCTTCCGCTGGGCCGCCGAGCAGCGCGAAAACGAAAGCTCGATTTACAAGAGCACTGGACGACGGCGTGAGTTTCAAAGAGATCGCCACCGGAGATTCGCCCGCTCTATATCGTCGGATGGAACGGTCTGGCGATGGACCCGTTGGACGCCGAGCTCGCTTTATTTTGGCGCGGCGGACGGAAAGCTTATAACAGCGCTGACGGCGGTGAAAGCTGGCGCAAAGCTCGACGTCGAGCTGCCCAGCGAGGGAAGAATTCGCACTGATTGCATGCGCGCCCTAATCCCGCGCAGGCACTCGGGATAACGCGGTCGCGCCCGTCACTTTGCGTTCTTGGCATCGTGACGCAGGGAAATGTGGGAGAACCAGCATGGAAGCACCGGCTGATATTAAATGGACGGGATATTCGCTAGCGGCGAGCGCGACTGGCGCTGGCGGCGCGTGCGCGAGGGCGCCGCGCAGGCTGGTTTCGACTGCATCCTCGTGCCGCTCTGCGTCGATGGACGCAATTTACATCTCTCATTAGAGCAGGCGCGCGGCACGCGCTCGGATTGCCGCTTTCTCACTTGCCTCGACAACGCCGCAGTGATTTTGCCGAGCGACGGCCGCGAGCCGATCATTGTTTCTGACCAAGAGTCCGGCAACGACTGGGTGCCGGAGCCTCGGCCGGTGGAGAATTCCTGGGCGAAAGCATGACGCGGGCGCTGCTGGACGCCGGTATGGAGCGCGCGCGCATCGGCGTCTCCGGCATTCGCCGCGGCTTCTATACCCACGGGCGGGCGTTTCACGGCGTCGTCAATCACAGCTCCTACGCGGAAGTGCTGCGCCGTTTGCCCAACGCGCGATTCGAGAACGCCACCGAAGTGGTTGGTCATGCGCGCTACGTCAAAAGCGCCGAGCAAGATCGCCTGCCTTAGACGTGGCGCGGCGATCGCCGCGGCGGGCATCGACAAGAATGATCGAGCTCGCCAAGCCCGGCATGGATGAAGGCTTGCTCTACACCCGTAGCTGATGCAGCGCATGGTCGGGCTCGGGGCAGCGAATATTATCCCGATGGCTTTTTACAGTGGACTGCACGGCGGCGGCCGACTGCCGCGCTTCGAAGATCCGACAGAGGGCAGAACGCTGCAGACCGAATTATCGCATTGCCAACGGAGTGGACGCCGTGTTCGGCGGCCTGATCGCACCAGGAGCAGCAGCCGATTTTTCTTGGCCGGATTCCTGATGCCTGGAAGCCGGCGATCGACCTTCAGCGTGACATGTACTACGCCGCTTTAGAGCATCTGACGCCGGGTCAGCCTTTCGCGCAGGTTCATGCGATTTAGTCAATAGCTTCGGCGAAAGCGCGGCATGAAAGCCAACTGCTCATGCACGGGCGCGGTTACGGCGACGACGGCCCGCTCTTCACGCCGCAAAACCGCGGCGGGCGCAATCGCGACCTGCTGATCGAAAAGATTGCGTGTTCATCGTCAAGCCGATTGCGCACAGCGCGGACGGAACATTCGATACCAGTTGGGGCGGCTGCGTGCTCGTGACGGAAAACGGCGGCGAGCCTCTGGTCGAAGCGTACGCCGGGAATGGTGTCGATCACTTAGAAAGGGTTTTCGGTTTTGGGTGTTGGGTTTCGGGCTTAACTTGGAACCCGGACTGAACTCGGAACAGCAATCCGAAGGAGAGCTTTCATGCCGTGGACAGCACCGCCGGGAGCCGGCGCGACGGTACACATCTGGAACGGTTATTCGCTTGGGGAGCGCGACCGGCGCTGGAAAGCCGTGAGAGAAAATGCCGGTAAGGCCGGCTTCGACTGCATTCTAATCCCGTTAGGGCAATGGAGCGGACGGACGCTACATGACGCAGCTCCGATGCTCGGCCATGGCACTCCCGACCGACGGCCGCGCGCCGATTATTATCGCTGACCGCAGCTCCACTAACGCATGGGTGCCGGAGCCTTGGCAAACCGGCCGCGAAGTGGGCCGAACCGATGGCCGAAGCACTGCTTGATCTCGGCATGGAGCGCGCGCGGGTCGGCGTCGCGGGCTTGAAAGGCGGCTCTGTCACGCACTGCAGCTCGATCGACGGCGTGGTGAACTCACAGCGCGCTCGAATATGTGAAAAGCAAAGTGCCGAACGCGACCTTCGACGATGCGACGGATGTTGTCGGTTTCGTGCGCTACGTGAAAAGCGCGGAAGAAATCGCGTTTGTGCGTGAATCGGCGCAGGTTGCAGCAGCGGGACTCGATGCGTTGATCAAGCTCGCGCGTCCCGGTGTGGACGCCGGCGCGCTCTATTCCGACGCGCTGTCACGCTCTGCTCGAGCTGCGCAGTGAATATTTTCCATTGACTCTGACCATCGATTCCATCGGCGCGCAAAAACGCAAACGCTATGTCAATCCGCCGATTGGGCGGCGCCTCGATTTCCAACGCGCTGATCACCAATGAAGTCAAGCGCGATTCGCGGCGCGCAACTGACCCAAGTGTGCCAACTCGATATTGCTCCGGCAAAATTCCCGACGAGTGGAAACCGGTGATCGCGCTGCATAAAGAAGTGTATGAGGCGGGCTTGGCGATGATCAAAGCCGGGCACGACGTTTCGGCGCCTTGAGCGATTTCGTAAATGGCTTCGGCGCCAAACGTGGAATGAAAACAGTCATGCAGCTGCAAGGCTGCGGCTATGGCTGACGACGGGCCGCTGTTCACCGCGAAGGCGCGTAGCGACCGTGTGCGCGATATACCGATTGAAAAAGGCAACGTGTTCGTCTGGAAGCCACTGGCGATGTCGGCCGATGAAAAGATTCAATTCAGTTTCGGCGGGCCGGTGATCGTCGGGGAGCGTGGCTGCGAAACCCTTTTTAAGCGCGAGCACGGGATGGTGGCGATTGCTGAGCAGCTTCAGTGGAGGCTTGATGTTTGAGGTCTGTGTTCACAACCGCCGTCTTGATCTTGATTGCTCACGCGCTATTCAGTCGAAGCGCAAGAGCTCAAGAGAATCACAATGGGGTATCCCTCGCTCGCTTTCACGCAGAGCCATATCTGGGTGGCGAAGGAACAGGGGTTATTTCGAAAATACGGTTTGGAAGTCGATCCGGTTTTTGCGCGGCGGCCGGGTAGCGACGCAAGCGCTCGCCGCCGGCGAACCGCCGATCGTGAACGTGGGCACGGTGATTCAAGCTAATCTGACGGGATATAATCTGGTGCTCATCATCAGCATGGAGAACAAATTCTACCAGCTCGTGTTCGTGCGGCCCGGCATCGCCAGCCTAGAGCAGTTGAAAGGCAAAAAACTTGGGATCAGCGGCTTCGGCTCGATCACGCACTATGCCGCGCAAATTTTACTCAAACATCTCAATCTCGAGACCCAACAAAGACGTGGCATTGATCGCGGGCGGACCGGACGCGGAGCGACTGGGCGCCATGAGCGCCGGCAAGATCGACGCGTCATTTTTCAATTTATCGACGGCACCGATCGCTAGAAAATTGGGCTTCGTCGATTTGCTGCAGATTGCCGACTTGGGAGTCGAAGTGCAGGGCAACGGCCTGGCGACTTCGCGCGCCTATTTGAAGACCAATAGAGATACGGTGAAGAACGCCATGAAAGGATATCTGGAAGCGATTCACTTTATTTACGCCAACAAAGCGGAGGCGCAAAAAGTGTTCGCCAAATACATGCGCACCAACGATGCTGAGGTGCTGGAGACTTCGTATCAGAATTACGTGAAGACGATCCCGCGCAAACCGGCTTTCACGCCGAAGGGGATTCAGTTCATCCTCGACATGCTGGCGCCGCAAATGCCGCAGGCTAAGACGGCCAAACCCGAGCAGTTCTTCGATGCCAGTCTGATGAATGAACTGGAGAAAGGAAGGGTTCTTCGTCGAAATGGCGAAGCGGTATCCTGGACGTAGACCTGAGCTGTGACTCAATATGTGCCTGATGACGCAACGAGTACATAAATCATGCCGGGTTAAAATGCTTGATCCCTTCCGGCGGTTTGACCTCGAACATTCTAATGACCGTGCCGATGGTGATGTAGTGGCCGAGCAGGCCGACGGCTTCGACAAGCTTTGCGCGGCCGAATTCGCTCTCCATCCGCGCGAATAGTTCATCCGGCAGCGTATGTTCAGTGCAGCAGCGTGCGGGTGAACTGGACCAGCAGTCGCTCTTTGCCGGCGAATTTGTCGACGGGGGCTTTCGTGCGCAAAGCTTCGATGACATCCGGACCAACCCCGACTTTATGAGCGCGAATTTCGTGCCGTGACCAGGCGTAGCGCGCGTCGACTTCGCGCGCGGCCGTCAGGATGATGATCTCGCGGTCGGCGTCGGCGAGCAGAGAGTGATCGCGGAAGTAGTCTTCGGTTGCCGCCAAGTGATCGGCCATTGCCGGGGAATGCATCAACATGGAATAGGGGCCGCCACCGCCGCTGCGCTTGGCGTGAATGCGGTCCCATATTTGTCTGATGATCGGATGTCAGAGTCTTCTCGTTTTACGGCTGGCAGTCGGCTCATATTTGCTCCTTAGCGCAAGGTTATCGTTAGATTCATCAATTTCAATGCGGCGCGTCCGGCGATGCCATAGGGATTGCCTATGGTTTCTTGCATTTCGAAGTGATTGAAGCCTTCGCCGATGATCAGCTCGACCGGTTTGCCCGCGGCTTTCACCGCGGCGGCGAAATCGCGATTCTGCCGCTGGAACTCGGAGTCTCCTGAGTACCGTAGGCGACGATGATCGGCGCGTTCAGTTTATCTAAATGACGCTGCGAGCTGAGCGCTTGCTCGATCTCATCGGTAAAGTTGACGTATTCGCTTCGCTTCGAAAGTCTGACCGGTTTCAAATCGTACATACCACTGACCAAGAGTCCGCCCTTGATAACGTTCGCAGGCAAGCCGAAATCCTTCTGCCAATCGGTGACGAGAGTGCATCCGGCGAGATGCGCGCCGGAGGAATGCCCGGTGATGTAGATGCGATTTGGATCGCCGCCGAAACGTGCGGCGTTCCTGTAGACCCAGGCTACCGCGCTGCGAACTTGCCGCGCCATCGGCATTAGATTGCCGCCGGCATTATGCACCTGAACGAAGTCGGGTATGACAAAGTGGGCGCCGGCGGTGATAAACATTTCGGCCAAATACGCCGAGTCTCTCGCTTGACCGTTGCGCCACGCGCCGCCGTGAACGAAGATGTTTATCGGCGCGTTGGGCCGCGAAGTTTGTAGATGTCGAGCTTTTCATCTTCGGAGGCCCCATAAGCAATGCGCTCCGGCGTGACCCGTTTGAGCATCGCTTCGCTGGCAAGCCTGCGTCTGGTGGTGATGAATTGTTGGTTGGGTGCATAAACGCTCTGATCGTAGGCGTCGTCGAGCTCCTTTTGATCCATGTCGAGCCAGACGAGCGGACCTTTGAGCCGATCTGCTTGTGCATTTGAAGTACTCGTTGCCATGATTGCTCCCGTGGCGATGCGCTTTCTGCTCGCTCGCCTCTATAGTTCGTGCGGCGTGAAGATAGGGCAAGTTACGGATTCCAGTCAAGCGAGATGAGAAGATTTCATTTGTAGAGCGCAGCGACGAAACCGCTTTTGATGATTTCCTCCAATATGGAACGATCCGTGAGCTTGAGGCTTTCCGGCGTGACGCCCTCTTTTCTCCCGATGGTTTGTTCAATGCCTGCGAGCAACGCGGCGCGCGATGGCGTGTCAGGAAACTCGCCCATTTTTGACCGACATAGTAATCATACGCGATGCCGGCCTCTTCGGCGTTGTTCATCTTGAGATATTTTTGTATCGCATGAATGCCGAGCGGACGATTCGCCTTGATCGCCCGCATGCCTTCGAGGATGGCTTTCATAAAATTGACCACCTGGCTGCGATGGCCCTGCAGGTACTCGCGCCGCACGATGTAATCGGTGTTGGGAAAAGGTAGATCCAGATTGGCCAAATCGGCCAACAAATTCATCTTGTGCTTGGTGACGGTGAGAGTGGAAAGCGGCTCGTTAAAAACTGCTGCTTGCACGGCGTTTTGCGTCAGGGCAGCGAACCGGGCGCTCTGCCCGCCGACCTGGATGATCGCCGTATCTTTTGTCGGATCGAGACGAAGTTTTTCAGAGCTTCCCTGGCGGCGAAATCCGACGCCGAGCCAAAACGGCTGATCGCAACTTTTTTCCCTTTTAGATCCTCCGCGGTCTTGATGTCGGGTCGGCCGATCAATTGAAAGGGAATGAAGTTGATGATGCCGCCGATAATCGTGAGATCGCCTCCTTTCTGATTGGCCGTAATTGCTAAGGCTCCTGTGGAAATCAGATATTGCAATTCTCCCGCGAGCAATGCCTGGCCGGCGACAGTGCCGTTGTCGATGATGATATACTCCGGTTCTAACCCATACTTTTGAAAGGTCTTGGTTTCCAACGCGGCCCATACAGCCGCACTACTCGCCGCCAGACCTCCAGTGGCGATACGAATCTTGTCGGCGGCGGTGCCCGATTGAATACAAGAAACGAGGAGAAGCGTGGCGATGGCACAGGTTCCGCAGAAGACTGGCAACGCCCGATTCATACCTTCTCATCCTTGGTCAGACCGAACACGTGCAGTTGTCCAGACATTTCAAAAAAACGGCTGACACCCCGTTGTATTCATCATCGTGCGACGGTGGCTGCGCCACTAGGTTGTGACGCCGTAGAATTTTTCGCGTTGCCCCCAAGTATGGCCTCCTTGTCGGTCAGAGTAAGATCTTCACGCCCGAGAATGTGTTCGATCTCAATGCGACATGACTTAGCATCGAAGCTCTCATGGGGAAAGTCAGTGGCGAAAACGAACGACTCGTTGCCGGCTTCACGGACGGCGTAGCCGAGGCCGTGATCGTCGCCGTCGAAACCGACAAAGATTCTCCCTGCTTTGACATGTCGGCGAAAGTATTCGCTCGCCATCACATCCGGTCTGGAGCTCGGCAGGAACTCGCCGTTGATATCGACTTGCAAATGATGCGGGTAAGAGCGGTCGAGCCGATCCATGAAAAACGGCACCCAGGTCGCGCCGCCTTCGAGAAAACCGACGCGCAGTTTTGGAAAGCGATCGAACACCCCGTAGGACAACATCGCGGCAGCCTGCGCCATAATCCCAAAGGGATGACCGAGCGCGTGCACCGGATAGTAAACACCGATGGTGTCCATGCCCAAGTGATGAAGCGCGCCGACGTGAACCGCGAGAGGAACGTTCAGTTTTTCCGCTTCTTCGTAAATCGGCCAGTAGATCTTGGAGCCGAAGTGACTTTTGATGCCTTCGCCATTGGACGGCAACATGGCCCCGACCATGCCGAGCTCTTTGACCGCGCGGCGCAGTTCTTCGATCGCCGCATCGGTGTCCTGAATCGGAATCAGCGCCACGCCTTTGATGCGCGGCGTCACGTTGGTGAATTTCTCGTAGAGCCAATTGTTGTAGGCGCGGCACGCGGCGATGGCCCAATCTTCGGCGATGATGCGCCCGACCGCCAAGCCGGCGGTTGGATAGACCGCGGTCCAATCGATTTCGGTTTCGTCCAAAAAGTCGACCCATTCTTTCGGTCCGACGGTGCCGGTGCGCGAGCGCTTCTCGCCGCCTTCCAAAAAGTGAAAGTGGATGTGATCGAAGGATGGAAAAACCTGCGTGCGATTACCCGGCGGCATGAACTTGGAGATTTCGTCCATACAAGGCCGGTCATTGACGTGGCCGTCGGCGTCGATGATCTGCATGAGCTGGGTTCCTTTCTTTATTGTCCTGACACGGCTATAACAAGGGCTCTCGCTGGCTGTCAACGTTGGTTAGGTCAACGATTCAAAGCGTCAAGCGGTTCAACGTTGATCGGAAAGTGATGCCGTGCGACGGAACGCGATAATCCGATGGAAGGGATCGCCGCTTGTATGACCAAGAATTCCTTTGGCTGGAAGTTTGTTGTCGGTTTCATCGTCGGTGTTACGCTCTTGTTCAAATCAACGGTTGGCAGCGCGGCATCAATCGAGCAAAATTCCTCCGTCCAGTTCGCAGTCACCGATCTGCGGGCCGAGATAACCGAATCCTTGAGTCCGCACTTGGTGCTGCAGATCCGCGGGTCCGTCGATGCGCAAGGACGCCGATACGGATGGGATATTGCCGTTATCGATCGGCGGCTCGGCGACTATCCGAATTTTCTGTACGATTGTTTATGTGGGCACGGGCCGCGGCCCAACGATCTCTACGCGTGGCACTTTCGCGAGATGCTCTATCCGCCGAAGCGAGTTCTGCCAGTGTATGGTTATCCCTTTGAGATTCGCGTGGCCTGTAAGGACTGCCGAATTGACGGCGACACCGCCGCAGACGCACACTTTACCGCGGGAGTAGTCGAAGTGACATGGCGACGGTTGCCAAAGTCTAATCCGCGGCAAAGTACCCTTGCGGACTTTCGCTGATTATTTAATTGTTCGGAATGAGACTTGGGCGATAATTATTTAGGTCAAAATCCCAGCGCAATGGCGCTGCATTCTCTTACCAACGGAAGAGCGTCATCGGATTGAGTGGCTTTGGTTGCTTATTTTTCGCGAGCTGCTCGTTGGATTTCGAGCCCGCATCTTTCGCATCCGTTGCGCGGCAGTGGCCTGCTCCTGAACGTACTGTTCGAAGTCCTTCTGCGGCGGTGTCGGAACTACTTCGAGCTCGATGGTCATGCGACGCTTGTCAGCTTCCGGATTTTTCAATTCCAACGCAGAAGCGGTAGCTGCCCTGACGATAAAAACGAATGAAAATATAAAAATGCCGAATTTCATTTTTGTACCTTCACACTGTTAAAGCAGCAATCCGCGAGCCAACAGAAAGTAGCTGAAATGATGGGATTTGCGTATTTTCGGCTGATAGGGAAGAAGAGAAATTCCTGCTCCGGCAGCCGTAAAATTCATGCGGTAGCCAAAATTCGAAGATTTTGTTTAATAGTGGAAATCTTTAAAATTGATGGCAGGAAAAATCTATCTAAGGCCAAAAAATGCGCGACCGTATTTTCCTAGCACTTGTTTTCTAAGATCCGGGCTCGTCTCGGCTACTTCGGGAAATTTGCTCATCCATTCGTAGGGCCGGCATGCTTCGATCACCGCACGCGAATTCAGCAATACTTTAGAGTCCGGATGAATCATCGGATCGAGAGAGCTCGACCAGCAGCGGCGCTGGATATCGATGCCGGTTTCCGGATCGCAGCGGGTCGAAAGCGCCCAGACGACGTCATCGATGCGAGTCGGATCGATATCGTCGTCGACGACGATGGTGAAGCGATTCTGATAGCCGCCGGAAAAGCACTGCGAAGCGATCACACCGGCTTGTTTGACGTGACCGGGATAGCGCTGCTTGATGGCGACGACGGTGAACTGCCGCGGTCCGGGCTCGTGCGACCAGACGCCGCGAATGTCCGGCACGCCGGCTTTCTCCAGCTCTTCCCACACATGCGCCGAGCGCGTGATCGCGCGCAGCAAAGTCAGCGTATGCGGCGGCCGCGCCGGATTCGCACAGGAGAGAATCGGATTGTTGCGGTGGAGGATCCGCTTCACGCGGATAAATGGCTCGAGGCTCTGCGGGCTGGCGTAGTAACCGGGCCACTCGCCGAACGGTCCTTCTTCCTTCAACTCACCGGGTCTGATTTCGCCTTCGAGAACAATTTCCGCATCCGCCGGATACGGAAGACCGGTGATGTCGCTGCGGATCACTTCGATCGGCTTTCCCTCGAGTCCCCCGGCGAAGTCGAATTCGCTGATACCCGCAGGCACAGGACAAGACGCGGCAAACCAAATCAACGGATCGCTGCCGAGCACGATGTTGACCGGCATCGGCTGATTTTTCTCGAAGTATTTTTGCTTATGAATGTAAGCGTGCTTGCCCGGGCCGATATAGATTCCGGCGGTGTTTTGATCCTGCGACATGATCCGATAGGTGCCGACGTTCACCCAATCGGAATCGGGATCCTTGGTGATGACCAAGTGGCCGGTGCCGAGGTAGCGTCCGCCGTCTTTTTCGTGCAGCAATGGGGCGGGGAAATCTAAAAGATTGACGCGGTCTCCCTCCCGGACGTTTTCATGCGCCGGCCCGGTTTTCACTTCGGTTCTCGGCACCGGTACGCAATGCTTGATCTTCTCATGATAGATTCGGGTGAACTCCAGCACGTGATCGAATTCTTCGTTGACTCCGAGCGTCAGCGCGATGCGCTGCGGCGAAGCGAAATGACCGAAGAGCGTGCGGTAACCCGGCTTATGATCTTTGATCTTGTCGAAGATCAGCGCCGGCGGATAGGGCGGATGCTCGCGGTAGAGCACGTCGACGATGGCGCCCATTTCGAGATTCCAATCGACGTTTTCGAGCGTCGTGAGCTCGCCGCGCTGGCCGATTTTATCGAGCCAGTCGCGCAGGCCGTCGTAGTTCATGATGGCTCCTTAGAAAATTCATTGGAACCGCAAAGATCGCAAAATAGGGGCGGTGTTGAAACCCGCTGCTACGTCGGAATGATTTCGTCACACCAGGTTTGTGGACTTGGCTGATTTTCCAAGCGTCAGTGAGACTCCATCTCTGCTGATGTAGAGATGATTGCAGTCCTTCTTTTTGCTGAGTCGTTCGATCAGGTGCAACAGCGATTGTTTGCCGTCGAGTTGCGGCTTCAGCGCGCCGTTGGCCAGCAGCGCATCGACTGCATCGGGGCCGGCGTAGACGCGCAGGAGGAGTTCTTCGTCTGAAATAGTCGCGCCGAACTTTTGCCGCACCTGGTGCAAACTCAGATCCGACGGCTCCCAGGCTTGCCAATCCTTGGCGCGAGCGCGGCTCAGTATTTTGCCTTTGACGTCGGCGTCCATGATTTCAGTGGCTTCTTTGCCCCAGATCCCCAGCGCGTATTGAATGACTTGATCGGTGACTTCTTTGTAGCGCTCGCCGACGATGACGTTGATCGCCGCCTGGCTCACGACGAATTGCGAAAGCGGCGTGACCATGATCGGATAGCCGAAATCCGCGCGCACTCGCGCCGCTTCTTCCAGCGTCTCTGGCAACTTGTCTTCCTTGCCAATCAGGCGGAGCTGATGGCGCAGATTGGAGATCACGCCGCCGGGAACCTGATGAAGATATTGCGATTCGTCGTAGGCGAAGGGTCTGCCGATGGCAAGTCCTTGGGCTTTAGCGACGGCGGTGAAATGTTCTTCGACCGGCTTTACTTCTTCATCATGCACCACCGGCGCGTAGCCGAGGGCGCGGAGATTTCTTGCCACATTCAATATCGATGGTTGCGACGAGCCGTTGGCGAGCGGCGGCATCGCCGTGTGCAGCGAAGTGATGCCGAGCTTCACTGCCTCGATATAGCAGAGCGTCGCCAGACCGTTGTTGCAATGGGCGTGATATTCCACCGGAACGGCGCCGGCGTTCGTCAAAATCGCCGGCAGCAAAGTTCGCGCGCGCTCGGGTGTCAGCAGACCGCCGACGTCTTTAAAACATATTCGATAGGGCGCGATGGCCGCCGCTTCACGGGCTTTCTGTGCGTAGTATTCATCGGTGTGACGCGGTGAAACTGAGTAGATCAGGTTGACGACGGTTTCCATACCGATCGCGCGCAGCTCGCGCACTTCGTCTCTCATTGCTTCGAAATCGTTCCAGCAATTCGAAGTCCGGGTCAGCGTTATTCCATAGGAGACAACGCGCTCGGCTAGGAGCTTCAGCGCTGCGTGCGGCAGTTTTTCGAAGGCGCCGGAGCCGTGCAGTCCGCCGTGATTACGCAACCGCGTGTGCCGGAAGCGTTTGGTTCCCTCGCGCACCCAATCCCAAGCGATTTTCCTTGAGCTCGCGGACGTATTTCTTGATCATGATCGAGACGAAAAATTCCATTGATTCGAAGCCGATGCGATCCATTTGCGCCGCTGCGCCAAGCATCGCGTCGGTTTTCATCCCCAGCGCCCAGAGACTTTGCTGGCCATCGCGCAGGGTGGTGTCGACGAAGGAGATTTCGCTCATAGGTAAGAAATTGGATTACTGGAGTGATGGAGTATTGGGTTCCGGAGCCGCAGCACTCAAACACTCCAGTAATCCACTACTCCAATTCATTTCTTCGTCGCGGCTTTGCTTTGCGCCAATTCTCGCAAGATCGAATAGTCCGCAAGTTTGCTTCGATCCACCGTCGCCGCCCGTTTGTCGACGTAGGTCATCATCTTCACCAGGTTTTCGACCGCGGCTTCCGGCGGAATCAAATCGACCGTGGCGCGGGCGCGCATCTGTTCGTAGGCGTGATCGAGGGTTTCTTTGTCGTCCGCCGGGACAATCCTTTTAAGAACTTCGATGGAGCCTTCTTTGTTAGTCGTCATGTATTGCGTCGCTTCCAAGTACGCTTTGACGAAACGCAGCCATTTGCCGCGGTTCGCCTTCAAGGACGCAACCGTCACCGTGATCGGGCCGTTCATGAACGGCGTCTTGCGGCCCGGGACCAGATGGAAGCCCATCTGCTTCATTTTGGGCTCGAAGGCGAAATCGACGGGCGCGGCGTCGATGCCGCCGCGGATGAGCGCCGCCAATCTTTCCTGCGAGCCGCCAAGCTGCAGCAAGGTCACGTCCTTCGAAGTATTGAGACCGGCGTCTTCGAGCATGACGCGCAGAACCAGCGACGACTTGCCGCCGAGGCGATTGATGCCGACTTTCTTGCCTCTTAACTGCGCTAGATCGTCGATCTTTTCGCGAGTGATCATCGTGTAAGAAACCAGATTGTCCCAACTGCCAAGCGAGACCACCGGCACGCCCTGGATATTCGATTGCACCAGTCCGGTCGGCGCTCCGGAGGTCGCATCGATGTCGCCGGAAATGAGCGCTTGATAGGTCGTCGGCTCGCTGTTGATCCGAATGATCTCGCCCTTGAGTCCGTTCTTGTCAAAGAAGCCTTTCTCCTGCGCGATAAACACCGGATACGAAACGGTGGGAAAAAGCGGCACGCCGATGCGGATCCTGTCCTGGCCGAGGGCGATAGATGGTGCACAATTGACGAATATGAACAGGAGTAACAGGGACAATCGGCGGCGGCTGGCGTTTCGCATGAGGTCTCCTTAACGGGCAAAATCCTCGATATTGCTCGCACGATCGATCATTTGTTTGAATGAGAGTGGATTGAAACCTATTATTGTCCGCCCGATGATGCAAGCGCATGATTACGGGTTGACATTGCGCTTTTCTGTGCGTACTATGCAGCATCTTCTTCAGTATACGGCCTTCTGATAGAAGTCATAGCAAAGGTTGAAGGCCCTTGTCAGTCTCTCTCCTTGTGAACTGATACCTAAAAGGAAAATCCGATCAGAGTGTGGTTGAGCATTTTAGAGCCCCCATGTTCGGCTCCCATTAGCAGTTAATTTCTCAGGGTCAAAGACACTAACATTCTCTAATAGGAGGAGAACATGGGTAGTAAATTATATGTCGGCGGTTTGCCATATTCGGTAACCGGCGACCGGTTGCAGGAAATTTTCGCCGAGCATGGGACCGTCGAATCGGCCAATGTGATTTCCGATAAATTCACCGGCCAATCACGAGGCTTCGGCTTCGTCGAGATGAGCTCTAGCGGCGAGGCCCAGAAAGCTATCGATAGCCTGAACGGCACACAGCTTGACGGGCGCACGCTGACTGTCAACGAAGCCAAGCCAATGGCCAAACGCGATAACTTCGGTGGTGGCGGCGGAAATCGTGGTGGTGGTGGTGGCCGCGGCAATCGCGACGGCGGTGGCGGCGGTGGACGCAACCGCTGGTAGGTTTTTCGTTAGCGAATTAGCTGCAAAAAGGGCAACCAATCCGGTTGCCCTTTTTGTGATTTCGCAGCAATATCACCGGGCGCATTTTCCATGGAGAGATTTTTCGCTACCTGTCCGCGCGGCCTGGAACTGCTTCTTGCAGAAGAATTACGTCAACTCAAAGCTGAAAAATTCATGCCGTTGGCGGCGGTGTGCAGTTCGGTGGCGATTTTTCTTTGCTACCGAGTCAATCTGGAAAGCCGCATCGCCAGCCGTGTTCTTTGGCAGGTGGCGCACGGGATTACCGTAGCGAGGACGACATTTATCGCACCGCCTACGCGCCGCGCTGGACTGATTGGTTCGATCCGGCGCGGACCCTTCGCGTCGATGTCTCCGCGACCAAGAGTCCGCTGACCAGCCTCAATTTCGTCACGCTGAAAATCAAAGACGCGGTGTGCGATAAGATTCGCCGGATCGCGGGACGGCGCCCTAACGTCGATACGCGAGAACCCGATATTCCGATCCAGGGTCATCTGAGTGATCGCGAGTTTACGCTTTATCTCGATACCACGGGGAGCCCCTCTTCAAACGCGGCCAGCGCATTTCCACGGGTGAAGCACCGCTCAGGGAAAATCTCGCCGCTGGAATTATTCGTCTCGCCGGTTGGGCGCCCGGCATTCCTCTGCTCGATCCAATGTGCGGCAGCGGCACGATCCTGCTCGAAGCGGCGCACATGGCTCTCGATATCGCGCCTGGCTTAGGCCGGGGCTTTGCTTTTGAGAAATTCAAAAATTTCGATTCGCGCCTCTGGCGGGATCTCTTGCGCCAAAGCAGGGCGCGGCAAAAGCCCAGGGTGCCGCTAGCCATTTACGGCAGCGATCTCGCTGCCGATGTGTTGAAAGCGGCGCGCGCCAATCTCATGGCAGCCGGTCTTGAGAAAGTCGTGAGGCCTGAAACGGGCCGACGTTCTGGAAACCGTCCGCGCCGGCACAGGAAGGCATCATCGTCACGAATCCGCCGTATGGCATTCGCCTCGGCGAGCAGCAAGCGATGGCGGAGTTTTACCCCAAACTCGGCGACGTATTGAAAAAACATTTCAGCGGTTGGCGTGCCTATTTGCTCAGCGCCGACATGCGCCTGCCCAAGCTCATCCGCCTCGCCGTATCCAAACGGACTCCGCTTTTCAACGGCGCCCTCGAATGCCGCCTGTTCGAGTACAAGATGGTGGAAGGAGGAATGAGAAAGAAAAAGTTGAAGTGTGATTCGTCCTCAGCCGGGAAGACGCGGCCGGCTTCGAGGCTTGAAACGTATTGAGAGGGTTGACTGGCGCGGCCGCAAGCAACCCGGCCGTTTGCTTTCTGCTCGAGCCCTGCTAGATCACCGTGCCATCAGGAATGGTGGCGTTCTTTATGATGACGACAATGCCGTTTTGAATAACGAAGCCGAGATCTTCCCGGCTCGCCTCCTGCACGTGGTCTCTGTTGACGATCTGCACGTTGCGGCCGATGCGGGCGTTTTTGTCGACGATCGCTTTTTGGATCGTCGTGTTTGCGCCGACGCCCAAAGGAACCTTTCCAGTCTCAAGGCTTTCATGCGTTCCGCCGGGGACTCGTAATAGTCTGAACCCATCAATAATGCATTATCGATCAGGCAACCCGTCTCGATGCGCGAGCGAATGCCGATGACCGAGCGCTTGACGGTGCATTCCTTGAGGATACAGCCCTCGCCGACCATCGATTCTACCACTTTGGAATCGAGCAGCTTGGTGGGTGGCAGATAGCGCGATCGCGTATAGATGGGCGCCTTCTCATCGTAAAAGCTAAACGGCGGATCCGGGCTGGGCGGTGAGCGCGAGGTTCGCGTTGTAGAAGGCTTCGATCGTTCCGATATCTTCCCAGTAGTCTTTGAAAAGATAGGCTTGCACGTTGTGACTACTCAGCGACGCGGGCAGGATTTCTTTTCCAAAATCCGTTCGGTCCGGCGCCGCGTTTAGCAAATCGTGCAAAACTTGCTTTTCAAACACATAGATTCCCATGGAAGCGATGCAGGGAAATTCTTTCGCCTTTTCTCCGGGGAGTCCGAGAACGGTGGTATTGACTCGCATCGCTTTCAAAGCGTCGCCCTTGGGCTTTTCGCTGAAAGAGAGCACGCGACCGCTGCGATCTATTTTCACCAAACCGAAGTCGTGCGCCCGACTCTCGGCCATCGGCACCACGGACAGTGTGACATCCGCCTTGGTTTCGCGATGGCGCTGAATAAAATCCGCGTAATTCATCCGATACAAATGATCGCCGGATAGAATCAAATATTGATCGACGTCCCATTCGGCGAACAGCCATAGATATTTGCGCACGGCATCGGCCGTCCCTTCGAACCAACTCGGGCTGTCCGGTGTTTGCTGTGCTGCCAGCACTTCAACAAATCCTGAGTGAAACCCGCGCCCGCCAAGTGGTACGTGCGCGCGATATGCCGGTTGAGCGAGGCTGAGTTGAATTGCGTCAAAACGTAGATTCTCTGGATCTCCGAGTTGATGCAATTGCTGATGGGAATATCGATCAAGCGATATTTGGCGCCGAGGGGAACGGCCGGCTTGGCGCGAAGTTTGGTAAGAGGGTAGAGCCGCTTCCCGGCCCCTCCGCCCAAAATAATGGCCAATACTCTTTTCACAAAGCGGCCTTAAAGTGTCCCAGTCTCTCGTCTGCGTGAAGTTTCTACCGTTATTCGTCTCTCCTGCAAACACTATTCAACACAGCGCTGTCATGTCCAACCGGATTATGAAAAGCGAACTTGAATAAAGGTCAGGAATGGGAATTTATGTTGATCTGAGGCGAACCTCCGCAATCAGGAGACAGTAGGCAGTCCAATCGAAGGCAGCGTTGCTGTTTTTAGACATTGGAATAGCGGCGCTTTCCGTAAATTTTCTAATCCCCGTGATCGGAATCATCGAGCTTGCCGGACTCGGTCGCTCACGCTTTCTGTCCAACCGTGGGTGGCGGTTGCGGATATGGTCAGTGCGAGAGCTGAGCCGTATAAAGCCATCGTCGAGCGGTTCCGCGCGAGCAAGCTCGATATTTCTTTTCCTGTGAGAGAGCTGCGCCAGCTCCGGCGCTGCATGAGCGGCGCACGGGATCGGGGGCATGACAAAACCGCCATCGCCGACGTCAGAGTCCTGATCAAGCCGTCTACTTCTTCACCCTCCGGCCGAGCAGGTGGAGGATTTCGTTGAACTGGCGCTGCATGGCGATCATCTGTTCGCGCATGTTGAGGGCGACTTCGGCGCCTTCGAGATTGACGCCCATTTCTTCGATGAGCAGCCGGGCGATGCGCACTCGATCGACTTGATCGATGGAATAAACTTTTTCGCCCCGCCGGACAATCGGAGAGATCACCCTCTCTTGTTCCAAACGGGTGACGAAAATCTTATCGACGTTGCAGATTTTCGTCACCTCGGTAATGCGCAGATATTTTCGCGCCATCGTTCGATTCCTCTATAACCGAACGTCCTTGCGCACGTCTTCGTCATAGGCCCGGTCGATTTTGTCGACGAGCTCTTGGGCGATCTTTCGTTGGGCACGCGCACCATCAGCCGCAAATATAGATCGCCGGCGGGAGTTTGGCCGTGGGCGGCGACGCCTTTGCCTTTGATGCGCAATTGCTGGCCGCTCTGGGCACCCGCGGGCACTTTGACCTTAATCGTCCCGCTGGGCGTCGGCACTTCAATGCTCGCGCCGCGAATCGCTTCGGCGATCGTGATTGGCAGCTCCATGGTCAAATCTCTGCCGGAGCGCGTCAGTAACGGGTGTGGCCGGATGCGCGGCGTGATGTAAAGATCTCCCGCCGGGCCGCCGCGGACGCCCGCCTCCCCTTTGCCGCGTAGGCGAATCCGTTTTCCCGCTTCGGCTCCGGGCGGAATATTGACGCGGATAGTATCGGACCGCATAACTCTGCCAGTGCCTCTGCATGCGCTGCAGGGATCGCCGGGCAACTTCCCAGTTCCCCTGCAGCGCGGGCAGGTCTGGCGAAATTGCATCGGCCCTTGAGTGACCGGTTTGCTGCCGCTGCCTTTGCAATCCGGGCAAGTCGTCGGCCGGCTGCCGGGTTTTGTCCCGGCGCCCTGGCGGACCTCGCACGGGACGGGCCGCTGCAGGGTAATCGCGGTCTGAAAGCCACGCACCGCGTCTAGGAAATCGATGTCCATGCTGGACTCGATATCCTGACCGGGCGCCGGACCCAGCGGCGCGTTTCGGCCTTGTCGAAACATGCCGCCCAGGCCGCCGAAGATGTCGCCGAGATCGTCCATGTTGAATTCAAAGCCGCCACCGCCGCTACCTGCCTGCGCCGATTGCTCTTGCCAGCGCTGATAGCTGCGCGTCTTGTCGGCGTCGAATCCGGTGGCGAGACCGGCCTCGCCGAATTCGTCGTAAAGCTTTTTTTCTTTCGTCGCTCAGCACATCGTAGGCGACGGAAAGCTCTTTAAACTTGTTCTCGGCGTCTTTATTGCCCGGGTTGATGTCCGGATGGAATTTCCGCGCAAGCTTGCGGTACGCTTTGCGGATATCGTCCTGTGAAGCGGCGCGATCAACGCCCAGTACTTTGTAGTAGTCACCGTTAGCCATTGTTATTCTAAAATAACCACAACGGCGCGACTTTCAAGAGAATAGCTCGATGTTGTCCTCGCGCCGGCGTGAGCTCACCAATTACATTAGCGGTGAGGAAGGAACGAGAAGCGACAATGATTGAGCTCGGGGTATCTTTGTGGACACGCTCTGATATAGTAGGTTTCGATGTAACCGTTGGCATCCCAAAGTCCAATTAGCGCATGCTCGGTCCAATCTGACCGGGTTCTTAAAGAGGCGGTCCCCTTGGGTACCGCCTCTTTGCGTTTCTGCACCCGGATATAGCGAACAACGAAAGTCGATGGCGAGTAAGGAGATAGACTTATGGACCGTTATCCGAACCAATTGGACAGTGATCGCATTGCCTTTATCGGTAATTACTTGCCGCGACAATGCGGTATCGCCACGTTCACAACGGATTTATGCGAGGCGGTCGCCGCCGAGCACCCCGGCACAACGTGCATCGCTCGTGCCGGTAAACGACATCGAAGCCGGCTATGCCTACCCGTCCGCGGTGCGTTTCGAATTGACCGAGAAGGACATCGAGTCTTATCGGCGCGCCGCCGATTTCTTGAATATCAATAGCGTCGATGTTGTGTCTGCCTGCAGTTCGAGTACGGCATTTTCGGCGGTCGGGCCGGCAGCCACATTCTTGGCCTTGCTGCGTGAATCTGCGCATGCCCATCGTAACGACGCTTGCACACTATTCTGCGCGAACCGGATCGCGCACCAGCGCCGGGTGCTTGGATCGAGGTGGCGGCGTTGTCGGACCGAGTGGTGGTCATGAGCGAACGCGGCGCGGAATTCTTGCGAGAGGTTTATCGCATGTCGCCGGCGAAGATCGATCTGATTCCGCATGGCATTCCTGATCTATCCGTTTGTCGATCCCGAGCTTTCACAAAGATCTGTTCGGTGTCGAAGGCAAGACCGTCTTGCTCAGCTTTGGCTTGCTGTCCGCGAACAAAGGGATCGAGAATGTTATCGCGGCGCTACCTGCGATTCTCGCCAAGCATCCCAACGTAGTCTATTTCATCGTCGGCGCGACCCATCCGCATGTGCATGCGGCACGACGGTGAAACCTATCGTTTGTCCTTGCAATGGCTGGCGCAAGAGAAGGGCGTTGAAGGCCAGGTGATTTTTTACAATCCGCTTCGTCAGCTTGGAAGAACTGGTCGAGTTCATCGGCGCAGCCGATATCTACATCACGCCTTATCTCAACCCGTCGCAGATCGTCTCGGGCACCCTGGCCTATACGCGTCGGCGCCGGCAAGGCGGTCATCTCAACGCCCTACTGGCATGCCGAGGAGATGCTCGCGGAAGAACGCGGCGTGCTGGTGCCGTTCCGCGATCCGGCGGCGTTAGCCGAGCAGGTGATCGATTTGTTGGACAACGACGCCAAGCGCCACGCCATGCGCAAGCGCGCCTATCTCTACGGACGCGAGATGATCTGGCCGCAGGTAGCGCGCCGCTACATGGAAAGTTTTGCAGCGCGCCAGAGCCGAACGGCGCCACTTCACGCCGCCGGTTTTCGTGGTTAAGGCGCTCGACAAGCGCCCGGCCGAACTGCCGCCGCTCAAGCTCGATCATTTGCGCCGCATGACCGATGACACCGGCATGTTCCAGCACGCCATTTTCACTTTGCCCAACTATCACGAAGGTTACACCATCGACGACAATGCCAGGGCGCTGACCGTCAGCACGCTCTTGGAAGAACTGGGCAGTCGAAGAGACTGCCGATCTTATGTCGCGCTATTTTGCTTTCGTCTGGTACGCCTTCAACGCCAAGACCGGACGCTTCCGCAATTTTATGAGCTACCAGCGTCAGCTGGCTGGAGGAAAGCGGTTCGGACGACAGTCACGGCCGCGCCTTGTGGGCGCTGGGCACGGTGTTGGGACGTTCGAACACACCCGCGTCTGCAAAGTATGGCCGGTTGGGTGTTCGAGAAGGCATTGCCCGCCGTTCTCGACACCACCAGTCCACGGGCATGGGCCTTCGCGCTCATCGGCATTCAACGAATACCTGCAGCGTTTCGCCGGCGATCGCACGAGCAGCTCAGGTCCGCGAAGTATTGGCCGGGCGGCTGCTCGAGTTGTACCGGCAACATCGCACCGACAGAATGGCGCTGGTATGAAGAATTCGCTGAGCTACTGCAATGCCGCGCTGCCCCACGCCTTGCTCATGTGCGGTCAAATCGATCGCCAATAGCGACCATGACTGACAGCCGGACTGGAATCGCTCACTTGGCTTGCCGATCTGCAGCGCGCCGGCGTAGCCAGGCGGTCATTTTGTGCCGATCGGTTCCAACGGTTTTTATCAGCGCGGCGGCGCGCGCGCCCGCTTCGATCAGCAACCGGTGGAAGCCCAGGCCATGGTATCAGCCTGCCTTCGAAGCGCACCGCATCACCGGCGACAAGAGCTGGTACAAAGAAGCGCGCTGCGCCTTCGACTGGTTCCTCGGCCGCAATGATCTGAATCTTGCCGATCTACGATCCGACCACGGGCGGTTGCCGGGATGGTTTGCATCCCGACCGCCCGAACGAAAATCAAGGCGCAGAGTCTTCCCTCGCTTTCTTACAAGCCGTGCTGGAACTGCGTCTTGGCTGAAAATACACATTCGAATCCGTGGAGGCAGGAGTCTCAATGAGCAACCATCACGTCGAACTCTTTCAGCCGTTACAAGCACAATCCGATCCTAACTGCCGCCGATTGGCCTTATCCGGTGCAACAGCGTGTTCAACCCGGGCGCCACGTTGCTGCCCGACGGCACGACGCTGCTGCTGTGCCGCGTCGGAAGATCGCCGCGGGCCATTCCCACTTTACGTGTCGCGCGTTCTGCGAACGGCGTCGACAACTGGCGAGATTGAATCCCAGGCCGACGCTATGCCGGCCGATCCAGAACATTTCCCGGAGGAGGTGTGGGGCATCGAGGATCCGCGCATCACCTACATTGCCGAATTGAAACAATATGCCGTCGTCTACACGGCTTTCTCGCGCGATGGCCCGGGCGTATCTCTGGCGCTCACTGAGGACTTTCACACCTTCGAGCGCTATGGCGTCATCATGTCGCCGGAAGATAAAGACGCGCGCGTTGCTTCCCCATCGCATCGGCGGTCAGTGGGCCTTGATCCACCGTGCCGGTGAGCGCGCCGCGCGCGCATATGTGGATCTCGTTTTCAGCCGGACCTGCTACCACTGGGGCAAGCACAAGCTGATGCTAGAGGCGCGGCGCGGTGCGTGGTGGGATGCCAATAAAATCGGCCTCTCGCCGCCGCCCACTCGAAACGCCGCAAGGCTGGCTGGTGATCTATCACGGCGTGCGCCAGACAGCGTCCGGCTGCGATTTATCGGCTTGGGGCTGGCGTTGTTTGATTTGGCAAGCGCCGGAGCGTTGCCTGAAACGCGGCGATGAATGGGTCTTCGGTCCGCAAGAAGATCTACGAGCAACGTGGAGACGTTGACAACGTGGTCTTTCCCTGCGGCACGACGATCGCCGCCGATGGCGACACCCTGCGGCTCTACTACGGCGCCGCCGATACAAGCATTGCGATGGCCACCGGCGAGCATTCGCGCCATGCTCCAACGCCTTGAAAACACACCTGAGAGAAACAAAAGGTTTGAAGATATGGATGGCTGAAGAGGATCCAATGACGTTCAGCATCGGGAATAAGGGTCGTTTATCCGTCTCAGGGCCCCTGCCTGATCGGTGCAGAGGAAAACAAAATTGTTGCTGGTCGAGCGACGCGCTTTTACCGTTTGACGTTGTTGGACGACAGCGGCGACTCGGTTTTTGTCCCGGTAGATAAACTCAAAGCGCTCCGGATGCGGCACTTAATGGGCAAATCGGAGATTCCGAAACTGCTGAACCATTTGGAAAATACAGTCACGACATCTAAAACTGGAAGCTAGCGTGCGATCGACAACTTGAAACTGATGAGCTCGGGGTCGGCATTTGACTTGGCTGAAATCGTTGAGTCCCTGACGGTGCTGAACGAAATCAAGGCTCTGTCTCTGCGCGATCGGCAAACGCTGGATAAGGCGAAAAAGTTCCTAGTTTGCGAAATTTCCGAGGTGATGGAAGAGACAAAAAGCACAGCGAAAGAACAGGTCGACAAAGCACTCGGACGCAAAGAGGCTGAAAAAGACCCACCAAATATCCGAGTCGAGTTTGAATAACTAACAGCAATAGGGTTCATGCCAGACTTTCCCAATAATTGAATTGTTCAAAAAATAACCCTCTACGCGGGCGCGGCCTAGCGGGACCTGGTGTTTCGGGCTGTGCGGCAAAGTTCTCAGTTCCGGCGCGCGAGCAAAAATGTTTTGGCCTGTGCGCCTGCGCTGTATAACGCCAAATCCTGCTCCTACCCCAATCGCTTAGCGTCTGTTGACCGATTGACACTCAATTAGAACAGCAACAATTGTTCAATATTGGACATTAGTTCCTTTTGCGACGTGGTAGCATTTCACAAATTTGCATTGATGAGGCGACGAGTTCTTGAAACATTGGATAAAACTACGATCGTCCAGTCAGAGCGCAAGGCCGCGCAGCTGATGGGAAATTCACGGCTGTTAGCAAGCATGGCGAGGCTCTATTTCGGTATCGTTATCGGATCATGGGGATAAAGCGTGAGCAGAACGACGCAGCAAATGATCGCTGAAGTGAATGTCGCCGAAACTAAATTGACCAAGCCCGCCTGGTATCAGACCACACTGCCAAGTATGCGCAGTCGAATCTGGGCCGATCGCTGTGGCAAATCTTCGATACTCTTTGTTCCTTATTTCGCGCTATGGGCGGCGATGGTTTTATACGGTTCAAATGGAATTGCCCTATTGGATTACCCTAACGCTCGCCGTGGTGGCTGGCAGCGTTCTGGTTCGGATTTTTATCTTTTTCCACGATTGCTGCCATGGATCCTTCTTTGCGTCGCGCCGGGCAAACGCCATCTTAGGCTACATCACGGGTATTCTGACCTTTACTCCGTTTGAACATTGGAGATACACCCACAATAGGCATCATGCCACGACGGGAGACCTGGATCGACGGCGGAGTTGGCGATGTCCGGACGATGACGACTGAAGAATATCTGGCGGCACCGCTACTCAGGCGGTTCGCCTACAAGGTGTTACCGAAATCCTTTCATTTTCTTCGGTCCCGGATCGGCGCTGCTGTTTTTATGTTTCAATCGATTTTCTCGCAAAGACGCGCCGGACAGATAGAGCGCCGGAGCGTGCTTCGCACCAACATGGCACTCTTGTTCGTCGTCGGATTGGCGACGTGGACAATCGGTTTTCGGACCTATCTCCAGATTCAGTTGCCCATCATTCTGATCGCCGGGAGCCTCGGGCTCTGGTTGTTCTATATTCAACATCAGTTTGAGAGCGCGTATTGGGCGCGTCACGGATCTTGGGATCCGATGAAGTAGCACTGGAAGGCAGCTCGTATTTCAAATTGCCCAAAATCCTCCAGTGGTTCTCCGGCAATATTGGCCTGCATCACATTCATCACGTTCGTCCGAATATTCCCAACTACAATCTGCAACAGTGCCACGATGAAATCCCGGCGTTTCACAGCGTCAAGGTCATTACGCTGGGGACAAGTCTCAGGTCGCTGCAACTAGGCCTATGCGATGAAAAAAGCAAAACGCTGGTTAGTTTTCGCTCGTTGAAGCGCTCGTGATCGGGAAGCTGACCTCAACATGATCTGATGTTGCAATTCATGCTTCGATATCTCGTTCTCGCAAGTCGCCGCAGCGCAGATTAGATAGAGATAGGGGATTTTCGGACATCATTTAGCGTCTGCACAGGTTGACTTGCTATCACGACTTAATTCACCTAGGCTTAATTCTCTTCTCGCAGTCGTAGGGTCCCTCTCCGCGGTTACTTGAAATTCTTCAAGTAAGCCTCTCTTCATCACCCCTCCAAGCAAACGGCCGTCAGCTCCGGCCAAAAAGGGGAAATAGATTGAGTTCTTTATTCGTTATTGCCGCGCAAATAGCGAACACGAGACGATCTTCATCGACGATGAGGCAAAGGAACGAAAAATGAAAAGCAGCATTTCATACAAGAACTGGCTCATTCGCAGTGAATCGTTTCCAGCGAGAAAGCAAAGGCGGCTGGATTCCGCAGTATACCGTGACCGTGTCAGGATGCCAAAAACCAGACCAGCAGTGTTCCAGCGCATCACGCTCAACTCGACAAAACGTTTTGGAGTGAAAATGAAGCCGACGAGTTTGCCCTGCAAGATGCCATGCATTGATCGATAAGAATTGACGGTTATCAAGCAGAAAAGATGACCAGGAGGTTTTACGTCGTTATTGAACCAGTTACCGGAAACCGTTTTTACGACAAAGGTCGACGAGTTGCCAACTGGGGCCGCGCCTCGTCGCAGTGGTACATGCTGTTTGGCTTGGCCTGCTGCGCTATCGAGTTGATGCAGACAGGAGGTCCGCGCGCCGATGTCGATCGATTCGGCGCAGTGCCGCGCGCGACGCCGCGACAATCCGATCTGATGATCGTCGCCGGCACATTGACCTACAAAATGGCCAAACGCACCAAGCTCCTTTACGATCAGATGCCTGATCCGAAATACGTCATCTCGATGGGAAGCTGCGCCAACTGCGGCTGGGTTTTTCAGCTCGCCTATTCGGTCTGCAAAGGCGTGGACAAAATCATTCCCGTCGATGTTTATGTTCCCGGCTGTCCACCGCGCCCGGAAGCCTTGACCGAGGGGCTTTGAGAATCCAGGACAAGATCATGCAAGAGAAATGGCTGGTGAAAAATACTCAGGTATCGGCCTGAGCTATGGTTGGACAAATAACGATCACCGATCGCGCCGCGGAAAAGATCCGCAAGCTTCCCACCGGAGCAAAAGACGGATATGGCCTGCGCGTCGGAGTCGTCGAGGGTGGCTGCTCCGGCTACGAGTACAAAATGGAGATTGATTCTCCCGGCGCAGAAGACAAGGTCTTTGAGCAAAATGGCGCCCGCGTCTTACTCGGCGCGAAAGCATCCATCACCTAGACGGCACCGAGATGGATTATAAAGACGAGTTGATGCAATCGGGATTCGTGTTCAACAACCCCAACGTCAAAGGAACCTGCGGTTGCGGCACTTCTTTCAGCACCTAAGGAAGCCAAGGCCACAGAACCTGTCTATCTTAGAATAGGTGTCTTAGGCCATTACACAATTCACTGATTTCCGTTGCGAGGATGGATGCCCTTCTACCGATCACGCAGATTATCAGCGCACGGCGAGAGAACCGCAAGATCGACATTACTTTTCCTCGGACAAGTGGATTTGCTCGGGGCGTTTTGGAGATTCGGCTCGACAACAGGTGCTTAGTGACTACTGTTAAAGAAGTTAGTCCTAGGGTTCCCTTCCTCGGTTACCTGAAATTCTTCACGTAAGCCCAAAATCTCTGCCACTCTATCACCAGTCCAACCAAGGAGGTTGATATGTATACTCGCAACGTCAGTATGAAGCTGAAGGTCAATAGCGCGAAGGAGTTTACCCAAACTCTTGAGAACGAGGTGATTCCCAGTGCTCCGCAAACAAAAGGGATTTAAGGATGAGATTACCCTCATCGCCCCAGAACGTAACGATGCCGTAGCCATTAGTTTCTGGGATAGGAAAGAAGACGCGGAAGCTTACAACCGCGAGAAATATCCTGAAGTCTTGAAGACCCTGTCCAAGGTGGTTGAAGGCACTCCGAAAGTGGAGTCCTTTGAGGTCGCCAATTCGACTTCCCACCAGATCGCAGCCAAAGCGGCCTAACTAAGAGAGGCCTTCCGGTTCGGGGAGGGGGGCTATCCCTCTCCGGGTCGTATTGAATCGCCGCGGAAAAGCACAAGTTCGAAGGAAGATAGTGATGCCTTTTGAGATTGTCATGTGCTAACAATAAGGGCGCGTGCACGTGCATCCGGTAGCAACATGCTGAAGCGAATCTAACATTTGGTTGTCCGAGCTTAAAAAGCCGGGGCAGCGGTGTAGCCGGAAGCCCGAACAGGGAGGGCCGCATGGCCAATTTGTTCTCCAAAAATCCGCTCTCATCAAGTAGTCTCCGCTCGGTTCGACGAAAATACTACAGATCTTGTACCTATCGCTGACATCAGTTGGGAAGCTGACGGTCAGCGAGGATCGCACACGATAATTGGCCCCTCTCTATAATTTCCCGGGACAGTTGGCGGAAACAGAAAAGTTCACATGATAGGCTTGGCGAAGGCGTGGATCGATGACCTTCCTCTGCCGTCATAAGTCGTTGCGCTAACCCCTGCGATGGAAGTGAGAGTGTCGAATCATGTTTGGTCGGCTGAAAAATTACGGTCATCTTCGATTCAAAATGAGTCCCTACCGAAAAGCCGTGCTTCGTGCTCGTGCACCTAGCAAAGTCCGGTCGTTCAGCGGCGGCTGTTTAGGCAATCGGGTCCGCGATAATTCTTTTAAACTCGTTCAATATTGGACAGTAACCCTTTTCGACTCAAGGTAGGTTAGATTGAAAAGGCTTGATTTTGGCAGGCGGTCGACGCGGCCAGCGTGGGCCGAGCTATTCTCTGATTTTGCGCTTGATCCGTAGTCGAACCGCTGGAGAGAAAGCATGGCAGATTTGACGGCGCAACCTGAAGAGAAGAAAAACGTAAAGGCACGGCGCTCCTTGCCGTCATGGACGAAAATTGCAGTAGCTGCGCCGGCTCAGCCTCTATGCGAGCTGCACTGCCCGGTAGAAAACTGCATTAACTTACTCTATGAGGAAACCCCGCTGGAGGACTGAAGCCGTATCGGGTTTGGGTAGACAACGACAAGTGCATCGGCTGCCAGATGTGTTTCAGCGATGATTTAACCAAGGTCCATCGGCACAAGGAGACCGGCGAAATCTTCCGCGAGTATGCCGGGAGATATTACGACAGCTCCGAAAAGCCGGTCGAAGAGAACAAGCTGCCGAAGAAATTTCAACTCGAGCTGATTGGCACGGAGTCCGGACGATCGGCTCGATAAAAAATCTGCCCTTGGGACGCGATAAAAATGTACGAATTCGACGGAAGGCGCGGAGCTGTCCAAAAATTCTCTACGAACCCGAAAATCGATGCGGTGAACGGCGTGTACGTCATGGATGCTGCCGAGAAACTACGGCTGGAAGAGAAGCAAATCGAACTCTACAACGGCGGCGAGTTGGCGGATAATCTTGGTAGCCTACCAAATGACTTTTCCCGACGGGGTGAGCGCTGAAAACGAATTGAACACATGTCGCTCTGGGAGAGAGCGTACCTGCCTGAGAGATCGTGCGCGGTCTCTTTCCGTAACCGGTTACCACTTTTGGCGCAATCTGAGACATTCACATTTTGCATGCCTTCGGTCTAGCGAAATCCAGTCAAGCTGATGTTACGGTGCAATATCCGGAGGGAAGAGCTTCTTACCCGGACACCATAGCCCCCTACCGAAAAGTGTAGCACGAAGGACACCGGGCTGGGCTTCAAAGAGCGTCAGGAACGAGGCAGTCGCCGATAGCTTTACCCCTGGCGCGGCCGGATTTACCTTCTGGCGCTCTTATCAATCTGCCGGAATCCGCTTCGGAAGACTAAGAGTCCCTCAAAAAAGAAAGCTGAGTTACACATGAAATTATCAATTCACAAATTTACACAGCCTGGAGATTTCCTGTTCTACCCGACCGGCACTTCGCCGAAACGCCCGCTTGAGCCCGGCCGCGAGAATCGTGTGGCGAATTTCATCGCCGATATCCGCAAGCAGTATGCTGAGAAAAAGAAGAATTTATCGCCTAGCGACAAAAAATACCGACCGCGCCGATTTGGTACTTTTTCGTCACGGTTTTTCTCTTCCTATTGGTGCAAAATTTTCTCGGCCGCTCTCATGTCGAGATCATCGGCTATAGCCAATTCAAATCCCTCGTCAAGAAGGATTTGATCAACGATCTTGTCATTCGTGAAACGACCATCGATGGCAATTTAAGCAGCGGCAGTGAAGGAAATTTTACGCCGGAGAAATTAAAGGAGATGTCTCCGGACGTACTCGCGGGCAAAACCCGGCTTCCCTTCCAAACGACAAAAGTGGAGGATCCCGGTCTCACAGCGGAACTTCGAAGCGGCAAAAATACCGTTTAGCGGAGAGGTAACTCAGCAATTGGCTGCCGACGATTCTATCTCCGGGTGGTTCCCGTGGGGTTATTTTTTCTGCTGTGGAGCTATCTTGGCAGGAAGATAGGGTCGGGAAGCGGCGGTTTAATGCAGATCGGCAAGAGCAAAGCGAAAGTCTACATCGAGAAAAAAACCGGTGTCACCTTCGCCGATGTTGCGGGCATCGACGAGGCCGAGGAAGAAGTCGCCGAAGTCGTCGGGTTCCTCAAGGATCCGGACAAATATCAAAGATTGGGCGGCCATATTCCCAAAGGCGTCTTGATCGTCGGGCCGCCGGGCACGGGAAAGACCCTGCTTGCGCGCGCCGTCGCCGGCGAGGCGGGAGTTCCTTTCTTCAGCTTGACGGGCTCTGACTTCGTCGAGATGTTCGTCGGCGTCGGCGCGGCACGGGTCAGGGATCTTTTATGCAAGCGGTGAAGAATGCGCCCAGCATCATATTCATCGATGAGCTCGATGCCATCGGAAGGCTCGCGGAGTAGAGCATGCTCACGGGCAACGACGAGCGGGAACAAACCCTCAATCAGCTCTTGGCCGAGATGGATGGGTTCGATCCTAATCAAGGAGTCATCATCATGGCCGCCACCAACCGGCCGGAGATCCTCGACGCCGCGCTGCTCCGTCCCGGTCGCTTCGATCGGCAGATTCTGGTAGATCGTCCCGATATCAAGGGAAGGACGAAAATCCTCCAATTGCACGCGAGAAGAAGGTGAAGCTCTCGGCGGATCTCGACCTCGCTGTCGTGGCAGCCAAAACGCCCGGCTTTGTTGGCGCCGATCTCGCCAACATCGTCAATGAAGCAGCGTTGCTGGCGGCGCGCCAGGACAAGAGTCGATCGATATGGCGGAATTTGATGAGGCGATCGAGCGGGTGGTCGCGGGACTACAAAGAAGAGCCACGTCATCAATCCCAAGGAGAAGAAAACCGTTGCCTATCACGAGTCGGGTCACGCTCTCGTGGCGGAGCTCGTGCCGGGCGCCGATCCCGTTTCCAAGATTTCTATTATTCCCCGGGGAATCGCCGCCCTGGGCTATACCGACGCAGCTGCCGACTGAAGACCGCTATCTGATGACCCGTTCTGAACTGCTCGCGCGCATCGATGTTCTTTGAGGCGGCAGAGTCGCCGAGGAGATCGTCTTCGGCGATATATCAACCGGGGCGCAGAACGATCTGCAGCGCGCCACCGAGATTGCCAGAACCATGATCACTCAATTCGGCATGAGTGAGAAGCTCGGCCTGGCGTCTCTCGAAGGACCGCGCCATGCCACGTTCCTGATGGTGCCCACCCAAAGTCCCAAAGAGTACAGCGAGGAAACCGCCCGGCTCATCGATGCCGAGGTCAAACAAATATTGTCGGAAGCGCATACTAAGGCGCGGGATATCTTGCTTGCGCACCGCGCCGCGCTGGAAGAATTGGCGAAGCTGCTGCTGGAAAAGAAGTTGTCGATAGGCCAGCCTTGCAGGCGATCCTAAAAGTACGAAGCATCGACAGCATGAAGAAAAAAAAGCGTGCGGTGGACACACAGGGGAACGAGGCGTTCTCGCCGAGCGCCGAGAGGGAATAGCCGCTGGATTGGCAATGAGTGGTGCGTTGACCGGCGCTGATTCAATGAAATCAGGAGAGCGAAATATGAAGAGCGAAAGCGCGGCGGCCCGGCGATGAACCGCAGTTCGACGAGCACGCCAACGAAGATATTTATTTTGCCGAGAAAGAACATGAGCTGGTCGAAGATATGAAGTTCGAATTTCACAAGACCGAAGCGGCCCGGCGGGAAACGCAGATGGCGACTTGTCCCAGGCGTTCAGGGCAATTCGCGGAAGTACCGATTTATGGGATTCGATTTAGAACGCCGTGAAAACCGTGAAGGGATCTGGCTCAATAAAGGCGAGCTCGCGGTGGATTCTCAGACAGCAGGCGCGCGGCCCGCTGGGAGTTTTTGGATCGCTGTTTTTCCAAAGAGTGAAAGAGCAAAGAAGACTTAGCGCGGCGTGTCAAAAATCAATCATGTAACTTCCACGTCATTCCGGGCCAGCTTGCGATAGCGAACGCGATGCGGAACCAGAATCCCAAAGCGTCGCCATGCCCGCGTTCGCAGTCATGGCGACGGCTTAGAGGAATGACCGATTGAACAAACTTTAGCGCCAAATCTACCGGCACTTCGTCGGCGATCGCTACCCGGGTTATTTACGCTTTGATCCGCAAGATGCTTGGCGCAGGCGTCGGCAACCTTGCTATCGGGCTTATCCTCACCCGGCATAACCGCCCAACTCTGCTTTTCTATATAGCGGCCTTTGTCCCAAGAATCTTTTCCTTTCATTTCTTTTGACCTTATCGCCCTTGTCCGAGTCGCGGTTAAATTGCGCGACACAAATCGTTGCCCAAGCGGTCGGCGACAGCATCTGCAGCGATCTCCTTCGCCATTGACGCAGCAGTGCCGCTGGTAACCCATCCGCCATAGTTGAATCCAACGACGGCTAATACCGCGCGCGCCACCGAGGGCACTCCACCCACCTAGCTTAATTTTATCCCAAATCCATGAGCAATACGTAACTGAACGAAGTACAAC
>ERZ1370068.265-contig-10239_pt1 | contig 50505 bp, 80 predicted proteins | sample MGYA00561227_ERZ1370068 | MGnify/ENA primary metagenome ERZ1370068 (study PRJEB38410, sample SAMEA6850437) | metagenome | study: Metagenomic assessment of the ecological functions of the soil: analysis of the soil microbiota associated with the... | reverse complement strand
GCTGATGCCTTCGTAGCGCTTTTGAATGCCGGCGGGCTTGCCGTGGATCTCGATCTCGAACCAGATTCGGCCGATGCAAGCGGGTTGCACCGCCAGGTCGCTGGTTTCGCCGGAAATGCCGGCATCGAGCCTTGTAGCCCGCGGATCACCGTATCCAACGTGCCGTGGCCGCTGACTCTCTTCATCGATGACGACGTTGATGTAGACGTCGCCCTTGGGCTTCAGGCCGGCGGCCATTGAGGCATTCCACCGCCATGATGTGGCTGGCGACGCCGCTCTTCATGTCGGCGGAGCCGCGGCCATAGATGCGACCGTTCTTGATCGTGGCCGACCAGGGGTTATCGCTCCATCCTTCGCCACCGCCGACCGGGATGACGTCGGTGTGCCCGTTCAAGCAGCAATGAACGCCCCCCGCCCGAGCCCCTTTCAACGTGGCGACGATGTTCGGACGTCCCTCATAGCCCCGGTCGCACGGGCCGGTATCCGGGATGCTTCTTGAGCTCTTCCCAATCCGTCTCCCACATGTCGACGTCGAGGCCGATCTTCGTCATATAGTTCTGACAGAAACGTCTGGATCTTGCGCTTCATCCCCGGTGACGCTGGGATGTCACGACCATGTCGCGCAAGAAGCGACGGCCTTGTCGCGGCTCTGGTCGATCTTTTCAAGAACTTCTTGCGGGCGTCGGTCTTCATATCTGGTCTCCACGGATCATTCTGCAGGACTGTTGGAGAGGCAAGCGGCGCGCGCTCGGTCGACTACGGCGCGACGACATGGCGCCGAGGAGACGGCGTCCGCTCATCGTTACGTTTCCTGGACCGCCACGTTGGCCCTTCAAGTGTCTTTCGCTCTTCGCGAACAGGCGCGTCAACCGGGCGCCGGTCCATTTCACAGACCGGCGAGCAGCGCGAGGTGCGCGTTGGGTTCCGCGCCGGCGGCAGGGCTGCCCGTGCCGCCAACCGCGCTCCAGACCTGCGCGAACAAAACGATGAGGCGGCTGGCGATATCCTGCACCAGGTCAGACGCGGCTGAATTGTGCAGAGCGTGCCGGTCAATCGATAGCCGACGCTGAGCTCCACCCGCGTCGACTGCTTGATCGACGCCAGCAATCGATAGCGGATGACACCCTGGGTCGCCGAACTGCTTCGCGCCGGTCCTGACCCGCTGCCCCGAATTGTCCGGAACGATGCGCCGGATCACGGTCGATCTCGGCCGAACCGTGGAATTCGGCGGCGATCGGGCCGACCTTGACGCCGCATCTTGCCGTTAACAATGCGGGCGCGCTGGCATCACCGGTTATGGACGCACCCGGGAGCACGCGGCGACCGCAGGCACATTCGCGAAAAGTTCCACACCTCCTCGACCGGATGATGGACGACAAAGCTCTGGTCGAACGACGCCTGCGGCGTGAAATTGGCTGGAACATTCTCGCCCACAGCAAGCGTGTCCCGCGCCTCCACGAGCAGCGACGTCTGGAACCGCGCGAACGGCGGCATCCCGCGTGTCGGCACCGTGACCATGATCGCAACCCGCGGGCCCGAGCGCTGACCGGCCGGCTCCAGGAATCGCCGGGATGCCGCGGGCCCTTCGATCCTGCGATGACGCCGCGGATCGCATCGATGATGCCGACATATCCGGTGCAGCGACACAGATTTCCGCTCATGGCGCACCCGAACGTCATGTTCGCTCGCAGCGGGCACGCGCAGGACGAGATCGCGGGCGGAGATCAGCATACCGGGCGTGCAGTAACCGCACTGCAAGGCATGCTCGCGCCGAAAATGCCGCGCGCAACTCCTTGGCGATCTCATCGTCGTCCAGCCCCTCGATGGTGGTGACGCTCGCGCCGTTGCAGGACACGGCGTAGGTGATGCACGAGCGCACTGGAACGCCGTCGACCAGGATGGTGCATGCACCACAGACGCCGTGCTCGCAACCGAGATGAGTGCCGGTGAGGTTCTGCCCTTCGCGAACGAAGTCGGCAAGGTGCGTGCGCGGTTCGACCTCCGCATTCACGTTCCGGCCATTGATCTTGAGGGCCAGCATTTTCACGATCCGTCGGCTTGCGCAATCGCGCCGTCGTAGGACGGCGAGATGCACCTGCTGGTCGATGGGGTCGGTCAGACCGCGCGCACTCATGGTTGTGCGCATGAGGTCCGCATTGATAACGGCTGCCGCGCCGCTGGTATGGGTGAACAGTCCCTCCGCATCTGTCAGAACGATCGGCCTTGCGCCGGTAGCGCCGATCACCGCGCGGCAGACCGAACGGGCCGGATCACGCACGAAAGCGCCGATGGCATGGGCAAATTCGCCGGTCTTTCGGCACGCCTTGTAGTAACCCCAGCGCGCCGCGTGAGACAAGCGAGGCACATGGATTGCGGTGACGACCTCGCCGGGTTTCAGGCTGCTCTCGAACACGCCGAGCATGAATGTATCGATGGGAATTCGCCGCGTCCCCTGGCCGCTGCGAGCGATGGCCGATGCGCCAAGCGCGGCGAGAGCCGAAAGCCAGTCCGCGGAGGGATCGGCATGGACGATGCTCCCGCCGATGGTCCCCGGTTGCGCACCGCGCGGTAGGCGATGCCTGCGGCCACCGTGCGTAAAGCGCCGCGCGTGACGTCGGGAACCCGGCCATCCTCGATATCGGCATGGGTAATGCAGCTTCCGATCGTGATTCCGTCGGCGGTCTCCTCGACCTGTTTGAGCTCGGCAATCGCGGTGATGTCGACCAGCAGGTCGGGCTGTACCAAGCGCAGATTCAACATCGGGCCGAGCGACTGCCCGCCGGCCAGAAACTTCACCACGACGTCGCTCGCGTGTACCGAGCGTGAGGGCGGTGGCGAGGTCGCTGGGGCGTTCGTAATCGAAGCGTACCGGTTTCACGTCGTGCTCCGGCCCGCCTGCGCAATGGCCGTCAGGATCCGCCGCGGCGTGATGGGCGAATGCAGCAGTTCCACGCCCAATCGCCGCAGGGCATCGTTCACAGCGTTGACGATGGCCGCCGGCGGCGCGATTGCGCCGCCTTCGCCGATGCCCTTGACGCCGAACTCCGTGTACGGAGCGAGCGTCTCCATGTGGTCGAGCCTCGGCGCCGGCACTTCCGTCGGGCCCGGCAGAAGGTAGTCGGCGAAAGTCGAGGCAAGCGGCTGTCCCGACTGATCGAACGGCATCTCCTCGTAGAGCGCGGTGCCGATCCCTGCGCGAAGCCGCCGTAGATTTGACCGTCCACGATCATCGGATTGACCAGCTTGCCGCCGTCTTCGACGATCACATAGTCGAGAATTTCGACATCGCCGATGTCAGGATCGACCGCGACCAGGGCAGCGTGGGTGGCATAGCTGAAAGTGCCCGATGTCCCGGACAGGCTTGTATCCGATGGTGGCCTCGAGACCGCCAGGATCGACGTCGTTCGGAAGGTTCTGCGGTTTCAGGTACCAGGTGCGGGCGATCTCGCCGAGACTGATGGAGCCACCGGGACCGACCACCTCGCCGGCGTGCACCGTCACTCTGGTCTGCGATCCGGTCTGCAGCAGCTGCGCACCGACCTGATGGCGCGCTTGGCGATCTCCTTGCAGGCGGTCGACACCGCGCCGCCTGCCATCACCATGCAGCGCGAGCCCCAGGTGCCGGTCGAATAGGGCGTCATCGCGGTATCGCCGTGCACCACCCTGATCCTGGCCACATCGATGCCGAGGATCTCGTGCGCAACCTGCGCAAGCGTGGTCTCCAGGCCCTGGCCGTGCGAATGCACGCCGACGCGCAATTCGAGTCCGCCGTCCGGCGTGACCCGCGCCGTGGCCTGCTCGTATCCCGGCACCATGGGAATGCCCCAGCCGTAGTAAACCGACGTGCCATGCGCCGCCTGCTCGCAATAGATCGATAGCCCGACGCCGATCAGACGCCCGTCGGGTTCGCCACGCTGCTGGCGCGCTCCGTACCGCGTCGATGTCGATCGCCGCCAGGGCGCGGCGCAGAGATTGCGGATAGTCGCCGCTGTCGAAATGCTTGTTGGTGATGTTGTCGAACGGCATCTGCTCGGGCCGCACCAGAATCTTCGCCCGCACCTCGTGCGGCTCGACGCCGGCTTCGCGCGCGATCGCATCGAGCAGGAGTTCGAGCGCGAAGCAGACGCCAGTCCGCGCGACCCCGCGATACGGCAGGATCGGGCATTTGTTGGTGGCGACCGAGTAGGTGCGGCAGCGAAATGCCGGAAAGTCGTATGGCCCGGGAGAATGCTGGCCACCTGCGCCGCCTCGAGGCAGGCGGAGAACGGATAGGACGAATAGGCGCCGGAATCGACCGTCGCCTCGCAGTCGATGCCGATCAACCGGCCGTCGCGGTCGGCGTAGCCGGTGATGCGGTAGTAGTGCTCGCGGCAGTTGGCGCCGGCGGTGAGGTGCTCGCGCCGATCCTCGATCCAGCGCACCGGATGACCACAGTGCATCGCCAGCCAGCCGAGGCACACCTCTTCCGCGCAGCAGGATCCCCTTGTATCCGAAGCCGCCGCCGACATCGGGCGCAATGATACGCACCTGCGCTTCCTCGAGGCCCAGACAACCGGCAAGCCCGGTGCGCACGATGTGCGGCATCTGGCAGGCCGAATAGAGCGTGAGCTGTTCGAGCCGCGTGTCCCACAGCGCAACCACGCCGCGGCCTTCGATCGGCGCCATGCATTGCCGCGCCGTCCGGATCTCGCGCGTGACTTTGATCGGTGCATCCAATGCCTTGCCGATATCGACATCCACGAACGTTTCGAGGAAGACATTGTCGGCCCAATGGTCGTGCACCAGTTCCGACCCCGGGTTGCGGGCCGCGAGCATGTCGTGCACGGCCGGCAATTCTTCGAGGTCGAGCGTGACGGAACCGGCGATATCCTCGGCCTGCGCACGCGTCGGCGCGACGCACATCGCGACAAGCTCGCCGACGAAACGCACCTTGTCGGTTGCGAGCGCGGGCTGCTCGGAGACCTTGAAGCCGCGCAAGCCGGAAACGGCCCGGATCGGCTTGACGCCCACGAGATCGGGAGCGGTAAAAACAGCGTGACTGAAGCGATTGCGGCGCCGCAATGCCGCGGATGCGCGCGTGCGCAAGCGGGCTGCGCACGAAGGCGACGTCCTGCATCCCGGCGAAGCGAAGATCCGCGACGAACTGCCCGCGGCCGCGCATCAGGCGATCGTCTTCCTTGCGGATGAGGCGCGCTCCGACGCCCTGCCCTGTCGCCATAAACTACTCCAGGCCGATCGAGCGAACGGCGCAAGATCTTCGGCTTGCGGGCGCCCGGGCACGCTCCGCTCCGGCGGAGCCAATGAGCGCCACCGTCGATACTATGATCCCAATCTTAGGATGATAGCAATCGCAACCGCGAAGCCCCGCGTCCGACGCTTCGGTTCTGCGTTCGCGCGGTCTCGGCCGGCAGCCGGGAGCGCTCCGCGCGGCGCGACGCGCGCGTGAATTGGCCAACAGGTCGATATGCAGCTGAATGACCTCGCTGCGGTATGTGATATCGGCGACGTAGATGGCGACCCCTTGCCGTCGATGACGACGCAGCGGCACTCCGCCGTCGGCGTGCCGAGAGCGATGCGCAAAAAATCGGCCGTCGTCGGGTTGGCGCTGCCGATCACGACGGTCTGATGGGCGTGCCGAATCTCGATATCCTTCCAGCCGGCGAGAACCGATAGTGCGGTGCGCTGAAGGAACGCATTCGGGTCGCGCTCATAGATGTCGCTGGCGAGATGCAGATTGACGATGCCGTAAGGCTCGCCGTCCTTGTACTGAACGGTGCGCAGGAAAACATACTTCGCCGCGTGCTCTCCTTCACCTTCACCCAGACTTGGCAACGGCGGGGGATTGTCCACCTTGATGCGCTTCGGCACGTTGTCCTTGATCGATGCGACCAATACGTCCCAGCTGGTGGCGAGTTTCAACCAGTGCCGGCTCAACGGCTTAGCCGCAACGAAGGTGCCGCGGCCTTGCTGGCAATGAAGCAGCCCCTCTTCGCGCAGGATATCGATGGCTTGCCGCACCGTGACCCGCGCCACCTGAAATTCCTGCTCCAGCTCCACCAGAGTTGATATCTTTTCACCGGGCCGCCATTGCTTCGCTTCGATCCGCTGCCGCATCACCGAAGCGACCTGGATGTAGAGCGGAACGCGGCTTCGGTCGTAGGCCTTCAGCAGCTTGGACATCGTGGTTTCCACCAACATATGAATCGAATCACTCTCAGCGATTCGGCATTGCTCCCGGCGGAACGTAACGGAAGCCCCGCGACCTGCGCGCCGGAACGATAGCGGGGGCAGGCAAGTCTGTCACCCGGAATTGCCCTCGTTTGCTGCCCGCCCATGATTATACCCGATAACGCAAGCGGGGACGCATCCCCGACGTTCGATACGCGAGGCCGACGCCACGCCCAAAGCACGGTCACCGGCCTGACTGAAAAAGTTTAGCGAAGACCGCCTTCAATCGCGCCACCAGCACCTGACGCAGGAGCGATCCCGCCGCGAGCGGCGCTGACGTCTGCACTTCGAGCTCGGAAACGGATCCCGTGAGGCGAGCCTCTAGATTGCGGGCGAAGGCTTGCGCGAGGCGGGAAACCAGATCCTGAACGATACCGCTGCGGCCGAATTGAGCGAGCGGACCGGCAAGCAGCGCCCGTATCACAAGCTCAACGCGGGTCCCCGCACCCGCCGGAAGCAGGACATATTCGATCTCTCCCGCCGCGCGCGACCCGCTCAGCCGATCATTCCCGGCGCCCAGGACCATGCCGCGGCGCTTTTCATCGTCGCGCACGATGCGAGCCGCGCCGGTGAACGTCGCCGTGATCGGCCCGAGCTTGGCGGAAAACTTTCCTCTGACGTTCCCGCCATCGGGGCGTTGTGTCAGGGTTGCGCCGGGAAGGCAGCGCACGACCTGTTCGATGTCGCCGAAAAATGTCCAGACCTCCTGAGGCGGAGACGCGACCGTGAACGATTGCCGCAGTTCAATATTCGGCTGCCGTCCGTCGAGGCCGAGGCTGCCCTGCGCCGGGCTGTCATCATCCGCGCCTACGGCGGAGACCGCTCTCGTGGTGGAGGATCGCTCCAGCGCGGAGCGCGCGCACGCGCGCACCAACCGGACCTAGCGGCATGCTCAGCAACAGGTTGCGCGGCGAACGCGCCCTCGCGGGCATTCCTTCAAGACTCGATTGACGGCGCGCACGATGCCGACATAACCGGTGCAGCGGCAGAGGTTGCCGCTGAGCTCGAGGCGGACGCGCGCGTCATCGGCTTCGGGTACACGCGCGACGATATCGCGCGCCGTCACCAGCATCGCCGGCGTGCAGAAGCCGCATTGCAGCCCGTGCTCCTCGGAAAAAGCACGGCGCAGCGCCGCCATGACCGGGTCGTCGTCCAGGCCCTCGATGGTGGTGATCGCAGCGCCGTCGCACATCACGGCATAAGTGATGCACGAGCGCGCAGGCTGACCGTCGATCAGAAGTGTGCAGGCGCCGCAGACCCCCTGCTCGCAGCGCAAATGGGTGCCGGTGAGGTTCAGCTTCTCGCGCAGAAAGTCCGCGAGATGCGTCCGCGCCTCGACGCTCTCGACGACCGACCGCCCGTTCACCGTGAGTTGGATCGGTTTCATGCGCCAGTTGCCTGGTCGAGTGCGCGCGCCAGAACCGCGATGTGCTGACGGCGGGCTGCGCGATCGGTGATGCCGTGCTGGTCGAACAAGCGAAGAACGGGCGCCTCATCCAGACCGGTGCCGTCGGACCGCCTGACCTTGCGCGCGTCTGTCACAATGATGGGCCGACCGCGCGTCGCCCCAATGACCGCGCGAAAGCGGCCGCGCTCGCGATCGTCCAGCACCGCGCCGATCGCAAGCGCGAACTCTCCGGCCTTGCGGCAAAGCTTGTTGTAGCCCCAGCGACCACGGGACGAGAGCCGCGGAATACGGATCCCCTGCAGCAGTTCCCCGGGCGCGAGGGCGTTCTCGAACGCACCGGTGACGAAGCTCTTCGATCGCAAGCCGGCGCGCACCTTGGGGCCTGAGATCACGCATTCCGCTTCAAGCGCGCAGAGCGCAGGGATCCAGTCCGCGGCCGGATCGGCATGGCAGACGCTGCCACCGATCGTGCGCGCGGTTGCGCACCGCCCGGTAGGCGATGCGGCTCGGCGACCAACGAGAGGGCCTGCAAGCCGCGGCCCGGCAGGCGGCCATCCTCGATGTTCGCCGTCGTAATGCAGGCGCCGAGCGTCACCGCGTCGTCGCGATCCTCGATTTCGGTCAGCTCCGCGATGCCGGTGACGTCCACCAGGACCCGCGGCTGGACCAGACGCAGATTGAGCATCGGCCCAAGCGACTGCGCACCTGCCACCACTCTCGCAGCGCCATCCGATTCAAGCAGAATCGTTGTCGCCTCGGACAGCGTGCTCGCGCGTACGAACTCGAAGGCGGCCGGTTTCATTTGCGCATCAACCGTTGGGGGTTGCGCGCGGGCGGTATCGATGGCGGCGAGGATACATTCCGGGGTCAGCGGCAGATCATGGACCTCAACACCGAGCGCACGCAGCGCGTCGTTGACCGCCGAGACGATCGCCGCCGGGGGACCCACGGCGCCGCCTTCGCCCAGACCCTTCATGCCGAACTCGGTGTAAGGCGAAGGCGTTTCCATGTGCAGGATGCGAATGTCGGGGACTTCGGTCGGACCCGGCAGCATGTAGTCGAGCAGCGTCGAAGCGAGCGGTTGCCCCTGCGAGTCGAACGGCATCGCCTCGTACAGACAGGTGCCGATGCCTTGCGCGGTGCCGCCGCACACCTGGCCGTCCACGATCATCGGATTGACCAGGACGCCGCCGTCCTCGACCACCACGTAGTCGAGGATCTCGATCATTCCGGTCTGGGGATCGACCGCGACGACGGCGGCGTGAGGTGGCGTAGCTGAACGTGCCGCTGTCGCGCTCGGCGCGGTACCCCGCAGTGACCTCGAGCCCGCCGGTATCAACATCGGGCGGCAGGTTCTGCGGCTGCAGATACCAGGCGCGGGCGACCTCGCGCAGCGTAACGCTGCCTTTTCCGGCAACCACGCGCCCTTCGGCCACTTTGGCGTCCGCAGCGTCGGCCTGCAGCAGCCATGCGCCGATCTGCGCCGCGCGTGCCGCCACCATGCGGGAGGCGCGCGCCACCGCGCCGCCGCCCATCACCATCGAGCGGGACCCCCAGGTCGCCGTCGAGTATGGCGTGTACAGCGTGTCGCCCTGCAGGACCTTGATCCGGTCGAAATCCACTCCGAGAATCTCGTGCGCGACTTGGGCGAAGGTCGTTTCGTGGCCCTGACCATGGGAATGGGTCCCGACACGAGATCTCGATGTCGCCATCCGCCGTGAGCCGGACGTTGGCCTGCTCGTAGCCGGGAACGATGGGACGACCCCAGGACGCCAGCACCGACGTTCCGTGCGCGCCTTGCTCGACGAAGAAGGACAGGCCGACGCCGATCAACCGCCCGTCGGGCTCGGGTTTCTTCTGGCGAGCGCGCACCTCCGGACAGGCGAATGGCCTCGACGGCGCGGCGTAAACATTCCGGGTGGTCGCCGCTGTCAAAATGCTTGCCCACGCACGTTATCGAACGGCATCTGGTCCGGACGGACCATGTTGCGCAGCCTACACTCGTACGGTTCGAGGTCCCGCCTCGCGGGCAATCGCATCCATGACCACTTCGATCGCCAAGCAAATGCCCGAGCGCGCGACGCCGCGATACGGGATGATGGGACATTTGTTCGTCGCGACGGCGGCGGAACGGCAACGATAGGTCGCGAAGCTGTATGGCCCCGGCAGCAGATTGGCAATCTGCGCTGCCTCGGGCGCGGACGAAATCGGATAGTCGGAGTATGCGCCCGGCATCCACGTAACCGACGCAGTCGATGGCAAGAAGCTTGCCGCTCGCGCGAGAGCATATCCGGTGATGTCGTAGTGGTGCTCGCGGCAGTTCGCGTTCGCGCTCAGATGTTCGCGACAATCCTCCAGCCAGCGGACAGGATGGTTCACCTGCAAGGCCAGCCATCCCAGCGCCACCTCCTCCCTGCACAGCAACCCCTTGTACCCGAAGCCCCCGCCCACATCCGGCGAGATGACCCGCACCGCGCCGTCGTCGAGCCCAAGGCACTCGCAAAGCCCGGTTTGAACGGAATGCGGGAATTGCGTCGAGGTAACGAGCGTGAGATAGCGCAGCCGCAGGTCGCGATAGGCCACGACGCCACGCCCTTCCATCGGAAACATGCAGTGCCGAGAGGTGCGGATTACCCGCGTCACCTTGATCGCCGCGGACTTGGCAATCTCATCCACCGGGCCATCTTGCGAAAATGCGATGAAGACATTGTCGCCCCACGCCTCGTGCAACAGTGGAGCGCCGGGTTCCAAGGCGGCCAGCATATCCGGTGACGGCGGGCAACTCTTCGAAATCCAGGCTGACCGCGGCGGCGATGTCCTCCGCCTCCGCGCGCGTCGGCGCGAGGCACATCGCCACGAGTTCACCGACATACCGGACCTTGTCGGTCGCCAGAATCGGTTGGGCCGAGTGCTTGAACCCCTTGAGCGGAGGCGAGGAGATGATCGGCTTCACCCCGGCCAGATCCTTCGCCGTGAAGACGACATGGCGGACATCTTCCGGAATGTGGATTGCGCGCAGTCGCGCGTGAGCGACCGGGCTGCGCACGAAAGCGACCTCGCGCGTTCCGGCGAGACGAAAATCGGCGACATATTGCCCGCGACCGTGCAGGAAGCGGTCGTCCTCTTTCCGAAGAACAGAGGCTCCGATTCCGTATTTCGCCATCAGCGCAGTCCCGCGTGGCCAGAGCTCAAACAGAGGGAAATATGTGAGGCTATTTTTAGTACGATAGCAACACCGAGCCAGCTGAGATCGCGACGCTCGCCGCCTGAATGAGAGACGTCAAGTTATCGGTGGCGAGCGCATGCTCGAACGACGGCGACCGACGTGCTGCCGAGCGCCGTAGCTGCGTTGGAGAAGAGACTACATGTCCTGCTGCGCGCGCGGCTTTCTCGGCATCAGCCTGCTCGCGTGCCATCACGCGCCAAGATTGAGCACGCGTGCGCAGAATTTCGGCATCAGCACACGCGGCTTTCAGCCTTGTCAGCGTTACCGCGCGCCGTCATTGTGGTATGGTCTTTAGCATCATAGCATGACGCGTCTGGCGTGGTCTGAACGGCGGCCTGAATGCGAGCAGCAGCCTTGTCCGAGGCGTCCGCGGGTCCTGCCGAGCGCACGACCGATGGTCCGCCTTCAGCGGTGCTGCGCATCAAGACCGTGCGCAAGTTCTATGAAGATCTCGAAGCGATAAGAAACGTCTCGTTCGACGTCGCCGACGGCGAATTCCTGAGCCTGCTCGGGCCTAGCGGTTGCGGCAAGAGCACACTGCTCATGATGGTTGCGGGATTGATCGGTGCCACCGAGGGCGAGATCTCCATCAATGGAAAGACAGTGTCGGGCCCGCGACGCGAAGTCGGCGTGGTATTCCAGCAGCCGGTGCTGCTGCCGTGGCGCAAAGTGCTGGACAACGTCCTGTTTCCGATCGAGCTCCTGAAGCTGCCGCGCGCGCAATACGAGAACGCGCGCGATGGATCTGCTGGCCATGGCCAAGATCGCACGATTTTGCTCACCATCTGCCGCGACAGCTGTCGGGTGGAATGCGCCAGCGTGTCTCGATCTGCCGCGCGCTCGATTCACGACCCCGGCATTCTGCTGATGGACGAACCGTTCAGCGCGTTGGATGCCCTCACCCGCGACGAGATGGGCGTCGAACTGCTTGCGCATCTGGCAAGCAAATCGAAAAACCGTGATCTTCGTCACCCACAGCATCCGCGAGGCGGCGTTCCTCTCCGGACCGCGTGCTGGTGATGGGACGGCGGCCGGCGACGATCGTGGAGGAGGCGGTCATCGATCTGCCCCGTCCACGCCACATCGCGATGACCGAGGACGAGGGCTTCAATCGGTACGTGCGCAGGCTGCGAAAAGCGATCGAGGCGAGCCATGGCAGCTAAGGCTGCGTCGATACGCGAGCGAACTGGGTTGGCCGATCGGCATCAGCCTCGCCATGTTGGCGCTCTGGGAATTCGCAGTCCGCGAGCTCGGGATCCGCAGCATCATTCTGCCGCCGCCATCGGAGATCGCGCAGGCGATCATCGCGCGGCACGATCTCCTGCTCACCCATCTGTGGCCTTCGCTCTACCTGACCGTGCTCGGATTTGCCCTTTCGGTTGTCGGGGGCGTGCTGGTGGCCGTGCTGATCACCTACTCGACCATCATGCGAAAGGGCTTCTATCCCGTCATCATCGTCTCGCAGGTGATCCCGAAGATCTCGATCGCGCCCCTGTTCATCGTGTGGTTCGGGACCGGCACGATGTCGGGCCTGCTGCTTGCATTCCTGGTCGCGTTCTTTCCCATGACCATCAATGCGGCCATGGGCTTTCAGGCCGTCGATGAAGATATCCATCGCATGGCCCGCACGTTCATGGGCACGCGCTGGCAGATCTTCTGGAAGATCCGCATGCCGAATGCGCTGCCCTACATCTTTGCCGGCATGAAGATATCGATCACGCTGGCGATCATCGGCGTCATCGTGTCCGAGTTCGTAGCTTCGCAGGAGGGCATCGGCTATCTCATCAAGCTCGCGGGCGGCCTGCTCGACACCCCCTGATGATGGCGGCGATCACCGTGCTCAGCATCAGCGGTCTCGCACTTTACGGCATGATCGCCGCCGCCGAAGGACGCGCGGTCTACTGGCAGACGCCAAACGACATCGGCGGCGCCGCGGGAGGCTAATGGCGCGCCGAGCCGGTGGTCGGATGTTCGTGATCTCGAAATGAAAATGATCCAGACAGAGGAGAACCAGAGATGGCCCGGTTACATCGCCGTTCCTTCTGAGGCTGGCCGGAGCGACCGGCGCAGGCAGCGCGCTTCGGCATTGCTGCGCCGGCGATCGTGCGCGCCGCAACGCCGGTCAAGATGACGCTGCCATGGCTGCCGCTCGGCACGTTCAGCTACGCGTTCGTGGCCAAGAAGATGGGATTCTGGGAGAAGCGCGGCCTCGACGTCACCATCGATCGTGGCTTCGGCTCCGGCAAGGTGTGCGTGCCCGTGGATCAGGGCCAATACGATTTCGGCATTCTCGACCTTGCGGTCATGATGAACTGCGCGGGACGCGGGCTCGACTTGGTTGCGGTTGCCGGCATTTGGCCGCGCTCCCCGGTCGGCATCTTCTCGCTCAAGGAATACGGCATCACCAAGCCGAAGGATCTCGAAGGCCAGACCGTTGCCTTCGACGTCGGCAGCGGAGATTTCCAGTTGTGGCCGGCGTTCGTGAAAGCGACCGGCATCGATGACAGCAAGGTGAACAAGGTCACGATGGATGCGGCTGCGCTGATCAAGGTGCTGGTGGAGAAGCAGGTGAAGGCCGAAGGCAACTTCTTCGGCAGCATCGCGCCGAGCCTGTGGGCGCAAGGCCTGGAGATCAACTCGATCCTGTACGAGGACTACGGGATCAAGATGCTCAGCAACGTCGTGGCCTGCAAGCGCGGCACGATCGAAAAGCGCCCTGAGCTATGCCAGGGCTTCGTCGACGGTCTCATGGACGGTCTCAAATACGTTTACCTGAACCCGGAAAAGTCGGTTCAGCTTCACCTCGAGAGCGTGAAGGAGTTCCAGGGCGGCAGTATCGCCAACCAGAAGGTGATCGAGTACGGCCAGGCCGTGAGCACGGCATTGGGCACGGTGCCTGCGTTCAAGAGCGACGGTCTGGGCTACATGGCGCCCGCGCTGGTGGAGCAGACGGCGCGCACCGTCGAGACCTACATGGGCGTGAAGAACCTGCCCAAGACCGATACGATGTTCACCAACAAGTTCGTCGGTTCGGCCAGGCTCACCGACGCGGAATGGAAGATCATCGACGAAAGATCTGCGAAGTATCTGCCGAAAGGCTCGTAGCGGCAGTGGGGTGAGTTACGTCCCGCCAGCGATCCGCCTCGCTCCCGGCCAGCGATCACGCCGCCGCGCGCATCCGACAAGCGGACGGCGACCATCGGCTGACCGATGATCACGGCGTCGCGTGACGACGGTCGGCACCATTGCTGCCGGGCGCAGCGACCTCGACGAGGAGGACGCGCGGAGCAGCTCAGCTCAGGGCGCGCGCCACGCCCCGCTGAACTCATGATCTCGCGCGACACGCACGACCGCTTCGTGGTTCCTCAGCTCCTCCAGGGCAATCGGAAGCCGCTGGCGCCAGATTCGGATGTTCGTCGACCGTCCCCGGCAGATTGACCTGATCCGTTATTCCAAGCAGGTCCTCGAGCGATATCACCAACAGCCGACACGGCGTATCCGCTAGAAATTTCGCCACCGCCGGAAAGTCGGTCCCCTCGATGCCGTGCTGCCGCAAGCGCTTGGTTTAAGGCGTGGAACGCGCCATGGCGCTGCTCGCTTGTCTCGCCGGGGTCCATGCCGAGCGCCTGCTTGACAGTCAAGGTCGCGGTGGTCCCGCCAACCGGCAAAAGTCGAAACGTCATGCGTTCCGAACGTCACCAGCGCGTTCTGCCGGTAATTGTCCGGGGGGCAAAAGTCCCGTCCCAGCGGCGTTCGAACAGCATGACTTGATATGACCAGAGGCCCCAGTCGGCGAGCGTTTCGCGGAAATTGTCGGGAACGGTTCCGAGATCTTCCCCGATGACGATGCACCGGTGCTCCACGCTGGCGATGCGCCGCGACGGCCAGAAGTGCCTCGAAGGGAAAGCGAATGTAAGCCCCCTGAATCGCCCGCATGCCATGGGGAATGATATAGAGACGCTTCAATCCCGAGGACATGATCGAGCCGGATTGCCCCAGCATAATGCATCGAGGCGCGCAGCATGCGGCAGAACGGATCAAACTGCCGATCTTCGAGGCCGACCGGATTGAACCCGGCCAAACCCCAATTCTGTCCCGCCGTGTTGAGAATGTCCGGCGGCGCACCGACGGCGGTTCCGGACAAGACGGCATCCTGGTCGCACCATGCGTCAAAACCGTCGTTGCGCACGCCGACGGCGACATCCAGATAAAGCCCAATTGGCAAATTCCGCGCGCGAGCGCGGGCTCGACAAAGATCGAGTTGCTCGTGAGCGATCCATTGCACGAACTCGACAAAGCCGACATCCGCTTGGCGCGCACTCCGCCGCAGCCGCTCGATGGCCTTGTCATCGACTCTTCGCCATTCGTCCGGCCATTCCCACCAGGGACCGATAAACTTCCTGCGCACCACCTCGAAGCACGCAAAGCGGGCGAGCGCGGAGCCACGCTGTTGTCTGAAATGATCGAAGGCCTCACGTCTTTCCGTGGTGCCATGCGCCCGAAACGTCTCGTATGCGAGCTTGAGCGCCGCGTCTTGACGTTTGGCAACCCCGTGGTAGTCGACAATGCTATTGTCCCGAAGCCGTTCGATCTCGTCCGCCAGCCCGGCCGCGTCCAATCCGGCAAATTCCGGCACCGCTGCGACGTCGATATAAAGTGGATTGAGAAAGAGGCGGCTGTTGGGAAAATATGGACTTGCCTCGTGTGCACGATCATCGAACAAAGCATGCAGCGGGTTGAGTCCGATGCCCGATGCGCCGAGATCGGCGGCGAGGTCGACGAGGCGTGAGCAGATCGGAAAAATCGCCGTGGCCCCAATTGCCGGACGATCTGACCCCGTACAGCTGCACCGCGAGCGCCCACATCCGCTGGGGCGCGGTTTTCACCACCTTGATAGGCACGATCCGGGCAAACGACCAGGCATGCCGACGTCGGTCAATAGCACCTGCCGGCAGCCGCGACTCGTGACATGAAGGCGAAAGACCCCATGTGGCAGGCCTTGCGGCAGGTGGAGCACGGGGAAACTGCCCTCGCCGTCGGCGATCTTCTGCTCCGACCAGATCTCCCACCGAAGCGGCAGGCCTTCGGGGACGGCCAGGTGGAGGAGAGCGATCCATCCTGCCCGCGCATCGACCACCGTCCGCGGCAGCATGCTGGGTCGGCTCCTCGCGCCCGACTGCGAGCGAATCAAGAAGTCTCGCCAGGACCTCCGGCTCTACGGATTGCAGCTGCCCGAACGCGTCACGATATTCCGTTTCCAGGCCGCATCGGGCGGCACGCTCCAGAGATATCGTTCATGATCGGCGGGCTCTACGTGGGCAATCGGGCAGTGGCGGTCAGGCGTAAACAGGTAGCATTTTCCCCACAATCGGCCGACCGGCAACCTGGCCAATACCGCCCTGGTTCCGCCACCGTCGAGCCCGCAGGTAGGGAGAATCTCGGAACCAAAGCGGGGAACCTATCGGTTCCACTAGCGCCTCTCCTGCCGTCCGGGTGGGCTGACGGGACGGCAATGCACGATCCAGACGTGACAGCGAACGTGAGTATCCCCTCCGTCGGCGACCTTTCCGGTCGTCGCATCTACATCGAGGATGTCTATCCGCTCGTCGACGCCGGCCGATTTCCGGTCAAGCGAATTGCCGGCGAGACGGTAGAGGTGTGGGCCGACATCTTTCGGGACGGTCATGCTGTTCCTTGCCGCAGAGTTGCTGTGGCGGCCCGAAGCCGCCAACAAATGGTCCCGCGTTCCGATGCTTGCGCGGCCGAACGACCGCTGGTCTGCAAACTTTGCGCCGGCGAAGCCTGGCCGATACGTTTACGCCATTGAAGCCTGGACCGACGAGTTCGCGACCTGGCGCCGTGACTTTATCGCGAAACGAGAGGCGGGGATGGACCTGGCTCTCGAGATCGCCGAGGGCCGCACTATCCTGATGTCGCTGAAGTCGCGCAATGCCGCTCAGGCTCGCCTCATTCGCGAGGTCTGTCGCGGCGGAATCGGCCGATCCCATGACGCTGCTATCGGACGAGCTTGCCGCGGCGGCCGGCAAGAGGTACGCAGTCCGATCTGAGCCGAAGCCCGAGCTATCCATTGCTGGCGGATCGCCCGATTGCGCGCGCCGGAGCGTGGTACGAGATGATGCCGCGCAGCCAATCGCCAACGGCCGACCGCCACGGCACGTTCGACGACTGCATCGCTCGGCTGCCCGACATCGCCGCGATGGGTTTCGACGTCCTCTATTTGACCCCCATCCACCCCATCGGCCGCATCAATCGGAAGGGTCGCAACAATTCGCTGACGTCCGGGCCGGATGATCCCGGCAGTCCCTATGCAATCGGGTCGGCCGAAGGCGGACATGACGCCGATCCACCCCAGCTCGGCACGCTCGACGATTTCGGCCGGCTGGTCGCGGCTTGCGCCGAGCACGGAATGGAAATCGCGCTCGATTTCGCCGTGCAGTGCTCGCCCGACCATCCGTGGCTCGCGCAACATCCGGAATGGTTCAAGCGCCGGCCCGACGGCTCGATCCAATACGCCGAGAACCCCCGAAGAAATACGAGGATATCGTCAATCCAGACTTCTACGGCGCCGACCGCGAGGGCCTGTGGGAGGCGTTGCGCGACGTGGTGCTGTTCTGGGTTCGCCAGCGGCGTGCGGATCTTTCGGGTCGACAATCCACACACCAAGCCGTTTCCGTTCTGGGAGTGGTTGATCCGGGAAGTGCAGATCGGTCGATCCTGACGTCATCTTCCTGTCGGAAGCATTTACCCGCCCGAAGGTCATGAAAGCGCTCGCCAAGCTCGGCTTTTCGCCAGTCCTACACCTATTTCACCTGGCGCACCGGCAAGGAAGAGTTGCAAGCTTATCTGAGCGAGATCACCGCGCTACCCGGAACGCGAGTACTTCCGCCCGAATTTTTTCGTCAACACACCGGACATCCTGCCGTTGCATCTGCAGACCGGAGAGCCGTGGATGTTCAAGGCGCGCGTCGCGCTGGCTGCCACACTCTCGAGCAGCTACGGCATCTACAACGGATTCGAGCTGCTCGAACACGAACCGATACCCGGCAAGGAGGAATATCTCAACTCCGAGAAATACGAGTTGAAGGTGCGCGAACTGGGAGCAGCCCGGCAACATCAAGGACTACATCGGTCAGCTTAATCGGATACGGAAAGGAAACCCGGCTCTGCTGCAGACCAGCGACCTGCGCTTCGCGCAAATCGACGACGGCGAAGTAATCGGATTTGTCAAGGAATCGGTGGAGCGCGATAATGCGGTCGCTGTGGCGGTGGCGTTGACAAAGCCTGGACCACGGGAATTCTGGTTTCATTTCGGCGAGCATCGAGATCGGCCCGCCGGACGACGCGGCGTCGCGTCAAATCGATCGAGAACCTGGTCACCGGCGAGCGGCATACGCTCGAATGGGGCGGCGTCCGGCTGCGTATCGATCAGGACCGCGACCCCGCCCTGCTGTTTCGCTGCTTCGCGTGAAGGGTCGCACCGTGAATGTCGCTGCCCGAGATCAGAGTCGAACCCCAGGCTCGAGAGCGACGAGCTCTGGTTCAAGGACGCGATCATCTATCAGCTTCACGTCAAGGCGTTCGCCGACAGCAACAGCGACGGCATCGGCGATTTCGCCGGGCTGACCAGCAAGCTCGACTACCTCGCAGGATCTCGGCGTCACCGCGCTGTGGCTGCTGCCGTTCTATCCATCCCCGGAGCGCGACGACGGCTACGACATTTCGGACTACCGTCACATCAATCCCGATTTCGGCACGATGCAGGATTTCCGCCGCTTCATGCAGGAGGCCAAGCGGCGAAAGCTGCGGGTGATCACCGAGCTCGTCATCAACCACACCTCGGATCAGCATCCCTGGTTCCAGCGCGCACGCCGAGGCAGGCCGTCATCCGATGCGCGCAATTGGTATGTCTGGAGCGATACCGATCAGCGCTACTGCCGGAACGCGCATCATCTTCAACGACACCGAGAAATCGAACTGGACCTGGGACCCGGACGCGCAGCGCCTACTACTGGCACCGCTTCTTCTCGCATCAGCCGGATCTCAATTTCGACAATCCGCGCGTGCTCTGGCCATGGTCCAGATCATGCGGCGCTGGCTTGATCTCGGCGTCGACGGCTTTCGGCTGGACGCGATTCCGTATCTGTGCGAGCGCGAAGGCACCAACAACGAGAACCTTCCGGAGACCCACGCCATCATCAAGAACATCAGGGCCGAGCTCGACGCCTATGCGCCCGGCAAGGTGCTGCTCGCCGAAGCCAACCAGTGGCCGGAAGACGTCAGCGCCTATTTCGGCGACGGCGACGAATGCCACATGGCGTACCACTTCCCGCTGATGCCGCGCATCTACATGGCGATCGCCCAGGAAGATCGCTTTCCGATCACCGACATCCTGCGGCAGACGCCGGACATTCCCGCCAACTGCCAATGGGCGCTGTTCCTGCGCAACCACGACGAGCTCACGCTCGAAATGGTGACCGACGTCGAGCGCGACTATCTCTGGTCGACCTACGCGACCGACCCGCGCGCCCGCATCAATCTCGGCATCCGACGCCGGCTGGCGCCGCTGATGGACAACGACCGGCGCAAGATCGAGCTCATGAACTCGCTGCTGATGTCGTTCCCGGGCACGCCGATCATCTACTACGGCGACGAGATCGGCATGGGCGACAATATCTATCTCGGCGATCGCAATGGCGTGCGCACGCCCGATGCAGTGGACGCCCGACCGCAACGGCGGCTTCTCCCGCTGCGATCCGGCGCGGCTCTATCTGCCGATGATCATGGATCCGGTCTACGGCTACGAGGCGGTCAATGTCGAGGCGCAATCCGCGCAGCCTGGCCTCGCTGCTGAGCTGGACCAAGCGCCTGATATCGGTTCGCAAGTCGAGCAAGGTGTTCGGCCGCGGCTCGCTGAGCTTCATCCGCCCGGCGAACCGCTCCGTGCTCGTCTATGTGCGGCAATATCAGAACGAGGTCGTGCTCTGCGTCGCCAACCTGTCGCGCTCGGCACAGGCCGCCGAGATCGACCTGTCGCCATGGCGGGGACGCGTCCCGTTCGAATTGCTCGGGCGCACGAACTTCCCGCCGATCGGCGATGCGCCCCTATCTCATCACGCTCGCGCCCTACGGGTTCTTTTGGTTCCTGCTCTGTGAACGGGACGCCTCGACGGTAGAAGTCTCAGACCACACCGGCCGAATTCGAGACGCTGGTCGTCACCCACGGGCTGGAGTTCGCTGTCGCAAGGCCATTCGAGATCCGTGCTCGAGCGCGACGTGCTTCCGGCGTTTCTGGCCAGCCAAGCGCTGGTTCGCGGAACGCGGAAACTCGTCCGACGAGCGCCCGTATCGTCGGCGACCATCCCGCTCGTTGCCTGCCGATCCGGATCTTGGAGCTGGCGATCATCGAAGACCAAAGGGCAGGCACGAACCCGGCGAACTACCTCGCTGCCGTTGACCATCAGTTGGACCCGCTTGGACCGCGAGCGGTCAAACCCGAACGCGCTCGCCGCCGTGCGCCGCGGCGCCGCGCGAGGGCACGCTGCTCGATGCCACGGCCGATCCGAGCTTCATCGCGTTTCTGCTCGACAACCTGCGCGCCTCGCGCAACGATCGAGGCCGACCAACGGTCGCATCGAGTTCCGGCCGACGTCCGCAGCTTCCGAAGAACGACCCGACGGCAATCGAACGACGTGCGCGCCGTGGACACGGAGCAGTCGAACACCACCGTCGTCGTGGAAACCGACTGTGTCGTGAAGCTGTTTCGCCGGCTCGAGACCGGGCGTCAATCCCGAAATCGAGGTCGGACGCTTTCTCACCGAAACGGTTCAGTTCTCGCACACGCCGCCCCTGCTCGGCTCCGTTGAGCTGCATGGCGAACGGCGCTCCGCAGCGCCATCGCCGTCGTGCACGGTTTCGTTCAGAACCAGGGTGACGCCTGGACGGTCACCGGCGCGTATCTCGATCGTTTCGTCGAAGAGCAACGGCTGCTCACGCGCCGAAGCGGCGGAGCGAAAGCGATGAGCAGGCCGCCTACGTTCGGCGCATGGAGCAAGTCGGACGGCGCGTGGCCGAGTTGCAGCTCGCGCTCGCGAGCCGGGACGACCTGCCGCGATTTCGCCCCTGAACCGATCACCGCCGACGATGTCCAGGACCTGGACCGAGCAGCGTGCTTGCAGCGCGCCGAGCGCACGCTCGACGAATTGGCCCGTCGGCGGTCAGACCTGACGGAGAACGACCGCCAACTCGTCGATGCGCTGTTGTCCCACCGAGCGTCGCTGCCCGCACGATTGCGCGAGTTGCTGCCGGACGATATCGACGCCGTGAAGATCCGCCATCACGGCGATTTTCACCTTGGACAGATGCTGATCGTCAAGGATGACGTGTTCATCATCGATTTTGAAGGCGAACCGCGCCGCAGCATCGAGGATCGCCGTCGCAAGGCGCCCGGCGGCGCGCGACGTCGCCGGGCTCATCCGCTCGATCGACTATTCCGGCAACCGCCGCGCTCGAGCGCGCGCTCAAGTCCGCCCCTGATGAACAGGGCAAGCTCGCACGCGCGCTCGATGGCTGGCGCGAAGCGCTCCGTCTGCCGCGTTTCTCGCCGCCTACCGGCAATCATTGAGCGACGCGAGGCTTTGGCCGCAGTCGCCTGAAGTCACGCGGATCGACTGCTCGATTTCTTCCTGTTGGAGAAGGCGTTCTACGAGATCGAATACGAACTCGCGCATCGGCCCGACTGGCTGCGGGTGCCGCTGGCCGGCACCTGGCGCATCCTCTCGCGCTCGGAGGCGCCCGCCGAATGAGCTCTGCTACGCCCGAAGCTTATGCCGTCATCGAGGGTCGCCATTCCGACCCCTTCCGCTATCTCGGCCCGCATCGTCGAGGGTGACGTCCCGGTCGTCCGCGTCTTCCTTCCGGACGCGGAGAGCGTCGCCATCGTCGACGAGCAGGGCCACGAAAGCGGCCTCGAGCGCATTCATGACGCCGGCCTGTTCGAGGGCCGGCTTGGCCAACGGGCTCGCGCCGCTACCGCGTGCGCGCGCGCTACGGCGAAGCGGCAGGTCGAGATCGAAGACCCTATCGGTTTCCGCCGATCCTGTCCGATCTCGATCTCTACCTGCTGGGCGAAGGGACGCACATGCATCTCTACGAGAAGCTCGGCGCCCATCCCATGGTCCTCGACGGCGTGTCGCCGGCGTGGCATTCGCGGTGTTCGCGCCCGACAGCGCAGGCGGGTCAGCGTGGTCGGCGATTTCAATCTGTGGGACGGCCGGCGCCACGCCATGCGGGTGCGCGGCAACGGATTCTGGGAAATCTTCGTGCCGGAAGCCAAGCGCCGGCGACAAATACAAATACGAGATCATCGGACCGGACGGCCGCATGCTGCCGCTGAAGTCCGACCCGCTGGCATTCGCGGCAGAGCTGCGGCCGCAGACCGGCTTCGATCGTGGTGGACCTGCGACGCGATCGCGCGGCCGCAGCCTGCGCCCGCCCGCGTCAACGCGTTGGGCGCGCCGATTTCGATCTACGAAGTGCATCTCGGCTCGTGGCGGCGCCGACCGCAGGAGGACGGCCGCTGGCTGAGCTACCGCGAGCTTGCGGAGGAATTGCCGGCTTATGCGCGCGATCTGGGCTTCACCCATGTCGAATTCCTGCCGGTCAGCGAGCATCCGTTCGACGGATCGTGGGGCTACCAGCCGACCGGCCTGTTCGCGCCGACCAGCCGCTTCGGCACCCCGGCCGACTTTGCCGCGCTTGGTCGACGCCTGCCACCGCGCAGGCCTCGGCCGTCATTCTCGATTGGGTGCCGGGACATTTCCCGGACGATCCGCACGGGCTCAGCCAGTTCGACGGCACGGCGCTCTACGAGCACGCCAATCCGATGCAGGGCCGCCATCTCGACTGGGACACGCTCGTCTACAATTACGGGCGCACCGAGGTCGCGAACTTCCTGCTCGCCAGTGGCGCTGTTCTGGCTCGATCGCTATCGCATCGACGGGCTGCGCGTCGATGCCGTCGCTTCGATGCTCTACCTCGACTACAGCCGGCCCGAGGGCGGCTGGATCCCGAACAAGCACGGCGGCCGCGAAAACCTCGAAGCCATCAGCCTTCTTCGCCGCTTCAATACGGAGGCTATTCTCGCGCTTTCCGGACGCGACCACGGCGGCGGAGGAATCGACGGCCTGGCCGATGGTGTCGCGGCCGGTCGACTGGGGCGGGCTCGGCTTCGGCTACAAATGGAACATGGGGTGGATGCACGACACCCTCGACTACATCAGCAAGGATCCGATCTACCGCAAGCATCATCACGGCCAGATCCTGTTCGGCCTGCACTACGCCTTCTTCGAGAATTTCATCCTGCCGCTCTCCCACGACGAGGTCGTGCACGGCAAGCGCTCGATCCTCGGCCGCATGCCGGGCGACGAGTGGCAGCGCTTCGCCAACCTGCGCGCCTATTACGGCTTCATGTTCGGCCATCCCGGCAAGAAGCTCTTGTTCATGGGCAGTGAGTTCGGCCAGGAGCACGAATGGCGGCACGACCATTCGCTCGACTGGCATCTGCTCGAGCGGCCGCTGCATGCCGGCGTCCAGTCGCTGATCCGCGATCTCAACCGGCTCTACCGACGCGTGCCGGCCCTGCACGAGCTCGACTGCGAGGCCGCCGGATTCGAGTGGCTGGTCATGCATGACGCCGACCGCAGCGTCTTCGCCTGGCTGCGCAAAGGACGCGACGACGCACGAGCGCTGCCTGGTGGTGGTCAACTTCACGCCCGAGGTCTATCGCGACTACCGGATCAAGGTGCCGTTCTCCGGGGTCTGGCGCGAGGTCCTCAACACCGATCGCGGCCTCTACGGCGGCAGCGATGTCGGGAACGGCGGCGGCGTCAGGACGTTGGACGAAGGCACGATTCCCGAGGTCAGCCTTGTTATTCCACCCTTGCTGCAATTTTTCTCGTCCCGGAGCGCTAACGTGCGGCTGTCGGCCGGCGCGCCGCATCCGCTGGGCGCGACCTGGGACGGCCGCGGCACCAATTTCGCGCTGTTTTCGGCGAATGCCGCAAAGGTCGAGCTCTGCCTGTTCGATCGCCAGCGGCCGGCGCGAGATTGAGCGCATCGCGCTGCCGGAGCGCACCGAGGACGTCTGGCACGGCTATCTCAACGACGTCGCGCCCGGGCAGCTCTACGGCTATCGGGTTCACGGCCCCTACGAGCCGGAGCGCGGCTTCCGCTTCAACTCGCACAAGCTGCTGATCGACCCCTACGCCAAGCAGCTCGTCGGGCGGCTCGTCTGGAGCGACGCCCATTTCGGCTATCGCGCCGGCAGCGCACGCGCCGACCTGTCGTTCGACCGGCGCGACAATGCGCGCGGCATGCCCAAGGCCGTGGTGGTCGACGAGGCGCTTCACCTGGGGCGAGGACCGCAGGCCGCGCGATCCCGTGGGAAGACACCATCATCTACGAGGCGCACGTCAAGGGACTGACGCAGCAGCGCGAGGACGTCCCGCCGGCCTGGCGCGGCACCTTCCGCGGGCTCGCCGCGCCGGCAGTCATCGATCATCTCAAGCGGCTCGGCGTGACCGCGATCGAGCTGCTTGCCGATCCATGCCTTCGTCGACGACCGGCACCTGGTCGAGCGCGGGCTCGAGCAACTATTGGGGCTACAACACGCTCGTGCTTCTTCGCGCCCGAGCGCGCGCTATGCGCTCGACAGCCCGCTCGACGCATTTCGCTCGACCGTCTCGCGCCTGCACGATGCCGGCATCGAGATCATCCTCGACGTGGTCTACAACCACACCGCCGAAGGCAATCATCTCGGCCCGACGCTGAGCTTCCGCGGCATCGACAACACCTCGTACTACTGGCTTCTGCCGGACCAGCCGCGCTACTACGACGACTTCACCGGCTGCGGCAACGCGCTCAACCTCAGCCATCCGCGCGTGCTGCAGATGGTGATGGATTCGCTGCGCTATTGGGTGGAGGTCTGCCACGTCGACGGCTTCCGCTTCGATCTCGCCACCACGCTCGGCGCGCGGCCGGCATGGCTTCGATCGCGGCGCCGCCTTCTTCGCCGCCGTCCGGCAGGATCCCGTGCTCGGCCGGCGTCAAGCTGATCGCCGAGCCGTGGGACATCGGGCCCGGGCGGCTACCAGGTCGGCGCGTTCCCGCCCGGCTGGTCGGAGTGGAACGATCATTTCCGTCGCACGCTGCGGCGCTACTGGGCGGGCGAAGGCAACCTCATCGGCGAGCTCGGCGGCCGCATGACCGGCTCCGCCGATCTGTTCGACCACGACGGCCGCAGCCCGCGCGCGAGCATCAACCACGTCACCGTGCACGACGGCTTCACGCTCGCCGACCTCGTGAGCTACGCAGCGCAAGCACAATCGAGGCCAACGGCGAGGACAACCGCGACGGCTCCGACGACAACCACAGCACCAATTGCGGCGTCGAAGGACCGACCGACGATCCCGAGATTCGTCGCGCTGCGACGGCAATTGCGGCGCAATCTGCTCGCGTGCCTGATGCTGGCGCAGGGCGTGCCGCTGCTGCTCGCCGGCGACGAGGTCGGCAACAGCCAGAGCGGCAACAACAACGCCTATTGCCAGGACAATGCGGTCGGATGGGTGGATTGGTCCGGCGCTGGGCCAGCGATGACGAGGACATGACCGCCTTCGTGGCGGCAGCTCACGGAGCTGCGCCGACGTTTTCCCCAGTTGCGCTGCAGGCGACTGGGTTCAGGGCCGCCGCGCTGACGGCTCCTTCGGCGTCCTGTGGCTGACGCCGCAAGCGATCGAGATGGCGGAACAGGACTGGCATTTTCCGGAAGGGCGTTTCCTGTCCTATGTCCTAGGTCCGCTGCGGCAGAGGGTCACCGCTCTATCTCGTATTCAACGCGGCCGAGGAAACGATCAGAGTTCACACTCCCCGTACTGCCCGAATATACCCGCTGGAGCATGCTGCTTGAAACCGCACCAGGTCCCGGGCGGGCGGCGAGTCACGTCCGGCTCGAGATTGAGGCGCGGCCGCGATCGATACTGGCGTTTTCGGGGGCGACATGACGGCCAGCGTGCGTTTGAACGCGACGCGACGCCGCGATTTTCAATGTGGATCGATCTGGGGCGGCGATCGCAGCGCAATTGCTCCCGTCCCGGCCCATGTTTGGGATCATTGGAGAGGAATGATGCCTCCCTCGATTCCGATCGCGACCTATCGGCTTCAACTCACTGCTGATTTCGGATTCGACAACGCCCGCGGCGCTCGCTCCCTATCTGAAGGCCATCGGAATAAGTCACCTGTATTCTTCGCCATTTCCTAAGGCGCGCGCCGGCAGCACGCACGGCTATGACGTGGTGGAGCACGATTCGCTCAATCCCGAACTCGGCGGCGACGAGGCGTTTCAGCGCCGCCTATGCGATGCTCCTCGCAGCGGCTGATATGGGCCTCATTCTGAACTTCGTTCCCAATCACATGGGTGTCCTCTACGCCGACAATCCGTGGTGGCTTGACGTCATGGAATGGGGGCCGAAATCCCCGTACGCGGCCACTTTCGATATCGATTGGCAGACACTGCCTGGGCGCCCCCGCGGCGGGATTCTCGATTCCCATTCTCGGCCGTTCCACGGCGAAGGCACTGGAGCATGGCGAAATCGCCCTTCGATACGACGACGCCGAAGGCAGCTTTTCCGCCTGGTACTACGAGCATCGACTCCCGATCGGCCCAAACCGGGTACGGCGAAATCTTGCAGAAGGTCGTGGCAGAGGCCGGCGCCAGCGACGAACCGCCGGGCCGCGAGCTCCTCCGGCTCGCTGCCCGATGTCGCGGCCCGCACGGCCCTTCGCGCTCCGACGCGCCGGCGTTCAAGGCCGAACTTCGGCTGATCACCGGAGCCAAAGGATATCATTGAGCGCGGCCTGCGCCTACCAACCGGCGCGCGGCGAACCGGGAGCCGTGCAGGCCCTGCACCATCTGCTCGAGCGCCAGCACTACCGGCTGGCATATTGGCGGCTGGCGGGGAGCGACATCAACTGACGCGCCGATTTTTGACGTTAATACCCCTGGCCGGACTGCGGGTGGAGGATGCTGCGGCGCCTTTCCCGCCATCCATGCCCCTGATCAGGCGCCTCATCGCCAAAGGCTGCCTGCACGGATTGCGGTTGGATCACATCGACGGGCTACGCGACCCGCATCAATATTTCCGCCGGCTGCAGCGGCTCATCGATGTTGAGACGCCGTCCGGAAGTCGCCGCTTCTCACGTGATCGCCGAAAAGATTCTTGCCGATGGCGAGCGCTTCCCGCGCTTTGCCGGGGTCGCCAGGCACCACCGGTTGCGAATGGCTGAATGTGATTTCACGCGTTCTTGTCGACGACCGCGGCCTCTCCGTTCTCGATGGAACGTGGAGCGAGGCGGGCGGTGACGCAGGCGGAGTTTCGATGAAATCGTCATCGATTCAAGCGCCGCGGTGATCGCGACCATCCTGTCGAGCGAGTTCACCGTATTGACGCGCCTGCTCGCACGGATCGCCGCCGACACTACTCCACCTCGCGACTATCACCGCCGAGCGCCTGCGCGCGGCACTGGAATTATTCGTCGTGCACTTTCCGGTTTATCGCACGCTACCTCACTCCTTCAGGGCCCGGCCGCGAAGATCGTGCCATCATCGATGCCGCACTCGCCAAGGCACGCGCCGGATTGGTTCGGCTCCGACATCGGTACTTTTCGATTTTCTGCGCGATGCGTTGACCGCGATCCCGTCGCTCCGGGCCGCACCGGGCACAGTATTGCGCGCAACCGCCATTTCGCGTTCAAGGTCCAGCAATTCACCGGACCGCTGATGGCAAAGTCGCTGGAAGACACGGCATTCTATCGATACCATCGCTTATTGGCAGCTCAACGAGGTCGGGGGCGACGCTGCTGCCAGCGGGACTCTCCAGTGCCGGCTTTCACGAGCGCATGCAGCGGCGCGCCAGCCAAACTCCCTCATGGTCTGAAGCGCTACTGCAACACGACGACACTAAGCGCGGCGAAGATGCACGCGCGCGGCTGCTCGCGCTCTCTGAACTCGCCGACGAGTGGACGCAGCAGCGTGCGCGAATGGCGGACGCTCAACGCGAGAAGTTCACCAGTTCGTCGGCGCAGCGCATCCCTCCCGGCGCACGAATACATGCTCTACCAAGCGCCTGCTCGGCGCTTGGCCCTCGGCGGTATCGACCCCGATTTCGAAGAGCGGATGCAGGCCTATGCCATCAAGTCAGCGCGGGAAGGCAAGGAGCAGACGAGTTGGCTGGCGCCTGACGAAGCCTATGAAAGCGGTCTCACGCAATTCCTGGGTCGTCTCCTCGATCGCTCGCATTCGGCAAGATTTATCGACACCTTCGAGGCATTCGCGCGACGTACGGCTTTGATCGGCGCGTTGAAAAGCCTGACCCAGCTCGTATTGAAGGCAATGATGCCCGGCGTTCCCGATTTTTATCAGGGGACCGAATTCTGGGATCTGTCGCTGGTGGACCCGGACAACAGGCGCCCCGCTCGACTTTCAAGCTCGAGCGTCTCTCACGAAAGCTGCGGGCGATGAGCCAGACTGGGCGGCTTTGATCAGTACGCGTGGCCAAGCGGCAGAGGTCAAATTTGCCCTCATGCGCCGCCTTCTTGCTCTGCGAAGGCGGCTCCCGAACGTGCTCACGAACGGCTCATATCGTCCCCTCCGACGTTGCCGGACGTGACGCCAGCGAAATCATGGCGTTTGCCCGGGTCAGCGGCCGTCGAGCCGGTGATTGTCGTCAGCGCGCCTGTTTGCGCGTGCGAGCTGGCGGTCGGAGATGGCCGTCCGGTGACGCCCTGGGACGGCATCGCTGGTCGCTGCAGGGTTTTCTGAAATCACCGACGTACTCAGAGGCGCAAAACTGGCGAGCGGCCCTGAATTGGCAATTGCGAACCTGTTCTGACCCGCTGCCGTTGCTGTCCTGGAGGCACGCTACGCACCGGTCAGACGCGAGCGGGCGGCCGTCAATCCCAGCCAGATTGGCGCACGTATAACGTGGAATTGCCGGGCCGTCATTACTACCCGAGTGCGTTGACGGAGAAGGCTCGCGCGCTGAAGCCCGCGTTCATTGCGGACCGGAGTGACCGGCTGGGACGGCGCTTCCATACGTTTCGAGGCATTGCTCGAGCACATCCTTGTAGGTATCGAAGCCGGATGCGACGAAGAGATGCTGCTGAGGTTCGGTGAACAAGATGTCATGATTGGTCGCCTCGAGCGTGAAACGCTGTGCGTCGAGGCGGGTGTCTGATAACGCCGTACAGCTTCACGGGGCGAGGACAGAGATGGCGGCACCCACAATCACCGAGTCCCCAGGTTGGCCCAGAAGGCCGAACTCGATCGACCAGAGGAATAGACGCGATAACCGCGTCGAGAGCTGCGGGCGAATTGCGCTCCGCAATTTCAAGTTCATTCAGCCGACGATGGGCCTCGAGAACCGCCGGCGCCGCCGCATGCATGCCGCGGAGCCGACCCAGCTCCTTCCTTGCCTCGTACAACTGAACCTCCAATGAACCCTTGCTCGGTGTCCACCATCGCGCCAGTGATGGATAGCAAATATTCGCTGTATGTCTCATCGAAGAGGAACGGCAGATGACCCCAGATATCATGGAGCGCGTCGGGGCTGGGCGCGGTCGACGAACCCGAGCGCGCGCACGCCTGCCGAAACAGGAAAGCAGCGGCCCCGGATGAGGCCCTGCGAATTCGCGAGACGGGATAAAGCCCGGGACCCACGCTGCGCGCCATCCCGCGGTGGCCAGCACATCGTTCACTTCCGGAAGAGTCGGAAATCTGTCTGGTCTCAGGTCGAGCGCCTTCAGACCGCGGAAGTAGGCAGGGTGAATCGCATTGGCGCAGTCCACGCAAAACTCTTGCCGTCTCCGCCATGACGCCTGCCACACAGCGACACCATTTTCGTTGACCATTTCCGGGTATATGGCGTCGAACGAGATATAGTCGTGGGCCGGCGTAGACAGAGAGGAAAGGTCTTGTTGCATAGGCGCCTTTCGGGGGTGAAGACATGCAATGTCAGGAAGGGCCGAATGTTAGAAGTTCCCAGGCGGGGTGTCAATTTTCGGCTCACTTTCCTCGATTGACGTTTCGATTGCCGTCCAACAACCCCGTCCACACACCGCTGAACATGAGTGCCACCACCGATACCCTGTTTCAGTCAGCAATCGAGACGCTGTCTTTCCCAGGCGTGACGGTGGGTCATCGTCTTGATCTCACCAGGTGATGAGCATGCTCTGCTGAAGGAGGAGGTGCAGGCGTTTGCCACCAGCGTCGTCAAAGTCCAGCGGGCAAGCGGCGCCGCTCGCATCGTCGCTCGCCAACTCTTGACTCAACTCGGGCATCCCGACTGCTCGCTGCCTAAAGGCGTTTCGGGGCACCGGTGTGGCCGGCTGGCGTCATCGGCTCGCTGGCTCATGATGCTCGAGTCGCGGTCGCAGCAGTTGGAATGCGTGCCACTGTCGGTGCGTTGGGCATCGACGTTGAGCCGGCCGAGTGCCTGCCGTCCGAGCTGCTGGACTTGGTCGCGACGCCACAAGAGCGGCTCAAACTGGGTGACGACCCTTACCGCGGACGATTGCTCTTCGTTGCCAAAGGAGGCCGTGTACAAGGCGGTCCATCCGCTGGACCAAATCTTCCTCGAACATCACGATGTTGAAATCAATCTGGCCGAGCGCAAAGCCGTCGTGCGGAACGGTCGCGTGGTCGAACTGCGCCTTTCGACATCTGCCCACCACTTGGTGGCATTGGCATTTCTCCGCGCAGCCGACCGTAGGAGTACCGCGACATGACAGCGCGTGGCACGTCATCTAGGGTCGTACTTATAGTTGCGCGCAGGTCGCTGCCGCGAAGATGCGCATCACGACCCGACAACGAGAGGGAGGAATGATCATGTCGCGAATTCGTCTGGCAGGAGTGGCGGCCGCCTTGATCGTAGCGGGCTGCACCACCACCGCCCTGGCGCAGCAGGCACAGCGACCGCAAATCGAGACCACGAAGGTCGAGGGCACCGACAACGTCTACATCTTCCGCAACGGCAATCATCAGTCGATGTTCATCGTCACCAAGGACGGCGTGATCGCGACCGATCCGATCGCCTATGGCCGGCCGACCGGCGGGCAGACTATGTCGACGAGATCAAGAAGGTCACCGACAAGCCGATCAAGTACCTGATCTACAGCCACCACCACTACGACCACATCGCCGGCGGCAAGGCGTTCAAGGATGCCGGCGCGACGCATCATCGCGCACAAGCGGGCGAAGGAGCGCCTCGCTCTGCTCAAGCGACCCGAATACCGTGCTTCCGGACGAGGTGGTCGACGACAAGGCAGGACGATCACGCTCGGCGGCACCACGCTCGAGCTGAACTATCTCGGCCTCAACCATTCCGACTCGAACCTGGTGATGCGGCTGCCGAAGGAGAAGATCATCTTCGTGGTCGACACCATCCCGGTCGGAACGTTCCCGGGCCGCGGCATGATCGACTTCTATCCGCTCGAGACCGAGGCAGTTCATCAAGAAGGTGCTGGCATTGGACTGGGAGCGGCTGATCCCCGGTCATCCCGGACAGCCCACGGCGGCCGGCTCGGCACCAAGAAGGACGCGCAGGATGTCCTCACGCTGATGCAGGACGCCTCTGCCGAGATGAAGAAGAGTCGCGCAAGACGGCAAATGCTGGGAGCCGGCCGAGAAGGATTTCAAGCTGCCGAAATACGCCAAGCTGGCCCGGTTACGAAAGCGGCCTCAGCAGTTCGTCGCGCGACGTTACTGCGGGCTTCTGGGGGCGCGGCACCTGATTCGTCGGTCGGCCGGATCGCATCACGCTGCTCGCGTTTCCGCGAGACGCCGCGGTCACGACCATCAGAGCGCGTGCACGGCACCTGAACATGGCGGTGTCCGTCGATCGCCGCGTGCGCGACGGCCGCGCTCCGTGCCGGCGGGCCTTCGCCCAAGCTGACGACCCCAGCGTCGCGAGGAGCATCCGATACTAGCGTGAGCTCGCGGCGCGGTGTCGGACGAGCTGGTTTGGCAGCGGTTCCATCGCTGGTTCCGTCGGACAGATCTCCTGCGAAGGTACACGAGCCGTCAAGCGATCAGCGTCTTGCGGCTCATCCGCGTCAGGCGCGGTTGCCCCTGGCCGACGTCGCGTTCTTTTCGGGCGATGTCGCCGGAGCCGGCAGGGGTGTTCCTTTACGACTCGGCTGCCGGGCCAGCGGCAGTCGTTGTGTCCCGTAGGCGCAAGCGCTGACCGCCCTCGGTCGCGGCGCCTTCTCTGCCCTGCGCCGGCAGGGCATCCATGTTGCCACAGGATGAGCGGCAGGCCATCTTTACGCGCTGCCGATGATCACGACCTTCGAATTCGTGGATTGCGAAGCTGAAGCGTCGCCTCGATGCCGCGCCAACGCAGGTAGGAGTCCGAGATGCCCTGGCTGACGATCTGCTGGAACTCGCGTATGCCTTCTGCCTCGATCTTCTTGCGTTCCGACTCTCGCTTTTCGCGCTCGACCCGAAAACTTATACTCCTCCGAAATGTAGTACTGCTCGGTCTTGCGATTGATGGCGTGTGACCACGAGCGCCGGCAGCTCGATGCCATACACCAGCGTGTCGATAGAGGATGATCGTGTCCCTCATCGACGACGCGGTACGATGCTCCTCGCCTTCGCGCTCCATCATCTTTCACTCAACTCTCCACCGCACGCTCGCGGATTTTGTCCTGGATTTCCTGGCGCGCCGTCGAATAGACCTGCTCGGCGGTGTATTGAGCACATGACCTCGCGCATCTGACTGCCGATTCCAGGCAGCACCAGCAACTTGCACGTAATTTGGCCCGATCGCCTGGTGAAGACGCGGGGATAGCATCGCGCTTGCAATCGAAACCGGATATTGATCGTTGCAGTCAGGCTCACGCCGTCGCTGGAGATGGCGTTAGTAGGTCTCGGTAACGGATTGCAGCCTCAGATCGTACAGAAACAGCTCGTTCCAGAGGCAAAATGAGGTGGAGACCCTCGTCCTTGAGCTGACGCGGATCGAGCACGGTGCCGCCGCCGAAGCGTTTCCACAGGACGCCGACATAGCCGCTCGGAACCGTCACCACCACGTAGGGATAGAGCACGACGCGCCACAAGCGTCACCACCATCAAGTAGATCACCATGCTTCGGCAGATATCGGATCGAGAAAGCCGCCGCCATCTGGATGCGCTGTCATCGCGGGAGGCGGCGTCCCGTCCAGTGACAAGGCGATGCGGCCTTCATCAGCCACTCTCCACCGAATCCGGCTGCTCGACGAAACGACCTTCGTCCATGCGAAGCCTGCGAGCGGGCAAATCGACGCTCGTCAGATAGCGATCGTCGTGCGTTATCACCACCACCGTCTTGCCCGGCCTGCTTCAACTGCCGGCAACAGCTCGTCGTAGAACTTGCGCCGAAAATCCGGGTCTTGATCGGCGGTCCATTCGTCCAGCAGCAGGATCGGACGCTTCTCCAGCAGGCTCACGATGAGGGCCAGGCGCTTGCGCTGGCCGCCCGATAGGTCGAGGGTGCTGAACTCTGCCGCCGGGCCAAGGCGCGTCTTGTCGTGCAGCCGGAATTGCGTCAGAAGCCGATCGACCTCGCCGGGATCCGGATCGGCTATCCCATAAAGCCGCTGAAAGAGATGGTAGTCAACGAAGATCGCGGCAATCAACGCGCGATAGGCATCGCGATTGGTGTCGTTCGACAGGCATCCCGTCGAGCAGGATCTCGCCTGAATCGGGCTCGTACAGGCCTGAGAGCAGCTTGAGAAATGTCGATTTGCCCGGAGCCGTTGCCGCCGACTGATGAAGACAAGATCGCCGGACCGCAGGGTGAAATCCACGGGGCCCGACCCGGAAGACGGCTTCGGATGATTTGTCGCACGTAACTGAACACGACGTTGCGCATCTCGATCTGTGTCGAAGCGCTTGCGAGGCGGTCGAGCGAGCTGAGCTCGCTGCGCGCGTGATCGCCCGCAACTTCGCCTCCAGCCGCTCGATGTTGTCCGCTGCAACGTCCGCGGCCAGCAAGATGGGTATCGTTTGCACGATGCCCATGCACACCCCGACGACGAACATCAGGGCCGTCGTAACCTGCGTGATAGAGCCGCCTTTGGTCGTCGCTGAAAGCCGGGACCACGAACACGATCGGCGGCGAGCAGCAGGTACATCGCGCTCTGCGAGAAAACCAGCTGCTTGTAAGATTCGCTCTTGGCTGCGAATCTTTGATGTTCGCTGCTGTTCTCGATACCTCGACGACGTCGTCGAACAGGTCGTCGCTGCGCGAGCGGTTGAGCCTGACCTCCTTGAAGCCGTCCAGGAGGTCCATCAGACGATCGAACAGACGGTTGTCCCATTCGGCTCGCCTCGCGTGCCGGCGGCGACCTGACGGCTCTTGAATGTGAAATATCACGCCCGCCACGCAAATCGACCACCACGCTGACTGCAAAGGCCAAGCAGCGACAAATACGCGATGTAGATTGCGACGAAGAAGACGAGAACACACCCCTGGCCTGCAAACGCCACGCATGTTGGTCGCCTGCGTGAGAGTCGTGGTCTCCTTGGTGATGGCCGCGACGATTGCGGCGCGCCCGATCGTCGTCGAGCGGAAGGAGTTCCGAGTGCCGCACCTCGATCCATCAGCCGCACCCGCAATTTGTGGATGATGGCTTCGATCTCGACGGTCGCGGCGATCAGAATGTAGTGCTGGGTCTTGATGAACAGGAGCAGCGCGACGACGAAGAGCGCCGCCGACTGAGACGCTGATCTCGCCATTTCCGGCGGCTTGGGCGCCGGAATTGATCGCGGCTAGAGATGGCGGCATTGCTGACTACCGCCCAGGCCGGACATGACGACCAGCCGGTTCAGGGAGCCCTGCATTTCGCGGCGAACGAGTTGGAAGAAGGACATCAGTGCGATGTGGCCCGTTTACGCCTCGCGCAGGACGCCAACCCCAACGAACGCGAGACAACTGGCCGCTTCGACCGCAACGGCACTCAATTGCTCTGCGGGAGCGATCGCCGCTCTGCGTGCGTGATGGTCCGGTCAATATCAGCAGCGAGCAGCACCAGCACGGGCGTGAGAAAAGCGACAATAAGAAGGTGCCGAAAAACCCATGCGGCGGTGACTGCCTGCAGAGCCCCCGCGAGGAGGCAGAATATGAGATACAATATGACGGCGATCGATAGCGTCATTTAGCCATGTCTCCTCTGTCCATCCTTCTGCTCCAGTCCTAGGCCTGCGTGGCGCGACGGCAAGCGGTCAGAGCTGGTACCCGTCAGGACAATCGTGGGCGCCGCGCCCGTGCTGCGACGCACTCTGAGCTGGCGGATGGTGCTGGAGAAGCGGCAGCCGACGCCGTAGATCGGGAGTTCCATTTCTCCTTCTGGGCCTTGATGAATTCGCGATAGTCCGGCGGATTGAAGTCGAGCAGCGTTCCGCCCGAAGCGAAGTGCTGGATGAAAACCTTGCCGATCGACGTAGGTGGCGCCGGCGGAGAACACCGGCATCGTGAACGCGGAGATTGCCGTCCCGATTCCGGAATGCTCTTGAGCGCGCTGGTCACCCCCATCGCGGTGGTTGTCGCGGTGCTGGCGGGGAGCACCGATCCCGCCAGGCTCGGCAATGAGCGATTTGCCTCGATTTTCGACAAACGGAACGCCGTAGATGTCGGACAGACGGCGCAGCATCTCAAGTTGGACGCCGCCGACGGCAGCGATGTCGACAATCGGCAGCGGGATCAATCCGGCGGCTCCGGACCACAGCGAGAAGCGGTCGACCAGTTTGGACGCAGCCTCATCGCGACTCTCGTCGGTCGTCTCGGTCGTGACGGAACCAATGGCGCCCTCCGGGGCTCGCTCTTCTCGGCCGTCCCAGACCCAGTCGTTTCCTGTACCATAAGCGGATCCTTTCTCGTCACCCGCGCGCCCGGGCCGACCCGATCGATCAAGCTTCCCGACCAAACCGATCGACGCATGTGCGGCGTACGCCCAGCGTCAGTTCTGGAACAGCTAACATACGCATATAGCCGGTGCTAGGCGTTTGTCCTGGCTTTACAGCTATGTCCGCGCCCACTCCACTTGACAAAGCGGGCCACCACCATAACGATTTGGCGGAATAGTGCTGCAGAGAAAATTGAGCACTCCTGCCGCGCTTCGGATCGATCTGTATCCGGGCGGACTAAGGCGGATCGGCTGCTCGCCGCGAAATCGACAGCTCGCCCGACGACTGGGCATGACCGACGCCAGACAGTGATCCTCAAAGGAGGACGACGTGACCAATCCGTTTGAAGACGAAAACGGCGTCTACCACGTTCTGATCAACGATGAGGGCCAACATTCGCTTTGGCCGAGCTTCATCCAAGTCCCCGAGGGCTGGACCATCGTTCATGAATCGGCGAGCCGCGCCGCCTGCCTCGAATTCATAAATCAACATTGGACCGACATGCGTCCGAACAGTCTCGTCGAGCACATGAAAGAAGTTGTCCGGAAGCCGAGCAACCCAGAGGAACCGCCTCGTCCGATACGACTGAATCGAAGGGCAACGTTCTGCCTTGGGACCACAAGACAAGACATTGACAGAAGAATACAGCCGACGAGGTGAACGGGCATTCGCGATCCACATCACGCGCGAGACGGCCGGCCCGCCGAATGCGCGCAGTTCTGCGCGCCCCGAGACTGGCGGGTTGGACGGCATGATCGCGAGAATCGCGCTCCCTATTGTCGTCCCAGCGCCGAAGAGTGTCGCAAGGTCCGAGGGGTCGTACGCTCTCGGGACCCGGTCCAACTAGGCCCGCGCGATGTCTGGTCGTAATGCCCAACCGCGACCTACAATCAAACCGAAGCGCCGAATGCAGCATCGCTTACGTCGACGCCTCCACGCCGCGGCGACACATGAACCATCGGAGGTCCCCGTGACCGGCTTCGCCTCGTCCTTGTCCACCATATGGCGGCTTGCCATCCCGTATTTCCGGTCCGAGGACCGCTGGGCCGGACGCCTCTTGCTCTCGGCCCTGATTGCGACCGAGCTGAGTCTCGTCGGCATTACGGTCCTGCTCAACCAGTGGTACAACACCTTCTACAACTCGCTGCAGGAGCGGAACTGGGATGTCTTCATTACTCAGCTTCCTGTATTACTGTCTGCTCGCGGCGGCTGCGACGGTGCTTCAGGTTTACCAGCTCTATCTCAACCAATGGCTGCAGATCTCGCTGGCGCCGTTGGATGACGAAGGTTTACCTCTCCCATTGGCTCGAAAGAGCAACTCACTATCGCATGCAACTGTTCGGCGACGCCGCAGACAATCCCGATCAACGCATCGCTGAAGACATCAGGCTGTTCATCGAGCGCGCGCTCGACTATCGGTGTCGGGCTCCTCAGCGCGATCGTAACGCTTGCCTCCTTCGTTGTGATTCTTTGGGCGCTTTCGGCCGCAGCGCCGTTGCACCTGTTCGGGACGGCGATCGCGATCCCGGGCTATCTCGTGTGGGCGGCGCTGATCTATGCGATTGTGGGCACGGCGCTCACGCATCTGATCGGCTGGCCGCTGGTCCAGCTCAATTTCAATCAGCAGCGCTACGAAGCCGATTTCCGCTTCAATCTGGTCCGCGTGCGAGAAAACTCGGAGCAGATTGCACTGCTGACCGGCGAAACGGCCGAGTCCGACCGTTTGCTCGCACGCTTCGGCAGAGTCGCAGTCCAATTGGCACCTCATCATGTCAAGGCAAAAGCGGCTGACCTTCTTCACTACGGCCTACAATCGCTTCGCACTCGTATTTCCCTTTATCGTCGTCAGCCCCGCCTATTTCGCCGGCTCCATGCAGCTCGGCGGCTCTGGTGCAGACCGCGGGCGCGTTTGGCAGCGTGCAGACTGCGCTTTCGTTTTTCGTCACCGTTTACCGCGACCTCGCCGAATGGCGCGCCGTGATTGAACGCTCTGGACGGTTTCGATCGCTCGATCGCGATAGCACGCGCCTTCCGCGCCGTCTCCACCGCTGCCGCAGGAGCGATGTCGTACCCTCCATCGCCACGAAGGCGGGGCTCACGATCGGAGGGTTGTCGGTCCACCTGCCAAACGGCGCGCCGCTCGTTGCAACCGAAGACCTCTTCATCGAGGCGGGTGAGCGCGCCCTGGTCACCGGCCCGTCCGGCTGCGGAAAGTCGACCTTCTTCCGCGCGATCGCCGGCCTGTGGCCGTTCGGCACGGGCACCGTCAAGGTGCCGCGTGGCGCCAAGCTGATGATGCTGCCGCAGCGGCCCTATTTCCCGGTGGACAGCCTCGAAGCCGCGGTGAGTTATCCATCCGAACCAGGCGAGTTCCGCCAGCGCGCATGGCGCAGGTGCTCGAGTCCGTCGGACTGCCGGCGCTGGCGCAGCGGCTCTCCGACGAGGTGCACTGGAACCAGGTACTGTCGCTGGGCGAACAGCAGCGCCTCGGCATCGCCCGCGCAATCCTGCAAGCGCCCGATTATCTGTTCTTGGACGAGGCCACGGCCTCTCTCGATGAGGCGTCGGAAGCCAAGCTTTACCTACTGCTGCAGGAAGCTGCTTCCACGCACGACGATCGTCTCGATCGGTCACCGCTCGACGCTCTTCGCATTCCACGACCGGCATCTGACGCTTCTGCCCGAGGGCGGATATCACCGCATTCGTGAAGCCGTGCTCGGTCGAGGGATCAACGAAAAATTGGCGGACTCCTGAGGGCGCGGGCATAACTCGCGCTCGCTCGGCTGTCAGCGCGCGATGTAGGATCGTTGCCAGTTCGGCTGTCTTGGTCGGTCGGCCAACGACCTGCCGGCACCGGTCTGCGCGGGCGGTTTGGCGGCCGGCCCCTTGTTTGCGGCCTGATGTCTATCAGGTTCTCGCCGGCGCGCGGAAGATCGTGCAAGCTCGACCCGCTTTCGAAGTGCTCGACAAAAATTCGGCCAATGCTGCGGGTGCAGGCGACCGCCGCGATGGACGAGACGGCGAGGCCAATGAGGCCGCTTCCTGGAACAACGTAGAAGAGTGTCGAGGTCGTCACCGCGCCCAGTCCGGTGGGCATCGCGCCGCCCATCAATCCGACCACGATGGCACGCGCGCGATCACGCTCGAACGGGATGCCGTAGAGATCGCTCAGCAGCTTAACCATCCGCACGATGACGGCCGTGATACTGGCGACATTCGCAATCGGCACCGGGATGATGCCTCCCACTGCCGCATAGGCCGTATGGCGTTCCACGATCGACATTGGCCTGCGATCGTCGCCGCGTCGCATCGATCCCGGCGCCCATCGGGGCCATGCGCGCAAGCGCAGTCGGAGCAGGCTGGCGAAGCCTGCGCCTGCGCCCGGACGGCTCGTCGACGACATCGCTCGCATGCACCGGCTTCGCCGCCGCAGGCCGACTGTCCGATCGCTCGCTCGACGTCGCCGCGGCCGCAAGCGCCGTCGCGCTGCTCGCTTGCGCCAGGCCCGGCGCTCGCCTCGCGGGCGTCATCCGTCGTGGTCCTGATCGCCTTCGGAAGGCTTTTCTTGCTCACGCTCACGCCGCCCGTTTGATGCCCAGGATGCCGTCAACTTCGTCGGCGATGGCCGCGATGTCCCGCGCAGCCGGCCCCGTCGGGTCGATGAGGCTTGGCGTCGCACCCCAGAGCGCCGCTTCCGCGTAGACGACGCGGTTCGTCATCTCGCTCTGAAGCAGCGGAAAACCCGCCTCGGCAAGCTCCGCGCGGATGTGTTTGGCAATCACCGACTCGCGCGTCGTCTGCGCGAGCAGGCAGCGGAAGACCGGATGCCTGCCGCTGACGCCGTTGATGAGAATATTGAGCGTGTCCAACATGCGGTCGACGTCGAATGGGGACGGCTTGACGGGAACCAAAATGAAATCGCTCATGGCGAGGCATGCCAGCGTCGTCTCAGAGCGGAAGCCGGGGGTGTCGATGATGACCGGACCGCCGGCGGCGGCGAGACGGCGCGGCCGTCTTCCATGCGTCCTCGCTTGCATCCTCGACCACGGGCACGCCGCCGAGCGCCCGCTCCCGGGTTGCCAGTCGAGCGATCGAGCGCTGCGGATCAGCGTCAATTATGGATGGGCGGCGACCTTCGAGCTGCCAATGAGCCGCCAGACAGCTTGCAACCGTGCTCTTGCCGCTGCCGCCTTTCATCGTCGCTACTGTGATGATAGAGCTCGTCACATCCGTCTCCTCGCCAAATGCCAAAGCGACAGAATCCATCGAGATCAATGTTATCGTTTTCTTGGAGAACTGCCTACGGCCGGAACCAGTCGCTCGATGGCTATTCGCCATGAATTGCGATAGTTGATCAGGAACCGAAGTGACCCTCGAGGCGGATCTCGAACCCATAGCCGCGGCGTTTCGCCTCAGACGATCAGCACTTCTGTCGAGGTCAAGCGTGGTGTGATGAACGCCTCGCTGTACAGGCGGGGACGCCACGCTCGTAGGCATCAGCCGGGCGTCCGTCACAGGCCGCGTGGATCTTGATCGTGGAAGCCGCCTCGAAAGCGGTTGGGTAACCTGTCGATTTTGAACTCTGCTTTTCACCCTGCAGCGATCCTCGTCACCCGAGCGAGATCATGCGACCCATGTCGCTCGAGCGTTCTTGCTTGACGAGTCGATTGTGCATCCGCAATAAATTCTGCTGGTTCAAGATGAAATCGGCAGCGTAGGACGCCTCCGCGAATGGCACGCAAGAGCTGGTATTCGTGGTCACCCGCCTTGCCACGAGGACAGCAACGAGGCGGAGGAATACAGGAGAATAATCCTCTTCCTCTGTCGGATGCCCAGCTTGGAATTTGGTTCGCTCAGACGATCGACGCAGTCGAGCTCCGACATACAATCTTGCCGAATACCTGGAAATCGGCGGCCCCGTTGACGCGACGCTGTTCGAGATGGCGCTGCGACAGGTCGTGGACTGAGACACGAGGCTCTGCATGTCCGCTTCGTCAGCAATGCTGACGTGCCCGGGTCAGATCATTGGTCCTGCGCCCGATTGGTCGATGTCGCTCGTCGATGTCAGTGACGCGCCCGATCCGCAGGCGGCAGCCGAACGATGGATGAGGGCCGATCTGGCGGAGCCGGTCGACCTCACGCGCGGTCCGCTGTTCGCGTACGCTCTGCTCAAAGCAGCGGCTGACCGCTTCTTCTGGTATTCGCGCTATCACCATATCGTGATGGATGGGTTTGGCTTCGCGCTCGTTGCGCGGCGCGTGGCGGATGTCTACTCGGCCCTCGTAGCCGGCCGGGCTGCCGAACCGGCGACCTTTGGTTCTCTTGGCGCCCTCTGCTTGAAGACGAGGCGGGCTATCGCCGCTCCAAGCGGTTCGAACAGGATCGTCAATTTTGGACCGACTATCTCGGCGGATCTGCCAGGAGCCAGCGACGCTTAGGCGAGCACGCGCGGCCGACGGCTCACGGCTTCATTCGTCATTCGGGCCTTACTGCCGTTTTCGCGCATCCAGCACCTGCACTCGGTCAGCGCATCGCGTACGGGCGTGAGCCTGCCGCAATTCGTCACTCGCGGCTGCGGCCATTTTTGTGCACCGTCTGACCGAGTGCGCAGGACGTCGTTCTCGATGTTCCGCTCACCAGCGCGTATGACGCCGGCTGCGCGACGCACGCCGTGGCATGATGTCGAACGTCCTGCCGGTGCGGCTGGCTGTGCGTGCGGACATGACCGTATCCGAGCTCGCTCGCCGAGACCACGCGGCGCATGCGTCATGTGATCCGGCATCAACGCTACAACGTCGCCAATTTACGCCGCGATATCGGACGGGCCGATCAAAGAATGTTCGGTCCGACGATCAATTTCATGCCGTTCGATTACGACGTGCATTTCGATGGCCATCCGGTCGCAGCCCACAACCTCTCGAACGGACCGGTCGATGACCTTTCGATCGTTTTGATACGACCGATTGGACAGCCGTGACCTCCGGATCGATTTCGATGGCAATCCGGCATTGTACAGCGCCGACAGGCTCGCGGAGCTTCACCAACGGTTCCTGAGACTTTTGGGCGCGCTTGCACGAGCCCGACCAATCGATCGGCCGGCTCGACATTCTGGGCGCTGACGAGCGTCACACCATCCTGCGGGAGTGGAACGACGACCGCGCGGGCGGTGCCGGGCGCGACGCCTGCCCGAGCTGTTCGCGGCGCAGGTGGCGCGCACGCCTGAGCGCGGATGCGGTGGTGTTCGAGGACGAGCGGCTGAGCTACGGCGAGCTCGATGCGCGCTCGAGCCAGCTGGCGCATCACCTGCGCGGGCTCGGGGTCGGGCCCGAGGTGGTGGTGGGGCTGTGCATCGAGCGCTCGCTGGCGATGCTGGTGGGGCTGCTCGGCATCCTCAAGGCCGGGGGCGCCTATCTGCCGCTCGATCCGGACTATCCGCCCGAGCGGCTGGCGTTCATGCTGGCGGATGCCGGCGCGCCGGTGCTGCTCACCCGCGCGGCGCTGCGCGCGCATCTGCCCGCGCATGACGCCCACGCATGCGGTCTGCCTCGATGCCGACTGGCCCGCCATCGCGCAGCAGCCCGCGACCGCCCCGGCCGTCGGCTCTCCATCCGCAAAACACTGCCTATGTCACGTACACGTCAGGCTCGACGGGAACGCCGAAGGGAGTCGTGATCAACCACCACAATGTGGTGAGGCTCGTGAAGAACGCGAACTATGTCGAGCTGACACCTGATGATGTTTTTCTGCATTTGGCGCCGCTTTCATTCGATGCCTCGACATTTGAAATTTGGGGCGCGTTACTCAACGGAGCCAAGCTGGTCGTCTCTCCCGGATGGCCCGCTCGATATCAGCCAATCCTCAAGCGCATTATCGCGAAGGCCGGCGTCAGCGTGCTGTGGCTGACGGCAGCACTGTTTCATCGGGTGGTCGACGAGGACCTTCCGGCGATTGCATGCGTAAGGCAGCTGTTGGCGGGCGGAGACGTTCTATCTGTTCCGCACGTGCGCAAGTTCGTTGCGGCGCAGAACGGCGGTCGGTTGATCAACGGCTATGGTCCTACCGAAGGAACAACCTTCAGCGCCTGCTTCTCGGTGACCTGGTCAGAGCGACTTTCACGATGCCGTTCCGATCGGCCGCCCCATATCGAACACGCGGGTTTACGTTCTGGACGGCGGTTTGGAGCCTGTACCTGCTGGTGTGAGCGGGGAGCTTTACATTGCGGGATCTGGTCTTGCGCGCGGGCTATGTGGGTCGCTGCGGGTCTGACGGCGGAGCGGTTTGTTGCGGACCCGTTTGGTGCTGCGGGGAGCCGGATGTACCGCACCGGGGACCTTGCGCGCTGGCGCGGTGACGGGGTGCTGGAGTTCCTGGGGCGTGCGGATGCGCAGGTGAAGGTGCGTGGCTTCCGGATCGAGCCTGGGGAGATCGAGGCGGCGCTGGTTGGGCCATGGGGATGTTGCGCAGGCGGCGGTGATTGCGCGCGAGGACGGCCCCGGGGGCAAGCGGCTGGTTGGCTATGTGGTAGCGGCGGGTGCTGCGGTTCCGGATGCGGCGGTGTTGCGTGCGCATCTGGGGCGGAGCCTTCCCGAGCACATGGTGCCATCGGCGTTTGTGGTGCTGGAGCGGCTTCCGCTGACGCCCAACGGCAAGCTCGACCGTCGTGCGCTGCCGGCGCCGGAGCAGCGCGGTGGGAGCGGTGCGGCGGGTTGCGCGCACGCCGCAGGAGGAGATCCTGTGCGGGCTGTTTGCGGAGGTGCTGGGGCTGGAGCGTGTGGGGATCGACGACAACTTCTTCGCGCTCGGGGGTCATTCGCTGCTGGCGACGCGGCTGATCAGCCGCATCCGCTCGACGCTGGATGTTGAGCTTGCGATCCGCAGCCTGTTCGAGGCGCCGACGGTTGAGGCGCTGGTGCAACGGCTGGGGATGCGCAGGCCTGCGCGTCCGGCGTTGCGTGCGCTGGCGCGTCCTGCGGAGATCCCGCTGTCGTATGCGCAGCGCCGGCTGTGGTTCCTGGACCGTCTGGAAGGTTCGAGCGCGACCTACACGATCCCGCTGGCGCTGCGGGTGCGGGGGTGCTGGACCGCGCTGCGCTGGAGGCGGCGCTTGGCGACCTGGTTGGGCGTCACGAGAGCCTGCGCACGATCTTCCCGGACACGCTCGGGGTTCCGCGGCAAGCAGATCCTGGATGCGGATGCGGCGCGGCCGCGGCTTGCGGTTACGGCGGTGAGCGAAGCCTCGCTTGCTGGGGCGTTGTCGGCGGCGGCGCGTGCGGGCTTTGATCTTGCGAGCGAGCCGCCGCTGCGTGTGCATCTGTTTGCGCTGGGGGAGAGCGAGCACGTTATTCTGCTGCTGCTGCATCACATTGCCGGCGACGGCTGGTCGCTGGCGCCGCTGCTGCGCGATCTCGGGCGCTTTTACGAGGCGCGCTGCCGTGGGCAAGCGGCCTCGGTGGCGGCGCTGCCGGTTCAATATGCCGATTTGAGGCCCATCATGAGCGGCTACAACGTCATCTCGGCCGATTCACACATCGTCGAGCCCCGGGACCTGTACGAGAGCCGGATCGAGCCGAAGTTCCGCAGTCGCGCGCCCCGCATGGAACGGCATCGCACCCGGACCGGACAGGAGTACGACGCCTGGTATCTCGAGGGCATGCGTGGGTCGGGACGGTCGGCTCGGTGATCCAGGCGGGCCGGCGCTTCGAGGACCCCGGGTCGATCGACTTCCTGGGCGTGTGGGAGGACGTCAGGAAGGCGGCCTACGATCCCACGCGATGCTCGAGGAGCTGGAGCTGGACGGCGTCTGGGGCGCATGCCTGCAGCCGAGCCAGGGCCTGTTCTGGGTATCGCCTCCCGGACAGCGAGCTTCTCTCCGCCCTCTGTCGGGCGTACAACGCGTGGATCTCGGACTTCTGCCGGGCCGCTCCGGGACGGTTCAAGGGGATCGGCATGCTGAACGTCGACGACGTCGATGACGCCTGCCAGGAACTGGAGCGCTGCGCCGAGCAGGGGCTGGCGGGGGCCTTCATCCCCGTCTATCCCCTCGCCGATCGACCGTACCGGCATGCCAGCTACGATCGCCTCTGGTGGACGGCCCAGGATCTGGCGATTCCGCTGCTGCTGCACGTCGCGACCATGCGGGGCGGAATCCCCGGCTCCGAGTTCACGACCGACATCAATCAGCTCACCGCGGCCGGGCTCGCGAACAGCGACTACTGGGTGCGCTATTCCTTGACGGCCATGATCTTCGCAGGAGTCTTCGACCGCTATCCGCGCTTGAAGGTCGGGTCGGTCGAGCACGAGACGGCCTGGGTGCCCCACTGGCTGCGACAGATGGATTTCACCTACCAGGAGCGGCCCGCGCTCGGCCGAGCCTGGAGGTCCCGGCACGCGATGCTGCCCAGCGAGTACTGGCAGCGCAACATGTTCGTGGAGTTCATGGAGGACGACTGCGGAATTCGCGCTGCGCGACGTGATCGGGGTCGACAACATGCTGTGGGGCAACGACTTCCGCATGCCGAGTCGACCTGGCCGAAGTCGCGAGAATTCCTGGACCGCATCTTCGCCGGCACGCCTGACGAGGACCGGCGCAAGATCACCGCGGACAACGCGGCGAAGCTCTTTCGCTTCTAGGCCGACCGCGGGCAGTCACGACTCCCGGCTGGACCCCTGCGCCGCCCTAGCCCTTGAAGGTCCCTGGGGGCGCTCTCGCGCGTGACCTGCCGCTGTCCCGAACCTTCTGAGCTGCCGCGCACGATCACTGGGGACTCACTTCGCTGCCCATGTTGTGACACGGGATTGAGGCAAAGTAGTGCATATCTGGCGCTGGCGATTGCCCCGTCGATGCCAGATCGCCTCGGCCGTACGCACACCACCGCCTACGGGGCCCTTCGCAACCGACCGAGCAGCTCCTCCCCCGAACTGGAGCGCGCCCCCTCGACGCGGTGAGACCCAGTCGCGCGCCTGGGCGTCGGTAACGACGGTCTCCTGGTAGAAGAGCCGGGCCCCTGATCTGGGCAAGCTCCTGCGAGAGGCCATCAGTCAAAGAACGCTCGGATCGATGTCGATGCCGCGAGCCCGGATCGCCTGAGCGAACATCGGGCAGGAGTCGTGAACGGTCTTCGGGTAGTCCACGCGCTCATCTCGTTGAGCAGTGCCTTGACCATCAGCTCCAGTGCTTCCTGGGCCCGGCGCGTGGCCAGATTCCACGCCTCGTCCTCGAGCGCTCTCATCATCTCGCCGGCGATCTGTCTGGCCTCGCGAGGCAGGCATGGTCTCGCTCGCCGTTAGTCACAGGTCGACGACCTCCCGGGCTGCCAGTCCGGCTTGAGGTCCAGTACCAGCTCGCCCGGCAGCTCGATGCGCTGGGAGCCCAGCTCGGCTATCCGCCGGCGCACCGCGTCCAGCTCGCGCCAGAACGGACCCGGGTTCGTGAGGACCATGCCAGTGGTGAGACGATGTCCGAGGAGATCCACGGATGCCGGGGCCAGATCGTCGTGCGCGTGTGCTGGGGCGGAGGGCGGCGTGGGTGCGGTATCCCACCGCGACGAGCGCCTGGCGTGCTCTGCGGCTTTCACGCGTCGATGCGGCCCCCACATCGCGTGCAGGCGCGCGCATCTCTCCGAGGATCGACCAGTCGCGATCGCCACGGCCAGAGATCGAGGTCGCTGCCGGGCCGGGCCTGTCCGCGCGCCGCCGAGCCGAACAGCGCGATGGCGACCGGGGTCGATCACCAGCCGTAATGGCGGCGCGGTATTCAGCGACGGCCCGCGCGGCGAGCGCACTCCACTCACGGGAAGGCGGCGAGGCGGACGCCGGCACTGATCTTACGCCGGCGCTACCCGGCCAGAATTCGCGCCGGCACGGGCGTTTCCTCCCCAGCCGCGAGGACGACCAGCCCCGGCTCCGGGCGGGCGAATGTCCTGCCGCCCCGCCATCGGGCCGGGCGGCGTCAGGCCAGGTCGCGTCCCGCCGAGGCGTCTCGTCGGCCCACCCGCTCGAGACGGCGCGCGCGACGCGACAGGACCGTGATGTGCGTCCCCTCCACCTCCAGGCTCAGCGAGCTCGTCCTCATCGCGAGCATGCCGTATACTCGAAAGAGCATACGTATACTACGACCGGCGAGGGCGGGCATGAAGGCGAAGCTCACGGTAACGATCGACGAGGAACTGATCCCTAAGGCCAGAGAGCAGGCGCGCTCCCAGGGGGTCTCGCTGTCCGACCTCATCGAGGCGCGCCCTTCGGGGGTTGACCCTCGAAAGCGCCCGTCATTCTCGGCGCGCTGGCGAGGACGGTTCAAGGCCGCTCGCCGGAAGGACGATCGTTACAAGGCTCTGGCCGAGAAGTACCTGTGAACGTCTTGATTGACACGGATGTCCTCATCGACCTGGCGTTGGGGCGGAAACCGCACGACGAGCCTGCCGCACACCTGGTTGACGCGCTCGAGCGGCGACGCGCGTCCGGATTCCTGGCCTGGCACAGCGCCTCGAACTTCTACTACTTGGTGGCGCCGAAGCGAGGAACGATGTCGCCAGAACCTTCCACGCTCGACCTGGCGCAATTCGTCGAGATCGCGCCGACGACCACCGAGAGTCTTCGCCAGGCCGGTCGCCTGAAGCTCCGCGATTTCGAGGATGCGATGCAGGTGGCGGCAGCCATGGCCTGCGGCGCCGACCTGATCGCGACTCGAAGCGCCACAAGGACCTTGCCGGCGCGCCAATCCGCCGCGGCGCCGGAGGTCCTCAGATTCTGCGGGAGGATGGCCAGCAGTGGCGCTCCTCTCGGCCCTCCGCATACTCGCGCGCAGCGCTCCAGACCCGCGCAGGAGGCGGGCGGATATGAAGGGAGGATCGGGGATTCGCTCGATGCGAGATGACTTCGGAAGGGGAGCGCTGGCGGCGACGGATGGCTCGGATGAGCACGCCGGTGGTCCCATCGGTCGCCGAATCGAGTTGCCCATGTGTCCTGTCCGAGCGACCACGAACGCGCCCGCGCACTGACGCCGGTGAACGGTATGGGAGCAGCCCGCGATCACCGCACGCCGACCGGATCGACACCGCCGCCATGAGGTACACTACGGCGCCGTCGACGTCTGGTTCCTGACTCCCGGCGTGGCTGCCCCGGTGCCGGCAGCGACACGTTCCTGGCGCTGATCACGAGGGATATGGGGAAGAGAGCAGCACCAGCGGCATCACGAGGCCAGCGGTGGCCGTTCCGGCAGCCTGCCGCTCGATGCCGGGTATCGCCGGCTTCTCGCTCGATCGCTACTTCACCCGCATCGCCCTCTTCCCGACCTTCGCCGTGATGCTCTGCATCTTCGGCATCCCCCTCCTGTTCTCGTTCTATCTCTCTTTCACCGGCTGCGCGTCGATGGGCCAGGCGCTTCGCTCGGCGGTCGATGGCTCGCCCGCCAATTACGAGGATCTGCTGAGCCGATCCGGTGTTCGTCGGCAGCCTCGGCATCACCTTCGGCTACACGGCGGCGGCGGTGGCGGCCCAGATGGCGCTCGGCCTCGCCATCGCCCTCCTGCTGAACGTCGACCTGCCGCGGATCCGCATGTTCCGCACCGCGCTGGTCAGTGCCGATGATGATCACGCCGATCGTGGGCGCGCTGTGCTGGAAGCTGCTGCTCGACCCGAGCCATGGCGTCTTCAACTACTGGATCGGCCGCAACATCGTCTGGCTCGGCAGGCCCGACACGGCGCTGCTCGCCGGTCTGGGTCGTGAACGTCTGGCAGAACACGCCCTATGTGGCGCTGATCCTGCTCGCGGGATTGCGCTCGCTGCCCAGCGAGCCGCTCGAGGCGGCCGTCGATCGACGGCGCCAGCCGGCTGCAGATGTTCTGGCACATCACGCTGCCGCTGCTTGCGGCCATATCTTGCTGGTGGCCCTGCTGCTCGCGCACGATCTTCGAGTTCCGCGCGTTCGACAACATCTACGCGATGACCGGCGGCGGACCGGCCAACGCCGACGATGGTGCTGTCGATGTTCACCTATCTCACCTCGTTCGTGCGCTTCGACTTCAGCCTGGGCGCCGCGGCCTCGTGGCTGATGCTCGCTGATGTGCGATGCTGATGTGCCTGTTCTTCATCGCGGTGATCCGCCGGCGCGAGGCCGCGCACTGATGGCCGCCGGTCGTCGGGTCTCGTCGGACGCGGAAGCTGCAGGCGGCGCTCGTCTATGTGGCGCTGAGCCTCCTCTCGATCGCGCTTCCTGTTTCCCCTGGTGTGGGTGCTCGGGCTCTCGCTGAAGACGCGGCTGCAGGTGTTCGCCAAGCCGCCCCTGTTCCTCTGGTGGCCGACCCTCGAGAACTACGTCGGCGTGCTCTGCCGCGCGGATTTCCTGCAGGCCTTCGTCAACACCCTGATCGTCTCGTCCAGCGCGGTGGCTGCTGTCGCTGTGCGTCGGCGTGCCGGCGGCTTACGCGTTCGCGCGCTTTCCGTTCACCGGGCGGTCGTTCCTGTTCTTCACGCTGCTGGTGATGCGCATGCTGCCGCCCATTGCCGTGCTGGTGCCGATGTACGTGCTGTTCAGCAAGATCGGCCTGACCACGACGCGGTTCAGCGTCGTGCTCGCCTACACCACGTTCAGCCTGCCGCTGGTGGTCTGGATCATGCGCGGCTTCTTCGAGGATCTGCCGGCAGAGCTGGAGGAGAGCGCCTGGATCGACGGCGCCAGCCGCTATCGACGCCTTCCTGCCACATCGTGCTGCCGCTGGCGCGGCCGGGCATGGTCGCGGCCAGCATCCTGTGCCTGCAGCTCGCGTGGAACGATTTTCTGTTCGCGGCGGTGCTGACCAACAACGCGACGCAGACGCTGCCGGTGCTGATGGCGGCGTTCTCCGGCGGCGATTCTGGCGTGGACTGGGGCGGCCTGACCGCCTCCGGCGTGCTGGTGATCCTGCCCGTGATCATCTTCTCGTTCGTCGCCCAGCGCCACCTGGTGGCCGGATTGTCGTCTGGCGCCGTCAAGGGCTGATCCGGATCTCGCCGTGAACCGGACTGAGCACACCATGCGAGGGAGGCCAACGATGGCCGACATTGAGCAGACGGTACGTGTTGCAGGGCGCGGCGGCGGCGGGCGGCATGCTGGCCGTGTCGCGCGAAGCGTCCGGGCGCAGGTCAAGCCGGACAAGCTGGTCTACATCGGCGAGAACCAGGGCGGCTGGAAGCGCGTCCTGATGGAAGAGGTCGGGCCGGCGTTCGAGAAGCCACCGGCATCAAGGTGGAGTTCACGATGCTGCCCGTCGACGCCTGGCGCGCGCGCCTGAAGGCCGAGCTCGGCGCGGGCTCGAGCGGCATCGACATCGCGCAGTGGTCGGTCGGCATGGCCGGCTGGATGTCGCCGCATCTCCTGGACCACGAGCCCCTGGTGGCGAAGATGGCCGCGCGCGATCCCGACATTCGACTGGGCCGACTTCCTCAGCGGGCAGCAAGCTGGCGGCCACCTACGACGAGCAAGCTGTCGGGCATCCCCTACCGCATCACGACGGGCATCCTGCACTATCAGAAGCCCCTGCTCGAAAAAGGCCGGCTTCAGCCAGGCGCCCGGCACCTTCGCGGAGTTCCAGCGCGTCGCGCTGGCGGTGAATTCACCCCCGAGCGCTACGGGGTCGGCCTCATGGGCA